>CETB01105179.1_pt1 | contig 97868 bp, 85 predicted proteins | sample 356381 | NCBI WGS metagenome assembly CETB01 (sample SAMEA2622545, study PRJEB7988) | marine metagenome | biome: marine biome (ENVO:00000447); feature: deep chlorophyll maximum layer (ENVO:xxxxxxxx); material: "saline water (ENVO:00002010), including plankton (ENVO:xxxxxxxx)" | depth 155 m | reverse complement strand
CTCCACCTTGGCAAGGTGGCGCTCTACCAACTGAGCTATTTTCGCGTTAAGCATATTTTAAAGAACGTTATTGCTCAAATGCGGATGCAAATTTAATCTTTTTCTTCTTTTGCCCAAGCTTTTTTCTCAAAAAAATTAAACTTTTTTTGCTTCAGGATTTACCGGAGCTATCATCCTTTTAATTTCGTTTAATTTCATCAAAGCCTCTACCGGCGTAAGTGTATCAATATCAGTATGTAAAATTTCTTCTTTGATTTCTTCTAATAAAGGATCGTCTAATTTAAAAAAACTGAGTTGCGGTTCTTCTTCAGCAGCTTCTTTTAATTTTCCACTTAATTCTTCACTTCCATGTGATTTTTCAAGCTTTTTTAAAATTTTATTGGCGCGATGTAAAACCTGTTGTGGCATTCCCGCCATTTTCGCTACATGAATCCCAAAACTGTGTTCGCTTCCCCCAGGAACCAATTTCCGTAGGAATAACACATTATCTTTTAATTCTTTTACAGATACATTATAGTTTTTAATGCGGGCAAAGGTTTGTGTCATCTCATTCAACTCGTGATAGTGCGTGGCAAAAAGCGTTTTAGGTTGAGCTGGATGCTCATGTAAATATTCACTAATCGCCCAAGCAATAGAAATTCCATCATACGTACTTGTCCCACGACCAATCTCATCTAATAAAACCAAACTACGTTCAGAAATATTATTCAAAATATTAGCGGTCTCATTCATCTCCACCATAAAAGTAGATTCGCCCATACTAATATTATCACTTGCTCCTACTCTAGTAAAAATTTTATCGACCAAACCAATTTCTGCGGCTTTGGCAGGAACAAAACTTCCCATTTGTGCAAGAAGGACAATTAATGCGGTCTGACGTAAAATAGCCGACTTACCACTCATGTTGGGGCCGGTAATCATTACGATTTGCTGCTCTTCCCGGTCGAGTTGAATATCATTGGTAATATAAGCTTCTCCTACCGGCAATTGCTTTTCTATCACCGGATGGCGGCCTGATTGAATATTCAACTCAAAACCATCGGTAATTTGCGGCATGCTGTAGTTTTCCTCTAAAGCCAATTGGGCAAACGAGCATAGACAATCAATTCGTCCAATAAGTATCGCGTTTTGTTGAACGACTTTAATATAATCGTTAATCCAACTAATTAACTTCTGAAAAATCTCTTGCTCTAATGCATGAATTTTCTCTTCAGCTCCTAAAATTTTGGCTTCGTATTCTTTTAATTCTTCGGTAATATAACGCTCAGAACTCACCAGAGTTTGCTTTCTCACCCAAGTTTCCGGCACTTTGCTTTTATGTGTATTTCTTACTTCAATATAATAGCCAAAAACATTATTACTGGCTATTTTTAAACTGGTGATTCCGGTAGCTTCTACTTCCCGCTCCACCATTTTATCAAGGTAATCTTTTCCCGAAAAAGCTATTTTTCGCAGCTCGTCCAATTCTTCAGAAAAACCATTGGCCACCGCATTTCCTTTGGCAATATTTACGGGAGCTTCATCATGCAAGCATTCTTCTATTTTATTTCGAAGTAAATCGCAAGCATGAAGGTTTTCCCCCAATACTTTTAAAGCTTCATTATCGGTTTCTGCTATCAATTCTTTAATGGGAACAATAGCATTCAACGAGTTTTTAAGTTGAACAACTTCCCGCGGATTAATTTTTTGCGTTGCTACTTTGGAGATTAAGCGCTCTAAATCACCAATCTTTTTAATTTGCTGCTGAATTCCCTGTTGAAACGCATGGTTTTTCATGAAATGATTCACCACTTGATGACGTTGTGCGATCTTTTCGGTATTTTTAAGCGGAAGCGCCAACCAGCGCTTCAACATTCTACCGCCCATAGGTGAAATGGTTTTATCAATTACATCCAACAGCGTCACTGCATGTTGAGAGTTAGCCTGATAAAGCTCTAAGTTTCTAATGGTAAAACGGTCCATCCAAACATATTCTTCTTCTGCAATTCTCGCAATAGAAGTAATGTGTTGTAATTTGTTATGCTGCGTTTCACTTAAATAATAAAGAATGGCACCGGAAGCGATAATTCCATTTTCCAAGTGTTCAATACCAAAGCCTTTTAAAGAATTGGTCTGGAAATGATTATTTAAAGTTTCGTTGGCGTAATCTGGCTGAAACACCCAATCTTCTAAATAAAAGGTATGGAAGTCTTCCCCGAAATTTTCTGTAAATTGTTTTTTAAATTTCTTCGGAATTAAAACCTCACTCGGATTAAAATTCTGTAATAATTTATCTACATATTCTTCGCTTCCCTGTGCTGTTAAAAACTCTCCGGTAGAAACATCTAAAAAACCAACACCGTATCCTTTCTTTCCAAAATGAACGGCACACAAAAAATTATTGGTTTTGCTTTGTAAAACTTCATCATTCAATGAAACCCCGGGAGTCACCAATTCTGTCACTCCACGTCTTACAATCTTTTTCGTTTGTTTGGGATCCTCCAATTGATCGCAAATTGCTACTCGTTCACCAGCTTTAACTAGTTTTGGCAAATACGTGTTTAAGGAATGATACGGAAAACCTGCGAGCTCAGAGCGTTCTCCCCCATTGTTTCTATTGGTAAGCACAATATTTAAAATACGTGCGGCTTTTACGGCATCTTCACCAAAGGTTTCATAAAAATCACCTACCCGAAAAAGTAGTAGCGCATCAGGATACTTCGCTTTAATAGCGTTGTACTGCTTCATTAACGGAGTGACTTTCGCGGCTTTTTTTGTAGACAAATCCTTCAAATTTAAATTCCTGTAAAAATAACAATTCTATTATTTCCTGCTTCTTTCTTGGAGAAAGAGTTATTCAATCTTCTTAACACTTTTTTAAAATCAAAAAATTAGTAACTTTAAGGACTTCATCTAAAACAAATTCAATTAAAATGAAATATAATTTACTGGGAAAAACCGGACTTTGGGTTTCTGAAATTTGCTTAGGCACAATGACTTTTGGCGCGAAAGGGCGCTTTGCTGCGGTGGGTGGTGTAGATCAAGAAGGAGCTGATGCCTTAGTGCGACAAGCTTTAGATGCCGGAGTAAACTTTATAGATACAGCGAATGTTTATTCGGAAGGAATTTCTGAAGAAATGACCGGAGAAGCTTTAAAAAACTTAGGTGTACATCGGGACGATATCATTTTGGCGACAAAAGTCCGTGGAAAAATGGGCGAAAAACCCAACCAGAAAGGATTAAGTCGAAAACATATAATCAATCAAGTGGAAGCCAGTTTAAAACGTCTGGGGACCGATTATATTGATTTGTACCAAATACATTCTAATGACCCAATTACTCCTATTGATGAAACTTTACGCGCTTTAGATGATTTGGTGAGAACCGGAAAAGTAAGGTATATTGGCGCTAGTAATGTGGCGGCTTGGCAATTAATGAAAGCACTGGATTACAGTTATTATAATCATTTAGAGCGGTTTAATTCTTTACAAGCTTATTATACCCTTGCAGGAAGAGATTTGGAACGCGAAATTATTCCGTTATTAAAAGACCAGCAAGTGGGACTGATGGTTTGGAGCCCATTGGCCGGTGGACTTTTAAGCGGGAAATACGATAGGGATGGCGATAGAAAAACCGGTGGACGCCGGGATGATTTTGATTTTCCTCCGGTAAATCGTGAAAAAGCTTTTAATATTATTGATGTGCTTAGACCAATGGCAAAAGAAAACGGAGTTTCTATCGCTCAATTGGCCATTGCTTGGCTATTAAAACAAGAAGCGGTTTCTACGGTCATTGTGGGAGCTAAAAAGCAATCTCAGTTAGAAGAAAATTTAAATGCATCGATTATCGAGTTTTCTAAAGATGACCTGGAAAAACTAGAAAAGGTAAGCAAGCTGGAACGTGAATATCCGGGTTGGATGTTAGATTTAACCAAACAAGACCGTGAATTGTAAGCTTTTTAATTCAAGACTTCTTCAAATTGAATTTCAATTTTAAATTCGACTTCAACAATAATTAAAATTCTAAAATGCAACTTTCAATCAGTTGCATTTTTTCTTTTTTATACTTTTGCGCTATGGAAAACCGAAAACTAAAAAACAGCGAACTCGACCGAAAAAGTGTGGAAGAATTTAAAAATTCTTCAAAAACCCCACTCATTATTGTTCTTGACAACATTAGAAGTTTAAACAATATTGGTTCGGTATTTAGAACGGCGGATGCTTTTTTAATTGAAAAAATTTACCTCTGCGGAATCACGGCTACACCGCCTCATAAAGATATCCATAAAACTGCTTTGGGTGCTACAGAAACAGTTGACTGGGAATATATTGAGAACACTACCGAGCTCATTGAAAAGCTGCAAGAAGAAAACATGGAAGTTCTAGCCATTGAGCAAGCGGAAGAATCGGTGATGCTAAACGATTTTCAGCCTGAAAAAGGAAAAACTTATGCGATCGTTTTTGGGAATGAAGTAAAAGGAGTACAACAAGAAGTAGTTTCTAAAAGTGACCAAGTGATTGAAATCCCGCAATACGGAAGCAAACATTCCTTGAACATCTCGGTAAGCACCGGCGTAGTAGTTTGGGATTTGTTTGCGAAGATGAAAAACGGGAAATAGGGAAATCATATTCAACTTCAATCTTCAACCTAACCATTAATCGCTTCTAACATTTTTAAGTAATCTTCCCGATAATTCACGAAATCGAGTTCAGAGATGTCGATGATTTTCACATTCAAGTGATGCTGGGTTTTGATGAATTCTAAATACCCATTATTGATACGCTCTAAATAATCAGAAGGAATATCCTGTTCATATTTTCTTCCACGCTTTTTGATATTCTGCAGTAAGCGCTCGGTATTTTGGTAGAGATATACATACAAATCGGGCTTCGCCAAATCTTTATACATAATATTAAACAACTTTTTATACAACGAATATTCTTCTTCTTGAAGCGTCACTTTGGCAAAAATGAGCGATTTATACACATCATAATCTGCAACTACAAAATCGTTAAACAAATCAAACTGGGAAATGTCATCTAACAATTGCTGGTAACGGTCAGCTAAAAAAGACATTTCTAATGGAAATGCATAACGTGCCTGATCTTTGTAGAACTTCGGTAAAAATGGATTATCCTTAAAACGTTCAGTAATTAATTTCGCCTTAAAGTCTTGCGAAATCATCGTAACCAAACTGGTTTTTCCGGCACCAATATTTCCTTCAATCGCTAAATAATTATATGAATTTAGTTGCTGCTTCGGAATTTCTAATTTTCCCGTAGTTTTTTCAATTTCAGAATTATCTCGCGTTTCTTCTGTTAATTGATTCACCGTCTTCTTCAATACTGGATGCTGAAAAGTTCCCGCAATATCTTCCAACGGAAATAATACAAATTTGCGTTCTTGCATTCGAGGGTGCGGAACTACCAATTTTTCTGAAGAGATGATTTCATTTTCAAAAAAAATAAGGTCTAAGTCAATCACCCGATTTTCGTAAACTTCACTATTGGTTCTTCTTCGGCCCAATACATCTTCAATCTCTAATAACTTCGTTAAGGTTTGTTCTGCAGAAAAACGAGTTTTCACCGCCAAACATGCATTTAAAAAATCTTCGCCTTCAAACCCCAAAGCAGGGGTTTTATAAATGGAAGAAACAGCCGTTATTTCACCTATTTTCTTAAATATAGCTCGTACTGCTTTTTGCAAAAACTGTAATTTATCGCCTTGATTACTTCCTAATGCCAGGTATGCGATGGTGGGATTTTTCAAAAAAAGAAAATAAAATTTAGAATTTCACGGCAAATTAACTAAAAGAAAAGTATATAAAGTTACTTTTGAGGAAAAGAGTATTAACAAATCTGTTCCATTGAATTTAGAGAAGAAAATTGCAGCATATCGGGTTTATTTAATTTTAGCAACTTTATTCATTACTTCTTTGGTGGTTTCAAACCTTATTTTTCAGAAATTTTTCTATTGGGATTTTTTCGGATTATATAAGTTTGAAATTTCGGTGGGGATTTTACCTTACCCCATCACTTTTTTAATTACCGATTTAGTCAGTGAGATTTACGGGAAGAAAAAAGCCAACCAAGTGGTGACCACCGGTATTTTTGCTTCTGTATTTTCGTTATTAATAGTTTACACGTCTGCGGCAGTACCGGCTACAGGTTGGTCACCTATTGATGATGATCTTTTCACAAAAGTTTTTGGTAATACAGCAATTGCCGTTTTTGCTTCGATGATGGCGTATTTATTTGCGCAGTATATTGATATTCAGATTTATCATTTCTGGAAAAAGTTAACAAAAGGCAAACATCTATGGTTACGTAATAATTTTTCTACATTTTTATCTCAGTTTGTAGATACTTTTAGCGTTCTCTTCTTACTATGCACTTTTGGGCAAATAGAATGGGAACTTTTTGTAGGCCTGCTGTTAAGCGGTTTCCTTTTTAAAGTATTAGTCGCTATTTGCGACACCCCCTTATTGTACTTAGGAGTTTTTATAATGAGGAAGAAATTTAAACTCAAAAAATGTGAAGAATTAATATTAGAACAACAATGAAAAAAGTATTAAAAATAGTAGGGATTGTTATCTTACTTCTAGTGGTTTTAATCATTTTAGCGCCAATTTTATTTAAAGGCCCTATTGAAAAAGCGGTAAAAAATTCCATTAACAAGAGTGTAAATGCTAAAGTTGAATGGGAAGAATTGGACTTAAGCTTATTTAGTAGTTTTCCTGATGCTGAATTAAAGCTGAAAAATTTAAGCGTTATCAACAAAGCTCCTTTTGAAGGCGATACACTTGCCACGAGTGAAGAGCTTGGCTTAAGTTTAGGAATTCCGCAACTGTTTAAAGGCGGGCCCTATAGCATTAACGAACTGGATTTAAATAATGCCTATATCAATATTAAAGTAGATTCTTTAGGAAATGCGAATTACGATATTGCTAAAAAAACCAGCGACACTACCACTACACAAACCAACAGTGGCGGTAGCGGACTTTCATTAGACATTCAGCATTACGAAATCAATAATTCCCGAATTAATTATCTAGATGAAAGCACCAAAACCTTTTTAAGGATTACCGATTTTAACCATTACGGTAATGGTGATTTCACCGCCGATAAAACCAAATTAGAGACCAATACGGAAGCTATTGTTTCTTTTGAATTGGATAGCATTAATTACCTCAATAAAAACAGCGTAAAACTGGATGCCGATTTTGAAATGGATTTGGCCAACCAAAAATATACCTTTTTAGAAAACAAAGCCTTAATCAATCAGTTACCACTTACCTTTGATGGTTTTATAAAAATAAATGAAAATAATCAAGAAATAGACCTTACCTTTAAAACACCATCGTCTGATTTTAAAAACTTTTTAGGTGTAATCCCTGAAACCTATGCTAAAAACTTAGACGGTGTGGAAACAACGGGAGATTTTACCGTAAACGGAGAAATTAAAGGAATTGTAGATGAAGACCATATCCCAATGATGGATATTTCCATGAAAAGTGATAATGCTTCCTTTAAATATCCTGACCTTCCTAAGAAAGTGCAAGATATTAGCATTGATGCTGTGTTAAAAAACGAAACAGGAATCCTAGCCGATACGTATGTAAACCTTGATAAATTGAACTTTAGAATAGACCAAGATAGGTTTGCTGTAAAAGGGAATTTTAAAAATTTAATGGACAATCCGTTAATTAATTTAACCGCCAACGGAACTTTAAATTTAGCGAACCTAGAAAAAGCCTATCCTTTAGATTTAGATATGGATTTAAACGGAATTTTAAATGCGAACCTTACTACTAATTTTGATATGAATTCTATTGAAAAAGAACAATATCAAAACGTAAGAAGTAGCGGTCGTGCCAGTATTAGTGACTTTAAATATACTTCTCCCGAAATTCCAAACGATGTAAACATTTCAAAAGCAAGTTTAAACTTCAACACTTCAAAAGTTACCTTGGAAGAAATGGACATCAAATCTGGGCAAACCGATGCAAGAATCACCGGAACACTAGACAACTTGATGGGTTATTTATTTTCAGACCAAAAATTGAAGGGACGATTCAACGTTCAATCAAATACATTCTCGGTGAACGATTTTATGGTTGCTGAAACCGAAGAAAAGCCCAACGAAGAAAAAACGGCAGAAAAAACAACAACGCCAAGCGGTGAAGAGGCCATTAAAATTCCATCTTTCTTAGATGCCAAATTAGATTTTACGGCGAATAATGTTATCTATGATAATTTAACCTTGAAAAATACCAAAGGAGCTTTAGCTATTAAAGATGAAACCGCCTCTTTAGAAAATGTTTCTGCAGATATTTTTGGAGGAAATATTGGCATTAATGGTAATGTTTCTACTAAAAATACGACTCCTGTATTCGACATGCAACTCAATTTAAACAGAATTGATATTGTTGAATCTTTTCAGAACTTAGAACTTATTCAACATTTAGCTCCATTAGCCAAAGCACTACAAGGAACATTAAATACAAAAATTAACCTCAGTGGTAATTTAACCCAAGAATTAACACCAATACTAACTTCATTAGGAGGAAATGCTTTTGCTGAAATATTAAATGCTGAAGTTGATACAGAGAAAACACCTTTATTATCAAAATTAAATGGTGAATTGAATTTTCTAAATTTAGATAATTTAACTTTAAAAGATTTAGCCACTAATTTTAAATTCAATAACGGTCAAATTGAAGTCAACCCATTCACCTTCGACATAAAAGATATAGGTATCACTGTGGGCGGTACCCACAGTTTTGATAATATTATGAATTACAACCTCGAATTAGATATTCCTGCCAAGTATCTGGGCAATGAAATTAGTGGAGGTTTAGCAAGTTTAACACAAACCGATCTAGAAAACACCAAAGTAGAATTACCTATTGGTTTATCGGGAAGTTTTAACAACCCACAGATTAAATTAAATATGAAGCAAGCGGTAACTGAATTATCGCAACAAATTATAGACAAACAAAAAGACCGCTTAAAAGACAAAGCAAAAGAAGAAGTAGGTAACAAACTGAAAGACCTTCTAGGCGGTAATAAAGAAAATAATACCCCAAATGAGAATGCTCAAGATACCGATACCAAAGAAGAAACAAAAAGTGATGAAGACAAGGTTAAAGAAGCTGCTGGTAAAGTTTTAAACGGGCTTTTCGGGAAGAAAAAAGATAACAAATAATAATCTAACACAAATTGAATGAGACAGTTAAAAATAACTAAGCAGGTTACTAACAGGGAATCTGTCTCCTTAGACAAATATTTACAAGATATAAGTAAGGAAGAGTTGATTACTGCTGATGAAGAGGTAGAATTAGCTCAGCGCATAAAACAAGGCGATCAAATTGCTTTAGAACGTTTAACAAAAGCCAATTTACGTTTTGTGGTTTCTGTTGCCAAACAGTACCAAAATCAAGGCCTAACCCTTCCCGATTTAATTAACGAAGGAAATGTGGGCTTAGTAAAAGCGGCCAAACGTTTTGATGAAACCCGCGGATTTAAATTTATTTCCTATGCGGTTTGGTGGATTAGGCAATCCATTCTACAAGCTTTAGCTGAACAATCAAGAATTGTACGCTTACCGCTCAACAAAATTGGAAGCATTAGCAAAATTAATAAAGCTTTTGCCACCTTAGAACAATATCACGAACGTCCTCCAACTCCAGAAGAATTGGCCAAAGAATTGGACATGACAATTTCTGATGTAAGACAATCATTAAAAAACTCTGGAAGGCACCTCTCTATGGATGCACCTTTAAGAGAAGGTGAAGACAGTTCTTCCAGTTTATACGACGTAGTAAAATCTGGAGAATCGCCTAATCCGGATGCCCAATTATTGCACGAATCCTTAAATACAGAAATTAATCGTGCTCTAGACACCCTTTCTGAACGAGAAGCCGATGTGATCAGATTGTTTTTTGGCTTAAATGGAGAACGCCCCATGAGTCTAGAAGAAATTGGAACTACCTTTGGTTTAACGCGGGAACGAGTAAGACAAATTCGTGAAAAAGGAATAAGAAAACTACGGAATTCTTCTAAAAACAAAATCTTAAAAAATTATTTAGGTTAAATATTGGATAAATAGCTTTTATTTTCAGTTATTTTCTTTTATTATATATATGTTTGCAAACTGAATTTTCCAACACCTCTTTTGAGCAGGCCGCTCAAAAAATCATATCTAGTTTGTTGAGACATTCAGTAACTTTAGAAAGGTTCTAAAGCAATTAACGTTTTAAAATTAATTTATGCTTATAGTAAAAGTAAAAGACGGAGAAAAAATTGAACGTGCCCTAAAGCGTTTAAAAAGAAAATTTAGAGATACTAAAACACTTCAGAAATTAAGAGACAGACAACAATTCACCAAGCCTTCTGTTGCTAAAAGACAACAAATTCAAAAAGCGGCTTATATTCAGTCTTTAAAAGATCAAGAAGAATTTTAGAATATGACCACCTTTACCATTTATAATTCTAACCAAAAGCCTACTGAGGCAGAGAAAGAAGAGATGGTAAACTTTCTCCACACTCACTTAGGTGAATACGGAGACCCTAAACAGCATATTTTAAATTGCATTAACTATGCAACTGGCAATCTACCTAATCAAACCGGAGGATTTGCACTTATTGCAAAAGATGAAGATAAAATTGTAGGAGCTACGATAATCAATGAAACCGGAATGTCTGGGTACATTCCCGAAAACATTCTGGTTTACATTGCTGTTCATGAAGATACCCGTGGTCAAGGTATTGGAAAACAATTAATGCAAAAAGCTACCGAGCTAACCAAAGGAGATATTGCACTTCACGTGGAACCTGATAACCCGGCAAAGAAGCTCTACGAAAAATTAGGTTTCACCAATAAATACCTAGAAATGCGACTAAGCAAATAAAACTCTATCACAGACTGCTTTTATGTTGCATTTACCTACTCTTAATTTTAGCCATTAGGCTTTTTAGATTTACAAAAAATAAGCGAACAAAATTAGTATATTAGCATTCCTGAAATGCGCTGGTTTCGTTTTAGACTTTCTGTAGTAGCTACGCTTGCCTTGGAAATCCTGATTTAGTACCTCTCTCCTAATTCTTTAGTGGTTTCGGCTTTACTTCATTGCTGCTTATATTTTTCAAAATTAACATCCAGCTTGGCTTTGAACTTATTCTTATTCGAATAATCAGTTCACTATTCGTATATTTAATGATTAAAAAACAGCTATGGCTTACGTTACCCTAAGCAAATCTTCCTTAGAACATAATTACTCCTATTTACAAAATTTATTTGGGGAGCACGACATGGACTGGGCTCCGGTTTTAAAGATGCTCTGTGGTAACAAAACCTTTTTAGACTATATCTTAAATTTAGGTGAAGAGCAAGTTTGCGACGCCCGGTTAGGTAATCTTCAAATCATTAAAGAGTTACATCCCGAAAAGGAAACCATCTATATAAAACCGCCTTCCAAGAATAGCATTAAAGACATTATTCAATATGCAGATGTAAGTTTTAATACAGAGTATATCACTATCAAGTGGCTTTCGGAAGAAGCAAAACGCCAAAACAAAATTCACCGAATTATTATCATGATTGAACTAGGTGATTTACGTGAAGGAATTATGGGAGATCATCTCATTGATTTCTATCAAAAAGTATTTGAACTTCCCAATATTGAAGTTGCCGGTATTGGTGCCAACCTCAACTGCCTAAATGGAGTCATGCCCAGTAAAGATAAATTGATTCAATTAAGTTTATACGAGCAATTAATTGAAGCTAAATTCGGTAAAAAAATCAAAGGCGTTTCTGGAGGTTCTTCTGTAATGGTTCCATTATTACTGAAAGGACAAATTCCTAAAGGTGTGAATCACTTTCGAATTGGGGAAACGCTGTTTTTTGGTAGTGACCTTTTTGAAAATTCAACAATTGAAGGCATGAAAGATGATGTATTTCTATTGAATTCAGAAATCATCGAAATCACCGAGAAACCCGTTGTTCCGTATGGTAGAATTGAAAATAATCCTTCCGGGGAAAAAACTGAAATTAACGAAGACGATTATGGTTCAACCCAAAAAAGAGCCATTTTAGATATTGGCCTGCTCGATATTTCTAAAGTTGACTTCCTCTTCCCTACCGATAAAACCTTGAAATTTATCGGAGCGAGTTCAGATATGTTGGTACTCGATGTCTCCCAATCTAAAAAAGACTATAAAATTGGTGATACCATTAGTTTTAAAATGACTTATATGGGAGCTCTCCGGGTAATGAATTCAAAATATATTCAGAAAAAATTAATCGACTAATACCTGAAGCTCTACTTTATAGCCTTCGTAGCTTCGTACATTAAAAACAGTATGATCATCAAAAATCAGGTATTGCCCTTTTATCCCTTTTAATTTGCCTTCGTAATCAGGTTGCTTATCAAGGTTCAAGGTTTTTAATTTCTTTGGATATTCCAATACAGGAAATTTAATCTCAGTCTCTTTGTTGGAAGCTAAATAATATTCCTGCACTTCGTCGGGAAGATACTGCTTTAACTTATCACGGGTTTCCTCCAAATTCACATCCTCAATCTCATTTTTCAGCATCGTTCTCCAATTTGTCTTATCAGAAATATGAGGTTTTAGAGCTACTTCTGTAATTCCGGCTAAATACCGATTAGGTACTTCAACAATTTCAATCGCTTCGTGCGCTCCTTGATCTATCCACCTTGTTGGCACTTGAGATTTTCGGGTTACCCCAACTTTTACATTACTCGAATTTGCCAGATAAACAATATGCGGTTGCAACTGTGCTTTTTTCTCATACTCCAAATCACGATCTTCTTCATCTAGATGTGCTTTACTTAACTCTGGTTTCATGATCCAATCTCCGGCACGCGGAGTTTCATAAAAACAATCATAACAGAAACCTTGTCTAAAAATCTTCTTATCCTTGCCACAATTTAAGCACTGATAGCCGATAAAAGTGATACTTATTTTTTTATCCAACAGCTGATTAACGTGAATAAAATCATTTTCAAAAATCATAAAATACTGAACCTCAGAATTTAATTCTGTTTTCATTTTACGAAGTACACCTTTGTATTGCATAAGAAGAAATTTTACCTGAAAGCTTTTGAGGAGCTTAAAATAATTATATTTTTATAGTTAGTACAACCCGATTTTAAATATACGCGATTAAATGCCAATTCCTATAGTAAATTCCATTGCTTCTTGGTTTTTGAAGAAGCGCATCCACCAGATGGAACTTTTCATGAAATACCCAAATGAGGTACAAAATGAACTGTTGCATCATTTAATAGGGATGGCCAAAAATACCCAAATAGGAAGAGAATACGATTTCAAATCGATAAAGAATTATAAAGATTTTGCTGAGCGTGTTCCCATTCAAAATTACGAAAATGTAGAACCGCTAATTGAACGCTCCCGAAGGGGAGAAAACAATATTTTCTGGCCAACTCCCATAAAATGGTTTGCCAAATCTAGTGGCACCACCAATGCCAAAAGTAAATTTATCCCTGTAAGCCCTGAATCTTTAGAAGATTGCCATTATGCGGCCAGTAAAGATTTGCTTTGCCTCTACTTAAACAATAATGAAGATTCTCAATTATTTACCGGCAAAAGCTTGCGTTTAGGAGGAAGTAAAGAATTGTATCGGGAAAATGGAACGGCATTTGGCGACCTTTCCGCTATTTTAATTGACAATATGCCGTTTTGGGCGAGTTACAGCAGCACTCCAAACAGTGAAATCTCTTTGATGAGTGATTTTGAAAAGAAAATGCAAGCGGTGGTAGATTGTACGATTAAAGAAAATGTCACCAGTATTGCCGGTGTTCCTTCTTGGATGCTCGTTTTGCTGAATAACATTATTAAAACCACACATAAATCCAGTTTATTGGAAGTTTGGCCGGATTTGGAAGTTTACTTTCATGGCGGCGTAAGCTTTGAGCCTTACAAAGAGCAATACAGAAAATTAATCCCTAGCGATAATTTTAAATATTATGAAATTTATAATGCTTCGGAAGGATTCTTTGCGGTACAGGACCAGAACTTTAGTAATGAATTATTGCTAATGCTTGACTACGGAATTTTCTATGAGTTTATTCCGATGGATTCTTACGGAAGTCATGAAGAAGAAATTATTCCATTAAGTGAAGTAGAAACCGGAAAAAACTATGCCGTGGTTATTACCACCAATGCCGGTTTATGGCGTTATAAAATTGGTGACACCATTAGATTCACTTCCTTAAGCCCATACCGAATTAAAGTTACCGGAAGGACTAAGCACCATATTAATGTTTTTGGAGAAGAGTTAATCATTGAAAATGCAGAAGAAGCTTTAAAAAAAGTATCCCAACTTACCGATTGTGAGATCGTTGATTACACCGCAGGCCCTATTTTTATGGAAGGTAGCGAAAAAGGGGCACACGAATGGATTATTGAATTTAAAACACCCCCTGATAACTTAATGCATTTTCAAAAAACCTTAGACCAAACATTACAAACCTTAAATAGTGATTATGAAGCCAAACGCTCTAATAACACGACCTTAAATATGCTGAAAATAAACCAAGCCAAACAAGGCTTATTTTATCAATGGTCTAAAAATCACGGAAAACTTGGCGGTCAACATAAAATCCCTCGGCTTTCTAACAAGCGAGATTATATCGAAGAATTATTAGAAATCAATAAACATTTAGAATAGAATCACTTTAAAAACTTACAAAAGTGAAACCCTAAAATGGAGTAAGCATTTTGATGATAAAATTTGTGCGATCTTCGGTTTTCTAAATACGTATTTAATTCAACCGAATTGCAATCTTGCTCTTTCGCCCAATTTTCAATATGCTGAAATAAAAGCTTACCGTAACCTTTAGATTGAAACTTTTGATCTACTACTACATTATCTACTTCCAGTTGCTTTCCTGAATAGAACCTTACCGTAACCCAACCGCTAGAAATAGCTATTAAACTATTGTTTTCTCGCAAACCAAAACAATAGTAATTAGAAAACCCAAACATCTGAAAAAGAAAATCTTTTAATTCTTCTTCAGAAAGTTTGGGATTTAATTGATGTGCTAACGGAATAATTTCAGCAAAATCGTCTTGTGACAACACACAAAATTCAACTTCATTTTTCATCGTTAGACTTTATAATATTCTAAAAATCTTTGTAGGTTACTTTATCTACTGCTTGGATCGTCGCATCTAAATCTTCGGTAGAAAGCGCTTCAGAAATAAACCAAGTTTCAAAAGAACTTGGTGCAATATAAACGCCATTTTCCATCATTCCGTGGAAAAATTTCTTGAAGCGTTCATTATTCCCCAAAGCAGCCGATTCGAAATCGATTACCGGTTCTTTCGCAAAATGTACCGAAATCATCGAACCTAATTGATTGATGGTATGGTCTATTTTATTTCTATTGAGCACATTTTTAATTCCGTCCCTTAGGTAAGCGGTTTTCTCATTAATACTATCAAAAATTTCTCGTTTTTCATTCAACTCAGTAAGCATGGCTAAACCTGCCGCCATGGCTAATGGATTCCCACTTAAAGTTCCTGCTTGGTAAACCGGCCCATTGGGTGCTAAATGGCTCATAATTTCATCTCTTGCCGCAAAAGCTCCGACAGGCAAACCGCCACCAATTACTTTTCCGAAGGTCACAATATCGGCATTTACGTTAAGTAATTCTTGTGCACCACCTGGAGCTAATCGAAACCCGGTCATCACTTCATCAAAAATGAGAAGGATATCGTTCTCATCACACAACCTTCGAAGTCCTTCTAGAAATCCTTTTTGTGGCGGAATACAGCCCATATTTCCTGCCACCGGTTCTAAAATAACACAGGCTATTTCTCCTTGATTGGCGTTGATTAGTTCTTCTACAGAAAGTAAATTATTGTACTGTGCCAACAAAGTATCCTGAGCAGTTCCCTTGGTAACTCCAGGGCTGTTGGGCGTTCCAAAAGTAACGGCCCCACTTCCTGCTTGTATTAAAAAAGAATCACTATGCCCGTGATAGCAACCGGCAAACTTGATAATTTTGTCTTTTTTGGTAAAACCTCTTGCCAGTCTTACCGCACTCATACAGGCTTCGGTCCCACTATTGACCATTCTTATCTTATCGATATTAGGAACCATAGAAACGGCTAGTTGAGCAATTTTAGTTTCTATTTCGGTGGGTGTTCCAAAAGAAGTTCCTTTTTTTGTTTTTTCAATGACGGCATTAATTACCGGCTCGTGAGCGTGGCCTAAAATCATGGGCCCCCAAGAGTTGATATAATCGATCAATTTATTGCCGTCTTCATCATACAAATACGCTCCTTTGGCTTCTTTTATAAAAATTGGATCGCCACCAACAGCACTAAAGGCTCGAACTGGTGAATTCACCCCACCGGGAATATATTTTTTTGCTTCTTGAAAAAGTTGACTGCTTCTTTGGTATATCATAAATTATATTTTTGTTATAAAGACTTCACGTAGAGTTTTTGTCCTATAGCAAGATTGTTTGATTTTAAGTTATTAAGTTTTTTTAATTCCTCTATGCTTAATCCATATTTCTTAGAAATACTATACAATGTATCGCCTTTTTTCACAGTATAGCGAATACTGGTATAATCCACTTTCTTTTCATCATTAGCTTTTCCTTTTCGGTTTCCATTACCTAAAACTTCATCATCATATTTGTAAAGCTCGTAACGCTCAATAATACTAATTAATTTAGCGGGATACTTGGGATCTGTTGCATAACCGGCAGATTTTAAGCCATAAGCCCAAGCTTTATAATCATCACGATTCAATTTGAATAAAGCAGCGTATCTCCTTCTATCTGTTAAGAAAAGTGAGTGATCCCGAAATGAATATTTTGGATTGTTATATTTTCTGAAACATTCATCCAATGCATCATCATCATGATATACTTTTTCACCTTGCCAGCCATTGCATTTTATCCCAAAATGATTATTGGACTTTAATGTTAATTCACCTTGACCAGCATTCGATTCCAAAACCCCTTGTGCCAAAGTAATACTTGCAGGAATACCATAAAGTTTCATTTCATCTTTGGCAATGTCTGCAAAATTATAAACGTAGCGTTCTACGTTATTTTTAAAAACCGGAGCGTTATTCTCTCTTGAACTCTCAGTTTCATTAATTTCCTCAACTTTTCCTTCCGCTACCTTTTTGGGAGTTTTTGCTTCAGAAGACTTTGGCCTTTCTACCACCTCTGTATTAGCTGCTCTTTTTCTTTTATTATAGCCATTACGTTTCTTCTTTGCGCCTCCGCAAGCAGAAAGTATTAACGCTATTATCACAATACTTGTTACTAATTTTAATTTCATCACTTAATTAAAGGTAAATTTTTCTTTGCTAATCGTTGATTCATTCCTTCTATTCCTTGTAATCCTCCTGTATGGATCATCAATACTTTTTTATTATCTAATTTTCCTTTCTTCAACATATCGAAAACTCCATAAGCCATTTTGCCGGTATAAATTGGATCTAACGGAATATTATTTTCTAGCTTAAACTTATTAATAAATTCAATTAACTCCACATTTACTTTAGCATAACCGCCAAAATGATAATCTATTATTAATTGATAGTTCTTTTTTTGGGCAAATTTATCGATTTCTTTTTTCAAAAAATCACCTTTAAGCGCCGGAAATCCATAAATTGTCTGATGTTCTTTGGAAGAATTGATTAAACCTGAAATAGTTCCACCGGTTCCCACTGCACAACAAATAATATCGAATTGACTATCTTCATCGGCTAAAATTTCTTCACATCCTTTTACAGCTAAATCATTCGTACCTCCCTCTGGCACGAGAAAACTATTAGGAAACTCTTTTTCTATGGAAGCTAAAAAATCAGCACTATTCTTTTCTCGATAAGTAGTTCTTGAAACAAACTTAAATTTCATTCCACAGCTATTTGCAAATTCTAAAGTTGGATTGCCTGCTAAGGTTTGTTGAAGATTATCACCCAATTCATCGCCGCGAATAATCCCCACACTTTTTAGACCTCGTTCCTGACAAGCAGCAGCTGTAGCTGCGATATGATTTGAAAAAGCTCCGCCAAAAGTTACTACAGTTTCTTTCTGCTCCTTTTGAGCTTGCAATAGATTATATTTTAGTTTTCTGAATTTATTTCCAGAAACAAACGGATGTAATAAATCTTCCCGCTTAATGTAAATCTCTACAAGAGAACTCTTTAGAATTCTTTGATTTTTTTTAATAGAACCTATCATAAGATTAAGTGAAACAAAATTAGATTATTAAATATAAAAAATCACCGTAAACCCATAAAAAACAGTTAATCGAAAGACTTTGCTCTTTTATCGAAAACTACTAATTTTTAGAAATTTAAATTAATGATATCTCTAATTTTAGCCTTTTTTTTAACTCTTTATGCAAAAATTAATAGCTCTATCTTTTCTTTTTCTATCTATTTCAGGTTTCGCAAAAATTAGAACAGAAACTATAAAGCTAGACAATGAATTAGAGATAAATTCTTTAAATCCCGAAATATTATTTTCGCATTTAGTGTTATCACAAAATAATTCAGCAACTCCAATTATTATTGATTTTGATATCGATAATTCAATTTTAATTTACCGCAGACGAACTGTAAGCCACTATACTTCGGAAAGGGAATCAATTTACGAAAACACATTTGTAATACCTACCTGCAACAAAAACATAACAACAAAACAACTATAATAATTTCATGAGGCGCTAATCAAGAAGTTGACTCAGTAAAAATTAACGTGAAATAATTTATAATTGAAAAATAAACTATGAGAAAATTTTTAGCATTTTTTATTGCTTTGAGTATTTTTAATTTTACAGAAGCTCAAGTAGGTGTCAATACAAATACTCCAGAAGCTGCTTTAGACATTTCAAGTTCAGATTCAGGAATTTTAATTCCTAGGGTTGCTTTAAGCAACAGCACTTCCGCTTCACCAGTAATTAATCCAAACACAGGGGATGGTAATCTCACCAACGGGACCCTTATCTATAATACAGCAACAGCAGGAGACTCCCCTAACAATGTTACAGAAGGCTTTTATTTTTGGAATAACAACCAATGGAATAAACTTTCTTCTAAAGCAGAAAATAAAACGGTAACTACTGGAGTACAGTATTACTCTTATGATATTACTCCACAGGTTTCTCCTAGAATAGATACAATTGTATATAACAAAACTACTGACAAATCTGGCTACTATGATGGTCAACTTGACTCTGAAAATGCGATGACCACAATGCAACCAACTGGAGTAGAAGATGGTTTTGTAATTAAAATAGTAGGAACTTACGAAGTAAAAAATACAGGAACTTTTAATTTCAGTATCGTTTCAGACGATGGTTCTAAGCTTTATATAGATGGTTCTTTAATAGTTAGTGAATGGACTGACGGAAGTGCAAACAATGCATCTGGGTCCGTAAATTTAGCAAAGGGCAAACACAAATTTGAATTTTGGTATTACGAAAATTCAGGAGTTCAAAACTTTTCTATTTCTTGGGGAACAAACCCTGATGGAAACTCTGGTGTAATCAATGCTCAAAGCTTTACAATTGAATAACAACTTTTAAAACTTCAGAATAATAAAACCTTCCTCACTCAGGAGGGTTTTTTATTTACATATTTCCAAAATTTAATGCTTATTTTTGGGAATTACATGAAAAAACGAATCCCCATAGAAGACGGAGATTATTATCTAACCCCTGAGGGTTACCGTTGTTTTACCGAGCAATATCATCTAAAACGTGGCTATTGCTGTAAAAGTGGATGCCGACATTGCCCTTATGGTTATGATAAGAAAACAGACAGTTTCAAAAATTAATAAATGAAACATTTAGTATTAAAATTTAAAATTGCCATTGTTTACAGTCGACATAGAGTTGATATTCGATATCCTTAGTCGAATAATTTTCTAATTGAAAATTAAACCTTTAACTAAAAATCGAAAAACAAATGTACGACTTCAAACAAACCATACTACAAGGAATTCCCAACGAATTACCTCCTAAAAAAGAATATGATCCCACTATCAACCATGCTCCTAAAAGAAAAGAAATCTTATCGGAAGATGAGAAAAAATTAGCCTTGCAAAACGCCTTGCGCTATTTTGAGCCTCAACATCACGCTACATTACTTCCTGAGTTTAAAGAAGAATTAGAAAAATACGGAAGAATTTACATGTACCGTTTTCGTCCAGATTATAAAATTTATGCGCGACCTATTGATGAATATCCCGGGAAAAGTCAGCAGGCGAAAGCTATCATGTTAATGATTCAGAATAACCTGGACAATGCCGTGGCACAACATCCGCACGAATTGATCACTTATGGTGGAAACGGAGCGGTTTTTCAAAACTGGGCGCAATATTTATTGACGATGAAATATCTAGCTGAAATGACCGAAGAGCAGACACTTGCGATGTACAGTGGTCACCCCATGGGCTTATTTCCTTCACATAAAGATGCACCAAGAGTTGTGGTCACTAACGGGATGATGATTCCTAATTATTCTCAACCCGATGATTGGGAGAAATTTAATGCACTTGGTGTAACTCAATACGGACAAATGACTGCCGGAAGTTATATATATATAGGTCCGCAAGGCATTGTTCACGGCACCACAATTACGGTATTAAACGGTTTTAGAAAAATAAAAAAAGAGCCTAAAGGCGGACTTTTTGTAACCTCCGGACTTGGAGGAATGAGCGGCGCACAGCCTAAAGCTGGAGATATTGCCGGTTGTGTGACCGTATGTGCGGAAGTGAACCCAAAAGCAACCCAAACCCGTCATTCGCAAGGTTGGGTAAAAGAAGTGATTGAAAATGTAGACGAATTGGTCACTCGCGTACGAAAAGCACAAGAAGACAAAGAAACAATTTCCATCGCTTATGCCGGAAACGTAGTAGATGTATGGGAAAAGTTTGACGAAGAAAACTTACATATTGATTTAGGAAGTGACCAAACCTCACTTCATAACCCTTGGGCGGGTGGTTATTATCCCGTAGGCCTTTCTTATGAAGAAGCCAACGAAATGATGGCTAACAACCCTACACAATTTAAAAAAGAAGTACAGCGTAGCTTAAAACGCCAAGCTAACGCGATTAACAAACACACTGCTAAAGGAACTTATTTCTTTGACTACGGAAATGCTTTCTTACTGGAAGCTTCTCGTGCCGGAGCCGATATTATGAGTGAAGACGGGAAGAACTTTAGATACCCAAGTTATGTACAAGACATTATGGGACCTATGTGTTTTGATTATGGTTTTGGTCCATTTAGATGGGTTTGTACTTCCGGGAAAGCTGAAGATTTGTTGAAGACCGATGAAATTGCGACTTCTGTCCTAGAAGAATTAAAGCAAGAAGCCCCAAAAGAAATTCAGCAGCAAATGCAAGATAATATTACATGGATTAAAGGCGCGCAAGAAAATAAATTGGTGGTAGGCTCTCAGGCCCGAATTTTATATGCCGATGCTGAAGGGAGAATAAAAATAGCCAAAGCTTTTAATGAAGCGATTGAAGCCGGAAAAATTGGCCCGGTGGTTTTAGGTAGAGATCATCACGATGTCTCTGGAACCGATTCTCCTTACCGCGAAACTTCCAATATTTATGACGGTAGCCGCTACACCGCAGATATGGCCATCCAAAATGTGATTGGCGATAGCTTTAGAGGCGCAACTTGGGTAAGTATCCATAATGGAGGTGGCGTTGGCTGGGGAGAAGTAATTAATGGTGGTTTTGGTATGCTTCTTGATGGTAGTAAAGATGCTGCAAGACGCTTAGAGTCAATGCTTTTTTGGGATGTAAATAACGGAATTTCCAGAAGATCTTGGGCCAGAAATGATGAAGCCATTTTTGCCATTAAAAGAGCTATGGAAAATGAACCTAACTTAAAAGTTACATTGCCCAATAAAGTAGATCCGAGCTTGCTAAGTTAACCCCGCGTTAGGGATGGAGTGATTTGTTGGAGCTCTTTTTGTTTTGTTATTGCTAGCGGAATCGAAAAAACAAAACAAAAAAGCGACTCACGAGAGCCCGCTCGAACGCCACAAAACATTGTTATGATGAAAATAAAAAACTTTTTAGCGCCCTTAGCATTTTTATTGGTGCTTACCTCGTGTAGTTCGATAAGAGTAGCGACAGATTACGACCGTGAAGCCAACTTTAATGAGTACCAAAGTTTTGCTTTTTACAAACCAGGTATTGATAAAGCAGATGTTTCTGATTTAGACAAAAAAAGGATTTTACGTGCAATTGAGTCAGAAATGATTGCTAAAGGATTTACCAAATCTGAAAACCCAGATTTATTAGTGAGCATTTTCACCAAAACCAAAGAGAACATCAATATTTACCAAAATAACTTTGGCTGGGGTTACGGTTGGGGCTGGAATCCTTGGTATTGGGGCAATGGCTACAATACCGTGTCGAGTACTACAGAAGGTACTTTGTATATTGATTTTATTGACGCCAAATCCATGGAATTGGTTTGGCAAGGTATGGGTTCTGGAGCGTTAACGATGGATATGAAAAATAAAATTGAACGTATTCATGAAATGGTTCAAAAAATTATAGAACGTTATCCACCGGGAAGCGACAAGAAGTAAAATTTTGAATGAATTAAAAATAGCCTTGGATTTTCCAAGGCTATTTTTTTATACTATTTTTAGCCCTTGATATAATCAAAAACATGGAAAATTTATTTGATGTTGCTGTGATAGGAAGTGGTCCTTCGGGTGCAACTGCCGCCTATGAATTGGCAAAAAAAGGACTAAAAACCATACTTATTGAAAAAGAAACTTTACCACGCTACAAAACTTGCGGAGGCGGTTTTGTGTATCGCGGGCTAAGAAATATGCCTTTTTCGGTAGATGAAGCCATCGACATTAAATTTAAGGAAGTAGATATTATATTTGGTTCTAAAAATCTTTCCTTTAAAGCGAAAAGAGAAAAACCGATTATCAGCATGGTGATGCGTGATCAATTTGATCATCTTATCGTAAAAAAATCACAGGCTGAAGGAGTTGAATTGTTTGAAAATGCCAAGGTTGAAAATTTAGTATTCCAAGAGAATTATACACAAATAGAAACTTCACGAGGAAAAGTTAATACTAAATTTATCATTGCTGCTGATGGTGCTTTGAGCCCTACAGCCAAACTAGCGGGATGGGAAGAAACCCGGAGAATGTCTCCAGCATTAGAATATGAAATCACGGTAAGCGACGAAACTTTTAAAAAATTGGCTGGATCAGCTAGATTTGATATTGATGCGGCTCCCCAAGGTTATGGTTGGTGTTTTCCTAAAGCAAATCATTTATCGGTAGGATTAGGTTGCACCATGAAATCTAGTAAAAAGGTCAATCTAAAAAAAGCTTATCAGGAGTACCTTAAAATGCTAGGTATAGAAGAAGTTTTAAGTGAGGAAGCGCACGGATTTATCATCCCAACTTCTCCGCGAACTGACGGCTTTGTAAAAAAGAATGTTTTCCTTACCGGTGATGCTGCAGGTTTTGCAGACCCTATTACGGCCGAAGGAATTTCTAATGCAATCGCTAGTGGCATAATGGCTGCTCAAGCTATTATTGAAAGTCAATTAAACTTAGAGAAAGCCAAAGCTATATACTTAGAAAAATTAAACAAAAAGTTACTCCCTGAACTGGAAACAGGTATAAAATTGGCTAAATTTTTCTACGGTCAAAAAAAATTACGCAACATTTTATTGAAGAAACATGGACAGAGAGCTGCAGAATATATGACTAATATTTTTATGGGCGACAGCACTTACCCACAAAATTTCTATGCGGAAGTCAAGAGAAAATTTAAAATCCCTTTTTAAATATAAAAAAGCCTCTTCAAATGAAGAGGCTTTTTGTTTGCTATTTCCAGTCCTGAAATAAGTTGACATAAATTCGACTTATTTACGAAATCACTTCAAAGTTTTTAGCGCTTTGTTGTGCTTCAACAATCTGACTTTTTTGATTATTCAAAATCGTCTTAACCGATGGCGGCAAGCTTGTTTCTGAAATCACTTCATTGTACTCATCAATCGCAGCTTGTTCTCCTCGTTGCACTTCTTCCATCACTTGCTCTTCACTGCTGGAAGCGACTGCTGCTTTTAAATCCATCCAAGCACGGTGAATGGTTCCTGCTGCACTCCCGCCTTTGTCTGGCTCTTGTCCGTAGTTTTTAATTTCAGCTTTAATCTCGTGACCAAAATCGTAACGTTTTTGCGCTTGTTTTTGCAGAAAATCTTTCATTGTTGGATTTTCAATTCGTTCTGCAGCATCTTTATAACCTTTTTCAGCATCATAGTTCTTTTCTAATAGGTTATTCAATTTCTTAGCAACTTCTTTTGTAAATTCCATAGTTTTTTTATTTAAAGATAGCTAGGTTTCTAACTACAAATCAGTCAATTAACTAAGCTTAACATCACCTTTAACGAAGATTAACTCACAAGGCATTAATTGACTATGGAATACATTTTTTTTAACATTCAATATCACAAATTCATCAAATTTTCATAAATTAATGAATATAAAAAAGCACCTCTACAGAGATGCTTTCAGATACTTTTTTAGTTGAGTAAGGAATCTTTAGTAGTTTAATAATTCCTCAATTTTCTTTTTCACTTTTGCAGTAGAAGGAATCATGGTCTCTTCTAAGGTTGAATTTAAAGGTATCGCCGGCATATTTTCTGAACCGATGGTCATTACCGGAGCGTCTAAATATCTAAAACATTCTTCCTGAATTTTTCCGGAAAGTGCTCTGGCAAAACTATTATTGGAAGGCTCTTCGGTTACTACTAAACATTTACCACATTTTTTGACCGATTTCATCACCGTTTCTTCATCCAACGGAGCAAGGGTTCTTAGATCGATGACTTCAATTTGATCTTGCATTCCTAATTCTTCGGAAGCATTCATTGCCCAATGCACGCCCATCCCATAAGTGATAATAGAAATAGTTTCTTTTTCTTCTTGTTTCCAGATTTCTTGCAATACCCAAGCTTTCCCAAAAGGCAGTACATAGTCTTCTGCTGGTTCTATGGAAGTAGCGCCTTTAGTTCCGGGCACTTTGCTCCAATACAAACCTTTATGTTCAAAAATCACCACTGGATTCGGATCGTGATAAGCTGCTTTCAGCAATCCTTTTAAATCGGCTCCATTGCTTGGATAAGCGATTTTGAGTCCACGAATATTAGTGACTACACTTTCTACAGAAGAAGAGTGATAAGGACCTCCACTACCATAAGCGCCAATAGGTACACGCAGCACCATCGACACCGGCCATTTTCCGTTTGATAAGTAACAACTTCTACTTACTTCGGTAAATAATTGGTTAAGCCCCGGCCAAATATAATCGGCAAACTGAACCTCAACAATTGGTTTTAAACCAACGGCAGACATCCCAACGGTAGAGCCAATAATAAATGCTTCTTGAATAGGTGTATTAAAGACACGGTTATCTCCAAACTTCTGCGCTAAGGTTGCCGCTTCACGAAAAACCCCTCCTAGCCTACCACCAACATCTTGACCGTATAGTAAGCTCGTTTTATCTTCATGCATAATTTCTTCAATGGCATGTAAAGCACAATCTACCATGACAACTTTCTCTCCGTTAGTGGGAGAACGCTCACCTTTCTCTTCTGTTATCGTAGTAGGAGCAAAATCATGAGTAAATAAGTCTTCTGGTGAAGGATCATCCGCTTTTTCTACTTCTGAATAATCTTCTTTCACTTTTACACGAGCTAAAGCTTCGATCGCTTCTAATTCATCTTCGGTAAATCCGTTTTCAGCTAAGTATTTTTTCATCTTCGGAAAAGGATCTCGCGTTTTTGCTTCCTCTAAATCATCCCGATAAAATTCCATTCTCACACCTGAAGTGTGATGATTTAACAACGGAACTTTCGCATGAATCAACATTGGTCTTCTTTCTTCCCGAATAGTTTCAATGGCATTTTTTACGGTGGTATAACTTTCTTCAAAATTAGTTCCGTCAATAGAAATAGCTTCTAAACCATTAAAACCTTTAGCGTATTCAGCTGCATTTTGCGCTCGTGTTTCTTTTTCATTGGCAGAAATATCCCAACCATTATCTTGAACCACATAAAGAATCGGCAATTTCTTTAAAACCGCCATTTGAAAAGCTTCTGCAATTTCTCCTTCTGTAACGCATGCATCTCCTAACGAACACACAACAATAGGTTTTTCTGTGTCTTGAATTCCTTCGGTTTCTTTATACCACATTCCCAAGGCAACGCCGGTTGCCGGAATGGCTTGCATCCCGGTAGCGGAACTTTGGTGAGGTATTTTGGGTTTATCATCATCCCGTAAACTTGGGTGTGAATAATAGGTTCTTCCGCCAGAAAAAGGATCGTCTTTTTTAGCAAACAATTGCAACATCAAATCTTTGGGCTCCATCCCAATCGACAATAAAATGGAATCATCTCGGTAATATGGGAACACATAATCTTGTGGTAATAACTGCATCCCAACTGCGGTTTGGATCACTTCGTGCCCACGAGAAGTAGCGTGTACATATTTGGAAACTACCTTAAAATTTTCTTCGTATAACTCGGTCATCGCTTTAGCGGTACAGAGATTACGAAATGCTTGTTTGAGAATATCTTTGGTTATCATTTTCTTTTATTTTGAAACAGGAAACAGGACTTTTTGAAACAAGATGCTTTCTGCTTTTTTAAAAAATTATTCATTCATATCTAATGAATCAATAAAATTTGAAATTTTACTTTGTAACTTTTGAACTTTCTTTTGCAGGTTTTGAAAATTATGTCTTCTCATTAAAATTCAATTATCTTGAATCAAAAAGTCTTTTCAACATCAAAATCTTCAAAATAATCGGCGACTCTTCTTAAAAAGCTTCCGCCTAGAAAGCCATCGACTACCCGATGATCAAACGATAGCGATAAATACATCATTTGTCTGATTTCAATTTTATCACCATCTTCATATTCCATCACTTCTGCACGTTTCTTTATGATTCCTGTTGCAAGAATGGCAACTTCCGGCTGATTGATGATGGGCGTTCCCATCAGACTCCCAAAAGTTCCTACATTAGAAATAGTAAACGTACTTCCGCTGGTTTCATCGTGTTTCAGTTTGTTATTTCGGGCTTTTTCAGCCAACGCATTGACTTCCGCAGCAACGGTTTGTAAATCTTTTTGATCGGCATTTTTCACCACGGGAACAATTAAATTTCCACTAGGTAAGGCGGTTGCCATCCCAATATTAATAGCTTCTTTTACAATGATATTTTTACCATCGACCGAAACATTAATCATCGGGAAATCCTTCACTGCTTTGGCCACAGCTTCTACAAAAAGTGGTGTAAATGTGAGTTTTTCTCCGTATTTCTCTTGAAAGGCTTTTTTATTTGCATTTCGCCAGTTCACCATATCGGTTAAATCTGCTTCCACATAAGCGGTCACGTGTGGCGAAGTGTGTTTTGAAAACACCATATGATCGGCAATCATTTGGCGCATACGATCCATCTCTACAATTTTGCCTTTGCCTTTATCTAATTTCAAATTAGGAACTTGAAATCCTGAAGCTTCAGGAACAGGTTGTGCAAATTGTGCCGGACGTCCTTCTTCTAGGTATTTAAAAATATCGCTTTTTCGTAACCGACCTTCATTTCCGGTAGCCGGTATTCTTGCCAACTCTTCAAAACTAATATGATGTTGCTTGGCAATACTCACCACTAAAGGTGAAAAAAATGTATTTTGATTGGAATTGATTTGATAACTGGAAGATGAATTTGAATTAGAAGTTGAAACCGGTTTTTTAACCGCTTTTGGAGCTGTTTTTTTAGAGGTTTCCTTTTCTAAAGTTTTTGGTGTTGCTTTATTTTTAGAAGACTGTATTTCTCCTACTTCCATTTTAGCAATTACTTGCCCCACTTTGACCACTTCATCTGGTTGAACTAAAATCTGAGTAATGGTTCCATTGGCCGGAGCCGGAACTTCAGAATCTACTTTATCGGTGGCAACTTCAAGAATAGTTTGGTCTTGTTCTACTTCGTCGCCTTCTGCAACCGACCAACTGATGATGGTTCCTTCTTCTATACTTTCTCCCATCTTCGGGAGTTTAATTTCAATTTCTTTCATTACTGAATATTCCTTTTTTGGAAATTGCTCTTCAAATTTAATCTTATTTTTCCCGAAACTCGTTTAAGGTTTTGTAAAAGTTCTCTTGTTTAGGACGATCTTTGGGGATCTCTCGTAAAGGTTCAACCTCTCGTAAACTTTCGTGGCAATCTGCCGGTAAACGTTGGTAAAGTTTTGTTCCTGCGGTTTTCCAAGCGATCATTTCATCAGAAACTTCTTTAACTATTTTTGCGGGATTACCCACGACCAAGCTTCTCTTTGGTATTTTCGTTTCTGCCTTTACAAAAGCCATAGCACCCACGATACATTCATCCCCAATTTCTGCATCATCCATAATTACCGAATTCATCCCAATCAAGCAATTTTCTCCTAAATTGGCTCCATGAATAATGGCTCCGTGACCTACGTGCGCTCCTTTTTTAAGCACAATGCTTTTACCGGGAAACATATGCACGGTACAATTTTCTTGCACATTAACCCCATCTTCTAAAATAATTTCTCCCCAATCGCCACGAATGGCCGCTCCCAGACCAATATAACAGTCTTTTCCTATAATCACATTACCGGTGACCGCTGCCAACGGATGCACAAAACTGCTTTCGTGAATGACGGGGATATGGTTTTTGAATGAATAGATCATATGTATTATTCCTGCGGAGGCAGGAATCTTATTATCGTTTAACTTTATTTTCTTAATCTAGAATTTTTATAATCTAGATTCCAATTTTCTGAAATATCAATCCACCTAGGATTCATTTCCTCAATTAATTTAATTTTCCAATCTCTTTTCCACTTTTTAAATTGCTTTTCTCGCTTCGCTGCTTCTACTCCATTTTCAATTTCTTCTAGGTACACAAGCTTATCACAATTGTACCTTGCTGTGAAAGACTTCGGATAAACTTTCAACTTATGCTCTTTTACTCTTTCTTCTAAATTATCGGTAACACCAATGTACAAAACGCCATTTGGTTTGTTTGTCATAATATAGATGTACCAAACTTCATTCATTTAAAATCACGATCAAAGAGATTCCTGCCTGCGCAGGAAATTTATTGATACTTCTCCAGCTTCTTCTTCGTAAACTCACTCAATACCAACCGCCCACTAATTTTAGCTCGCTCGTTAAGCAATTCATCCCAATCTTCGGTACCACGCCAGAACATTTGCTTCATTTCTTTTACGGCTTCAGGGTTGTAGTTGCATAGGTTTTGAGCAAATTCTTCAATGGCTTCATCTAATTCTTCCGTCGTTTCATAAACTTGTGCATATAAGCCTTTTTGTTTAGCCCACTCCGGAGAATAAAACGAATCGGCATCAATAGCGATTTGGGACATCCCGCATACGCCTAATTTGCGCTCAACCGCAGGACCGACTACAAACGGACCAATACCAATATTTAATTCACTTAATTTAATCGCTGCAAATTTTGTCGCCATACAATAATCCATCGCCGATGCTAAACCTACGCCACCGCCTACAGTTTTACCCTGCACGCGACCAATAATAAATTTCGGGCATTTACGCATGGCATTGATCACGTTGGCAAAACCCATAAAGAATTTCTCTCCGGTTTGTTCATCGTTAATCGAAATAAGTTCTGTAAAACTTGCTCCTGCACAAAACGTACGATTGCCACCAGACTTTAAAATAATGACTAAAACCTCATCATTCTGTCCAACTTCTGTAATTGTATCGGCTAATTTTGCCAAGATATTTCCCGGCAAGCTGTTATGTGCCGGATGAAAAAACTCAATTGTGGCTACTTTATTTTCAATATGCTTTTTTACGTATGCTTCTTCTGTACTCATAAAATCGCTTTTTATTTTTATATTTTTTGGCGTTTCCCTTCGGGTCGGGCTATTCCCTGTGTTTTTTTTGCTCTCTAACACCTTTCGACTCCGCTCAAGGTGACAGCAAAAAAAGATTAGTTTATTCTGAGCGGAGCCGATGGGCTTCTATCCCTAACACAAACCACCCCGCCCTATTGGGACCCCTCCTTCAAAAGGAGGGGAACTTTAATTTTATACTTTTCTATTTCTCTAATAATCCAAACTGCTCAAAATGGTGATTGAGGTGCTTTCTGTGCAACAATTTCCATTCAAATTTGTTGAGCTCGCCAAATACCGCATTTTTCGTAATTGCTTCCGGATGTTCCTGAAAGTAATTTTCGTATTGCTCCTTGGCTTCCTTTAGCTTTTCTTTTGCCGTAGCTAAATCTTCATGTTTCAACTTGAACAATTCTCCTTCTTTATAAAAAGGAAAGTTGAAATTCTTCGGCATTGGTTTATAGTTCCACAAGGTTTCCTGCACCATTTCCAGTTTATCTTCTGGAGTGGCAACCTCAAAATCTTGAATTTCACCGGCTGCAATTCGGTAACTATCTTCTAAATGTTCCACCATATGTTGGGCTGTCATCATCCCCCAATTCGGTTTGGTATCTTCCGTTAACCCATTCAAAGCTTTTTCAAAAACTGAATCGGTAATTTCTGTAAAGGTGGTTTGTTTTTTCTGTACCATCGTTAAAATAGTAGCAATGGCAACCAATTTCTCTTCTTCTTCCGTAGCATTTACATCAAAAACTTCTACATACCATTTTACGATTCCGCTTGGCAATTCTTTTCCTTTTTGATCGCGATCTACTTTTTGCTTACAAGTCAATCGTACATTAATGGTATCGTTATGATACAGCGGACGCAAGAATCTAATTTCTTCTAGACCATAATTTGCTGCTACCGGACCTTTATTTGGGTACACAAACAATCCTGCCGCTGCAGAAATGATAAAATAACCGTGTGCGGTTCGTTGTTCGAAAATACTTCCTTCCAACGAAGTAATATCGGTATGCGCATAGAAGTGATCCCAAGTTAGATTTCCGAAGTTAATAATATCGGTATCGGTAAGCGTTCGGTTATGTGTTTGCAAGGACATTCCCGGTTTGATATCTTCCCAATGATAAGCAAACGGATGTTTTTCTGCTTCTTTATAATCGGCATTCGGTTGGTAAATTCCCGTAATCTCGCTGATGGTCGTTGGTGAACCTTGAATCGCGCAACGCTGCATATAATGCTTAATTCCTCGTTTACCGCCCATTTCTTCTCCACCACCGGCACGTCCCGGACCTCCGTGAATAAGATTTGGTAATGGCGAACCGTGACCGGTACTTTGCTTGGCACTTTCGCGATTCAGTACTAAAATACGACCGTGGTGCGTTGCTGCTTTTACGGTATATTCCGCTGCAACTTTATTGTCATTCGTAGCGATGGAACTCACTAACGAACCTTTTCCTTTTCGAGAAAGTTCTATTGCTTCATTTAAATCTTTATACGGCATTAGGGTACTTACCGGACCAAAAGCTTCGGTAATATGGGCTGCTTCGTTACTAAAAGGATGGTCTTCTCGAAGCAAGATAGGTTTGATAAAGGCACCTTTATCAAAATCGGCACCAATAGCTTTTCCTCCTTCAAAATCACCATATACGATATTCGCCGTTTTGGCAATTTCTTGTACCTGATTTTTAACGCTTTCTACTTGTTTTTTATCAATCAACGTTCCCATTCTCACCTCTTTTAAGCGAGGATCACCGTAGGTCACCTTATCGAGTGCTTGCCCTAAAGCAATTTGTACATCTTCTACTAATTTTTCCGGAACGATAATTCTTCTAATGGCCGTACACTTTTGTCCGCATTTCACCGTCATTTCATTTCGGACTTCTTTGATAAAGAGGTTGAATTCAGGTGTTCCAGGAACGGCATCTTCGCCCAAAATACAAGCATTGAGTGAATCGGCTTCCATCGTAAATGGCACGGACTCTTCGATTAATCTTGGATGCGTTTTTAGTTTTCTACCTGTTGCCGCAGAACCGGTAAAAGTGACTACATCTTGAGATGCGATGGTATCGAAAATATCTTTTTTGGTTCCGCTAATCAATTGTAATGCCCCTTCCGGTAAAATTCCGGAAGCGATAATTACCTTCACTACTGCTTCGGTTAAATACGCACTTTGAGGTGCAGGCAGCACGACTGCCGGCATTCCTGCCATCCAATTGACGGCACATTTTTCTAACATTCCCCAAACCGGAAAATTGAATGCATTGATATGAACGGCAACACCATTTTTAGGAACCAAAATATGATGCGCCATAAATTTACCGCCACGAGAAAGATCAATCGGTTCTCCTTCTACATCGAAAGGCTGATTCGGGAATAACTTACGAAGTGAAGCGTTGGCAAACAAGTTACCAAAACCACCTTCAATATCGATCCAACTATCAATTTTGGTACAACCACTTCGATAACTGATTTCATAAAAAGAACGTTTATGTTTTTGAAGATGAAAGGCCAGCTTCTTCAGCATATTTCCGCGTTCTTGAAAGGTCATTTTACGAAGGGCCTCTCCTTTTACTCTTCCGTATTGAAGTACTTCCGGAGCGTCAATTCCTTCGGTGGTGACATTGGTAAAATGTTCGCCGGTTACCGAATCTAGAATCGGGGTTCCCTCTCCTTGACCGTCGACCCATTGTCCTAAAATATAGTGTTGTGTTTTTTGCATTCTTATGTGTTTTATGTTTGACCTCTCGACTCCGCTCGAGGTGACATTTTGAACTTCAAATTTCCTACCTAAGCCGAAACATTTTCAATGACTGCAGCATAACCTTGTCCTACGCCTACGCACATCGTCACTAAAGCATATCTCTTACCGGTTAATTGCAATTCTAAAGCGGCAGAATGTGCTAATCTTGCTCCGGTAACTCCCAGCGGGTGACCAATAGCAATAGCACCACCATTCGGGTTTAATCTGGGATCGTCATCTTCTAAGCCCCATTCACGAATACAAGCTAAGGCTTGCGCAGCGAAGGCTTCATTCAATTCGATCACATCCATATCATCCATGGTCAACCCTGCTTTTTCTAAGGCTTTATTGGAAGCTTGTACCGGACCAATCCCCATAATTCTTGGTTCTACACCAACTACTGCTGAACTTAAGATTTTTGCCATCGGTTTTAATCCGTATTTTTCTACGGCTTTTTCTGAAGCAATAATGGTGGCAGCAGCTCCATCGTTTAATCCTGAAGAATTTCCGGCAGTTACGCTTCCGCCTTCTTTACGAAAAGCCGGACGTAATTTTGCTAAAATTTCTTTGGAAGTAGAAGGTTTGATAAATTCATCTTTACTAAATTGAATAGGGTCTTTTTTACGCTGCGGAATTTCTACGGTGACAATTTCTTTGTCTAAACGACCGTTTTCTTGTGCCTTGCTCGCTTTCATCTGACTCCAATATGCAAAGGCATCTTGATCTTCTCTGGAGATGTTATATTTATCAACTAAATTTTCTGCGGTAACGCCCATTCCATCGGTGCCATACATGTCGTGCATTTTTGGGTTAACGAAACGCCACCCGAAACTGGTATCGTACATTTTAGCATCGTTCCCAAAAGCACTGGAAGGTTTGGCAATGGCATAAGGGCCGCGCGTCATATGTTCGACTCCACCGGAAATAAACACATCTCCGTCACCGGCTTTTATCGCACGATTGGCGTGAATAATAGCGGAAAGACCACTGCTGCATAATCTATTCACTGTTTCTCCAGGAACAGAATAGGGTAAACCGGCCAATAATGAGCACATTCTGGCCACGTTTCTGTTATCTTCTCCAGCTTGGTTAGCACAGCCTAAAATGACGTCGTCGTAAGCTTCTTTAGGAATGTTAGGATTTCGTTTGACTATTTCTTTGATGACCAAAGCTCCTAAATCGTCGGTTCTTACGGGAGATAAAGTTCCTTTGTAATTTCCGATGGGAGTTCTTATTCCGTCTATAATGTATGTGTTCATTTTTCTCTTCTTTTTAAGTTTTTGCGCAAGGGATTGAGTGATTGTTGGAGCTCTTTTGAGATTCCTGCCTGCGCAGGAATTGAAAAAAGCGACTCACGAAAGCCCGACCCGCTAGGGTTGCGCCCTTACTATTTTAATTTTACACTTCAACAAATTGAGTGTTGCATTTGTTTATTCCCATTTTGCACTGGTTTTATAGGTGACTCCTTTGAAAAGTGCCACTAATTGATTTTCTTTTTTCACTTCAACAATATAAAAACCGAGTTTATTTTTTTGACTTTTCACATCAGACTCTGCAATAATTACATCGCCTTCTTCTAAGGCTTCTATGTGATTGATGGAAGTTTCGATGGAAACGGCTTTATTGCCATACGTATTGGTAGCAAAACCAAATGCCGTATCTGCCAACGAATAGGTGATGCCACCATGTGCTTTTTTCATACTGTTAAGCATCTCTTTTCTCACTGTCATTTTCACCTTGCAATAGCCTTCGCGAACCTCTACAATTTCAATACCTAGCCATTGACTAAAAGCATCAAGGGAAAGCATCCTTTTAGGTATTAGGCGAGGGGAAATAGGTTTTAGGTTATCTTCTTTCATAATCTTTGTGATATTTTCTTGCGAAGTATACTTATCATTTTTGCAAGTTCTGTTAAGTTTTTTCGGTTTTCCTCATTTTTTTCTTCATCAATATACTTTCGAAGAAATGCTTTAGAACTACAAGAAACGCATTCATGCATACTATGATATGCATTACCTAAATAATTATAAAATTGTTTATCTGTTCCAGCAGAACCTTCTGCTATATTTAGAGCGATCGAATCGCTTGCTCTCTTAAATTGTGAGGTCAACTCAAATCTTTCTTCTTTTGGAAACGTTTTGGTCTGATGATGCACAAGTTCCCCAAAATCCATTGCCTTTTGGTAAACTTTTAAATCTTCGAATTTAAAATGATAATTTGACCTCATAATTTTCCTAATTCCTATTCCCTAAAACCTACTACCTAAAACCTATTCCCTTCACGTGCCATTTTTCTCAATAACGGGCTGCAACGGTAACGGTCCTCGTGGTATTCGTTGTAAAGCGCATCCATACTTTCAACACACCAATCGATTCCTTTTTCGTTAGCCCAAGCTAACAATCCTTTAGGGTAATTTACGCCTTTGGTCATGGCTAAATCGATATCTTTTGCGGTGGCGATATTTAAAAACAAAGCATCTGCTGCTTCGTTGATAAGCATGACTAAAACCCGGTCGAGTATTTTTTGGGAAAACTCATTTTGATGAGATCCTGAATCAAGTTCAGGATGACGACTTTTATCAATCTTTCCTTCCTTGTAATCGTAGAAACCTTTTCCGGTTTTACGACCTAAATAGCCTGCTTCTTTTAAACGTTTTTGCGTAAAAGAAGGTTTGTAACGCGGATCGTAATAAAATTCTTTGAACACGGTTTCTGTAACGGTGTAATTCACGTCGTGACCAATAAAATCCATCAACTCGAATGGCCCCATTCGAAAGCCTCCTAAATCTTTTAATGCTTGATCGATGGTTGGAATATCGGCTTTGCCTTCTTCATAAATTCTTAGTGCTTCTCCATAAAACGGCCGTGCTACTCGGTTGACAATGAATCCCGGTGTATCTTTCGCTAATACTCCTACTTTCTTCCAGTCGGCTATAATTTGAACTACTTTTTCTTTTACAGCTTCAGAAGTTTGTACGGCCGGAATAATTTCGACCAACGGCATTAATGGTGCTGGGTTAAAAAAATGAACGCCAATCACTCGTTCCGGATGTTCTAATGCCGATGCAATGGAAGCTATGGATAAAGAACTGGTATTAGAGGCTATAATTGCATCTTCTCGTTGGCAAGCTTCTAATTCGCGAAATACTTTTTGTTTGATTTCAAGGTTTTCGATAATCGCCTCAATCGTTAAATCGGCGTCAGAAAGTTCTTGTATCGTATTTACATAAGTGATATTTCCTTGAATCCTATTTTTTTCAGCTTCGTCAATTCGTTCTTTTTCAATGAGACGAAGTAAAACTTTATCGAGCTTCGCTTCACTTTTGGTTAAAGCTTCTTGGTTGGTATCGTAAACTTTCACGGTACAACCGGCCGTGGCTGCTACTTGTGCTATTCCACTTCCCATGGTTCCGCTACCTATGATTCCGACAGTCATATATTTCAAATTTTTCAGGTTTCATTTCAAAATTCAAATTTAGTTTTAGTTCTAAACCGAATTTTTATGTCTTTTAATTTTTTAATTTATTTTTCTTTTTTGAGGTAGAAATACTTTTAGAAAATATTAAAATAAGCTGATTAGACTCATCTATTAATTTGTCTAATTTCTCAATCTGTTTCAGAAGATTTGCTCCTTTTTGAATTCTTAAATTTGTTTTAGATTCTCTTAGTTCCTTCAAACAAATTTGCATTTTATGAATATAATCTCTTGCAGATTGCGCAGCAATAGCTTCTGAATAATTTAGTGCAACACTCGTAGCTGAACGTATTAATTGACTACATAAATGTTGAGACGCAAAACTTTGATCTGAATGCTTAGTTGCTTTAATACAACTTACAGCAAAATCAATTAATCTATTTTCTAATTCTTCCGAGGTCATATTTCTTTCAAATTTTTATTTTTAATTTCAGTTATCTACATCAAATATTCATGACTTTTATTATATCATCTACCTTCATAAATTACCTAATTAAGTTTTACTACAAGCTCATTCAAATTTGAAATAGAAAATTTGCAATTTCTAAGTTTGAAATAGTTTATTTCCCTTTAAAATTTGGTTTTCTTTTTTCGATAAAAGCGTTTACGCCTTCTTGATAATCTGCTGTGGAAGCGGCTTCAATCTGGTTTTTAGATTCTAAAGCCAATTGCTCTTCTAAATTACTGGTTAAGGATTGATTAAGGGCTTCTTTGGTTAAGGCTAATGCTTTGGTTGGCATTTTAGCAAGTTGGCTAACCATCTTCCAAGTTTCTTCTTCAAAGGAAGCTGCTGAAAAATATTTATAAATCATTCCTATGCGTTCGGCTTCTTCCGCAGAAACTTTATCACCTAACATCGCTAATGCTGATGCTTTTTGAAAACCGATTAATCTGGGTAAAAAGAACGTTCCCGCACTATCGGGAATTAAACCTATCTTACTAAATGCCTGAATAAAGGCAGCGTGTTCTGTAGCAACCACGATATCGCAGGCTAATGCAATATTTGCCCCGGCACCAGCAGCTACTCCATTTACAGCAGCAACAATCGGTTTACCGATGCTCCTGATTAATTGAATAATAGGATTGTAATGTTCTTCTAGAATAGATTTAAAGCCTGGGTTTAGCTCGGGATCGGTCACTTCTTTTAAGTCTTGTCCCGCACAAAAGGCTTTGCCGTTTCCGGTTAATAAAATAGCTCGAACCTCTTTATTGGAAGCGCAGTTTTTTAACTCATCTTGCAATGCAAATGCCATTTCTCGATTAAAGCTATTGAAGACTTCAGGTCGGTTAAGGCTTATTTTAGCTACTTGATCTTTTATTTCAACTTGAATGCTTTTACTCATATTTTTTAGAAAATGAAATTGAAGTCGAAAACCTCTCAACTCTTTTCAATTTCGAGTTCAGATTTGATTTCAATTCCTTCAGATTAAACATTTAAAATAGTCAAACGGTTCTTGGCAGTCGTTGCACTTAAACAAGGCTTTGCAAGCGGTAGAACCAAACTGACTGACCATTTGTGTATTTTTAGAACCACAGTGGGTACATTTTACAACTTGGGTTTCTCCCAGTAAAGCTTTTTTATCGGCGCTAGCTTCTAGTGGTGCGGCAATCCCGTAATCTTCCAAAGCTTTTCTTCCTGCTTCAGTAATCCAGTCGGTGGACCAAGCGGGCGACAAAACTAAATCGACTTTGGCTTCGTAACCGGCCTCTAAAAGTGCGCTTTTAATATCGTCTCCAATCACATCCATCGCCGGGCAACCACTATAGGTAGGGGTGATTTTCACCTCAACAATCCCGTTATGAATTTCTGCTGAACGAACCACACCTAAATCGATAATGGAAAGCACGGGTATTTCAGGATCCGAAACTTGCATAAGAATCGGTTCTAATTCTTCTGAAATATGTGCTTTTTCTTCGATCATTATTTTATGCTTTTCGGTTTTAGGTTAGGATGTCATGCTGAAACAAGTTCAGCATGACACTCCAATTCGATTCTTTCTATGTATTACTACACTTTGACTCGGCTCAGTATGACTATAAGATTCCTGCCTACGCAGGAATTTACCACTTCATTCCGGGATAGGTACGTTGCATGTATTGCATATCGCTTAACAAATACCCCATATGTTCTGAATGGATTCCTTTTTTACCGCCTTCTTGAAAAAATTCTAATACTGGTTTTTGAAGTGTGGCTTCTTCTAAAACTTCAGCTACATTGGCTAAATATTTTTCTTTGAGTTTATCGGTATCCACACCAACTCCTTCTTTTATGGCTTCTATATCGGCTTTGGTCTTATGAAAGAGCTCTTCGGTAAATCGCCACAAATCGTTGATGGCTAGTTGAATTTTTCGGTTACTTTCTTCGGTTCCGTCTCCTAAACGCTTGATCCAATCGGAAGAAAACCTTCTGTGATAGCTTGCCTCTTTTAAACTCTTTTTTGCAATAGCTACCAAGGTTTCATCTTTGCTATTTTGCAATTCATTGAGCAATAAAAAATGAAAATGATCAAACAAGAACTGACGTGCAATCGTGTAAGCAAAATCGCGGTTGGGCTGCTCGACCAATAATACATTTACATATTCACGTTCGGTACGCAAAAAAGCAAAGTCGTCTTCGGTTTTATCTTCCTCAGAAAGTTGTGCAGCATACTGAAAATAACTACGAACCTGACCGAATAAATCGAGTGAAATATTTGTCATGGCGATATCTACCTCCAGCGTGGGACCGTGACCGGTTAACTCTCCCAAACGTTGACCTAGAATAAGAGAATTATCGGCAATCCCAAGAATGTATTTTATTAAACTATCGTTATTCATTAAATTTTATTTTAGTTGAAAAAACTACTTTGATTCTTCTGAAATAGTTTTAGAGATTCCTGCCTAGCCCGGAATTTTACATGTGTTTGACCTCATCGGGTAAATCGTAAAATGTTGGATGGCGATATACTTTATCTGCCGCAGGTTCGAACATTTCTCCATTTTCATCAGGATTGGAAGCTTTAATATGCTTCGATTCTACCACCCAAATGCTTACGCCTTCGCTTCTTCTGGTATATACATCTCTTGCATTTTCCAAGGCCATTTCTTCGTCGGCAGCATGCAAACTTCCGAAATGCCGGTGTTCTAATCCGTTTTTACTTCTTACGAAAACCTCCCAAAGTGGCCAGTTTTTTTTCTTGTCTGACATAACCTTATTTAAATTGAAATTGAAATTGAATTCGAAATTGAAAACAAGAGTTTATCATTTAGATTCAAAGACAACTTATTATTTAATATTTTTTATTCTAGTAACTATTATTCTAATGAGCTGATCATTTTCATCTACTAAATCTGAAATATCAGTTTTTGAAATTAAGTCAGCTTTTACTTGAATATTTAAATTTCTTAAACATTCTCTGAGTTCTTTTAAGCAAATTCTAAGTTTATTAATCTTATCCTTAGAAGTTCCGGCTCCTAATACTTCTCCGTAATTCAAAGCTGCGGAACAAGATGAACGAATTAATTGTTTAGCTAAATAATCTCCCGCATAGCTTAGCGGTTTCTTATCGTATTTTACTATAATATTAGCAGCAAAATCTTCCAAACGATCACTCAAATCAAACTTATTATTCATCTTTCAATTTCAGCTTCATTTTCGAATTCAAATTCGTTGTTTACCTAGCTTGCTTTTTGAACTTTTTTAGCGGCTTGCTTTTCTGAATAAGCCATTGCTGCATCACGCACCCATTCTCCGTTTTCCCAAGCATCAACTCGGGTTTGCAAACGTTCTTTATTACAAGGCCCGTGACCTTTTACTACTTGCCAGAACTCATCCCAGTTAATTTTTCCGAAATCGTATTGACCGGTTTCTTCGTTCCATTTTAAATCATCATCAGGAATGGTTAGGCCTAAAATTTCGGCTTGTGGAACGGTCTGATCAATAAATTGTTGACGTAATTCATCGTTGGTTTTACGTTTCAACTTCCATTTCATCGATTGCTCGGTGTGTGTAGATTCTGCATCGGTAGGACCAAACATCATTAAACTTGGCCACCACCAACGGTTTAGAGAATCTTGAGCCATTTGTTTTTGCTCTTCTGTACCGCGGCAAAGCGTAAGCATAATCTCATAGCCTTGACGTTGATGAAAACTCTCTTCTTTACAAACTCTCACCATCGCACGAGCATAAGGACCAAAGGAAGTATTACACAACGGAACTTGATTAATAATAGCCGCACCGTCTACTAACCAACCAATAGCGCCCATATCTGCCCAAGTTATGGTTGGATAATTAAAAATACTGGAGTATTTGGCTTTGCCAGAATGCAATTGATCGTACAACTCATCACGAGAAATCCCTAGCGTTTCGCAAGCGCTGTAGAGGTACAAACCGTGACCGGCTTCATCTTGAACTTTTGCCAGCAAAGCTACCTTTCTTCTTAAGGATGGTGCACGGGTAATCCAATTTCCCTCTGGTAACATCCCTACAATTTCGGAATGGGCATGTTGAGAAATTTGACGAATATGTGTTTTTCTATATTTCTCTGGCATCCAATCTTTAGGCTCTATCTTTTCATCACGAGCAATTTTTTGCTCGAACATCTCTTCTAAATTCTTTACTTCTTGCTCACTCATAATTCCTTTTTTAGTTGAAATTGAAAATATTCTCTGGATAAGAACCTGTACAACACTTCGACTTGGCTCAGTATGACAATTCAGGTTGATACTACAATTTCAAATTTTTTAAAAGATAATAATTATACTTCTGAAAATAAAACACTTAAACTTAATTTAAGGTTTCTATATGAGATTCCCACCTGTGTGAGAATTATACATCAAAATCGACCACCAGCTTTTCTGATGTGGGTACCGACTGACAACTTAAGACAAAGTTGTTGGCGACCTCATCATCTTCTAACGCATAATTAATTTTCATTTCTACGCTACCTTCAAGTACTTTACATTTACAAGTACTGCAAACCCCACCTTTACAAGCAAAAGGTAAATCTGCTCCGGCTCCTAAAGCGGCATCGAGTACATTATCGTAATCGTCTGTCATCCCGAAATGGAATTCTTTTCCTCCATCGAGAATGGTCACCTCAGTCCCTTCAAATTGATGTTCTATTGCTTTTGCTGCTCTTTTCTTATCTTCTTCTGAAACTCCGGTGACAAACAATTCGTAATGAATTTTATCTGTTGAAAGCCCGGCTTTCTCCAACTCATCCCGTAAGAGGAAAATCATTTGTTCTGGACCGCAGATAAAACATTCATCTACCGATTCTACATCGATCAAGCTTTTGGTAAGTTGTTGAATTTTCTCTTCATCAAACCTTCCGTTAAACAAAGGGATATCGCGTTGCTCACGAGTTAAGAAGTAGAAAATCTCAAAACGCCCGAAATATTTATTTCGCAGTTGTTCTAATTCTTCTTTAAAGATGATCGATTTTGCATTTTTATTGAGGTAGAAAAGTTGAAATTTACTTTCCGGCTCCATCGCCAAATGCGTCTTAATCATCGAGAGGATGGGTGTGATTCCACTTCCGGCAGCGAAAACGATATAGTTTTTTGCCACGCCAGAAGAAACTTTTACGCCAAATTTACCACTAGGAACCATCACTTCTAGATGGTCTCCTGCCTGTAATTCTTCATTTACAAAAGTTGAGAATTTACCGGTCGGTATTTTCTTTACGGCCACTTGCCATTTTTTATCTACCGGACTTGAACATAAGGAATACGAACGCCTTACGTCTTCTCCATTAAAATCTTTTTTTAAAGTTAAATGTTGCCCTTGATTAAACTTGAATTCTTCTTCTAAATCTTTAGGAACATCAAACTCAACAACCGTACAATCGTTGGTTTCTTTGTAAACGCTTTTTACGGTAATTTCGTGAAATTTTGCCATTTCATCATTTTTGATACCTAACAAAACTAACGATTGTTAGTTTAAATTCCAAATGATGCCTGTTAAAGAAGTTTAGCGAATAATTCCGTGAAGTAAATTCTGTTTCATTTCTTCAAATAAAAGCTGCGGAGAGACTTCTTTATTTTTAGAATACCATAAATGAAGTGTTCTTAAAGTAGATAGTAAAGAGAATAAGACTAAATCTATATTGCGCTCTTGCAATTCTTTTTGCTGAATGCCTTGCTCGATGATGTTTCTCATTTTAGCTTCGTAAGTGTTACGCATCATCAAATAATTTTCTAGATCTAATTTTTCCAGATGCATCCAGTCATTATTTAAACAAGCTAAGGCATCGGTTTTTTCGATGGTGATTTGAATATGATTTTCAATCACCGATTCTAGCTTTTTAATAGAACTAATATTCTCCGGTGAAACTGAATTCATATGCTGGGTGAAATTTTCGGCAACATCCAAGATGATAATTCCCAAAATTTCTTGTTTAGAATTGATATGATTATATAAACTTGCGGCTTTTATTTCTAAAGCTTGCGCCAAATCCCGCATAGAAACTGCATTATATCCTTTTTTTCTAAAGAGTTTTGCTGCTGTAGCAACAATTTCTAATTTTCGTCGGGTTAATTTCATAGAATGGCAAGATAATATTTTTAAAGTTTTTATGTGAAAAGGAATTGAAATGAAATTAAGCTCTATTATTAGAAACTAGAGTGCTTCGCTGTTAGAATTAAGAATCTAAACTTAAATTATCTTTATACTGAATTTGATCCAAAATCTCGAAATCAAAGTCTTTTTATTTCTGAATGAGATTTCTGGTCAAGCCCGCCTGCCGGACGGGCAGGCCCGGAATGACGAAAAGTCTATAATTTCAACTCTTGAAGTTCTTCGGAAGAATTAAGGTTTTGCTGATTGTATTGCAACGTCCATCCCATCGAATTGGTAAGTACAAAAAGCTTTTGCAATTCTGAAACCAATCTGTTTTCAGCATTTTTCATCAATACTGAATTTTTGATTTGCTTTTCTAAATCTGATTGAATCTTGTTTTTAATCTTATTATAGTCTTTCGCTTCAAACTGATTCAAGTAATCTTGGGTAACATCGTAATACTTTATATCGGGATTGATGTTGAGTTCCGGTGCTGGGATATGAGTAATTTTCAACACTTTATTTGCTGCATCTACTTCGTATTTCATCTCGCGCAAATCGTAACTTACATTGGCCTTGGCATTCACTACCACTAAGGCTTTTTTACGCGCTGAAAGAAATTTAAACATAAAACTTTCGGTATTCTCGTAATTATAGACCTTAGCATAACTCCCTTCAGAAACGACCAGTTTACTTACATTTTTTATTTCCTTTTCAATTAAATTGGAAGCTTGTAGCAAATCTTCTTTTTCTTGAAATTGGTTTTTGAAGTATTGGTAACCCAAAAAACAAACAAGTGCAACTAAAACGCCGAGTAAAAACTTTCTCATAGGTAGATTTTGCTCCTAATTTACGAGAAACTACTTCAACTTTATTTAATTTGAAATTAGATTAACAGTTTTACCCCCTTTTGACTAAATAAGGTTATGGTTTTTTGCTTTTTGAACGGCTTCAATTTTACTATGTACGTGAAGTTTTTTATAGATATTTTCGATATGTTTTCTTACCGTACTTGGCGATAGTACTAAATACTCTGCGATTACGGTATAGCTATGTCCTTTACTCAAGCTTTCTAAAACTTCAATCTCCCGTTTTGACAGGGAGAGTTCTTCTTGGTCTTTTTTATTTTGTATATGCGTTGGATTTCTAAGTAACTTTAAGGTTTTTAAAGCAATGGAAGGATTCATAGCTGCACCGCCATTAAAGGTTTCTAAAATGCCTTTGTACAATTCATTTGGATTGGTTTCTTTCAACAAATAACCATCTGCTCCGGCTTGGATGGCGTTAAAAATATGTTCATCATTATCGAAAGCGGTAAGCATTACGATTTTAATATGTGGATATTTTTGTTTGATGATTTGTGTGCTTTCAATACCATTTAAAACCGGCATTTCAATATCCATTAAAATAAGATCGATATGAAAATTATCTTCTAACTTTAAAAGCAAATCGCTACCGTTAATTGCTGAAAACTTAAACTTCAGCTCTTCAAAAAAAGATAACTTTTCTTTAATTGCGTGAATTAAAAATGTGTTATCATCGACGATGGCGATTTTTATACTCATAGTGATCTACTTTCCATTAATTACAAAGGGCGCCCAAATTACCGGACTTGCAAATTGCGCTCCATATTTACCCGACAACATTTCTCTTTTTGCTGTATTTACGGCATCTTCTACGCTCATTTGACCCTGATTTAAATTATTGTACACCAAGGTCATTAAAATCATTGTTCCTGCATCGTTCACCGGCCATAAACTTAATAAGGTGTTATTTGCTCCCGCAGTAAGCAAAGCTGAATTCAACCCGTTAACGCCTTCGCCTTTATAAACTTTACCCAACGCAGTTTCACAGGCACTTAAAACCGCCATATCTGCCTTAAGATTTAATTGTGCAATTTCGTGTGCCAATAAAAACATATCTTCTTCGCCATCGCCGCCTGGTGGTTGCATCATCATTACTCCCGAAAGCTGCGGAAAATTGTCTAGCGCAAAACCGTGCGTAGCAATATGTAACCATTTATACTTAGCCAGTTCATCATTTTTATTTAAGCGTTTGATGTCTGACTCTTTCATTTGATCGTTTATCAAAACCGTTGCATCTGGAACTATCATTTTTAAGTTTTGCACTTCTTTTAAAGTTCCTGCCAAATAATTAGCTCCACCAAAGCCTAACAGACTTAATTCTTCTTTTAAATTTACTTTATTTTCTGAAATTTTTTGAGAAAGCTGATTTTTTATTTGATACACATCGGGCATACTCCTGTTTTCTGATCCAGATGTTTTGGGCTTAGCGTAAGTAGCTCCGCCCATCGCCAAAAGACTTTTTCTGGTTGCAGGATAGTTTCTGTTTTGTAAACTTGCCCAAATAGTTGCTGAAGGAATATACTTTACATTAAAATCTTCAATTAAATAATGATTTGAAGAATTGATAAAAGCTTCAAAAGGCATAAAACCTAGCTTTCCTTCGGCACTTATAAGGAGTGTTTTCTTTCCTTGAATTTGATTGGCAACAGGCTGAATTAAGAACTGATACCAATGCTTTAAAAATTCGGTTTGTAAATCGGCAAGCTTCTCGTCGTGTGATTGTAAAAATTCTCTTGAAATACTAATGAATTGATCGTAATCTTTAACTGTAAAACCTTGCTTTTTATCGCTATAACTCACCAATTTACCATCTACGATCTCTTCGTTTAATTTGGTTACGTAATTATTGATCGAGTTGGGTTGCTTGTTAACTATATTGATAAATTTCCGTTTGATAGTTAACCAATCGTCTATGGGAAAATTATAACTGATTTCTGCGGAAGTTGAAGTTATGACGGAAACAATCATTTCTCCCGGCTCTCCATTAGAATAATAGAGCATCACCTCATCGTTCGCTAACAGCGATTGAACTTGCGATAGACTAACTTGTGGAATATTTTTGTTTAGGTTATTTTTTAAAATTCTGCTTCGGTTTAAGTCTTGCGCTTTAAAGAGTTTTTCTGTTTCGTTTAAATTTCGATAAGACATTACCAAACCACTGTAAGCACCAGCGTGATTGTTCATCACCAATAATTGTTCTTGCTGCGGAAGTTTTTTGAGATGGTTTTCTGTAATGGCTATTGCTTTTTCAAATAATTCTGCTGCTTGCCCATAATCCTCATTCATATAGAACATAAAGGCTAAGTTATTGGCTAAGTTTTGCGCGTCTAAATACTTCGCATTTTTCAGCGAATATTCATATTCTTTTTCCACCATTTGTTTTGCTCTCGACTTCTCTCCTCTTTTCCATAATGCCAGTGCATAATTTGTGGCTATTTCACTTTGCAAATCAGGTTCATTAAATTTTAGAGACTCGTTATAAGCTTCGAATAAGTATTTATAGGCCAAGCCTGCAGCACCAGGTTTTCTGCTTTCTATGTAATAAGCGCCAATGGTATTTTTAGCCTTTAGCGCGGCAAACGTGAAATTTATTTTTTCGGCTTTGCTCAATAGGTGTTGAGCTGAAGCGAACTTATTTTCCAAATCATTTAATTCGGCATACGCGTGCATTTTTCGCATAAGCAATTCACATTGTATAAAGCTTGTGTTGAGTAAACCTTCTATATAGTTTAACCCCTGATTGGCTTTTGCGATGATAAGCTCACCATCGGCATCGAAGTAAGATAATCGCAATAAGCTATGCGCTGCCGCAAAACCTAAATGACCCTTTTTTACGATTGGCAATTCTAAAAATTGTTGATAAGCTTTCTGCGCTTGATCCCATTGTTGCGTATCGTAATATGCTGAGGCTCGGTTAAACTGAATTTGCGCTATAATTTCTTCGTTTTTAAATTTTTGGCTATTGAGGTAATTAAGGGTTTCTGTAATAGCGCACTCCTTTTTTTGCCACCATGCTGCTGTACAATCAGCATATATTTTCATAGCACTAATGGCTCCACTTGTATTTTTGTCGGCTTCTTGCGCTACTGTTTTTAACGCGGCAAGATCTTTTTGAAGAAAGCGTTCTAACTGAGAAATGTCTTCTAAAATTTCTGAAAGCACAGCGGTATTTGTTTTTAATTGAAAAGCATAATTCATCAATTTTTCGGCTTCTTGAGGGTTGCCATTTAAAAACGCCGCATAAGCTGCGATGGAGTAAGAACCTAAATCTGCCGGATTTAAAATTTGTACTGATTGCAGGTTTATTTCTGCTTCGCTTAGCTTATTTTCTAATAAACTTGTGTAAGCAGCAAAGGCATAACCGGCATAATCATCGGGATAGTATTGAACTAGCTGATGGGCAATTTGCTTCATTCCCGCAAGATCATCTACTTTATAATATTGTTGAAAAGACTGAACAGTTTCATTATAATCTTGCGCCTTGCAAGCTACCGAAATGAAAAGAAAAAAAGCGAAGGTAATGAAGTGTCTCACGATCTAGTTTAATTGGTTATACCTCAAAGCTCTAATAAATTCAGCTTGAAAGAAATACGACAATTGCCTTATATTTTTTAGAAGTTTCAACAAACTAAAAACCACCTACCAATTAGGTAGATGATTTTAAGTTAAATTCAATAAAATTGGCTAATTATTGCAGTTTAAACTGTCCGTAAAAACCTTCTCCTACAAGAGGTTGTACATTTACTTCATTAAAATTATCGCTGGTATCGAAAGAAACATTGAATGCCAAATCGTGTAAGCATTCATCTTTATAGAAAAAATTATTGGAATCCGGCTCGAAATAATCTTTTGCATAGGGATTTTTTACTTCAACACAATCAAAACCATCGATACTCACAATTAAAGATTCATCTTCTGTAATTTCAAAAGTTGCTGTGGTTCCAATGGCAAAAGGAGAGTCGTCGCTCGCATAATCGTAAACGGTTTCATAAACACCAACAGTATATGCAGGCATATCGATAGCTACCTCATCTGATGCTGCTGCGGCATCACAAACTTGTCCAGAACTACAACCGGAGGTTGAACTATTGCTTTGATCATCGTCATCAGAACAAGAAAACAAGGATATTAAAACCAAACTAAGTACTAATTTCTTCATTACATATATATTTAGATTAATGTGATAAAGATGCACCTTGTTTAATTACAGTACCATAAGGCAATTGACGTATTTATGCTGAATATGATGAAGCCGGAGTTGTAAGAATAATTTTTGTGCCTTCGTATGGAGTTGAAGTTAGCTGAATTTCTCCGTGAATTTCTTTCGCTCTTTTTCTAATATTATTGATTCCGTTGCCTAGTTCAACTTTATCTATAACAAACCCTTTCCCGTTATCTACAATTTCGATTTTGAAAGTATCTTGAATCTTTTCGATATGCACTTTTATTTCTTTGGCTTCAGCGTATTTTAGGGCATTATTAACAGCTTCCTGAATTATTCGATAGATATTCATCCCTACTACAGAAGAGAACTCATCCTCTTGATTAATTTCTGCATCGAATTGAAAACTAAAAACTGTTGTAGGAGATGCATTTCTGGCTTTTTCAATGAAGTTTGAAATTCTGGCCTGCAAATCTTCTACCGTGATTTTTTCTTTATTCATCGCCCAAATCGTATCGCGCAACTCGTAAATGGTTCTACGGGTAAATTCGCTGATATTTTTAAGCTTTTTAGAGATATTTGCTTCCATACCCGGAAAAGCAAAATGAAGATTATCGATACTGGAAATGATAAAAGTTAACTGAGCTCCTATATTATCATGCAAGTCTCTAGAAATTCTTAGCCGTTGTTCTTGTAGTTTATTTTGAGTTTCTATTTTAACCAAAGCCGACTTTAATTCTGATTCTTTTTGTAACTGTCGGTTTTTTATTTTTTGCTGATTGTATAGCAAATACCCCAATAAACCTATGATAAAAGCAAGGGCGATACTCCCATAGATAAAGGTATTTTTGCGCTCTAAGTCTAATTCTTTTTCAGCTAGATTAGCTCGGGTAGTTGCTAGTTCTGCTTCTTTTTTTTCGGTTTGGTATTTGGTTTCTATTTCTTTAAATTTTTCTTGGGTATCAAGTCCTAAAATTTTTTCACTCAACACTTGATACTTTTCTTGGTAACTATAAGCTAACTTATACCTTCCTTTATTTGCATATATTTCTGCTAGCGATTTTGAAATGTATGCTTCCTCTCCAATAAGATCCAAATCTTTAGACTTTTCCAATAGTGAATTCAAAAGTTCTAGCGCCAAATTTTCTTCCTTTAGATAAATATAAGTTTTAGCTAAAATGAAATTATAATTAAATGTCTCTCCAGCGCCATAGCTATACTTATCTAATAAAAATTTATTCTTCTCTAATAATTTTAAAGCTTTATCATATTCTTTATTATGGATTAAGATTTCTGCTTTTTGTATGGAAGAATACAGTTTAAAATACTCTAAACCAACATCGTTGATTATTGAATCTGCTTTCTTTAGGTTCTGTTCTGATTTTTGCAAATCACCTCTATCATAATAAATTCTTGCTAAGTTTTGATACGCTTCTACCTTATAATCATTTACATTATCTTTTAATACTTCCTTTAAATTTAACTGAGCGTATTTAAGCCTTTTATCATGTTGATCTAATTCATTATATATACTACTTAAATTAAGATAGAGTTGACCTTTAATATGGTAATGGTCTGTTTTAAATTCATCTAAAATCCTAATCGATTCAAGGTAAAGTTTAATTGTATTTGGATAATCACTTTTGTAATAGTAAATATTCCCCAAATTTACTTTTGCGATAGCCACACCTAATGTATCCCCTACTTGATCGTAATATTCATTAGAGTTTTGATAATATTCAAATGCTTTATCAGGAAGTTCATTTCGGTTATATGCTTCTGCAAGTTCACTATAAAGATGCGCTTTTAATCCTCGATCTTTTAGCTCCTTCCCTCCTAAAGAATCTGTTAGATTACTATAATATTGAAGGCCTTTTTTAAAATAATATTCTGCACTATCAATTTCTCCTGAGATTCCTTTTTGCGCGATAAGCTTTCTATAAAAATAGCCAATATCTACTTCATTTTTTTGCTTTAACGCTAAAACCATGCCTTGTCTTAAAGCATTATTGGCAGCAAGTTTATCGTTAAATCGTAAATCCCATGCAGTTATTTTATATTCACGTATAAGTGAATCGGGATGTTTCTGAACAGTATTTGTAGAATTTTCTTGTGCAGCTCCTAAATGAGAAATCAAAACAAGTATGAGAGTAATAATTTTCTTCACCGTTAACTATTTAAAGAACTACTTATCTAATTGTATTTTTTGAACCACTAAAACTTCCTCTAAATTGTAGCTCAAAAAATGATACCTATCTAAACAAAGATTTCTTTCTCTAATTTGCTGACTTGCCAGCCGAAACCTCTTTTGTATCAATTTTATATTTTTCTGGTGCTCATAGTTTGAGATACGTTTGAAATGAAAAAAAGTTGAAATAAACACCAACCCAATAAAAATAGTAAAAAATAAAATACACCAACCCATTTGTATAAAATTAGAGAAAAGAACAGCAGGTTATAAAAACCCACCATTCCTTTCTCATCCCACAATTTTTATTTAGTCTTTTCTGCAAATTCTTGGGTATGGAAACTTAAAAATTTACCCAATGCCTTTTTTGTTCCAGCTAAATATTTGGATTTATCGACATCAATAAAAGCCGAATTCTCAATTGTTTCATTATCGGCTCGATAGGCTCTCCCATAAATTGTTTCAAGTCCTACATAATCTACATCTGCCTTAGCAAAACTTTGTATTTTTTCTTTCCCAATAACCCCATCGATATTTAAATCTTTTTTTAAAGTACCAGAATATTGCGCTAAAGGTGAACCTCCTATTTTATATTTCCCTTGAACAAAATCGATAGCATTCACGCAAGAGACTACCTTTTGCTTTGTATTCTTCAAAAGACTCATCGCACCGGTAGTTTTTTCGGTAAAAGAGTAATTCTCGATTGCCGGAAGGTGCAAATTGGTACTTACAGTAATTTTTGCACCCCGACCTTGGTAAGCTTTTTCGTCGTTTAAAAACAAGACATACAAATCTACATCTACGATATTGGCATCATTAAGTTCTGAAGAAAGTTTGCTATAGGTTTGTACTTGCTGAAACCTATCCATATTATTACTACCCTGAAGTCTTGAAACTGCGCCAAAAAAACCTCCCTGCTTTTTTTGACCAGCTTTAGTAAAGCCTTTTACAAAAAATACGCGGTTTTGAGGATAAACGGTTACCAACCCTGGAGCTTCAGACAGACTCATCTCCATATTAGTAAAACGCTCGTAACCTTCATAATAATTAGTATTCGCCGCCGCATCACCTTTTAGGATGGTGTATCCCTTACTTTCTAGATCGCGAATAAAATCTTGATAAAGCTCATTGGTTAATTGTTGTAAGTCTTCTGCACTAATATTATTTAAACCTACCGATAGCTTGGCTTTTGTTTTTCCTGTTAACATTCTTCCTGTAAAACTTCCTCCCTTTTGTGCCTCTTTTTGGTTATAAACTTGATAGTTTATTGAAAAGTTAGCTATATAAATTTCTTTAGAGACCAGTTTCCCATGCACCTTATCTTTGGGCTTAAATTCCCCTAGCGATTGTGCAAATAAATTAAACGCTATAAAGAAGCCCGCTAAACTAAAAATTATATGTTTTTTCATGTGTTAGATTTTTAAGTACACTCCAAAAGTGATCTATTTAACGGGTTGAATCAATACGGCAATTGCCGTATTTTTTTGATAATGAGCTATAAAAAAGCCGGAAAATAAATATTCTATTTTTCCGGCGCTTCATAAAAACCCAAACCTATAGCTGTTTATGCATATTTGAAAACTCCTATTATGGAAACTGCAGTCAGGTTAAAAAGAAACATTAAACGAACCACTGCTAATTTCTTTAAACGTACCGTTTTCTTCATCTTTCGCTTTAAAAGAAAAAGTGCCTTTTATCTTTGCATCGGTTTTCTCACTAATTTTAACTTTCCCGGCTACAGTTTCATCATAAGGAGCTACCCAAGTTTTAGAATTCATCGGGTCATTGATATTTGCTTCTGTATAAATTGCAGTAGAATAAATATTGGCACCTCCTCCTAAATCGTAAGTTCCTACACCATCAAAACCAGAAATTGTAATTGAAATTCCCTTACCATCCACATTAGAACCTTGAATCAATATAGTAGTCATTCCACCAGCAGTTTGCTCTACTGCGGTAGTAGCTATTTCCATGGAACTAAATGAATTGCCATCTACTGTTGCTTTTAATTGTCCTTCAGCAGCACTACCGCCATCCCCTCCATCGTCGTCTTTACTACAGCTTACGAAGACTAACGATAATCCTAAAAATAAATACACTAATTTTTTCATCCTATTTTGTTTTACGCTTCTATTTGAAGACGGTTATTTTTTATAGAACAAAAATGCAATAGATGAAAAGCGCTATCAATAAGGCAATTGACGTATTTTTAAAACTCCATAAAAGGAAATTGCTGCTGAAGCTGCACTATTTGCTGCTGAAGTTTTTGTTGAAATTTTTGATGAGCTGTAGAATTGGGATTAAAGGGTCGATGAGACAGTCCTTGCCTAATCTGTTCGACTTGCTTCATTACCGGAAGAGTTTCTTCTGCCAACCAAGTTTCTTGAAAACGCTCCCAAATGTAATTGACTGCTATTTGATTTGGATGCAGTAAATCTGAAGCATAAAATCGATAATCGCGCAATTCATCCATCATTAATTCGTAGGAAGGAAAATATTTCAACCCATTTTCGCCTTCTAAAACTTGATGTATTGCAGTAATTAAATGTGATTTACTTCTTGTACTTTCTACCAAACCATCTTTAGCGTGCCGAATTGGAGAAACCGTAAACACAAATTGACAATCAGGGTTTAATTGCCGAATATATTCAACACTTGTTTGAATACTTTTTTCTAGTTCTGCTACGGAAGAAAGTTCTTTTGTGAAATTTTTCTGTGGAATCTTATGGCAATTTGCCACATATTCATTTTGATCCACATGTTTATAAATCCAGGAAGTGCCTAATGTGATCATCACGTGCGAAGCTTTTTTTAGAAACAGAAAAGTTTCTTCTAGGGCCGAATTCAAGTTTTTTAAAATTTCATCTTCCGACAAGGCATTCATTCTAGAATGCGCTTCAAAACAGCTATAAATTTCCTGATATTGAAAAATAGCTTTCCCCGTAAATTCTTCTTGCTGAACCACGCGCTGTAAAAACTTTTCTATCGCAAACGGATGAAACAAAATCCCTAACGGATTTTGCAATTGCTGAAACTGATAATACGCAAATTTCTCTCCCATATTTTCTGAAAAACAAGAACCTAACAACAGTACGCTAGACGAATAGTCTATTTTAGGTTGTTCTTGAGGAATATTAAGTTGCGTTTGGAGTTTCAATGGGTAATTTTATTATTGTTTTAAAATAGAATATTTTTATTGCTAACTAACTTTTCAAAAATAAAAGAAAAACTGATATTAAATGGAAATTGAGGTTATTAAAGGAGATATTACAAAACTAGAAGTAGATGTTATTGTAAATGCTGCTAATTCTTCATTACTCGGTGGCGGAGGTGTTGACGGCGCTATTCATAGAGCAGGTGGTTCTCAAATTTTAGATGATTGCAGAGCTATTAGAAACAAACAAGGAAAATGCAAAACTGGAGAAGCTGTAATCACTAGAGCCGGGAATTTGGCGGCAAAAAAAGTAATTCACACGGTAGGTCCGGTATGGAATGGTGGTCACAAAAATGAAGCTAAATTATTAGAAAACTGCTATAGCAACTCCCTTTTATTAGCAGAAAAGCACCAATTAAAAACCATTGCATTTCCTAACATCAGTACGGGAATATATGGATACCCCAAAAAGGAAGCCGCTAAAATTGCGATAGAAACTATTCAAAATTTCTCTTCTTCCATTATTGAAAAGGTAATTTTCGTTTGTTTTGACGAAGAGAATTTTAACATCTATCAGGACAAAGATATATTCTGTTAAGAAATTGTCAACAATTCATCTATTTAAAGTGAATAACTTCAATTAAAAATCAACTTTAAAATTGTATTTTTGCAGCCACAATTACAACAATTTATAAAGCTGATGAATACAGATTCTTTTGCGTTAAGACACATTGGCCCAAGGCCTGAAAATATTTCAGAAATGCTAAAAACCATCGGGGTAGATTCACTCGACCAGTTGATCTACGAAACTCTACCGGATGGTATTAAATTAGAAAAAGAATTAGACTTACCGGAAGCCTTAAGTGAGCAGGAATATTTAGAGCACATCACCAAGCTGGCTCAAAAAAATAAGATGTTCAAAACCTACATTGGTTTAGGCTATCACCAAGCTATTATTCCGCCGGTCATTCAACGAAATATTTTAGAAAATCCGGGTTGGTACACGGCATATACCCCTTACCAAGCAGAAATTGCACAAGGTAGGTTAGAAGCTTTGGTTAACTTCCAAACCATGATTGTAGATCTTACCGGCTTAGAATTAGCAAATGCTTCTTTATTAGATGAAGCCACCGCAGCTGCAGAAGCGATGACTTTGCTTTTTGCAGTAAGAGATCGCGCACAAAAGAAAGATAATGTAGTTAAGTTTTTTGTTTCTGAAGAAGTATTACCACAAACCCTTTCTTTATTAGAAACCAGAGCAGAACCTTTAGCCATAGAATTAGTGGTAGGAAATCATGAAGAGTTTGAATTTTCTTCTGAATTTTTTGGAGCCTTAGTGCAATATCCCGGAACTTCAGGAAAAGTTTATGACTATGCAGGTTTTGTACAAAAAGCTAATGATGCAGGAATTAAAGTAGCTGTTGCTGCCGATATTTTAAGTTTAGTAAAACTTCGTGCTCCGGGAGAATTTGGAGCCGATGTAGTGGTTGGTACTACACAACGTTTCGGGATTCCATTAGGTTATGGAGGACCACACGCTGCATTTTTCGCTACCAAAGAAGCTTATAAAAGAAATATACCCGGGAGAATTATTGGAGTTACCAAAGATGCTGATGGAAAACCAGCCTTAAGAATGGCTCTTCAAACCCGCGAACAACACATAAAAAGAGACAAAGCCACTTCAAATATTTGTACCGCTCAGGTATTATTGGCTGTTATGGCAGGAATGTACGCGGTATATCACGGGCCAAAAGGTTTAAAATATATTGCCAATAAAGTACATCGCTCTACCGCTGAACTAGCTGATGCCCTTGAAAAATTAGGATATTACCAAACAAACGAGTTGTATTTTGATACGATTCAGTTAAAAGCGGATGCTGAAAAAATAAAAGAAGTAGCGGAAGCCAGTGAGATAAACTTCTATTATCCGGATGCTGAAACGGTTTCTATTTCCATTAACGAAGCTACTTCTCTCAACGACTTAAACAACATCATTGCTGTTTTTGCACACGTTGCTGGGAAAGAATCCATCAAAATCACGTCTTTAGAAAAAAGCGTTTTAGAAAACCAATCGGTTTCTCGTGATACAGCATTTTTAACGAATGAAGTTTTCAACAAATACCATTCGGAAACTGAATTGATGCGTTACATCAAAAAATTAGAGCGCAAAGATTTATCCTTGAACCATTCGATGATCTCCTTAGGTTCTTGTACTATGAAGTTAAATGCTGCTTCAGAAATGCTTCCGTTAAGTTATCCGCAATGGGGAAATATTCACCCATTTGTACCTGTAGAGCAAGCTGCAGGTTATCAAGAAGTATTAAAACGATTAGAAGATCAGTTAACAGAAATTACCGGTTTCTCGGCAACTTCACTTCAGCCTAACTCAGGTGCGCAAGGAGAATTTGCAGGATTAATGGTTATTAAGGCTTATCACGAATCACGTGGCGATCACCATAGAAACATTTGTTTAATTCCTTCTTCTGCTCACGGAACGAATCCCGCAAGTGCAGTCATGGCAGGAATGAAAGTAGTCGTTACCAAATCTACCGATAAAGGAAATATTGATGTCGATGATTTACGTGAAAAAGCTATTAAGTATAAAGACAATCTTTCAGCTTTAATGGTCACTTACCCATCTACACACGGTGTATTTGAGTCGGCTATCCAAGAAATCACACAGATTATTCACGACAATGGCGGACAAGTTTATATGGATGGAGCCAATATGAATGCTCAGGTTGGATTAACCAATCCTGGGAAAATTGGAGCCGATGTTTGTCATTTAAACTTACACAAAACTTTTGCCATCCCTCACGGTGGTGGAGGGCCAGGAGTTGGACCTATTTGTGTAGCCAAACAATTAGTTCCGTTTTTACCAAGCAATCCGGTAATTAAAACCGGCGGAAATAATGCAATTTCAGCTATTTCTGCAGCACCTTGGGGATCTTCCTTAGTCTGTTTAATCTCTTACGCCTACATTTCTATGTTAGGACCTAAAGGATTAAAATTAGCTACAGAACATGCGATTTTAAATGCGAACTACGTAAAAGAACGGTTGAACAATCATTTTAAAACGCTTTACTCTGGAGAACGCGGAAGAGCAGCACACGAGATGATTCTTGACTTAAGACCTTTTAAAGAAAAAGGAATTGAAGTGGTAGATATCGCAAAACGTTTAATTGATTATGGTTTTCATTCACCAACCGTTTCTTTTCCGGTAGCAGGAACTATGATGATTGAACCTACCGAAAGTGAAAGCAAAGCGGAATTAGACCGTTTTTGTGATGCCTTAAATTCAATTAAAGAAGAGATTGATGCGATTGAAGATCAAGAAAACAACTTATTGAAAAACGCACCACACACTATGGAAATGCTTACCGCCAACGAGTGGGATTTCCCTTACTCTAGAAAAGAAGCAGCTTTTCCGTTGGAATATGTTGCCGCAAATAAATTCTGGCCATCGGTAAGACGTGTCGATGATGCTTACGGGGATCGTAATTTAATGTGTACTTGCGAACCGATCGAGACCTATATGGATTCTGAATAGATTCAATTTTTACTATAAAACGAAAAGCCCAGTCGATTGATTGGGCTTTTTATTTGCTGATATTTATCATTTTCTCATGAAATAGATTCATTTACTTTCGATTTTTGAAAAAAATCATATCTCTTCATTTTTCTAATCATTTTAAAAAAATTTATGCTTAGTTTGGTGCTTAGGTAGGTAAAAAAGAAACTATGTCTATAAAAATAACAGGAGTGGGTAGTTGTATTCCGGAAACGAAAGTGAAAAATGCTGATTTTCTGGAACATGTATTTCTTAATGAAGATGGAACTCCTATTCCCGGCGGGAATGAATTAATCATTAAAAAATTCAAAAAAATCACAGGAATCGAAGAGCGCCGGTATGCGCATAACGATTTAACCGCTTCAAATTTGGCAGGAATTGCGGCAGAAAACGCCATTAATGATGCCAAGTTAGACCGAGAAACTTTAGATTACATTATCGTTGCTCAAAATTTTGGGGATGTAAAATATAAAAATACACAAAGTGATTCTGTACCCAGTTTAGCAAGTCGGGTTAAAAATTATTTACAGATTAAAAACCCTTCCTGTGTATGCTATGATGTGGTTTTTGGCTGTCCGGGTTGGCTAGAGGGAGTCATCCAAGCACAAGCCTTTATCAAAGCGGGAATAGCTAAAAAATGTTTAGTAATTGGAGCTGAAACGCTTTCACGCGTGGTCGATATTCATGATCGGGATAGTATGATTTTTAGTGATGGTGCCGGCGCTACAATTATTGAAAAAGTAGAAGATGAACACGATAACGGAATTATTGCCCACGAAAGTGCCACTTATGCTAACGATGAAGCTTTCTACTTAACTTTTGAAGCCTCATACAACCAAGAGCTCAAAAGGGAAACCCGTTATATTAAGATGAACGGTAGAAAAATTTACAATTTTGCACTGACTTATGTTCCGCAAGCGATGAAAAATTGCTTGGACAAAAGTGGTTATGGGATTAATGAAGTTAGTAAAATATTCATTCATCAAGCCAACGAAAAAATGGATCAAGCCATTTGTGAACGTTTTTATAAGCTTTACGAAAAAGAAATGCCTGAAAACGTAATGCCGATGAGTATTGCTGAATTAGGAAATAGCTCGGTAGCGACACTCCCTACTTTATTAGATTTAGTAAAGAAAAATCAGCTGGAAAATCAACACATAGAAAAAGGAGATGTTGTTATTTTTGCGAGTGTCGGCGCCGGAATGAATATTAATGCGCTGGTTTATAAAATTTAAAAGTTTGAATGAAATTTTACATCATCATTCCTGCGCATAATGAAGCCGATTGTATTGAAAAAACACTTCAATCCTTAGTTTCACAAACACTTTTACCGAAAAAAGTGTTGGTCGTGAATGATCATTCTACCGATGAAACTTCAAAAATCGTTGAAAAGTTTTCTGCTGAATTTCCATTTATAGAACTTTTCAACAATATTTCTTCTTCCCAACATTTACCGGGAAGTAAAATTATTAATGCCTTCTACAAAGGCTTTCAACAAGTAGATGAAAACTACGATGCTATCTGTAAATATGATGCTGATTTAATTTTTCCGAAGAATTATTTAGAACGCTTAGCAGAAGAGTTTCAGCAAGATAAAAATTTAGGAATGGTCGGCGGCTTTTGTTACATCTACAAAGAAGGCGATTGGAGATTAGAAAGCTTAACCAATAAAGATCATATTCGTGGAGCATTAAAAGCTTACCGAAAAGAATGTTTTAAAGCTATTGACGGGCTCAAACCTTCGATGGGTTGGGACACAGTAGACGAACTGCTTTGCCTTTACCACGGTTGGACAATAAAAACCCTACCCGATTTAAAAGTTAAACACTTACGACCTACCGGAAACACCTACAATAAAGCAGCAAAATTTAAACAAGGGGAAGCTTTTTATAAATTAGGTTATGGATTTCCTATCACTTTTATCGCTTCCTTAAAATTAGCGATGCGCAAAAAGCAACCGCAATTATTGAAAGATTATTTACAAGGATATTGGAAGGCCAAGCAAAAAAAATTGCCTTCTCTGGTAACTCCCGAAGAAGGCAAATGGATTAGAAAATACCGTTGGAAAAAAATGAGGGAGAAATTCTTATAAATTTCTTCATACGTTTTCAATCCATCGTAGGTTTTCCTCTACTTAAGATACCTCCCTACAAAATCTAAGCAAGACCTTGTAGGGAATATTATTAACTGAAAGTAGCAACTTTTATTTATCGATAATTTTATAAAGTACTTCTCCCGTCATTCCATTTGGGAAAGAAATTCCTAACAATGCAGAAATGGTTGGTGCAATATCTGTAATTTCTGTCTGTTCGGTAGTTGCTCCTTTTTTAATTCCTTTTCCAAAGAAAATAAGGGGCACGTGGCTATCGTAACTTAATGCACTACCATGAGTAGATCCTTTTTCAGGATAATCGATGTATGCCGGATCAAACTCAAAATCAATATCTCCACTTCTTTTTTGGTTAAAACCATTTTGCACCAAAGCAGGAATTCCGTTTTGATAAGTTCCGGTCTCTAGCATTTCTCTTGTGAACACCTTATAAATATGCTCGTAATTAAGGATAAAACTCTTTAAGTTTTCGGCAAATTCCTTTTCATTGATATTTCTGCTTTTTAAGCTTTCATGATTAAAAAACACTTGATTATTAGAGATGTTTTCTATTAAATCAATCGCTCCGTACTCGTTTCCTAAATAGTTTTTTATAGCTTCTTCAAATTCTTTCATTGGGAAATAGCCTGAAGGTATTTTTTTTGAATTTAAATATTTAGGGACATCAACCGCTCCGTGATCTGCGGTAAGAAAAACAGTATAGTTCCCTTTACCTACATTTTCATCTAAATAAGTAAGAAGCCTTGCAATATCTTGATCTAAACGTAAATAAGTATCTTCAATTTCTTTTGAATTCACTCCAAAATTATGACCTACATAATCGGTACAGGAATAACTTAAAGTCAATACATCGGTCACCTTATCTTGCCCCAATTGTTCAGCTTCGACAGCGGCAATGGCAAAATCTGTAGTTAAATTGTTTCCAAAAGGTGTATTCTTTAAAATACTCGTAATCCCATTATCTTTACTTAACTTTTTTAAATCGTACGGAAAAGTAGCCGAAGTATTACCTCTAAAACTATATTCATAATCGTTTTCATCGATTCCACTTTCGATATAGGTTTCAATCGGGTAAAGTGTATTCCAAGTTTTCAGGTATTTTTCGGCGCGCTTTTCAGCATTAAAATTTTTCACCCAAGCAGGTAATTCATCAAAATAATAAGAGCTTGAGATAAAATTACCGTTTTTGCCACCTTCAAACCAATAAGCTCCGTTGGCTGAATGTCCTGCCGGTAAAATAGCTCCGCGATCTTTCACGGAAACACCAATGGTTTTTCCTTTAAATTGGGTATTCAATCGGTTTTGATCGGCAAAAGTAGTTGTCACCATTCGGTGCGGTGACATTTTTCCTGCACCAGAAGTGGTCCCTAAAGGTGTTACCGAAGGATCTCCAGCACAATACACCATTTGTTTTTCAAATTTATCATACCAATCATTAGCAATAATGCCATGATTTTTTGGACTTGTACCTGTAAAAATAGAAGCATGACCGGGACCAGTCTTTGTAGGAGCATAATTATAATGGTTGTTTTTACAGTTATAACCTTCATTTATCATTCGTTGAAAACCATCTTCACCAAATCGATCCCAAAACCTAGTAAGATAATCATAGCGCATTTGATCGACGACAATTCCAACCACTAATTTTGGACTTTCATTAATGGTTTTTAAAGTATCTTTGGCCAAAACAACATCTTCTGGATTGGATACTTCGGTTGTATTTTCGGAAGGTTTGCAGCTTATTAACAAAATTGTGAGCAAAAATAAAGCTTGAATTCTTTTCATAAGGAGTTTTACATTTGAATTGCAAAAATAGAAATGTTGAAACTTTTAAAGATTAATTCTTAGTTAAATAGTTTTATGATAATTTTTTCTATTTTAGTTTTACAAAAACTGTGTGAATGAAGTACCTCCACGATATTGGCGAATATTTTTTAATGTTGAAGAAAGTTTTCGGGAGAATGACGAAAACTTCTGTGCTTAGAGGTTTAATTTTTAAAGAAATTGATGATTTAATTATTAGTTCTTTAGGGATTGTTATATTCATCTCTTTCTTTATTGGTGGAGTAGTAACCATTCAGACCGCATTGAACTTAACCAATCCACTTATTCCTAAGAGTTTAATTGCTTTCACCGCAAGACAATCTATTATTTTAGAATTTTCCCCTACTTTCATTTCCATTATTATGGCTGGTAAGGTAGGTTCTAACATTACTTCCAGTATTGGGACGATGCGGGTGATGGAACAAATTGATGCTTTGGAAGTAATGGGTATTAACTCTGCTAACTACTTAATCTTTCCTAAGATTATTGCTATGCTATTATATCCTTTTGTGATTGCTATTTCTATGTTTGTAGGAATCGCAGGAGCCTATGCCGCAGGAGTTCTTGGGGGCTTTGTTGCCGGTGAAGAATTCTTAAACGGCTTGCAAAACGACTTTATTCCCTTTCATTTGGTATATGCTTTTATAAAAACTTTCTTCTTTGCCCTTATTTTGGCTACTATCCCCTCCTATCACGGTTATTACATGAGAGGTGGAGCTTTAGAAGTTGGTAAAGCAAGTACCACTGCCTTTGTTTGGACAAGTGTGGTACTTATCCTTGCCAATTATTTACTAACCCAATTACTTTTGAGCTAGATGATACAAGTAAATAATTTACATAAAAGTTTTGGACAGGAAGAAATTCTTAAAGGAATTAACACCCAATTTTATCAAGGCAAGACTAATTTGATTATTGGTCAATCGGGAGCTGGTAAAACTGTATTTTTAAAGTGCTTATTAGGTTTATTTGAACCTACTGAAGGAACTATTGAATATAATGGCAAAGCCTATTCTAGTCTTGATGTCGAGAAACAAAGAGCATTAAGACAAAAAATGGGAATGGTATTTCAAGGAGGAGCTTTGTTTGACTCGATGACCATTGCTGAAAATGTGATGTTTCCCTTACGGATGTTTACAAAGCAGAAAAAATCTGAAATGATGGATCGTGTAGAAGAGGTTTTACAGCGTGTAAATCTAGAAAACGTCAATCATAAATTTCCTTCTGAAATTAGTGGAGGAATGCAAAAAAGGGTCTCTATTGCCCGGGCGATTGTCAATAAACCGGAATATCTTTTTTGTGATGAACCTAACTCCGGATTAGACCCAAAAACAGCTATTCTTATTGACAACCTCATTCAGGAGATCACAAAAGAATATGAGATTACTACCGTGATCAATACACACGATATGAACTCAGTGCTAGAAATTGGAGAAAATATCGTTTACCTTAAAAACGGGAATTTAGCTTGGAACGGATCTAAAGATGAAATCTACAAATCTGAGGATGAATCGTTAACCGATTTTGTGTACTCTTCTGAGTTATTTAAGAAAGTGAGAAAAGCACAATTAAAAGGCTTGTAAAAAACAAAACTCAATTTTTCCCATAATCAGGATCTAGCTTATATTCCATATACAAAGTCACCTCTTCCCAAGTTCCTGCTGAGGTATAAAACTCTTTTTTAAAGGTAAAATAAGCTATTTCATCCTCCCAAGTAACTTCTTGAATCCAAACCCTAAATTCGTCTTCAAATTCAGGGTAGGTATATATGATATTTAGTTCTGGGCTTTCTTCACTTATTTCAATCTCATAAAATCGATAATTATCAAATAAACAAGTACTATAGCTTTCTTGTTCCAAAATATATTTTGATGCCGGAGTATATACTGCGATTTTTACTATATTACGATTCTCTCTGTAGGTAAAATGGCTAGTATAAGATTCAAGATGAAGTGACATATTACAATAAGTCACTTCATCAAAAAGGTTAGTATTTGCCATACCATCATGATTTAAATCTAAAGGAATATCTGTATAAGCAGCTTCTAACCTATACCAGCCTAAAAGACTATCCCTAAATTCATGGCTTTCTTCCTTGTGTACATCATCGTCATTACCACAAGAAACCAAAGCAAAAAGAAATAATAATAATGCTAGAATATTTGCTTTCATAAAAATAAATTATTGCACTTTTCTAGGTACTAAAGAAAAAGAACATTCATTAGTTTTATACCTTCTTAATCTGTAAATAGTATCTTTAATTTGAATAAAGGGTAAATTCATAACAAGTTCAAATTCATCAATAATAACATTATCACCAAAATGCACCACAGTCATGCCTAAATCATCTGAAGATTCTGTCCATTCCTTTGTTTTTGAACTAGAATGCGTTTCCTCAGAACTAGCCCCATATTTTCCACCTATTTTCACTACATTAAAAAGTTCTCCACTTGCTTCAAATTCAAAGTTGGTATTGTGTTTGGTTGAACTGGAAGTAGTAGAAGTGTTTTTAACCTGTAAATCAACTTCTTCCACTCTAAATCTCCATTCATTACTATAATCATGCAAACGCCATGTTAATACTTCTAAATCTAGAGGTAAGCTTTTTTGTTTTATATCTGTGATTGTATAGATTTTTAAATCTATCCATAATAAACCTATATTTTTTTCACTATAAGTAATATCAAACAAGCTTTCTGGAGTAGCATCAAAAACTTTTACAAGGTCTGGACTATCTGCATTGTAATTAATATAAATTTTAAAATCAAATTTCCCATCCGTCCAAAAACTTCCTTGCGAAGGCGTGCCACTCTGTATTAAAACATCTTCTAAATCCGGATCTGATAAATTATTGTTTACAGAAGAAGGATCTGATATGTTATGAAGGGCATTGTATGGCGTTGAACCTTCTATTCGAAAATCACGTATTGTCTCTGCAAAATTATTAATAAAAGGACCATCAGGGTTTGTTGGGTTAATGGTATAATAAATATAATCTCTTTGCCAACCTAAATTTTGGTGTTTGCCATTTACATTCCAAGCCTCTGCCAAAGTAATTTTGTCAGGGTCGACACCCGCACCTCCACCAGTACCGGTAAGATGATTGTAATAGGGACTTTCAAATTTAAATTTAAAACCATTTGCTGCGGTAAATTCCCTATTTTTATTTCTATCATAATTAGGGAAACTTTCTACTACTACCCTTTCCGATTCTTTAATCACAATTACAGGAAAGCCGGGAATAGCATTTTCATCTAACAAAAAGCTTTGCCCTTCACTATTTATAATGGGGGTCTTTCTGTTATTCAGTAACCTTATGGCAACTAAGGGAACTTCTTCTGTAACATTCCAAGTTTGTGCAGAAAATGAATTTTCCGGTAAAGTAGGCACAAAAATAGTTAATGCTCCAAGAGTACTTTCTATTTGAGATAACTCACTTTCTTTTTCAAAAAATGGCAATAATATTTCTCTAAATGTTTTATCGCCTATTTTTTCATCTCGTATATAGTTATAAAGGATATCATAATCTCCATCAAATTGTTTTATTGCCTCTTCTTTAAGAAATCGACGAAGATTAACATTCTGCACCATCGCTTTATGTAAAGCCATTGCAAATTTTTTCTTTAGCCAGTAATAATCGTCTTCAGTTTTTATTCTTGAACTTTGTGTTAAATTCTGACCATTTACATCATACTGTTGATTAGTTCCTGATATTTCATTATCTGTTACAAAATCATCAGAACAAGAAAATAAGAGTAAAGCAACAACTGCTAAGAAGCTAATTTTTTTCATTTCAATCACGTTTTAATTAAAATAAATTAATACGGATTCAAATATACAAAAATAAATTATACTTAAAAGGGTTGATAAATTTTATTCATATCAACTTAATCCCTTTTAAAGACCAAAGTATCTAAACTTAAGGTATACTGTAACCATTCTTTTAATTTCAACTCATTTTTTTGAATTTCTTGCTGGGGTATTGAATCTGCCCAAACTACTCTAAATTCTGGAATGGTATCGGTGGTATGGAAGTTTGAAATGATTTTATCGGCATAACTAAAACTAGCTAAACCTTCGTAGTTGATCTTTGCTTCTTTGCTAATCTTTTTAAATGGTATTTGATGTTCTGCCAATTTGGAAAGTTTTTTTAATTCTCCTTCCAAAAATGAAATCCGCTCATCTTTATTTAAAATATTCAATGAATCCCTACGCTTAAATTCTCGCATATATTGTAATTGATCGTACGACTCGGTATTTTCATTCTGAAGGATGATCAAAGATGCATCTTGAAGATTTTTATAATTCTTCATTTTGGTTCTCCAAAGGTTAATTACCGAACCCGGGATTTCTTTTCCCAAAAAAGAAACTTCAATTTTAGGATCATTTCCGCCATTGTATGCGAAAATAGTAGCATTTTTCTGAAGGAAAGAATCTTCGTAGATCATCAATTCTTCTTCTACAAATCGAGTTGCTTCTTGTTTAAAGTAAGATTCTTTCAGCATATTATAAAACAAATAAATACTGGGAACCATTACAATAATTGCTATGATAGAGGCTATCTGGGCAATAAACCTTCTTCGCTTGGAATTTGCATATTTTACTAACGGAAATCCTAAAAGTTTAGAAACTACAAATGTGGAAAGTGCAATAAAAGTAGCATTAATAGAAAAAAGGTAAAGAGCTCCACCGGCATCAGATAAATTTCCTTGTGCCAAACCATAACCTACGGTACAAAGTGGAGGCATTAAAGCTGTCGCAATGGCTACACCAAAAATAACACTGGCAATGGTGCCTTTTTTAGTTTTAGCAACAATAAGTGCTAAGCCTCCAAAAATAGCTACTAAAACATCTAGAATGGTAGGATACGTTCTTGCTTCTAGTTCAGAATTACTTCCGGTTAATGGCGAAATCCAAAAGTAAAGAAAAGCGGTAATTACACTCAAACCAACCATCACCCCTAAGTTAATAAGGGAACGTTTTAAGGTATCCAAATCATTAATAGCAACGGAGAGTCCAATCCCTACGATTGGCCCCATTAATGGGGAAATAAGCATTGCTCCAATAATAACCGCTGTACTGCTTACATTTAGACCAATGGAAGCTACAAAAATAGAAAAAATAAGAATCCAAGCGTTATGCCCCTTAAAGGTGATATCTTTCTTTACTGCTTCAATAGTAGAATCACGATCAGTGTCGCTACGTATATCAAGTAAGTCTGAAAGAAAACTTTTAAAGCTTCCAAATGTACCTTTTAAATCTTCAGAAAGTTTCTCTGATTTAGAGGTTGATCCTTCTGTGTTTTTTTCTATGTTTTCTTTCATGGATTAAATAAGGTCTTCTCCAAACTTATCTTTTGCTAAATTTCTTACATTTTTGATTCCTTGTTCATCACCACGTGGATAAATTAACAACACCTCTTCATCTTCAACAATAATGTAATTATCTATATCTTTTAAAACTACTAATTTATTTCCTAATGTTCGTACTATATTATTAGAAGCATTTTCTGTTAAGCTTTTTGAATTGATAAAAACATTCTCATTTTCATCATGATCAAGTTCTTCGTGCAATGCTCCCCAAGATCCTAAATCGTTCCAATCGAAACTAGCGGGTATCACACAAACATTCTCTGCTTTTTCCATAATGGCATAATCAATAGAAATATTTTCGGCATCTTCATAACTCTCATTAATAAATCGCTGCTCTTGCGTAGTATTGTAATAAGGTAGCCCTTCTTCAAATATTTCGTACATCTCAGGAACGAGTTTTCTAAATTCTCCTGTAATGGCTTTTGCGCTCCAAACAAAGATTCCCGCATTCCACAAATAATTCCCGTCAGATAAATATTCTTTTGCAGTATTGTAATCGGGTTTTTCTTTAAAATTAACTACTTTATTAACTTTAGAAGAAGGATTTGTTTGATGTTGAATGTAGCCATAACCTGTATGCGGAAATGTAGGTTGTATCCCTAACGTCATCAATAAATCATCTTGACGCTGGCAGGCATCAAAAGCAGTTTGCAAATCATTTACAAAAGCGTCTTCATCCTCAATCCAATGATCACTGGGTGCAACCACCATCATTGCATCTTCATTTTGCTTCTGAATTTTTAAAGCGGAAAGTAAAATACAAGGAGCGGTATTTCGCATCACGGGTTCCAAAACAATTTGGTTATCGGTCACATTTGGAAGCTGTTGCTTCACCAAATCGTTATACATTCCGTTGGTAAGAATTAGAATGTTTTCTTCTGGAATAAGTCTTGCCAATCGATTAAACGTACGCTGAATAAGTGTTTCTCCCGTTCCCAAAATATCATGAAACTGCTTGGGAAATTTTTTCTTACTTACTGGCCAAAAACGTGAACCTACGCCACCAGCCATTAATATTGCATAATAATTTTTATTCCTATTCATAATTACACCACTTTTACCAATTCTACTTCTACATTAGGCTGAAATATATAAACGCTTCCCGAAGACACTTCTTGGCATTCATACCTTTTTATTCTTTTTTTCCCTTTTTTAAACACCCTGCCATTGTCAATCCTAAAAATACTTCCGTAGGGTATTTCAAAAATATAATTTTTACTGTTTTGCGGATCAAACTGTTTTAAAGCTACAGAAAGTCTCGCATCTGTATCACTACTCGCTTTAGGATTTCTAAAATGATTTGCCAAAAGCGGTAATATATGCTGTGGAAAAATACTCGGATTTATAAATGGTAACATCAACTGCTGAAAGGTATATTTCCATTCCTTTCCGTGAGGTTTGATAAACCTTCCGTATTTCTCAAAAGCAACGGCATGCGCAATTTCGTGAACCAATGTAATTAAAAACCGATACGGATTTAAATTAGCATTTACCGTGATTTGGGCTATTCCATTTTGCTTTCTGTAATCGCCATGCCTCGTTTTTCTTTCATTTACAATTTTAAGGTAAATACCATTTTCAGCAATTAACTCAAACGCAGGTTCTACTGCTCGTTCAGGAAGATATTTATTTAAAATTTCTTTCACTTATGGAGTCGAATTTGATACCTGAAGCAATTTACCATTATAATATTTATTTCCGGTTAAGGCAAAATCAACAATATATGCTGCCATTTCCTCTGCTGTTGTTGGCGGTTCATAACCGGGAAATGCTTCTTCCAGCATTTCTGTCTTTACCGCTCCTAAGGCCAACACATTAAAAGCCGGGCCTTTTTCTTTATATTCTTCAGCAAGTAGTTCAGTTAAAGTAATTATCGCCGCTTTACTTGAACTGTAAGCTGCCAAGCCGGGAAATTTCACACTTCCTTGAACGCCACCCATCGTACTAATATTTACCACATGCCCATCCGTTTTCATAAAAGGAACTACTTTTTGTGTTAATTGAAAAGCTCCTAAGGTATTGGTTTGATAAACCGCCATTAATTCTTCTGATGTAATTTCTTCAAAATTTTTGTTGACCAACTTTCCGGCATTATTAATTAACACATCTACTCTTTTCCAGTTGTCTTTTAAAAACCCTTCTACTTTAGTTAAATCTTCTGCAGAAGAAAGGTCAAAAGAAAAAGTGGTTACATTATCCAAGTTTAACTCTTTTACAGGCTGGTCATTTCTTGACAAGGCTAAAATTTCACAATCTTGTTGAGCCAAAAGCTTAACCATTTCAAAACCTATTCCTCGGCTTGTCCCTGTAATAATAATTCTTTTCATAAAGAGCAATTAGTTGTTTTCGTTCAATTGAATTTCTTTCTCGTTAGAATTCGCCATTCCTTCGATACCCGGAATGACTTGTTCTATCAAATTTTTCATATGGGAAATATCCATTAATTTGGCTTCATCATCTACGTGATGATAATAAGGATAATTTGAAAAATCGAACGTACATAAGGTTTGTGCTGGAATATTCATTTCTTGATAAAAAGGGTAATTATCACTTCTTTTGAACAGTTGAAACTCCTTGGCCTTTTCGAAAAAACCAAACACTTCAGCATTGGCATATTCATTAAATTTTTCAGCCAAATTTGATTCTCCAAAACCAGTTAAATAAGCCAAATAACTGGTATCTTCTAATGGAACACCAATCATTTCAAAATTCAGCATCACATAAATTGATGCGTTTTCTTTTGCTAATCTTTTAGCTAAATGCTTAGCGCCTATCAACCCTTCTTCTTCGGCTGAAAAAAGAACAAACATTAAGCTTCGCTTGGTTTCTTTAGTTGAAAAATATTTTGCCAATTCTAAAATGGAAACGGTTCCTGCAGCATTATCATTAGCACCGTTGGCAATAGAATCTCCATTGACCTGTTTGCTTTCCGGAACAATTCCAATATGATCGTAATGTGCTCCTAAAACAATAATTTCATTTTTCAGTTTAGGATCAGTTCCTTCTTTAAAACCTACCATATTATATCCGGTTTTACCTTTGTATGAAAAACTATCGCAATAGGTTGAAAAATAAGGCCTTAAATGAGCTTTCTTAAATTGCTTTTGAATATAATCAGCGGCTTTTTCAATACCTTTAGTACCAAATTGCCTTCCTTCTAAATCATCTGAAGACAAATAATTCAAAGATTCTTTAATGGATTGTGCCGTAATCTCAGAGGATAATCCTGTTTTTTCGGTTTGATGTTTAACCGACTTTTGTTTTTCGTTGCTTTTTGCTTCTCCACAAGAATAAATGAGGAAAGGCAATGCCAGGTAGAGTAAAAATTTCTTCATATTTAAATATAAAAAAATCCCGTTGGTTTAACGGGATTTTATTCTTATAAATTTATTGGAATTAAGCCAGCATCGTAACCGGATTCTCCATATAAGTTCTTAATGTTTGTAAAAATTGAGCTCCTGTAGCCCCATCAACCGTTCTATGATCACAAGCTAAGGTCAATTTCATGGTATGTCCAACCACAATCTGTCCGTTTTTCACTACTGGTTTTTCAACAATAGCTCCTACCGATAAAATTGCGGAGTTAGGCTGATTGATAATACTGGTAAATTCCTGAATACCAAACATACCTAAGTTAGAAACGGTAAAGGTACTTCCTTCCATTTCTTTAGGTTGAAGCTTTTTGTTACGTGCTTTCCCTGCAAGTTCTTTTACATTTGCACCAATTTGAGTCATTTGCATTTGATCTGCAAACTTCAATACCGGTACTACCAAACCTTCATCTACAGCAACAGCCACTCCCATATGAATATGCTTAGCAATTTTCATATGGTCTGGAGTCCAACTAGAATTTACTTGTGGGTGCTTGCGCAATGCCATGGCAGAAGCTTTAATCACCATATCATTAAAAGACACTTTCACGTCTGGCATCTCATTAATTTGCTTTCTGGAAGCCATTGCGTTTTCCATATCTACTTCAATGGTTAAGTAGTAATGTGGAGCGTTAAATTTAGATTCTGAAAGACGCTTAGCAATGGTTTTACGCATTTGTGAGTTCTTCACCTCCTCAAAGCTTTCTTCTCCTGCCGGTGTATAGGTTTGAACTGCCGGAGCATCAGAAGCTTTCTCTTCTTGTTTTGCTGCCGGAGCAGATTTTTCAGAAGGTTTAAAGTCTTCGATATCCTTTTTAACAATTCTTCCATTCTCACCGGAACCGTTTACCTCATTTAAATCGATTCCTTTTTCTTCTGCCATTTTCTTCGCTAATGGAGAAGCAAAAATTCTTCCGCCATCTTTTGTTTCAGAACTTGAACTTTCTGAAGAGCTAGAAGACTCTGATGAAGATTCCTCTTTTGATTCTTTATCATCAGATGATGCGGGCTTTTTCTTACCTGAAGATTTATTACCAGATTTCGCTTTATCTAAAAACGCAGAAACATCGGTTCCTTCAGGACCTATAATTGCTAAAAGTGAATCTACGGGAGCACCTTCGCCTTCTTCTATACCAATATGCAATAAGGTACCTGAATAGAAAGACTCAAATTCCATGGTAGCCTTATCGGTTTCGATTTCAGCTAAAATATCACCTTCTTCTACTTCGTCTCCTTCTTTTTTCAACCAAGAAGCAACAGTACCTTCTTCCATGGTGTCTGAAAGACGTGGCATAGTAACAATTTCTACACCTTCTGGAATTTCACTATCACTAGAAGAATCATCATCTTCAGAAGACTCTTCTTTATCTGAACTTTCTTCTTCCTCTTCCTTTTCTTCTTTTTCTTTTTTATCCTCAGATTTATCTTCGCCTTTACCTTCGATTAGGTCTGAAATATCCTCACCTTCTTCACCAATAATTGCTAACAAGGCATCTACGGGAGCTCCTTCTCCTTCTTCTACGCCAATATGAAGCAAAGTCCCTTCATAGAAAGACTCAAACTCCATGGTAGCTTTATCGGTTTCAATTTCAGCTAAAATATCACCTTCTTCTACTTTATCTCCTTTTTTCTTTAGCCATTGCGCGACAACACCTTCTTCCATAGTGTCACTAAGGCGTGGCATTTTAATTACTTCAGCCATAATATTTTTTTATAATTTATGAGGTAAAAACGGATAATCTTCTTGTTCGTAAACTACGTCATACATAATATCCTTTTCTGGGAAATCTGACTCGTCTGCGAATTTTTCACATTCACTCACTCGGTCTTTAACGCGTTTATCGATTTTCTTTATTTCGTCTTCGGAAGCCCACTCGTTCTCTTTTATTTTATCTAGAACCTGGGTGATAGGATCAATTTTTTGATACTCTTTTACTTCGTCCTTGGTTCTGTATTTTTGCGCATCACTCATCGAGTGTCCTCTATAACGATAGGTTTTTAAATCTAAGAAGGTAGGACCTTCACCTGCTCGAGCACGAGAAATAGCTTCATCCATAGCTTCGGCTACTTTTTCAGGGTTCATGGCATCTACAGGACCACAAGGCATTTCGTAACCCAATCCGAGCTTCCAAATATCTTCGTGACTTGCTGTTCTTTTAACAGAAGTACCCATGGCGTATCCATTATTTTCCACACAGAAAACAACTGGTAATTTCCAGTTCATCGCCATGTTAAAAGCTTCGTGTAAAGTACCTTGTCTTGCTGCTCCATCACCAAAAAAACAAAGGGTCACATTATCTCTTTTGAAATATTTATCTCCAAACGCCATCCCGGCACCTAATGGAATTTGACCTCCAACAATACCATGGCCTCCAAAGAAGTTATGTTCTTTAGAAAAAATATGCATAGAACCACCAAGCCCCATAGATGTTCCAGTAGCTTTTCCGTAAAGTTCAGCCATTACTCTTTTAGGATCTACTCCTAAACCAATAGGCTGCACGTGGTTACGATAAGCGGTAATCATACGGTCTTTGCCAATTTCCATCGCATGTAGCGAACCAGCTAAAATTGCTTCTTGACCATTGTATAGGTGCAAGAAACCTCTTACTTTTTGTTGAATATATACTTGGGCTAATTTGTCTTCAAATTTACGCCAGAAGAGCATTTCTTCGTACCAATTCAGGTAAGTTTCTTTGGTTATTTTCTTCATGAATTTTTAATTATTTACGCTCTAAAAAAATTGCGAAGTACAAAAATAAAATAATAAGTCTTAACGAGAAAACTCTTTTTGATTAATTATAGAGATCATTTTATAAATAACTACTATCAAACGCTAAAGGTAATATATCTAAAAGGGAGTTTACCTGAATAACCTTACCTATTTCTGCCATAAACATAATTTTTATGGGGGATTCTTGTTTAAATTCGTATTCTGCAATGGCCTGTCTACAAGCTCCGCAAGGTGGAGCGGGAACAATCACTTTTTTATTTTGTGATTTTACAGAAATGGCAATAGTCAAAATTTTCTCATTGGGAAATTGTGCCCCTGCTTGAAAAATAGCATTTCGCTCTGCACATAATCCTGAAGGATAAGCAGCATTCTCTTGGTTATTTCCGGTAATTATTTCCCCATTTGCTAAGTGAATGGCGGCCCCAACCATAAATTTAGAATAAGGCGCATAGGCTTTATCTCTAATTCCACAAGCTTTTTGCATAAGGGATTGATCAGCTTCTTCTAATTCTTCTAAATTATCGTAAACAAAATAGCTTGTTTTAATTTCTTTTTCTGTCATATTAATTGAATTACCATCCAATATAAAACAAAAAAGTACCGAATTAAAATCCGGTACTTTTATTTATAACTTTTATAACTTCTTAGAATCTAATACTCATTATAATTTTCTCCGAAGTTAAATGACAAACTGAATCTCAAACTTCCTTCTAATGGATTGGTCACCGCTTTTGCGGTTGAAAACAAATAGGACGCATCTATATTAATAGCGTTGTACTTAAATCCGGCTCCAAGAGTCAAAAATTTTCTAAATCCTTTTTCTTCACTTTCATTAAAGTAACCTACTCTAAAAGCAAAGCTTTCCCTGTACCAGTATTCAGCTCCAAGCGACCAAGTAATTTCTTTTAATTCTTCACTAAAACCTCCCGGCGCATCACTCCAAGAAGAGAAAATAGCTCCGATAGAACTTTCATTATACCAATCGTCTTCATTTGTAATTCTATTATCACCATTTGTATCGGAAGGTGTTGGCACTAATAATTTATTCATTTCCCCATACACACCTACAGTATTATCTGCATCTAAGATAAAGTCAAAACCTAAACCTGCTTTAAAATTGGTAGGAATAAAATTTTCTTGACCACTATCGTCATATTTTATTTTAGGACCAATATTAGAAATATTAATCCCCCCTCGCCAACGACCATCAAAATCACCATAAGCTATTTCCTCACTTTGATAAAAAGCTGAAATATCAACGCCTATAGAATTTGCTGCTGTAGCATCATTATTTCCTGTTGGGATTTGTAGATTAGATCGTATGTACCTACCGGTAACTGCCATAGAAAATCGCTCGCTCAATCTTAAAGCATAACTAATATCCAATCCCATTTCGTTAGGCTCTACAATTTGCGGCTGTTGATCTGGAGTCTCTCTTAGTTCTACTTCTCCTTGACCAAAATAACGCAAGCTTGCCGCAACAGCACTTTTCTCATTCAATCTATTATAATAGCTAAGCACTCCTAAATTGATATCTGTCACCAATTCTCTTAAATAAGGAACATAAGAAACTCCTACTCCGTTTTGAATTTCAGCAAAAGCAAATTTTGCTGGATTCCATTGTTGTGAAAATGCATCTGGCGAAGTTGCCACCCCTTGATCTCCCATACCTGAAGCTCTAGCATCTCCCGATATTAATAAAAATGGAACAGCAGTTGTGATGGTTCTATCTGATATGGTTGGTGCTTCGGTTTGTTCCTGTGCACTTATATAATTTGAAATAAATACAAATCCTAATAATAATGTAAGCGTCTTTCTCATAAATTACTAAATGTTTGGCAAATATATATTTTTATTTAAACTAGAGGATGACTAGTTTTTCAAATTTCTCTACTTTTTTGTTTGTTAAGGTTGATTTTACAGTTAGTTTATACACATAAACACCTTTACCTATGGCATCTCCAAAATCATCTTTTCCATTCCAAGTAATTTCCCTCGCCAAAAAACCGTCTGTGGTAATCGTTTGATTTTTTGTCCATACAATTTTACCGGATATGGTAAAAACTTGCACCTGAACTTCCAATGGTTCAAAAGGACGGTTATGATTAAACCAGAATTCTGTATAGTTATGAAATGGGTTGGGGTAGTTTAATACCCTTGTGATTTTTAGCTCATCGTCACCGGTAACTCTAAATTGAATTTCTGCGGTACTGGAATTATTGTAAACATCCCAGGCTTTAAAAGTTAACGTATGTAAGCCTTCTTCCAAATCTCTTAACTTATAATTGACAGTCCCTTGGGTATAATCGTCAAGTTCTGTCTCATAATAATCGTTCACTACATAGGGATTAGTTTCATCCCCATCTAAAATTGCCACTAAATCATGACCAATACCACTGGCTGTATTAATCCCATTTTCATCACTTAATTTTGCCAAAAGAAAAGGTGAGCTATTAGTGATTCCTCCAGAGACAAAATTTTCATCATTCATATATAACTGAATTTCTGGCCCTAAATTGTCTTCCGGGGCATTTTCATTTATTCCTCCGACCAAAATCTCATTATTATAACCTGTATTATCCTGAAGCTCATTATTTTTCTCAGCGTAAAAACTTATCCGCCCTTCCCCTACTGGAACAGCTATATCTTTTGGCACCACAAAATCAAATTCGAATTTACCGTTGTTTACGGATGCTTTTCCACGGAAAATGATTTCCCCCAGGGTCGTAAAATCAAAAACTCCTTCACCATCATTATTAAGGGTACTTCTATCAATTCGCTTATCAAAAATCACGGTCGATAATTCACCGTTATAATTGGAAAGCAAACCACCTTCTGCATTTTGAACTTCCCCTCCCAGCTTCACTCTACCCAAAGCTTTTAAGGTATCTATTTCTGGAGAAAAGGGCTGCTCATTAATGGTGGTTAACCTAATTTGAGGATCGGGCATAGCCAATTTCATAGCTGGATCTCCAAAATAAAACACTACTCTTTTATCTGAACCTCCTATATTGTTTTTAGCCTTCCTTACTGCTTCTGCAATTGAATCGTCACCACCATCATAATTAAAAAGAAAAGGTGCTATTTGCTGATTAAAATCTGTACCCGTAGAGACACTTATGGTACGAGTAGTGGTTACCATTGCTGCTGAGCCTCCATTTTCATTCAATAAATTATATTCTCCAGGTGATAATTCTGTTGGATTATCAAAACGGGTAAACTCGCAGGTTACGGTAACAAATAGATTATACTTGTCTTTGTTTTGCCAACTATTGATATTATTAATGGTTACGATTCGCTCTTGTGCTAACCCATTTTCACCTCCATGCCCGAAATAATTCACCACCAACGCACCTACTTCTACAGCTTCGGTTATCGCTTTATTTACATCAGGATAGCGAAAACCTCCTGAAGAAGAAACCTGCCGATAGGCATCGGAATGAATCTTTTTCACATTTATAAAAGGCTTATTTAGTGAAATATCATCTCCTATTTGATCTAGCCCAACTTGCAGTTGGTAATCACCTGGTTTATCTGCATCATCTGAGATAAGCACAAAGTTGTTTCGCCATCTTCCATATGATTCTTTACGCTCATAGTCGATAATTTTATCCACTAAGATTTTAGCTGTCCGATTATTATCTGCTAAAATTCGCCCTACCGCTATATCTAAAATCCCAGGAGACCCCGGCTCTAAATTACCTTCATTAGCACCCATCATGCCATAAAAATCATCTGAAGCTGAAGAACTTGAACCTACAGAATTCCATGACAACCTTTCATAAACAGGCACCATATTATTGTTATTCGGCAATCTATTTTTAAAATCTACTGAAGCATCTCCGAAAAGGCATACATATTTGATTCTTGACGATGGACTTTCTGCATTATCGTAAATATATTTTACCAGATTTCTAATTGCTCCAATATCCTGCTTTCCTGAATTGAACTCTTGATATATATCTTCTAACAGAACAACTTTAATATTCAAATTATCTTTTTCACTTCTAAATTCTGCTAGACGTGTCGCTTGTTGAGAAAGTTCTTTAGGTGTTACCATTAAATAATCTATAGTATTAGAATCATTAAAAGAAAAAATATTCCCTTTAATGTTCACATTCTTTACCGATGGATTATCAATCAATGGTGTATAATAATCTGATGAAACCAATGCTACATATTCCCTTATTTCCCCTAAATTAGCTTTAAAAGAAAAGTTAGGCTGCTGATTATTCTCAACACTTCTTATTTGAGTTATATTGGTTACATCCCAAACTTCTTCTACTTCACTTGTATTACTTAAATTATAAAGAGCAACACCAGATTGACTTGCTGCATCCCTATTTCTAAATCCCAATTGCCTATTCCCTACCTTCAACTCTCTTTTTGCCCAGATATTTATATAATCTAAATAACCTACACTAGCAGGATTACCACTATTATTATAAGTTACATTTACCGTAAAACTATCATTATTAACATTTGCTAAAAAAGTAGCCGTATTACTTTGTCCAAAAAAATCATCATTAATTGCTGCAAAAGAAAGTGTTTGAGCATCTCCATTCAAGCTAAGCTCCATACTAGTCCCTATTTCTGAAACTGCTGCGGCATACACCTTTATTTCTAAGTCTTCTGAAGTTACTAAATTAGGAAAGGTGAAATCGTATGATTGTTCATTTTCTACATCGTAACGATCACCAAACCACCTTCTCCCCACATGAGCAATACTATATAGATCTTCCTCATAATATTGGTAATCATCAAAAGTATTGTAAGTAACTGAAACACCTCCTGAAGGTTCTACATAAGTAGCAACCCGATTACCGTTTGCTCCATCTGCAGTTATATAATAGTAAGACTTATCTGCATAAAGATTTAAATTGGTTTTATTTTCTTCACTCCATCCATTATCAACCGCTTTTCCATAAAACAAAATATAATCACCATTATCAAAACTACCATCTTCACCTCCCACAACTTTAACCGCTAACTCAGGCGGATCATAATATTCATTATCAGCATTTCTCAAAGGAAGCATATCTCCACCGTGCCCTACAATTTTAAGTTGATTTGGATTTATAGCGGAAGTATTCATCCCCAAATTATCCAAAAAGCGCTTAGTGATTTTATGAACACCGGTTTTTTCTACATAAAACTTATACCAATTTCCTGTAGCAAAAATGGAGTTTGACATAGAAGGGGTATCAAAAGTTCTTGCCGAACTAACCGAATTTCGATAATTAAGTACAAAAGAAGTAAGCAAATAAATATTCCCCTGTCTTTTCACGATAGGGTTTAAACTTAGTACGGCATACGATTCCTCTCTCGCTTTAGCATTATCAAGTTCAAATTCAATTTCTGAAACAACTTCTGAAATATTTATTTTTTTTAAAATTGATGCCGGCGCCAAAACATAATTAACATTTGAAATTCCTTCAGCAGAAACACTTCCACTCTTCCATTGATTTTGATAAAGAAAACTTTTCGTTTCATGATCATAAGACAACGAAAGACCAGAAACCTCTTTTTCTTCTAACGATGAATCCCACGCCCCCCAATTCACAGAAAAAGTTTTTTGTTGAGCAAAAGCAAACGCACAGCAGCCTAATAAAAAAAATGTAATTTTAAACTTCATCGACAATAGTAACGGTATTTAAATAATTGTATTATATTTAAAGCTTCAAAAATAAATTTTTATATTGACAATGCACTAAAAATGGTAAGTTATCGTTATAAAAGTGCTAACAGAACTAAAGGTTTTTCACTAATTAACAAAACAATCTTGTTAATTTAGCGTTAATTACTATATTGCAAACCCAAATTTTACAAACCTTATTGTAATTATGAGATTTAATATTGCTCTTAAAACGATGATGATTGTTGCGCTAACTACCTCTGTAGTAAGCTGTAACAAGTCTAAAGACTACAAAGACAATTCTAGAGCCACTGGATGGAGACTCGACGGAAAAGACGGCTCACTGAAGTATCAAACCGACTATAAAGGACAAGAAACCGGACCCGGTTTAGTTTTTGTTGAAGGAGGTACCTTTACTATGGGACGCGTTCAAGACGATGTAATGCATGACTGGAACAACAGTCCTACTCAACAACATGTTCAATCTTTCTACATGGATGAAACTGAGGTGACCAACCGTATGTATTTACAATATTTAGATTGGTTAAAACTAACGTTTCCTCCAACAGAAAAAAAATACACCAACATTTATAAAGGAGCCCTTCCTGATACATTGGTATGGAGAAACCGTTTAGGATACAACGAAACCATGACCAATAACTATTTACGCCATCCTGCCTACCAAAACTATCCGGTAGTAGGTGTGAATTGGATTCAAGCAACTGAATTTAGTAAGTGGAGAACAGATCGTGTAAACGAATTGAATCTTGAAGAAAAAGGTTATATCGGTGAGAACGCAAGATATGCTGCCGATGCTAATACAACTTTCAATACTGAAACCTATATTAACGCTCCTACTAAAGTATATGGCGGGAATGACTCCTTAAGCAAAGGAAGAAACAGCGAAAGACTTGTAGAATTAATTGGTAAAGACAAAAAAGATTCCACACATAGTTTCATACAACGTAAAGACGGTGTTCTTTTACCTGCTTATCGTTTACCAACCGAAGCAGAATGGGAATATGCCGCTTTAGGCCTTTCAGGAATTAGAGAATACAACCAATATAGAGGTAGAAAAAAATATCCTTGGGACGGACAATATACCCGTCAAGGGGGAAGAAGAAAAAGAGGTGACCAATTAGCCAACTTTAAACAAGGAAATGGTGACTATGGAGGAATCGCAGGATGGAGTGATGACGGAGCAGATATTACTGCTGAAATCAAATCATACCCCCCTAATGATTTTGGACTTTATGATATGGCTGGTAACGTAGCTGAATGGGTTGCTGATGTTTACAGACCTATTATAGATGATGAATTTAACGACTTTAACTACTACAGAGGAAATGTATTTACCAAGAATGCTATTTCCAAAGACGGTACCGTTAAACTAGTAACTTCAGACTCTATTGTATTTGACACCTTAAGCAACGGTAGTATTGTAGCGAGAAGTTTACCTGGTGAAATTGTTCAAGAAGCAGTAACTGAAAAAGACACCTACCTAAGAACGCAATTTACTGATAGCGACAACAGAGACTTTAGAGATGGAGATAAAGCCTCTTCAAGATACTACGGACAGTCAACAACTAACGAAAGAATGTACAACTCTCCTCAACATCAAGTAAACGCTATTATAGATTCTACCGGAACATCTAAAGGATTAGATAGACAGTATGATACTAATTCTGACAGAACCACTTTAATCGACAACGAAGTTAGAGTATTTAAAGGAGGTTCTTGGAGAGATAGAGCATATTGGTTAGATCCTGCACAAAGAAGATATTTCCCACAAGATATGGCAACCGATTATATAGGTTTCAGAAATGCGATGTCACGTGTTGGCTCTAAATCTCAAAAAGGAAAAAGAGCAAGAGATTAAATAAAAAATTTCAATTGTTTTCAAAAGCCCTTTCTAACGAGAGGGCTTTTTTTATATCTTTATTCTATGGAAATAAATCAACTACACCACCTATTTTTAGAAAGTACAGGAATTTGTACCGACACTAGAAAACTTAAAAAAGGAAATATTTTTTTCGCTTTAAAGGGAGATAATTTCAATGGAAATAATTTCGCCAAAAGCGCTTTAGAAGATGGAGCTAATTATGTTGTTATTGACGAAAAAAAAGAAACCAATAACAATCGATTTATTCAAGTAAAAGACTGCCTAAAAACATTACAGCAGCTCGCTAATTACCACCGGAAATTCTTGAACATACCTATAATTGCCATTACCGGAAGTAATGGTAAAACCACCACTAAAGAACTTATTAGAGAAGTTCTAAGCAAGAAATTTAAAACCGTTTCCACTCAAGGTAATCTCAACAACCATATTGGAGTTCCCCTCACCTTGCTTTCTATGAACAAACAAACCGAAATGGGTATTGTAGAAATGGGCGCTAATCATCAAGGCGAAATTGAAGCGCTTTGCAAAATCACTCAACCAGATTACGGATATATCACTAATTTTGGAAAAGCCCATTTAGAAGGATTTGGAGGCGTAGAAGGAGTCATCAAAGGCAAAAGCGAACTTTATCGACATTTAATCAAAAATGAAAAGACCATCTTCATCAATTATGATGATGAAATACAAGTTGAAAAAAGCAAAGGCACAGAAGTTATTTCTTTTAGCGAAGGAAATGAAGCCACTTACCAAATTACTTTTGTAAAAGCCTCTCCGTATGTTGAAATATCCACCGAAGAACTGGAAATACATTCCAAATTAATCGGAAACTACAATGCTAAAAATATCGCTGCAGCTATTTGTATAGGATCATATTTTAAAGTACCACAGCAAGCTATAAAAGAAGCCATTGAAACATATTCCCCTAACAACAACAGATCACAAATCATCCAAAAGAATACTAATCAAATTATTCTTGATGCTTACAACGCTAATCCAACCAGTATGAAAGCTGCTTTAGAAAACTTAAAAGCAATGGATACCAAAAACAAAGTGGTTGTCTTAGGAGATATGTTTGAAATAGGCAATACAGCTTCAGAAGAACACCAAAACATCGTTAACTTATTAGAAGAATATAATTTTTCTCAAGCCTATGTCTGTGGAAGTAATTTCCACGGAGTCCACACGAATAACATTCAAAAATTTAAAGATTTTGAATCGCTTTCAAAACATCTAAAAAATACAACTATTAAAAATTCAACCATCCTCATAAAAGGTTCACGAGGGATGAAACTGGAAAGAGTATTAGATTTTATATAAATAAAAAGTGGGCTATACTGGATTCGAACCAGTGACTTCCACGTTGTCGACGTGACACTCTGAACCAACTGAGTTAATAGCCCTTTTCATTTTAAATAAAAAACCCGAAGTTTTCACTTCGGGTTTTTTTGTGGGCAATGAGGGATTCGAACCCCCGACCCCCTCGGTGTAAACGAGGTGCTCTGAACCAACTGAGCTAATTGCCCTCTGTTGCTGTAATGCGAGTGCAAATATAATCGTTTTTTACATTCAACCAAACAAAAAAAATATTTTTTTTTAAATTATTTCAGCTACTGTAAACGTGCTTCCGCCGACATATATCAAATCATTTCTTTTAGCTTTTTCATTAGCAGATAAATACGCATTTTGAACAGAAGAATAAACCTCTCCTTCTAGCTTAAATTTTTCTGAATTTTTTTTTAATTCTTCAGCATCAAGTCCACGTGGGATAGCAGGTTTAGCAAAATAATAACTCGCCTCTACAGGAAATAGAGGTAAAACTTCCTCTAGATTTTTATCATTCACCACTCCTAATACGATATGTAAATGCTCATATTTTTGTTTACTTAATTGATTCATCACATAAGTCAGGCCTTCTTTGTTATGAGCCGTATCACAAATCACTTTCGGTTTGTCTTTTAAAACATCCCAACGCCCTCTCAATCCGGTATTCTTTTTTACCGATTTTAATCCATCTTCAATAGCAGAATTACCTAACTGCCATCCTTTAGATGTAAGCACTTCTAAAGCGCACAAAACAGTTCTTAGATTATATTTTTGGTATTCGCCTTTTAAATCAGATTCTAAGATCGAGGAGAAATCATTATCTTCAGCAAAAAGAATACAACTTTTAGTGGAATTTGCTTTTGCGATAAAAACTTCTTTAGTCTCAGCGTTCGTTTCCCCAATAACAACAGGGATATTTTTTTTGATAATTCCGGCTTTTTCGGCGGCAATTTCCCGATAAGTAGTTCCTAAAAATTGTGTGTGATCCAAACCGATATTGGTGATAACAGAAAGATCTGGTGTCAAAATATTGGTTGAATCCAACCTTCCACCCATCCCAACCTCAACAATAGCGATATCCACTTCTTGTTCAGAAAAATATTGAAATGCCATTCCTACGGTCATTTCAAAAAAGGATAATTGTTGTGTTTCTAAAAAGTTGCGATGCTTCTGAATGAAATCAACTACAAAACTTTCTGAAACTTCCTTGCCGTTTATTTTGATTCGTTCCCGAAAGTCCCTTAAATGTGGTGAAGTATACAAACCAACTTTATAGCCCGCTTCCTGAAAAACCGAAGCTAACATATGACTGGTAGAGCCTTTACCATTGGTTCCTGCTACGTGAACAGATTTGAAGTTATTCTGCGGCTGCTGAAGTACTTCTGAAAACTTTAAAATATTGATTAAATCTTTTTTAAAGGCGGTCTTACCTTGCCTTTGATACATTGGAAGTTGCTGGAACATCCAATCAAGGGTTTCTTGGTATGAAATCATAAAAGGAATACCTATTCGGAAAGCTTAAATTCGTATTCTATATAACCGGTTTGTTTTACGGGGGCATTGGCATCACCGTTGAATTTGGTAGCTAAGGCAGCTCTTCTAGCAGGCTCCATTAAACAACTGGCATTATTAGTGGTTCCTTTAGCTCCGGGAATTGCATTAACCACTTTACCTTGTTGATTAACTTCAATCTTAACGACCACAATTCCAGATTCATTACAATCTTGTACAAACTTTTCTTTATTCAAAGCTTTTCTACCACCTAAACGGTAGTTTCCGTCGCCATCGAGTCCTTTTCCTTGTCCATAGTAAGAAGTAGCATTAGGGTCACCATTAGGATCTCCTTTATCTCCAGATTGATTATCATTACCTTCTCCTCCATTGGCTTTACCGTCTTTTTTAGGTCCGTTAATCAAACTGTTTAACGCATCTGAAGTATTTTTATCCGGTTTAGGATCGGGCTTTTTCACCTCTTCAGGTTTCTCTTCTACCTTTTTGGGAGTCTCTTTAGTCTCTACAGGCTTTTCCTTCGGTTTCTCTTCCGGTTTTTTTTCGTTGACTTTTTTATTTTCTTCTTCCTCTTTTATCACCGGAGCCTCTTCAGTCTCCTGCGTGGTCACCTTTTCATTTACCTCAGGTGTTGTTTCGGTAGGTTGTGGTGGTGTAGGCTGTGAAGTGCTTTGCTGCGGAGCAGATTTTACCGGTTCGGTGGGTTGAACCTCTCCTGAGCCCACGTCTGAAGTTCCAAAATTAACCGCAATCCCATTTTCCGGTGGCGGGTCTAAATAGGTAAAACCGAACAAAAACAACAAAATCAGGATTACTCCTGAGATAATTGCCGTAATCGTTGCCGATTTCTTTTCATATTTAGTTTCAAAAAAAGCCATATAGTTACGGTTTCACCGCTAATACAATTTTGTATTTATTTCTTTTAGCAATATCCATTACATTAACCGCATCTTGAATAGGAACACTTTGTTCTGCTCTTAAAATAATGGTGGGATCTTCTTCACCCCGCAAACGTTTTTGAAGTTCCAACTCCAATTGGTTTTGATTTATTTTTTCTGAATTAATAAAAACCTCCAAATCCTTATTAATACTTACGGCTACATTCTGTTTATTAGAAGTTTTTCCTTTCGCTTTGGGTAAAAGCAAATCTAATGCTTCAGGGGTTACCGCAGGTGAAGTTAGCATAAAGAAGACCAATAACAGAAACACAATATCTGTCATGGAAGACATACTAAATTCTGGACTTACTTTATTTCTTCCTCTTAAATTCATATTAAGCAGGTTCGTTTAATAAGTCTAAGAAATCTACAGCAGTAGCTTCCATTTGATGTACTACTTTATCTGTTTTCACCACCAAATGATTATAGCCAATATAAGCAATAATACCTACAATTAGACCTGCTACGGTAGTTGTCATCGCTACATAAATTCCTTCGGCTAAGGTTCCCATTTCTGCTTGACCACTACTGGAAGCTAATTCATGAAAAGCTAAAACCATACCAATTACAGTACCTAAGAAACCAATCATAGGACCTGCTCCGGCAATAGTTGCTAAAATGGAAACATTTTTCTCCAAGTTATAAACTTCCAATCGACCTGCATTTTCAATAGCGGTATTGATATCCTCCAACGGGCTTCCGATTCTAGAAACTCCTTTTGCTGTTAAACGAGCTACGGGAGAATTTTCTTGCGCACATCTAATTTTTGCGGCTTCGATATTGCCATTAGCAACGTGATCTTTAATTTGGGCCATAAAATTATTATCGGTCTTTGAAGCTGCTTTTATAGCGAACAGTCTTTCAAAATAAATATATAAGGCCACGACTAATAAAATAAATAGAATGGCAATCACAACAGTACCTGCAATACCTCCATCTAGGATTAATTCAATAAAAGACAAGGTCTTTTCTTCTGGCATTTGCTCGGCTGTTTCTTCAGCCGCTTGTTGCAAAAATGTAGCTAGCATATGTTAAGTCAGTTTAATAAAGATAACGTTAAATAAATTCAGAAATTATAATCTCTGCCATAAAGCTAAGTTATTTCTAATTCATTACAAAAAAAACAAAATTCCCAATAAACCTAATCCGGTTAATACAATAGTATAGGGCAAAGCCATCTTTACCATTTTTAAATATGATAAGTTAATTAATGGCGCTAAAGAAGAGGTTAATAAAAACAAGAAAGCTGCTTGACCATTAGGCGTAGCTACACTTGGCAAATTAGTACCCGTATTAATGGCAATTGCTAAACTCTCATAATGTTCTGCTGTAATATCCCCATGTTCAAAAGCATTTTTCACTTCCCCAATATAAACCGTCGCGACAAATACATTATCACTTATAGAAGAAAGAAGTCCGTTGGCAGCATAAAAAATGGCAGGCTGATTGTTCAAATCAAAAGTTAAAGCCCAATCGATGATTGGATGAAACAAATGCTGTTGGTGAATCATCGCTACAATCACAAAAAACACTACGATAAGTCCGGTAAAAGGCAATGCTTCTTCAAAAGCTTTTCCCAAACTGTGCTCATCGGTAATTCCCATAAAAGCAGTTTGCACAATAATTAAGCCTAAACCAATCATACCAACTGGAGCAATATGCATCGCTAATCCGAAGATTAGTAAAACCGCAGATATCGCCTGAACGACTAATCCAAATTTTTCTGAAGAAGTCCTATTTTTATCTTGTTCATCGGTATAATTTTCAATAATTATTCTTGCTACCCGAGGAAGTTTCTGACCGAAACCAAACCACCCTGTGGTTTCTAAAATAACCGTAGTAAGCAAACCGCCTACTAAAACCGGAAGAGTAACCGGAGCCATTTTCACAAAGAAATCTATAAAATCCCATTGCATTTTTTCACCAATAAGCAAATTTTGAGGTTCTCCTACCAACGTACAAACTCCTCCGAGAGCAGTACCAACCACTCCATGCATAATCAAACTTCTTAAAAATGAACGGAACTCTTCTAGAGTTTCTCCACTTAATTCTTTTCTATCTAAAACACCGCTATCATTATAGTCTGTATCTGCCGATTGAATTCTATGATAAACTCCATAGAAACCAACAGCCACACTAATTAATACAGCGGTGACGGTTAACGCATCTAAAAATGCGGAAAGTATTGCCGAAAGCGACAAAAAGAGTAATGAAAGAAAAAGCTTCGATTTGATTTTAGTAAATACCTTACTAAAAATATACATCAGCAAAGGTTTCATAAAGTAAATCCCTGCCACCATAAACATAAGCAGGAAGATGACTTCAAAATTCTGCACGACTTCATGTTTTGCTGCTTCCGGAGAAGTTAATTTTAAAATTAAAATTTCTAAAGCTAACAAACCACCGGTTTGCAAAGGGTAACATTTTAAAGCCATCGCCAAACAGAAAATAAATTCTGCGATAAATAGCCAAGCGGTAATCGTTGGTCCTAACAAAAAATTAAAAAAAACATTTAAGACCAAAAAAGAGATTATGGTATATTTCAACCATAACGGGCTATTGCCCAAAAAATTTCGCAACATTTTTTAAGTTATAAAGTTAGTTGAAGTTAAACGAGTTGTTTTAGGGCAATCTCAAACGCAGTTTTACTAATATTGGTTTTACTGCTATTATTATCAAAGGTATTTTTAATGGCGTTCTTTATTGTCATGGAAGTATCGTTAAAAATAGACTCATCGGTCATTTGCACCCTTCTTTCCATAAAATAAGCAAACACCCTTGCCATTCCGCAGTTAGAAATAAAATCTGGAATTAAGCTTACACGTTGGTCAGTATATTCCATAATACTTCCGAAGAAAATCTCTTTATCAGCAAACGGCACATTTGCCCCACAGGAAATTACCTCCAAACCGGTTTCTATCATTTTAGAAATCTGGTCTTGCTTGATTAATCTTGAAGCGGCACACGGAGCAAAAATCTCAGTTTCCAGACTCCAAACCTTTTCATTGATTTCTTCAAAAGGAATTAAATTTTCTGCATTTAGAGTATTCCCTTTTTTATTAAGGAAGAGTTCTTTTATTTCTTCAAAAGAAAATCCTTCTTCGTTAATTAAGCCTCCGGCACGATCAATAATCCCAACTACTTTAGCTCCCATTTGCGCTAAATAATAAGCCGCTGCAGAACCTACATTCCCAAAACCTTGCACTACTGCACGTTTTCCTTTCACATCACCGCCATAAATTTCGTAATAATGACGAACCGCTTCTGCTACACCATAACCGGTAATCATATCGGCTACTGTATATTTACGGGTAATATCTGGAGAATAAGTTGTGTTTTCTAATACTTTAATCACTCCTTGACGAAGTTGACCTATTCTATTAATTTTATCTGCCTCGGTTGGTTGAAAGTGTCCGGTAAAAACCCCTTCCTGAGGATGCCAAACTCCACAATTTTCGGTAATCGGAATTACTTCGTGAATTTCATCTACATTTAAATCTCCTCCTGTTCCGTAATAACTTTTCAACAAAGGCGAAACCGCTTTGTACCAACGCTCCAAAACACCTTTTTTACGAGGATCTTGTGGGTTAAAATTAATTCCGGATTTTGCTCCGCCAATCGCTGGGCCGGAAACGGTAAATTTCACCTCCATGGTTTTTGCCAAAGAAAGTACTTCATTCATATCTAATCCCTCACGCATACGCGTTCCACCTCCGGCAGCGCCACCTCTCAAAGAGTTAATGACGGTCCAGCCTTCAGCTTCGGTTTCAGAGTCTTTCCAATTAAATACTATTTCAGGTTGTTTATTTTCGTAAAGTTCGAGTAGTTCCTTCATCTGCAAATGTTTAGGTTTTAATTTTTAATCAGATGTTATTCATTCAAATTTTGAGAAACAAATTAAATTTATTGTCCCAAATTTTTGCTCACAAATATAGTTAAACAGATAGGTGTTTGTGAATGAAATCTTAATTTTTTAGGGAAGATAAATTTTACCGGAAGAATGATTTTTTGAAGCTCCCGTGACACTAGCTAAAACGTTAATTTGGTTTTCTAGACGCAAGACCCCTAAAAAGCCAAAAATCAAGGCTTCTTTAAATTCGATTAAATCGGTTTGCGGAAGCACGATTTTTGCAGCTGTTTTTTGCTGAAGCAACTCTATTAAATAAGAATTATAAGCCCCTCCACCGGTTACTAACACTTTTTTAGCAGAATTATTCTGAATATTTTCTGAAAGCTGAAAAGCCACATGCGCTGTAAACGTTGCTATAATTTCTTCGGAAGTACAGCCACTTTCATTTAATAAAGGAAAGATGATGGAATTCACCCATTCAATTCCCAACGATTTTGGTGGTTGCTGCTTATAAAAATTCAACCCATTTAGTCTTGCTAACAATTCCTGATTTACCTCAGCATTTCTTGCAATTTCCCCACCGCTATCAAAAGTAACACCCAATCTTGAAGCATATTCGTTCAGCACCGTATTCATCGGACAAATATCGTAGGCGACACGCTTAATTTTACTTTTCTTCCTTGACTCAATCGAAAGGTCATTTTCAATTTCATGTTCGATTTCAACTCCAACTTCGATTTCTATTTCCTTCGAAATATTCGCAAATCCACCTAAATTCAAACAATAATTATACTCGCCAAACAATAATCGATCACCAATGGGCACCAATGGAGCGCCTTGTCCGCCCAACTCCACATCTTGCACACGAAAATCGCAGACTACTTTTTGCTGAATGAGCTTCGCTAGTTTGGCTAAATTGCCGATTTGAACCGTCAAGCCTTTGTGCGGTTGATGCAACACCGTATGCCCGTGAGAACAAACCGCATCAAGGTGTTCTATAGTATTTTCTCGAATAAATTGTTGAATGATACCTGCTAAGTATTCCGTATAGCGTTCATCTAAATTATAAATATCCTTTAACGGTAATTCAGCAGAATTTTTAAGCAAATCGTACCATTCTTTTGTGTACGGAATAGTTTCCGAATGCAAAATAGTTGCTTTCCAATTGTTTATGTATTCAAATTCGAGGTAAGCTATATCTATTCCATCCAAAGAAGTTCCCGACATCACTCCTAAAACCTTGTATTGTTTTGTTCCCATATTCGCAAAAATAACCGATTATGATTGATAATTTAATCACATAAAGCTATATTTGCGAAGTTTCACTAAATATTTGACAAACACAAAACAGAATGGATTTTAAGCTTACTGAAGAGCATCTTATGATTAGAGATGCAGCAAGAGATTTTGCAAAAGCAGAATTACTTCCGGGAGTCATAGAAAGAGATAATAAACAAGAGTTTCCCGCTGAACAGGTAAAGAAGATGGGAGAACTAGGTTTTTTAGGAATGATGGTTTCTCCAGAATATGGTGGTGGCGGAATGGACACGACTTCTTACGTGTTGGCGATGGAAGAACTTTCTAAAATAGATGCTTCTTGCTCGGTCATCGTTTCTGTAAACAACTCTTTAGTTTGCTGGGGATTGGAGACTTATGGTAACGAAGAACAAAAGAAAAAATACCTTACTAAATTAGCTACCGGAGAATCGATTGGTGCTTTTTGTTTAAGTGAACCGGAAGCTGGAAGTGATGCAACTTCACAAAAAACGACTGCGATTGATAAAGGTGACCACTATATTTTAAATGGAACCAAAAACTGGATCACCAACGGAGGAAGCGCCGATTATTATTTAGTGATTGCACAAACCGACAGAGAAAAAGGACACAAAGGAATTAATGCCTTTATTGTTGAAAAAGGTTGGGATGGTTTTGAAGTTGGTCCAAAAGAAGATAAATTAGGAATTAGAGGTAGCGATACGCACACGCTTAACTTTAACGATGTAAAGGTTCCTAAAGAAAATAGAATTGGGGAAGATGGATTTGGGTTTAAATTTGCCATGAAAACACTTTCCGGTGGGAGAATCGGGATTGCCGCACAAGCACTTGGTATTGCCAGTGGTGCTTATGAATTGGCCAGAGAATACTCTAAAATTAGAAAAGCTTTTGGCACTGAAATCTGCAATCACCAAGCCATCGCTTTTAAATTGGCAGATATGTACACCGAAATTGAAGCAGCTCGCCATTTAGTAATGAAAGCAGCTTGGGATAAAGACCAAGGGAACAACTACGATATGTCTGGCGCAATGGCAAAACTTTACGCTTCCAAAACGGCGATGGATGTTACTGTTGAAGCCGTACAAATTCATGGCGGAAATGGCTTCGTAAAAGAATACCACGTAGAGCGTTTAATGCGTGATGCAAAAATCACTCAGATTTACGAAGGAACTTCAGAAATTCAAAAAATAGTGATTTCCAGAGGCTTACTCCGTGATTAAGAATGGTTATAAATTATTTCAAAAACCCGATTTTTTAAGAATCGGGTTTTTTATTTCCCAATATTTCAGCTTTAAAATAAGAAATAAGGATTTTATTCGATTCTAATTCAGATATTATCAAAAATTCAAGCATTCATTAAAAAATCGTGAAATAAACTGCTATTTTAGGATATAAACCCCTTTTTCTTTACCTTATCATTTCGTTTTTACTAAAAATTTTAAGTTAAAGAAAAAGATATATGAAGCCACAAAAACAGGGACTTTACTCGCCGGAATTTGAACATGATAATTGTGGAGCCGGTTTTATCTGTAACCTCGAAGGGAAGCAAACCAACGACATCATTCACAAAGCAATCGATATTCTTATTAGACTGGAACATCGGGGTGCTGTCGGATCTGATGGAAGAACCGGAGACGGAGCAGGAATCCTGATTGAAATCCCACATCAATTCTTCAAAAAAGTATGTGATTTTGAATTGCCGGAGTTTAAAGACTACGCTGTAGCGATGGTCTTTTTACCCAAAAGTGCGAATCAACTTAAAATTTGTAAAGAAATTTTTCAAGAAGAAATCAGTGCGCAAAAGCTTGATTTAATTGGTTGGCGGGAAGTTCCGATAGACCGTTCTTGCTTAGGAAGTATAGCAAAACTTTCTGAACCTAGCGTTTACCAAGCTTTTATCGTTAAACCAGAAAAAGATTCAGCAGAAGAGTTTAATGCCAAATTATTTGCAGCTCGTAAAATTGCGGAACATCGCATTGATGATTCAGAACTTTCTGAAAAGGATCATTTTTACGTTTGCAGTCTTTCTACAAATACCATTATTTATAAAGGCCTATTAATGCCCAACGACATTAATAGTTATTATCCCGATTTAAATGATGACGATGTAGTGACCAAGTTAGCCTTGGTGCATCAACGTTTCTCTACAAATACCTTTCCTACTTGGGATTTGGCACAACCCTTTCGATATATGTGTCATAACGGAGAAATCAATACACTTCGTGGAAATTTAAGCCGGATGAAGGCCCGTGAAGAATTATTTGAAAATGAATTTTTCGGAGAAGATTTAAAAAAGATTATTCCCATTACGATGGAAGGAAAATCAGATTCTGCTTCTATGGATATGGCGCTAGAGTTATTATTACACACGGGGCGATCCTTACCTGAAGCCATGATGATCATGGTTCCGGAAGCTTGGGAGAAAAACCCGGGAATGTCTGATGAGAAAAAAGCCTTCTACGAATACAATGCTTGTATTATGGAACCTTGGGACGGCCCGGCTTCTATTCCATTCACCGACGGAAATTACATTGGTGCCTTATTAGATAGAAATGGCTTAAGACCTTCTCGTTATACGGTAACCAAGGATGGTTATGTGATTATGGCTTCAGAAACGGGAGTTATCGATATCAAACCCGGAAATGTAGAATTTCACGGACGACTAGAACCGGGAAGAATGTTCTTGGTCGATATGGTAAAAGGTCGAATTATTGAAGATCAAGAAGTAAAATACGATATTGTCACCAAACGTCCTTATCGAGAGTGGTTGGATAATAATTTGCTTCCGTTAGCTAATATTCCCTATACAGGAAACCAAACTCCAGTAGAAAAAGTAGACATCAATAAACGGCAGAAATTATTCGGTTATACCTTAGAAGATATTAAAACCATTATTACTCCAATGGCTACGCAAGGAAAGGAAGCCATAGGTTCTATGGGAGCCGATATTCCTTTGGCGGTGTTATCAGATCAGCCACAATTGCTATTCAATTACTTTAAACAACTATTTGCGCAGGTGACCAATCCACCATTAGATGGTATTCGCGAGGAAATTGTTACCGATATAAGTTTAACCATTGGTGAGGACAAAAACTTGTTCGACATTACTCCGGAGCACTCTAAGAAATTACGCATTCAAAATCCAGTAATCTCCAACGAAGATTTAGACAAAATTAAATACATTGATTACCCTGGCTTTAAAGCGAAATCTATTTCTATGCACTACGAAGCTGAAAAAGGCTTAAATGGTCTGGAAACTCGCTTAGAAGAAATGATTCACGAAATTAATGATGCCGTAGATGATGGTTGCAACATCATTATTTTATCAGATCGAAATATCAACGATAAATTGGCTCCCATTCCTTCACTATTAGCCTGTTCATTTGTGCATCATCGTGTAAAAGACCACGACCGCCGCTCTTCCTTTGGAATTGTGATTGAATCTGCCGAACCACGGGAACCTCATCATTTTGCTTTATTATTTGGTTATGGCGCGAGTGCCATTAACCCTTACATGGTGAATGAAATTATATTTAATCTTGCCAAAGAAGATGAAATTGAAGAAGAACCGGAAGTAGCTGTTCAAAATTACAACAAAGCCATCGGAAAAGGAATTGTAAAAATTATGAATAAAATCGGAATTTCTACCCTCCTTTCTTATCGTGGTTCTCAGATTTTCGAAATTCTCGGGCTTAATAAAAAATTCGTCGATAAATATTTCTGCAATACACCTACCCGAATCGAAGGAATTGGTCTCTATGAAATTGAAAAAGAAATCCAGAAACGCTATCACAAAGCATTTTACCCTCAACCTACCGATGTTGGTCTAGATTTAGATATTGGAGGTGATTATCGTTGGCGTAGAAACGGTGAACGCCATATGTTTAATCCGGCAAGTGTGGCAAAATTGCAACAAGCGGTTAAACAAAATAATCCGAAGAGCTACAGCGAATATTCCAAGCTCATCAACGAACAGAATGAACGCTTAATGACCCTTCGCGGATTGTTTAAATTCCGTGATCTCAACCCGATCCCGATAGAAGAAGTAGAACCGTGGACCGAGATCGTAAAGCGTTTTAAAACCGGTGCCATGTCTTTTGGTTCTATTAGTAAAGAAGCACACGAAAATTTAGCGATTGCGATGAACCGCCTGAAAGGGAAAAGTAATTCAGGAGAAGGAGGTGAAGATGCCGATCGTTTTCATAAAGACTTAAATGGGAACTGGCGAAATAGCGCTATAAAACAAGTTGCTTCCGGTAGATTTGGGGTCTCTATTAATTATTTGAGTAATGCGCAAGAAATTCAGATTAAAATGGCTCAAGGGGCAAAACCCGGAGAAGGCGGACAGTTACCCGGCGCCAAAGTAAATCCAGATATTGCCAAAACTAGAAATTCGACTCCTTATGTTGGATTGATTTCTCCACCTCCACATCACGATATTTACTCTATTGAAGATTTAGCACAGTTAATTTTCGACTTAAAAAATGCAAATCGTGAAGCTAGAATTAACGTAAAATTAGTCTCTAAAGTTGGTGTGGGTACCATTGCAGCCGGAGTAGCGAAAGCAAAAGCCGATGTGGTGCTTATTTCAGGCTATGACGGTGGCACAGGAGCTTCTCCACTCACCTCATTACGCCACGCAGGATTGCCATGGGAATTGGGAATTGCCGAAGCACAACAAACCTTATTGCTCAATAACCTTAGAAACAGAATTACCGTTGAATGTGACGGACAATTAAAAACCGGTCGTGACGTAGCGATTGCGGCTCTATTAGGAGCTGAAGAATTTGGTTTTTCCACCGCTCCATTAGTGGCTTCCGGTTGTATTATGATGCGAGCTTGCCACTTAAATACGTGTCCGGTTGGGATTGCTACGCAAGATCCTGAATTGCGTAAAAACTTTAAAGGAACACCGGAAGATGTGATTAATTATATGTATTTCGTGGCTCAGGAACTCCGCCAGATTATGGCAGATTTTGGATATCGCACCTTGAATGAAATGGTAGGACAAAGTCAAAAATTAGACATGAACCGAGCCATCAAACACTACAAAGCACAAGGTATTGATTTATCCAACATTCTTTACAAGCCCGACATCCCGGAAGATATGCCTCTTTATCGCACTCAAAAGCAAGATCATCAGCTAGAAAAAGTTTTAGATTTTGAAATTCTCAGTAAAGCACATCCGGCGATTTATCGTAAAGAAAAAATGACTTTAGATTTTCCTATTCACAATATGAACCGAACCACAGGAGCTATTTTAAGTAATGAGATTTCTAAGATTCACGGGGAAGCCGGTTTACCAGAAAATACGTTAACTATTAATTTCACCGGTTCGGCAGGACAAAGTTTTGGTGCTTTCGCCACTAAAGGACTTAACTTAAATGTGATTGGAAACACGAATGATTACTTTGGCAAAGGACTTTCCGGCGCCAAATTGAGTGTACGAAAACCTGCTTCAGCCACCTTCAAATCTAATGAAAATATCATTATCGGTAATGTCGCTTTATACGGCGCCATTAACGGTGAAGCCTACATTAATGGTATTGGCGGAGAGCGTTTTTGTGTGAGAAATTCTGGAGCTAAAGCCGTTATCGAAGGCATTGGCGATCATGGGTGTGAATATATGACCGGCGGTATTGCCGTCATTCTCGGAAAAATCGGAAGAAATTTTGCTGCAGGAATGAGTGGCGGTATTGCTTATATCTATAATCCGAAAAATGAATTGGATCATCATCATTTCAATATGGAAATGATCGAATTGGAAGATCCTTCCGAAGAAAATAAAAATGAACTAAAACAACTTATTAGCAATCATTACAAATTCACCCAAAGTAATGTCGCTAAAGAAATATTGGAAAACTGGGAAGCAGCTTCCAAACAGTTTATCAAAGTAATGCCAACCGAATTTAAAAAGGCATTGCAAAAAATTGAAGAAGAGAAAAAGAATAACAACAAAGAATTAAAAACGGCATAATGGGAGAGTTAAGAGGATTTATTGAACACGATAGAAAGACGGAAGAGACCATTGATCCTAACGAAAGGATTAAAAATTATAAAGAATTTGCAAAACCTTTAAGCGAAAAAGAACTCAACACCCAAGGTGCTCGCTGTATGGACTGCGGAATTCCATTTTGCCACAGTGGTTGCCCATTAGGAAACCTGATCCCTGATTTTAATGATGCGGTTTATCAAAATGAATGGAAAAAAGCGGTTCAAATTTTACATTCCACCAATAATTTCCCTGAGTTCACCGGAAGGCTATGCCCCGCACCTTGCGAATCGGCTTGTGTGTTAGGAATTATTGAGCCTCCTGTTGCTATCGAATTAATTGAAAAATATATTGCTGAAAAAGGTTTTGAAGAAGGCTGGATAAAGCCGGAACCTCCACAGATGGAGACCGGCAAACGTGTAGCTGTTGTAGGTTCGGGTCCGGCAGGATTAGCTGCTGCCCAACAATTACGAAGAGCGGGACATACGCTTACCGTTTTTGAACGCGATGAAAAATTAGGTGGACTGTTACGCTATGGAATCCCTGATTTTAAAATGGAAAAACACGTAATTGACCGCCGTATAGAACAAATGGAAGCGGAAGGTATTACGTTTAAAACAGGCATTCATGTTGGAAAAAATTATGAAGCAAAGCAACTAGAAGAATTTGATGCAGTAGTTTTATGTGGTGGCGCTACGCAACGTCGGCCGCTTCCTATTGACGGAGCCGATGCAAAAGGTGTTGTACAAGCCATGGAATTTTTGGCCCATAACAATCGTGTGGTTGATGGTTTAGCCAAACCAAAAGAGGAACTATCTGCAAAAGACAAACATGTGATAGTCATTGGAGGTGGTGATACTGGTTCTGACTGTGTAGGAACTTCCAACAGGCATGGAGCAAAATCGGTGACCAATTTTGAAATTATGCCGATGCCGGCAGAAAATAGAACCAAAGAACATCCTTGGCCTTATTGGCCGTTCACGTTAAAAACAAGTTCTTCTCACGAAGAAGGCGTTGAAAGGAATTGGAGTATTCTTACCAAAGCGTTTATAAAAGACGAAGAAGGTAATCTAAAAGCCTTAAAAACGGTAGCGGTTGAATGGATTAAAAATGAAAATAATCGTCCGCAATTAAAAGAAATTGAAGGATCAGAAAAAGAATGGCCTTGTGATTTAGCTTTATTAGCATTAGGTTTTACAGGTCCTGAAAAAACTTTGGCTGAGCAATTAGGTATCAAGACTAATGAACGTACCAATTTTGAAGCTGAAAAAAATTATCAAACCAATAGAAAGAAATTTTTTGCGGCCGGTGATATGCGCCGAGGACAATCTTTAATTGTATGGGCAATTTCTGAAGGTCGAGAAGCAGCTTATGAAGTAGATAAATTTTTAATGGGAAGCTCAGAACTACCAACAAAAGGACCTGGGGATTTACCGGGAGTTTAGATTATAAATTTTAAAATTGGGGTGTAACCTATTATGATTCCAACTCTTCAAACATAATTTTCACCCCTATTTTTTTTCCTTCACTTTCAAAATATGACAATTCATTATGATCATTAGTGGTTAACGCTCTTAATTTATCAAGTAATTCTTTAGCAGTTAATTTTTCCTCTAAATCTATCTTCCTTATTTTCTCTAAATCTCTTTTTATATGTGAAGAACCTTTTTCAACTTGTTTTGATCTATTGGGATCTAAACTTTTTAAGTCATCAAAAGCTTCAATAAACACTTCTTCTTCCAACTTCAAAACTTTTTGATAGAGTGAATTAGCCGTATCATTTTGAGCAACTTTTATTTCTTTTTGGTGTATAATATCGCCTTCGTCTAGCGCTTCCGACATAAAATGTAAAGTTGCCCCATATGGTTTTCCTTCAATTATTGCCCAGCTTGGAGTATGCCAGCCTTTATTATAGGGTAAAAAAGCAGGGTGTAAATTTAAAAAGCCAATGGATGGAATTGCAAGTACTTCTGAAGGAATTATATAAGGAAAATGAATACCAATTATATAATCTAAGTTTAAGTGTTTTAGTTTTTCAATATTTGCTTTCACCTTAAAGTCATTCCCTTTAAAAATATAATTTTCAGATAAATCGGAGATTTGCATTAAGGTTTCCGAATGACTTTCATTTTCCCCACTACTTACTAATAAAGCTGAAGGCTTATACCCCCTTTCAATTAAAAATTTTAAAATATTACAGCTGACCTGTCTATCTCCTGCAAATGCATATTTCATATCTTACTTTTTTAACTTTTCTACAAATTGTTTAGGAAATGCTACCGCTCCTTCCCAACGTTTAAAAATAAAGGAAGTAGTATAATTTTTATTCTTTTCCTCATGCTCCTTAAACTGATTCATCCAATCTTCTAAATGAAATAAATATTCACAGACCTCATCTTGCTCCCTTTCTTCACATACCAACAAATAATCTTCTAATAAGCCATATAGCTTTCTATTTGCTCTATATATCCGCAAAGCTTGAAAATAGAATTGCTGTTCTTGGTATGCTTTATAAGCTTTTTCAGAACGCCTTATAGCACGCTGTAATTTTTCCTTAATCATTATTGTTTCCTGTAAAATAAGTTGTAGTGACCTGTCCCTCGGAATTAATTCCTTCTGAAATAAACACTTTTTTTACTGTTTTAAAAAGTATTCTTATATCCAGCAAAAAACTAATATTTTCCACATACCATACATCATACTCAAATTTCTTTGGCCACGAAATTGCATTTCGTCCATTGACTTGTGCCCAACCCGTTATCCCGGGTCGCACAAAGTGCCTCTTTTTTTGTTCTTCACTATATAGCGGAAGATATTCCGGAAGTAAGGGTCTGGGACCAATTAAACTCATATCGCCTTTTACCACATTAATTAGTTGCGGAATTTCATCGAGGGAGGTTTTACGTACAAATTTCCCTATACGGGTTAAACGTTTGGCATCCGGCAGTAAATTTCCATGCTCATCTTTTTTATCGTTCATCGTTTTAAATTTGATGATGCTAAATATACGTTCATCTTTACCCGGACGACGTTGAAAAAAAAAGGGTTTGCCGTTATTAGCAATACTTAGACCTAGCCACACTATAATAAAAATGGGGCTTAGCAAAAGTAAACCTATAAATGCAGCTACAAAATCTCCTATGGGTTTTATATAGGTTTTATACATGATAACAAAAGTAAAAGATTTTGTGGTAATAAAAAGTTTAGTTTTCTAAAGAGGAAATGCCCTTTTCTTGAAGTAAAATTTGATACTCTTCTAATAAAGCTTGCCAAACTTCTTCCCGCTGATAGCGATTAACAATCATTTCTCTTGATGTTTGTTGAAGATGATTGTATAAATCATTATTAATTATTAAACGTTCCATTGCTTTTTGAAG
>CETB01056501.1_pt1 | contig 112948 bp, 79 predicted proteins | sample 356381 | NCBI WGS metagenome assembly CETB01 (sample SAMEA2622545, study PRJEB7988) | marine metagenome | biome: marine biome (ENVO:00000447); feature: deep chlorophyll maximum layer (ENVO:xxxxxxxx); material: "saline water (ENVO:00002010), including plankton (ENVO:xxxxxxxx)" | depth 155 m | reverse complement strand
ATCATGCAGTTTCGCCATCGTACTCTCCAATATAATTAAACAAGTTCGCCGTTAGACTTGAAGAAACGTACTTTCTTCTCATCTTCGAAACGGAAACCAACGCGATCTGCTTTGCCCGTTGCCGGGTTAACAATCGCAACATTAGAAACGTGAATAGAAGCTTCTTTCTCAACGATGCCACCAGCTACGCCCAGTTGTGGGTTTGGCTTAGTGTGCTTCTTAACGAGATTAACGCCTTCTACAATTACACGGTTATCAGCAATAAGCACTTTAAGGACTTTGCCTTGTTTGCCTTTGTCTTTACCCGCTAATACGACTACTTCATCATCACGACGAATTTTATTAGCCATTATCGTGACTCCTTATAGTACCTCTGGGGCCAATGAGATGATTTTCATGAAGTTTTCACTTCTCAACTCACGGGTAACCGGGCCAAAGATACGCGTACCAATTGGTTGCTTGTTAGCATTAAGCATAACAGCCGCGTTACCGTCAAAACGGATGGTAGAACCATCTGCACGACGAACGCCTTTTCTAGTACGCACCACCACTGCATTCAGTACGTCACCTTTTTTAACTTTACCGCGAGGAATTGCTTCCTTAACAGTAACTTTGATGATGTCACCGATACCTGCATAACGGCGATGCGAGCCACCAAGAACCTTAATACACTGAACCCTGCGAGCGCCGCTGTTATCTGCAACGTCCAGGTTAGTTTGCATTTGGATCATGTTAGTGCTCCGCTCTTAAAATTAAGACTCTCCCGAGTCGTTAGTGCTGCTAAAAACAACTGGATGTCGTTGCTTTTATGTACATACCCCCATAAAAAGGGCGCGAAATAATAACAGAAAAGATTTAGCAGTGATAGCGGTAAATTGAATTATTTTTAAACTATGTGCGCAATAAAAAAGGCCAACGTTTTTAGCGTTGACCTTTTAAACTTACGTGAAATACACGCAGATGAAAGTTTTCACCCTTATCAATTAGTATAATAAATGTACTAACCGATTAATAAAGCACGTTAATTTCATATCCCGTTGGCGTATCCGCTGGCTCAACAGTAACTATGTAGTTTTCTTCCTCTGTGAAGCCAAACAGCGCGGTTCTATCAAGCAGCACCTGCTCCTCGTTGTCATCTTCGTATACGGCAATCACTTCATAGTAGTCTGACGGCAGCACTTCACTGGTACTTTCAGCAAATTCAAGATTCTGTATATCGTACTCAGCAGTATCAATGGTTTCGTCATTTCTTACTAAGTAGAAGTCTACGTCATCAAAGTCACTAACTAGGTTGATGAAGTTAACTGTCTTATCGTAGGCCTGAGGCAAACCACTTTCTACAAAGGTCGCTGCGCCTAATTTATTGTTGGTGTTGTAGATAAGAATAGCCTTACTCTCACCCTGATTAAGCGTAATTAGCTTGTTGCTCAGTGACGTCACTGTACCTGATGGGTCGGTTACGGTAACGCGATAATCGCCATAGCGGATAGTACTAAATTCAGACAATTCTCCGGCCGCGAGTGTAAAACTAGCGTCCTCTTCATCAGTGTTTCCACCAAAGGTAACCTGAAGCTCTGCATCTAGATTCATAGAATTGTAAATACGATACTGTGAATCTGCTTCTACATCTGTAAGCGCCGTTACTGATGAAGAGTTAAGAATAGTGTCTACAACTAGCCCTTCTTGAATGGCGCCACTGACATCGCGCAGTGTCATTAGATACTCAGTTTCGTATACAAAATCGATGGTTTGCGATTCAAAGACAACATCGTCACTTCCTGGTTCTGTCAAATAAATCGTGTACTCGCCCCCATCGAAGTATTCACTGTCATCATCTGCATCCCAGAAGTCAAATTCAATCATGTCGCCCGTTGTAACCGTGCCAAGGAAGTTGGCTGCTTCAAACGGGTCGCCAGACTCACTCATGTAGAAATCATAAAAAGATTCATCTACTGCTACCGACAAAGCGAATAGGCGGAAGTGATCTTCCAATGTTTCGCGCTTATAGGAATAGGTGGTGAAAACGGGGTTACTAAAGTCACCACTCATAACAACAATGGTCTTATAACCGGTTTTTAAGTTAACGGTAATCTCGTCAATAAATACTTCTTGGTCGTCTGAATCAGTTCGAATGAATTCGAGTTCTAATTCCCCATCATCCATAGAGTACATTGACGTAGTGTCACCAAATTGAGCAGAGCCAAAGCTATCGCCATCAACTTCACGCATTTCTACATTGGCACCGTTAGGCGAAGCGTTGTAAAACTGAATGTAAGCATACGAATAATCTGAGCTACTGCTGCCTGAGCCACCACAAGCGGTAAGCCCAAGCAGTGCAATAAGCCCAATTGCCACTGTTTGGAACCATGTTCCACGAAGCAAAGATTGAGAGGTCAATTGCATAAATTTAATGTCCTTTGAAGTTGTTCTTGGTTGGATAAAGCCTGCGTTAAAGCAAATAGGCACATGTAAAGAGTGCTGATCTTGGCACGCACAATACAGCGATATGGCTATGTGAATAGGGCTTAGTTCGCAGCTTTACGTCAACTTTGCAAAGCTGACCTTTCTTTATGGAAACTTGACATTCAAGCTTCTAAAAATGCTGGTAAAAGGCATAGGTGTGCGAATAAACGAAAGCAAACCGCGTACAAAACTGAAATAAAAAAAAGCCTGCATAAGCAGGCTTTAACTGTGTCTTAGGGAGACGGGATTACTTACTCATATGAGTATGATAGCGTCACACCGCTGTATGACGAATAAGCGCGAATACCAATGTGCCATGTGCCTGACGCTGGCGCGTCGAATGTACATACTTCGCTGTTGCCATTTTGATAAGGACGACAATCATAGCTATTCGTTTCTGGCTGTGAGCCAAACTTCACGTATAGATCAGCATCGCCTGAACCACCAGAGGTACGAATAGTCATCTGCGTTACACCTTCAGGAATCGTCCAAGTGTAGCGGTCCCAGTTTCTGCGCGTACCAGAAAGGTCGGTTAGCTGACCTGATACTGGTTCTACGCCAGGCTCAGAGCCGCCACCGCCACCAGTACCGCCACCGGCACAACCGTTGGTGTTAAGGTAGTTGTAGGCATCAGCAAGCTGCATTAAGCCATAACCGTAGAAGTTATCGCGACCTGCACTACCTTTATCTTTAGCCGTTGCGTTAAGTGCACTACGAATTTGGTTGTTTGAACACTGCGGGAAGTAACTCCATACTAGTGCTGCACCACCAGCTACGTGTGGCGTCGCCATGGATGTACCGCTGAGCGAAGCGTAGGTATTTGTTGGATAGGTAGACTGAACTGCACTGCCTGGCGCGGCAATTTCAACCTGATCGTTATATTGGCTGTAGCTTGCACGATTTTCGTTTGAGTCTACTGCCGCAACTGACATTACTGCATCATATGAAGCAGGGTAAGACTTCGCACTGTTACCATCGTTACCTGCCGCCGCAACTAACAACATGCCTGCATCTGTAAAGCTCTGCATTGCATTTCGCTCGGTCGTTGACGAACTGCCGCCACCTAAGCTCATGTTAACAACGTTTGAGCCGGCATCCTGACACTGAGTGATAGCATCGATAAGGTCAGATGCGTAAGTCCATTGGCCATTGTCGTTAAAGATTTTAACGATATGCATATCCACGCCAGGATACACACCAACTACACCTTCGTTGTTATCGTATGCTGCAATGGTGCCCGCTACGTGGGTACCGTGACCGTTACCATCGTTATACCAGTTCCCTACAGCACTATTGTTTGCCTGACCTGTAACGCCATCATTTGTTCCAGGCAAATCTGGGTGACCCAAGTTGTAACCTGTATCGATGATACATACTTTGCGAGCTGTAGTATCTGACTGTGCAAATTGATTAGCCTGAACCATGGTGTAGCCGTAAGGCGTGGTCTGCGCCATAGGCTTACGACGAACATCCACTTCAATACTTTCTACGTTTGGATTTTTACGAAGCTTGTTCAGCGCTGACTTACTCATTGTAGCCGCTACCATTTTATGCTTCTTAAGCTCTTTCTTAATTGCACCACCTGCTTTTCTTACTTCTGATTTAGCAGACGCGATATCGAAAGGCTTTTTACCTTTTACTTTGGCACTTGAGATTTGACCTTTACCTTTTAATGCACTCACTTCAACCGTTTCACTGGCCATCTCATCTTTGAACTTGATGATGTAACGCTCTTGGTCAGTGGTGACAAGACGATCGACAGTCAATCGCTTACCTAGTGCTTGTTTAAGGGTTTGAGGCTTTTCTTTAACTTTTACCAGACCTTCGCCTGCTGCCATTGCAGAATTACCCATTAAGCCAAGTGATACAGCTAGAGCAGCTGCTGTTAGACATGTGTGTTTCTTATTTAATTTTGAGTTCAAAATTTATTTCCTGTTTTATCTGTCTTATTAACTTCAACACTGTTTTATTCCGTGCTTTTGAAGCTATTTGTTATTAAGTGACATACAGGTATAACCATTACCTCATACGAAAAGCTCATCCATGACAACCGACGCAACTGCGTTGCAACGACCTACCCGTTTGTCAGGTATGCAAATAAACGGTATTACCAATTATTTACAGAGCTCATATTAGGCGGTGAATCAGACTGTTGAGTATGTTGCCTTAATCCTAGTGTGCATTTTTAATAACTTTAAAAATGCACAAAAAAACAGCACAACTTATGAGTAACGTGCCATATGTGTATTACGAGCAGATTCATGGTAGGAATAAAATTTTATAATTAACATTTAAATTACAATTTGAGATGTAACAAAATATTAATCACCTGTTTAGCTTTTTTATTAAACGAATTCAGCAGTGATTTGTAGATTTCTTGGTCTGGTTTTATTTAATTGGCTGAGCCATTAAGCCATGCAATATTTCAAGACTGGTTAGTAGATATTTTATTTAGTTTGGCGTTGACGAGAGGAAGTTGCTGTGCGCTCGGGCATGAGGTTTAGATACTTATCACCCAGCGGCAATGCAATGGCGGTGTAAAAAAGATCACTACTTAAAAGATAATATGCTAATTTATAAATGAAAAAGCCCACGCTATAAGCGTAGGCTCGTTCGAGTCTTATGTCTTTGGTGGGCTGCTTAAGCAGGGATATCCAAAGCTCTCGCTCGAGATCGTAAGTAATCGAACACCAATTGTCAAATGGTTAATTAAAGGGAATGATTTGTGCCGTACCAGTCTATTGAAAATACGTTGTCTCTGAGCCGATTAACAACGTTTAGAAATGCGGTAGTAAAAAAAATAGGAAATGACTGCACTGCGACAACTCTTAAGCTCTACGAATGGAACGCACAACTTTCTTCCGTGATGTTCTTCCCGCTTCACATATATGAAGTCGTTTTAAGGAATGCGGTTTCTGAGGCTATATCAATGCGCTACGGCGATGACTGGCCAACAAACGTCGTATTCCAAAATTCATTGCCCTACAAAGACAAGCAAGACTTAATACGACTAACTCAAGATTATCAAGGTGTAGGTAAACTTTTGCCAGAGCTGAAACTGAGTTGGTATGAAAACATGCTGGCAAAAAGACATGAGGGGCGTATTTGGAAGCCTTTTATCAAACAAGTCTTTCCCAACTCAACGGAAAATACAGTATCTACCATTCGAAACACACTGAAAAACGGTTGCGACATAATCAGGAAGCAACGCAATAGAATTGCTCACCATGAGCCTATTTTTAATCAGCCTACATTAACCCAGCTACTGCCGTTAATTGAAGAAGCCGTGTCATGGCGATGCAAGAAAACCGTCGCTTGGCTTAGAGCTCAAGAAAAAGCGACAGAACTACTAAACAACCCTATTTTTTAATATAAATACTCGTGATAGCAACGGATTGCTACTAACTTATTGCTTGGCAACCATATGCAACGGTTGACGCAACCAAAAGTGCTATTTCAGACAACCAAGCACAGTTTGCATAGATTAAGTAAATACTCTAAAAAAGAAAAAAGGCGCGCAACAATCTTTCTGCGTGCCTTTAACATTTCTTGTTTTGGAAGCTCTCGCGTCGCGTTCAAACGCTTAGGGAGCATTACAAACCACGCTGTCTCACTATTTCGTACAGGCATACACCTGTAGCTACCGACACGTTTAAACTTGTCACGCTGCCAGCCATAGGAAGCTTCACTAACTCATCGCACGTTTCTTTGGTGAGCCTACGCATGCCCTTACCTTCAGCCCCCATTACTAATGCAGTTGGGCCTTTCAGGTCTACATCATAAAGGGTTTTATCGGTTTCACCGGCTGTGCCGACGATCCAAAGGCCTTTATCTTGAAGGTGCTTCAAGGTTCTGGCCAGGTTCGTGATTTGAATAAGTGGAACCACTTCAGCTGCACCACAGGCCACTTTTCTTACTGTGCCGTTTAAGCTTGCTGATTTATCTTTCGGTACTACTACCGCGTGCACCCCTGCTCCATCTGCAGTACGCAGGCACGCACCTAGATTATGCGGGTCGGTAACACCGTCTAGTACCAAAATTAAAGGCTGCGCTTCGCTTTCTAAAATTTTGTCTAAATCAGCTTCATCTAGCACGCGGGCTGGTTTTGCTCTTGCTACCACGCCTTGGTGTTGCTCTCCGCTTACTTTGTCATCTAGCGCTTTGCGCTGACAAAACTGAACTGAAATACCGAAACGACGGGCTTGGTTAACAATGTTGGTTAAACGCTCGTCATTGCGACCTTTTAACACTAACACTTCCATTACACGCTCGGGCTCTTTTTCAAGTACCGACTGCATGGCATGTAAACCGTATAACCATTCTTGCTGCGCCATTTAACGCTTACCTCTTTTATTTAATGACAGTGTTTTGCCGCTACTACCGCCTTTGGCGCTGCCGCGACTTGACGATTTTCCACCGCTACGACTAGACGAGCTTGAGCCGCCTTTGCCTTTGTTCCCCTTTTTATCAGAACGCGAGCCTTTATCAGAGCGTGATTTGTTATCAAAACGAGTAGGTTTATCTGAAGCCTTTTTCGCAGACCTCACTTTTACCTTCTTACCCTTAGTGCCGCGCAGCATAGACTTATCGAGTAATAAATCAATCTTTCTTTCATCAAGGTTGACCGCTGCTACAGTTACTTCAACCGTATCACCCAATCTGAACTGGCGATGGCCCGACTCACCAACCAGCGCTTGTTTTACGTCGTCATAGAGATAATAGTCATCATCTAGCGATGTAATGTGTACTAGGCCGTCGATGTGGTATTCGGTAAGGCGTATAAATAAGCCAAAGTTAGTGACCGAGCTGACCACACCTTCAAAGGTGTCGCCGACGTGGTCGAGCATAAACTCACACTTAAGCCAGTCAGCCACGTCCCGTGTTGCATCATCAGCGCGGCGCTCCGTCATAGAACACTGCTCGCCTAACTGTTCAATTTCTTCAACGGTGTAGTTTTTCGCGCCACTGACTGCTTTTTTGCCCTGCTGTTTAGCAATAATGCCTTTTAGCGCACGGTGCACGACCAAATCTGGGTAGCGACGGATAGGTGACGTGAAGTGCGCGTAAGCTTCTAGCGCCAACCCAAAGTGACCTACGTTGTCACCGTCGTAAACCGCTTGCTTCATTGAGCGCAGCAGCATGGTTTGAATTAGTTCTTCATCCACTCGACCGCGGGTTTTAAGCACCACATCGGTAAATGCGGCAGGCTCCGCGTCTTCAACAATGCGATGAGGAATACCGATTTCACTTAAGTAACTGGTAAATGCGGTAAGCCTGTCGGCGTCTGGTTTGTCGTGCACACGGTATAGCGCTGGCGCCTCATGCTTTTCAAGCATAAGAGCCGCACTCACGTTTGCCATGATCATGCACTCTTCAATAAGCTTGTGCGCGTCGTTACGCACCAGCGGCACAATATTTTCAATCTTGCGCTGGGCGTTGAATACAAACTTCACTTCTTGGGTTTCAAATTCAATCGCTCCACGCTTAGCACGGGCTTTTTTGAGCGCGCGGTACAAGTCGTGAAGGTTACGTAAATGAGGTACATGAGGCTCGTAACGCTGATGAAGTTCTTTGTCGCCCTGCAGAATATTCCACACTTTGGTGTAGGTTAAACGGGCGTGTGAGTTCATGACTGCTTCGTAAAACTGGAATTCTTCCAGTTTGCCATTTGCACTGATGGTCATTTCACACACCATACATAGGCGGTCGACTTCAGGGTTTAGTGAACACAGGCCATTTGACAGTACTTCTGGTAGCATCGGAATAACTTGGTCAGGGAAGTAAACCGAGTTACCGCGCTGCTGCGCTTCATCGTCAAGGGCTGAGCCTGTTCTTACATAATGACTTACATCGGCAATGGCTACCCACAGTTGCCAGCCGCCATCGTCAAGCGGTTCACAATATACTGCGTCATCGAAGTCGCGGGCGTCTTCACCATCGATGGTGATCAGCGGAAGCTGGCGCAAGTCTATGCGTCCTTCTTTGGCTTCTTCGGGCACTTGGTCGGTTAACTTTTCCACTTGCTTGGTTACGCCTTTAGGCCACTGATGTGGAATATCAAACGTACGAAGCGCCATTTCTATTTCCATACCTGGTGCCATGTGCTCGCCAAGTACTTCAACAATTTTACCCACCGGGCTCATTTTACGGCGCGGACGCTGGGTAAGCTCTACCACGACCACCTGCCCCATTCGGGCACCGTGCGTACTTTCTGGTGGAATGACAATTTCGTGCTGCAAGCGGCTGTCATCTGGCACGACCATGCCAAAACCTTGCTCAACAAAGTAGCGTCCAACAATAGGCTCGCTGCGAGGCTCAATGACTTGCGTAACAAACGCTTCTTTTCTTCCGCGGCGATCGGTACCACTGATACGCGCTTCTACCACATCGTCGTGAAGGAACAGGTTCATTTGCCCTGCACTGATAAATAAGTCACCGCTTTTGTCTTCAGGACGCAAGAAGCCGTAACCGTCACGGTGACCAATAATTCGGCCTTTAATGAGCTCTTCACGGTTTTGAAGTATGTATTTTTTCTGTTTGGTGAATTGCACCTGCCCTTCGCGCTCCATAGCACGCAGTCGGCGCTGAATTCCAATTCGCGCTTCTTCGTCGAAGGCGTTCACCAAGTTGCAGATATCAAGAAACGACAACGGCTTGTCGTGTTCTTTTAATAAGCTCATCAAATATTCGCGGCTGGCTACCGGATTTTCGTACTTCTCTTTCTCGCGCTGATAATGCGGATCATCACTCATGTATTTTAAATTTACCTTTTGTATTTTGTTCAACGTGTTTTCGTTTGTGGCTTAGTTCTTCAAAGCCCTGTAGAAAACATAAATATGATTGTTTAGACACACAAACCATATTTGGTTCATGTGGTTATTTGCTGCACAGTATAACAGTATTTGCGGTAAAACATTGACTGTTATTGCGGAATCTCAGCCTGACATCTGTATGTCACAAACACTCAGTATAAAAATGGTTTTTCGTTTTTGTTGCATGTGCGTTCAATAAAACAACCACATAACGAATCACCTTACGAACTTTATAAAGAGCAGGCATATGGATAGAAGATCGTTTATAAAGCTGTCGTCACTCGCAGGCGCGAGCGTAGCAGTGTCTACAGGGCTAGCAGGCTGTACCGTTAACACTTCAACAAACAATCAACCACAAACCAACGCAACCTTTACTCATGGTGTGGCCAGTGGCGACCCATTAAAAGACGCTGTGACTATCTGGACGCGCGCCGTGCCAGACTCGGGTGCAGGCCCAGGTTCGGGCTCAAAATCAGGTTTAGCTAAGGCCGATATTTTGTGGGAAATGGCAAGCGATGCTGAGTTTGCCAACGTAGTAAGTAGCGGCTTGGTTGAAGCGAAAGCAATCCATGATTTCACCGTAAAAGTGGACGTAGCAGGTCTTAGTCCTGCTAACCGTTATTTTTACCGGTTTAAAAGCGCCAACAATACAAGCCCAGTGGGCGAAACCCGTACGCTGCCTGAAGTCGAAGTGTCTGACGTTACGTTCGGCATATTTTCTTGTTCCAACTACCCCGCTGGCTTTTTCACGCCTTATATGGAAGCAGCGAAAGACGACAACATCGACTATGTATTGCACCTTGGTGACTACATTTATGAGTACGATGGTGAAGGTTACGCAACTGAGCACGCCAAGGAAATTGGCAGAACCTATGCGCCAGATAACGACACCGAGCTTTATACTCTCACTGACTATCGGAATCGCTATGCGCTGTATCGTACGGATGAAGGCTTGCTATCGTTACATCAAAATAAGCCTTTTATTGTTGTGTGGGACGATCATGAAATTACTAACGACACCTATAAAGACGGTGCTGAGAATCATCAAGCGGATGAAGGAGATTTTTATGCCCGTCGTGCAGCGGCCGTACAAGCTTATTATGAGTGGCTACCCATTCGCCCACCTTTTGGCACCGAGCGCTTAGAGATTTATCGTCAGTTTACCTTTGGTAAACTTCTTGACTTATATATGCTCGACACCCGCGTTCTTGCCCGCGACAAACAGCTTGAATACGCCAACTATCGCGATGCTGAAACTAAAGCGTTTGACCAAGCACGCTTTATGAAAGACATCGGCAACCCGAACCGCGGTTTACTCGGTGAAACTCAACGCAACTGGCTCCATTCGTCTATGCAGCAAAGCCAGGCTAAATGGCAGGTGTTAGGGCAACAGCTATTAATAGGCCGCATGCTTTTTCCTGTATCGATTTTTAACGGCGTTGAACGCAAAGCAATACCTGATCATGTACATAGGCTCGCGAATATCAAACGCAAACAAAAGCAAGGTGGCGCACTTAGTGAGCAAGAGCTTGCGCTTATCAATACCGTAATGCCTTACAACCTAGACGCGTGGGATGGCTACCCTGTTGAGCGGGAACAGGTGCTGATGCAGCTTAAGTCCATCGGCAAGCCAGTTATTGCCCTTGCAGGTGATACACATAATGCTTGGCACAACAAATTAACCCTTAAAGATGGTACAGAGGTAGGGGTTGAACTTGCCACACCAGGCGTGACGTCACCCGGTATGGAACATTACCTAAGCATGGGGGATGAAAAAGCTAAAACCCTTGCAGACGACCTACCGCTTCTTATAGAAGACTTGCAGTACTGTAATCTTCACCAGCGCGGCTTTATGACATTGACCGTCAGCGAAGACAGCGCAAAAGCCACGTGGCACTATGTGGATGCAATTTTAACCAAAGCTGGAAAAGTAGTTAACACGCATAGCTTTGAGATTAAGGCATAGCTTTCTAAAATTTTATAAGCGTGTATAGGCTTGAGTCTATACACGTTATTTGACAAGAAGAAACTATAAACGCTGTTTTACACCTCGCACAATGAGCTTAGTGCTTTCCACAAATAGTGTGTTTTTAATCTGCGCTCGGCCATTACTGCGCATCATGAATAACACGTAGTATTTCGATGCAATTTGTAATGATGTTTTCTCGATATATTACGATAAACGGCAGGCCATTAATCACAAGTTCCCGCGTATTCTTCAATCGGCCATGACGGCCTGCTCTAGGATGTTCTGATAAGACTAGGTGCGAACTATCAATAATGTTCATTATAACGTCGATAGCTACAGAGGGGCCATTTTCTTGCGCAATATTAGCTTCAATTTTCTCTAAATCGGTACCTGCAAGATCAGTCCATTTGAGCTGCACGCTTAGCCTCCCATTTAGCTTTGACATCAGCATGGTCGGTCAAACGTCCCTCATCAGCGGACTTCACTCCTTTTTCCACCTCTTGGATAAACCACTCTTCGCGAGCAACAAACTGCTTGATAGCTTCGGCCATCAGCCAAGCCCTAGGCCTGTCCATCGCCTTAGCCATCTCGCCTACACGTGCAAGTGTTTCGTCATCTAATCTTACTGAGGTAGCTTTTAAAGGCATGTAGATTCTCCGAGGTTCTTTGAGAATCTTTATTGTAGCTGCACTAGCATTAAATGTCTTCTTTTGCTTTTCATCACCAAAGACAGAGTGCAAGACGTTATAGTTAAATCGCACCGAATAAAATCAGAGTCTCTGATACTCCTTCTTGTGACCCATACAATTTAAGTTACGTCCTATTCCCATCAAGATAGGGGCATATTGACGGGAATAGGTACTCTCTTATTCTTTACTTCTAAAACTCATAATAAACACGCACACCAGCAATGCGTGGCATCCCGCGTACGAAGGTAGGAATACCTAATCCACCGCCCGTATTACCAGCATCAATCAAGAATTCTTTATCAAACAGGTTGTTCACGTAAAACTCATAGGCAAACTTGCTGTTGTCTTGAAGCAGCTTCACCGATACATCAGTCAGTGAGTAAGTATCTTGAGAAAGACCAGGGTAATTGCTGCTTTCAAAAAACACTTCTGACTGGAAGCTGGTAAGCCAGTTAACATCAATCTCAAAACTGTCCATTTTGAATACTTTGTTGATGTTTATCGCGCCGCTAACTTCTGGCGCTAAGCGGAACTTATTGCCACCGTATTGGAACTCAGATCCATCAGCAGTATTGTCTGCAAATTCAGCGTCAAGGAAACCAAGACTTGCTGTTAGCGTCAGCGTCTCGCTGTAGTTATAGGTAGCCATGCCTTCAATACCCGACATGGTCGAGTCGCCTACCGTTACAGTAATAGACTGTAAGGTTTCTGCGTCGGTAAAGCTTTGCTGATAATCGCTGTATTCGTAGGTGAAAATGGCACCTGAGAACAGGAAGTTCGCGCTTTGGTATTTAATACCTAAATCGTAACTGTCTACTATTTCAGGTTTAGTCACATTAACACCACCTACGTTAGCATCCACAACTGGTGAACGTCGTCCCCTAGCGTAGTTCGCGTATACGTTCCAGTTGTTGTTAACGTCATAGCTTACGGCAAAGCGCGGCAGGGTATCGTCAAAGTCGCGCTCGGCATCGAACGTAAATGCACCGTCTGCAGTAGTATAAGTATTACGGGTATAACGTGTTTCGTCGATATAGCGCACGCCAGCAGTAATGTTGATGTCGTCGGTAACAAAATACGACACTTCAGCAACATAAGACGCTATATCAAGTTCAGCTTCAAATATAAACGGCCCTTGTATCATAATAGGCGGCAGTGCAGGGTTAGAAATTGGAGAGCCATCTTCATTAAACAGTTGCGACACTAAAATCGCACGCAGTGCTTCTATTTCTTCTAGCGATGCGCCGGTAGCGATATTCTGGTTTAGTGGAATGTTTGAGGTGGCCTCGAGCTGTGCTTTTACCGCATAGAAGGTACCACGTACAAATGGGTCGACCATTACATAATAGGGCAAAATAGAGTCGTCTTGAGTAATAGACGCACCTACAAACGCGGCCAATTTATCACCAGAATCATATACTAAGCGCATTGATGCGCCCTGAAGCGTGGCGTCGTTATCGAAATAAGCATCTTGAATACGCAAGGCTGAACCGTCGGCGTCAAATCCCTCGCTTACTTCTACATCTTTATAGTATGCGTCGGCGTGTAGGCTAAGCATTTGGTTGAAATCGTAGTTTACGGTTAAATCATAAGCTTGAAGCGTTCGTTCAATGCCTAGTTCACTGCCTAAACTAAATTCGGCATCAGTAAAAGGGCTAGTATCTCCGCCATTGGGGGCGATAGAGCCTGATTTGAAGGCAATGCCCGGCTGGTCGTTATACTCCATGGCTGCGCGCGCAGTGATTTCAAGCTGATCGTAATTCGCTCGCCATGTTGCACGTAGTGCTTGTACTGAAACACCCTGAAGATCTTCGCTGTTGCACGGCACTTCTTCACCAAGATGGTTGTACATATTTGCATTACCGTAATAGGAGTCAGCGCTACAGGCATTGTTTTCTACAATGCCGTCCATTTCGCGATAAAGACCTGCTATACGAAAACTGTGGTTGTCGTTAATAGGCTGGTTATACATGAATTCAAGTTCTTGCCCTTGCTCTGAGTTATAGCCAACCTGTACCTTGCCTTCTTGTTCGAAGGTGGGAAGATTAGAATGAATACTCACCGCACCATTGGCTGCCGCTACACCAAACAAGGTTGGCTGGGGGCCTTTTAAAACCTCTACGCGCGCAATATCAAAAAGCGCGACGCTGGCTACCGTCTTTTTACTGATATCAAAGCCATCTTGATATACAGAGATGCGAGGCGTTGCCGACACCGAAGATACGTCGTCAGTCACGCCTCGAATATTAAAGGACGGTAAGCTTACAGCCTGCTCTTGAATTTGAACGTTAGGTAAAATACGAGAAAGCTCATCAAGTTCCATGATATTGGTGCGCTCTAGGAACTCGCTACCTATTACATCCATAGTAACAGGCACATCCATAACGGACTGCTCACGCATTTGTGCGGTTACCGTAATCTCTTCTATATAGTTATGTTCGTTTTCTGTGTCGGGCGCTACTTCTTGTGCAATTGCGGCGCTTGATAGCGCAAATGCAATTGTTGTGGCAAGCAGAGAGCGCGGATAAACCGTTCGTGGGTACAGAGGACGCATCAAATCATTCCTTTTGTGTGCTTATTGGGTGTTTTATGTATTTTTTAAACATTTCGCCGACAGATTGGCGACATTGCCTAGTGTTTAGAAATATCAAAGCCCAAAAATGTAGAACGCTTTTGAGACGGTTCGATGAACTATCCGTGACATGTCGGAGGCAATTTTATGACAAGTATTCTGTGCCCCGTTATAAAACCAAACAGAACTCAATTCTGTACAACAAAGTAGTGCAACCTCTATGCACAAAAGAACAATGTCAGTACAATATTTAAGTAGGATAGAAAGAACTTTTAAATAAAAAGCGAAACGGAGACTGCAATGAAAAAACTAATGATGGCTACTGCTATTGGCGCCGCGACCTTATTAAGCGCATGTAGTGCAGAGCACGGCACCACTCAGTGTACTACTGCGCCGGAAGCTGAATGGCAAAACCAAGATGCGTTTCAGGCTCAGCTGTTAGCGCAAGGCTACAAAATCAACGAATTTAAAGTGACAGGCGGTAACTGCTACGAAATCTACGGCTTCGATAAAGAAGAGAACAAAGTAGAGATTTACTTTAACCCTGTTGATGGCAGCATTGTTAAAAAAGAAATGCACTAAATTCTGTTTAGCAAACGGTTCATCGAACACTTGCTTTAAAACTTGATAAAAACGCTGCAAACTATTGCAGCGTTTTTGTTTTACCCTGAGAAAGTCACGTAATGCACAAAGCTAAAGACACGGGTTCAGATATTTATGTTTGGGATCGGGTAGTGCGCGTATGCCACTGGGGCATTGTTGCAATTTTTATAACCAACTACTTTATTGTAGAGCCGGGCCGGCTTTTTCATGAAATAGCGGGCTATGTGGGCGTAGCGCTTATATCTATACGCGTTGCTTGGGGCTTATATTCAGCTAATCCCAACAAAAAGGGCTCCACAGCTTACGCTAGCTTCTCCACTATTTTGCTAAGCAAGCAGGCCTTTAGAGAACATCTTCAGCACTTAAAGCATAAACAAATCCCACGTACTCATGGCCACAATCCATTTGGCTGGCTTATGGTGATGGCTGTTATTGCCCTTTTGCTTGGGTTAGGTATTACCGGTTTTATGATGGAAGAAATAGACGCACTGTTTGGAAATAGCACGCTGGAATGGATACACAGTATTATGGCTGATGTATTGTACGCCTGTGTGTTGGTGCATATTGCTTCCGTGTTTGCTGTACAACGTATGGGTAATATTCAGTTAGTTCGCCCTATGCTTACTGGCTGGCGTAAGCGTTAAGCCTACGTAAAGACATAGATGTGCTACGGACATAAATACGCTTTTGCAGAAGCTGGCTTGTTCTGTTTGCCAGCCTTTCTGCCCTAAAGATTTTAGTTGCCTGCAGGTGTTCGTTATCACCTCGCCGCTTGTGGCTTTTAACTATCTAAAGGCCGCTTTGCCTCTCGCACGGCTTTCGGGTGCATTAATTTTTCTAAGCGAGCGAGGTAAGACGCAATTTGCTGATGCTGCTTTTTATCGTTGGTCACCGAGTTATAAAGCCAGTGGTATGCGTCTTCATAATCGTAAGGACTGCCATAACCGTCCAAAAACAACTCAACCAAGTGAATTTGCGCTTTTAGGTTTTTAAGCGCAGCGGCTTCACGTAAATACACTACGGCGCGAGATTTATCCTGCTGCACTAGCGTGCCCTTTGCATAGTAACGCCCAAGTTGCTCTAGCGCTGCTGGCAAACCTTGATTCGCGGCATCTTCCATATAGCCAATTCCACGGGCAGGTTCAGCATCTACGCACACGCCCCACGCCAGCATATCTCCCCATAAAAACTGGTAGGCCGGTACTTTCAACACGTTGGCACGCGCTTCAATGTCTTGCACTAATTGGCATCGATCAGCCACTACTTTGTCTAAATGCGTATTAGCATTAATCATATCGATTAAGGCATCTTGGCTGTAAAGCTGAACTGCGCGAAGCTCTTCAATCGTTTCCCCTTCAAGAGCAAGTGCGGAAAAGCCCGTGACAGTCGCGCAGATAAATAAGGCTGTGTGTAGAATACGTTTCATAGCAAAAGAGTATGTGTTGATTACAATGTCTTAGTTAAGGTATCGACTAATTATAGATTATCTTAACCAAGACATGCTTTTCTTTACGAATGGACACATGAGCGTCTGCGGCCAGCTAATATCTGCTTTCAACTTTATGCTGACCACCTGCATTTAACCGTACGCCAGCATCTTGCTTTTAGTGGCTACTTTTTCGTGGGCACATGGCCGATTGGATATGGCGGGCGTGATCGGCTAGGTCAATACCTAAATCAGTTAGGTAACCACCGTCTGGCTGGGTGATTAGGCCTTTGGAGTATAGCCTGGATGCTGCGTTCACCATGCTTTGGCTGGCATCGTGATGAATTTTTAAACCTTGAAGTAGGCTGTCTGTTGGAAACTTCAGTAACAAATTTAATTCGTCTAACATGTCCTGATCGAATGAACTCATGTAACCACCTTAGGCAAAAGGGTTAGTAGGGATTTAGCACGCTGGCCACTGTAAAACACCTCGGCAAAGCACTATGGTAACAACCTATACCGAAGCGAACACACCAAAGCACTGTTAGCCCTAGATTTGTTAATATTTTTAACGCTTTCTTATATCACACCCAAATGGCACCTCTGTAAAGCGTAATTTATCTGTAAAACGTTTAATCGTGTAAACACGGCGCTTACTGATCGGACTTTGGCGCTAAATAGTATATTCTTGCCATAAATTGAGTTTGTGGATGCACCTGCACTGATGAAGTACAAAGATTTACGCGACTTTATTCGCCAGCTAGAAGCTAAAGGTGAATTGGTACGCATTACCCAGCCCATTGATACCGACCTTGAAATGACAGAAATAGCCGACAGGACGTTGCGTGCCGGTGGCCCTGCGCTGTTATTTGAAAACCCTAAAAATCACGACATGCCCGTATTGGCAAATTTGTTTGGTACACCAGAGCGCGTAGCTATGGGCATGGGTCAAGAGTCTGTTGAAGCACTGCGTGAAGTAGGCAAGCTACTGGCTTATTTGAAAGAGCCTGAGCCGCCTAAAGGGCTGAAAGATCTTTGGGAGAAGCTGCCAGTATTTAAGCAGGTGCTTAATATGCCTGCCAAAGTCCTTAAAAAAGCCCCTTGTCAGGAAGTGGTGCTTACCGGTGACGACGTAGACTTATCGAAAATTCCGGTACAGCGCTGCTGGCCGGGTGACGCTGCGCCTTTGGTAACATGGGGTTTGAGTGTTACTAAAGGGCCGCATAAGAAGCGCCAGAATCTGGGCATTTACCGTCAGCAGGTTATCGGCAAAAACAAACTTATTATGCGCTGGTTGTCACACCGTGGTGGCGCCCTTGATTTTCGTGAGTGGTGTCAAACACACCCAGGCGAACCCTACCCGGTATCTGTGGCCCTTGGCGCAGATCCCGCTACCATTTTAGGTGCAGTTACCCCTGTTCCAGATACCCTTTCTGAATATGCTTTTGCGGGTTTACTACGTGGTGATAAAACCGAAGTAGTTAAGTCTATTAGTAACGACTTACAAGTACCTGCCAGTGCCGAGATTGTGCTTGAAGGCTATATCGCACAAGATGAAACAGCACCTGAGGGCCCTTATGGAGATCACACCGGTTACTACAATGAAGTCGACGACTTCCCTGTATTTACCGTTACTCATATTACCCATCGTAAAGATCCTATCTATCATTCGACCTATACAGGCCGTCCACCAGATGAGCCAGCTATTTTAGGTGTTGCGCTAAACGAAGTGTTTGTGCCCATTTTGCAAAAGCAGTTCCCTGAAATTGTCGACTTCTACTTACCGCCTGAAGGATGTTCTTATCGCATGGCAGTGGTGACGATGAAGAAACAGTATCCAGGGCATGCGAAACGGGTGATGATGGGTGTGTGGTCGTTCTTGCGCCAGTTCATGTACACCAAATTTGTGATAGTGTGCGATGACGACGTCAACGCGCGTGACTGGAACGATGTTATTTGGGCCATCACCACCCGTATGGACCCAGCCCGCGACACGGTAATGATAGAAAATACGCCTATCGACTACTTGGATTTTGCGTCCCCCGTTTCAGGGCTAGGCTCTAAAATGGGCATGGATGCAACAAACAAGATGCCGGGCGAAACCGACCGAGAATGGGGCGTACCTATTGTGATGGACGAAGACGTTAAAAAACGCGTTGATGATATTTGGGACAGTCTTGGTATTATGTAGCGACTATTTTTAGCGCTATTTATTTTGTATTGAAGCATGCGCTTTTTTTTAAGCGCATGAAAAGGCGACACGCTAAGCAAGAAGGTTAGAAGAGAATACATGTCAGAAATTAAGTGTAAGGTTGCAAGCATCACGCCTTTAACCGAAGTGGTTCAAAAAGTTGAATTAACGCCAGAAAGCCCTGTTGAGTTTAAGGCGGGTCAGTACGCCATGGTGGTAATGGGCGAAAAAGATATGCGTCCATTTTCTATTGCCAATGCCGCATTTGATAATAGCCGCATTGAATTACACATTGGCGCAGAGCCTGGCAACAGCTACGCTGGTGAAGTGCTAGAGCGCATGCGTGCGGATGGCGAAATTACTGTAAATGTGGGCAATGGCAATGCCTTTTTGCAAAGTAATGGCCTGCCTATGGTGCTTATTGCTGGTGGTACTGGCTTCTCATATACCTACTCTATTCTGCAAGAGCATCTTAACAGCGGTGATAAGACACCACTTACCCTTTATTGGGGTGGAAAACACGCGGCTGATTTGTATTTAGCTGACAAGCTAACTGAGCTCGCTGAAGCTAACGAACACTTCACTTTTGTGCCGGTTGTCGAGTTTGCTTGCGACGAGTGGAAAGGCAGAACGGGCTGGGTGCATCATGCAGTAATGGCAGATCATGCTGACTTTGCCAATATTCAGGTGTACGTAGCAGGTCGCTTTGAAATGGCCAAAGTTGTACGCGATGATTTTACACAACGCGGCTTAAAAGTTGAGAACCTGTTTGGCGACGCGTTTGCGTTTATTTAAGCGCTAGCGTAAACCCATATTCTGAAAGCCGGCGAATGCCGGCTTTTTTGTTTTTTTAAAGTCATTTTTCATTCCCAGCGTCTTACTCCTTTTTTAATCGCGATGCCTTGCGATGACCAACCATTAAACACGTTTACTCTAATTGTAGCTTTGCCACGTATTCGTTATGGTGAAAAAATAAAAACAGGAGATAACAATGATAAAAAACCGACCCGCACTAGCGAGTATAAGTGCAAAAATAAGAACTGAATTAACGAAAGTACTGGCATCAGCTGTATTGGTAAGTAGCACAGTGTCATTCGCCGCTCACGCACAAAGCGAGCAGCAGCAAACACTTTACGATATTGCCAAAAATGTCTCTGCTGAAAACATTGAAAAAGACATTACTACGCTGGTGAACTTTGGTACACGCCATACCCTTTCTGAAACCGAGTCTGATACTCGTGGTATCGGTGCTGCGCGACGTTGGATTAAATCTGAATTTGATAAAATTTCAGCCGAGTGTGGTGGCTGCTTAGAAGTGTACTACCAGTCGGAAGTCATCAGCGGAGAAAAACGTATTCCCGACCCAGTAGAAGTGGTTAGCGTTATCGCGATACAACGCGGTACCACCGATCCAGACCGTTACGTCATCATGTCAGGCGACATCGATTCACGGGTGTCTGATGTAATGGACTTCACCTCTGACTCACCAGGGGCAAACGACAACGCCTCTGGTGTTGCCGGTACCCTTGAAGCTGCGCGAGTACTATCCAAATACAAGTTTAACGGCAGTATCGTGTATGCTGCTTTATCTGGTGAAGAGCAAGGGCTTTTCGGCGGGCGTATTATGGCAAACCAAGCCAAGAAAGACGGCTGGCGAATTAAAGCCGTGCTCAATAATGACATGATAGGCAATATCGAAGGGGTTAACGGTGTGATTAACAACACCACCGCTCGCTTGTTTGCTGAAGGTACACGCGTAACCGAAACGGATAAAGAAGCACGCATGCGACGTTTCACCGGAGGTGAAGTTGACTCACCAAGCCGTAACCTTGCCCGTTACATCGATAAAATTGCCGATCAGTATATTGAGAACCTAGACACGATGGTGATTTATCGTTTGGACCGTTTTGGTCGCGGCGGCCATCACCGCCCGTTCAACGACTTGGGCTACCCGGGTATTCGTATTATGGAAACTAACGAAAACTACACCCGCCAGCATCAAGATCTTCGCGTAGAAGACGGTATTGCCTATGGCGACACCTTGGATGGCGTCGACTTTGATTACGCTGCCAAACTTACTGGCCTTAATGCTGTTTCACTTGCTGCAATGGCGTGGGCACCAAATCCACCTGCAAATGTAGAAATTGCCGGTGCAGTTCAACCTTCAACATTTTTAAAGTGGGATGCACTAGACGCTGAAGAGAACCCTCAACTTAAAGGGTACAAAGTATACTGGCGTCATACTGATGCTCCGCAATGGGAATACAGTAAATATGTGGGTAACGTCACCGAGGCCATGCTTGAGAACGTCGTTATCGACAACTACTTCTTTGGCGTAGCCAGCGTTAACAAGGACGGTGTTGAAAGCGTAGTGGTTTATCCAGGTCCTGCGGGAAGCTTTGGAGAATAAGCGTTTATATTGAGCGCGCTTATACGCATCCAATTGCTCCCCCAATTACGCATGCAATCAAGTTCGTGACGATAAGCTGGTAGTGAAACCGGCTTATCGTCACGAATGACTTTACTTAATAAAAGCTAATATAAACGTGGACACTACACTCAATATATTGATGTCGCTTACATTTTGTTAATTTAAGCCAGTATGTGTTTATTGGAATTAAGCGACTAACTGCATTACAGTGTAGTAAATGTATGACGGCAGTTCGGAGTTCACCTTTGGTAAGATTCAGCGCGTTCTCGCTCTCTATTTTCACTCAACGTCTTTCTTTATTAGGCATAAGCCTAGCCCTTTGTTGTTTTAATGTTTCGCAATTACATGCCGCCCCTACCAAATTAGGTGCAGCTTCCTTTGAGACCTACATAAGCGACGATGGGGAGCCTGCTCGAGTTAAAACACTGCTCGAAAAGGTGTTTCAGAAGGCGGAGTTGGATATCCAACTTCAGGTTATGCGACAAGCTTTTTTGGGCAGTTCTGTACTGACAGGTAAGCTAGACGGTGAATTTGCCTACGTTAATTTGGGCGAGGACAGCAGCAACTATGTTCTATCCGATATCTACTTACCCATTTACCTTTACGCGGTAAGCAAAGAGGCGGACGTTGAGGCAATAAAGCTTTTTCCTCATTTAAAAGACAACCGGGTCGCTATTGAAAATCGCTTTGCCAATACGCCCTCATTCAGACTGCTGAAAGATATAAAGTGGTCACGCAACCCCACTACGTTTGATGCATTTCGCCAACTTGCCGACGATAGAGCGCCTTACTTAATTACCACCCAGCTGCTTGCGCGCGAGCTAAACATACTGCTGGCTAACGATAATGAAGAAACCCTGCACTTTTCAGCAAAACCATTAGCAAAAACCGGATTTCAAATAGCTATCAGCAAAAATGTTGCTAACGCTGAAAGGATTATTGCACAATTCAACCAGGCTGTGTCGACAATGCAGAATTCGGGGGAATTGAATCAGCCACTTGATTTAGCTTGGCTCACCAAAGATGTGAATGGCGATGGCGTTGCCGACTTTATCGGGCACAGCAACATAACTACCACGTCAGACTTGTTAAACACCGCCTATTCCCTTGACGGTAAACCTACATCTGAAGCCAGCGCATTTTATATTGACGGGGATAGATATGCATCGCTTGAGGAAGCGCGTGCAGCCCTTCCCGATGCAGAAAGTTCGTCGCCCCGCGAGTCGCTGTTAGATAAAACCACCTACCAGCTATTACTCCGCCGCTGGTAGATGAATTTTGACTTCGGTGAACTTTAACTTTGAAAGGCATTAAATTAGGTAGAGAAGCACGAAGTCGACTACGCGACTTCTACACTAAAAAGCATACCTGTCATTGCTTAAACTAAATGACCTTTTCAAAGATATGCGTCAGCTTTGTTAACGCTCTATCTTCGCGCTCTATCTTCGCAATACTGCTGATCATAGGTTGCAAAAAAGACGGGGAGTCGGCAGCGTTAGTGTGACGTTTCTGGCAAGTACATTTCCAGAATAGTCAGCAATTCTTCGCCATCGACCGGCTTTGACACATAGTTGTTAAAGCCAGCTTTAAGTGCTTTAACGCGGTCTGCCGTATATGCATAGGCGGTCAAGGCTACAGCATGTAAATTGGCAACTTCGGGAATCTCGCTATTCCGCATTCTCGTCACTAGGCTTAACCCGTCCATCTCGGGCATGCCTATGTCAGAGAGTAGCAAATCGAACGCTTCTGGCATCTCATTGACTTCTTTCCAAGCTAATAAGCCATTTCTGACCACGTTAACTCGCGCGCCATTTGATTCTAAGAATAGCTTTATAAAGTCGCGTGCATCCTGTTCATCTTCTGCAACTAAAACTCTTAGACCATCTAGACGCAGCGATTCGGTTAGATCGGAGATTTGAGAGTTTTTAGTCTCTATTATGTCGTCCTGAACACTCAGTGGCGCTATCGGCATAGTCACAAAAAAAGTAGTGCCAGTATTCGGACCATCACTTTCAGCGTGTATCTCACCACCATGCATTTCAACAAGACTTTTCACTATCGATAAACCTAAGCCTAAGCCGTGTTTATTATGTTCACTTCTCCCTTGATAAAAACGCTCAAATACATGGGCAAGCTGTTCTTCCGTCATACCTTTACCATTATCTTTGACACGGAATAAATAATTTGAGTGCTCTCGTCTTCCTTTGACATGCACGGTTCCCCCCTTAGAGGTAAACTTCAGTGCGTTACTCAACAGGTTATTGATAACCTGCTTTATGCGCAAATTGTCCCCTAATATTTTGGTGTGGGCGTCTTCACAACTTATGGTCAATTGAATATTCTTACTCGCAAACCCAGCTTCAAATGACTTTGCAACCTCAGCAATGGCACCAGCTATGTTAAGTGAATGGGTACTGAGCTTCATCGTGCCTGAAATAATGCGTGATAAATCGAGAATGTCGTTAATCAGTGCTGCCTGAGTGGATGCCGCGCGCTTTATCACCCCAAGGGCGTCAGTCATTCTGTCCACATTGCCAACATCCATAAGCGCTAAATCGGTCCACCCCACAATGGAGTTTAGTGGTGAACGTAGCTCGTGAGAAATACTGGCAAGAAACTGATCTTTCGCTTTGTCCAACTCTTCTAATTTACTAATTTGCTTATCGAGCGACGCTTTTAAACTTAGCGCATAAGGTATGAATAGATGGTCAAAGCCTTCAATGATGAGTTGGTCATCTTCGGACCACTCTACCGATTCATCAGCGACACTTTGCAAATACATATCGAAAGAATTACGAGGGGTAAGAGATTTTCCAATGTCTTTTCTGGCCGCATCGCGACCTGCCCATCGTATGGTTTTATCTTTTTGCTCTCTAAACCAAACCGTATAGTAGCCTAATTTCGCAGACACGCAGGAAATATACATTCCACGTATACCGTTCAAGTCGCTGTCGTCAGTGATCTCGTCGGCAAGGCGGCTAATGGCTATTGAGTCTTCAGAGTCAGTTATAACCAATTTGTCAAGCAGTTTACTCAATGCTTTATCTGACGGGGTTTTGCCAACTAAGTACTTATCAACAGGAGTTATAACCGCCATACCGCAAGAATCAGTTACGTCTAAAAGTCCTTTCTCTTTTTTTGTTATTGCTTCTAGAGGGTTTGAATAACTAGTGAGTTGATGAACAATATTGTTTAACTTCCTTTGACGAACTTGAAACTTTTCCTTTTTTAGGTGAAGCGCTTTGGTATACAACTGCCAGGCATACAAATGGCCAAGGGATTCACAAACTAAACGCTTTTTCTGATCTATGTAGGCAGGCTCATTATTATGACACGCCAATAATCCCCAAAGCTTTCCTTCAAAAACTAGAGATACTGAGAAGGAAGAGCGGATCCCCATGTTTTTCAAATAAGTAATGTGAACTGGGGAGACCGACCGCACCATCGACATAGAAAGATCTAAGGCAGGTCTTTTTGCTTCGTGTATGGAAGGTTTGAGTCCAGTCGTTTTTTCTTCAACATCGAAAACACAGCGAACTCTATTTTTAAGGTAAAGTTCACGCGCTTGTTTGGGGATGTCTGAAGCAGGAAACTTTAATCCCTTAAAAGAACGCGAATCAGCCTCTATTGCTTCCCCTATTACCTCACCACAGTAAGCTTTATCAAACTGGTAAACCATTACCGAATCAAAGCCAATATAGTCTCTGAAAACACTAGCTATCGCATCAGCTACATCATTAATTGAGTCACAAGCTTCAACATCTGGTAATAATGTACGGATATCCGTGTCCATTGGCACCCACTTTTGCGCAGCTTCAAAGCTAAGCTGGGGGGTTGGCTCAAGTTCAATAACCAATAAGCCATTTGAATCAAATGCTACGCCGCTTCCCTCTTTCTCCCAATCGTCAAGCCAAAGGGCATTTTCACCAAATTGCCATTGATAAGCATGGCGAACATTCCCCCCCTTTACACTGTCGTAAATAGTTTGAAAAGTGGGAGCTTCTGGAGAAGGTATATCAATAAGCTCTGTTATTAATGTTTCTCCCGCTACAATATCTACTTTAAAAAGCTCATTAATATTTTCACTAAATACTTGGATCTTTTTGGTGTTGGGATCAATGGCGATTACGTACCCAAAACTTTGCACACTTTCAATCAAATGAATAGCTTCATCTTCACAGTTTTTCACTGCCGCGGAAATATCGTGATTAGTTTGCATTACCTTGCACCAAAAATAATAAAAGCGAGTTAAAAAAGAGGAACCTCACGAAGTGAGCAAGATAGCAACTAATCTCCTAAAATGCATGTATTATCAATACTAATGCGTAAGTTTTTGTTAATATTCTAAGACTTAAAAAAGGAGGCCAAACGCCTCCTCGACCTAAACTAATTTGTTCTTATATAAATGCTAGACCGCAAACATTAAAACAAATAGCTAATGCCAACAGACGCGAGGTCAGTAGCATTATCATCTATGTCATAGCGTTCATATTCAATCATTGCAACCCAATCATGGTGAATACGCCAGTTAGCGCCAATGCCATAGAACAAATCCGTGCCTTCATCATCAACGTCTTGAAGTAGGGCTGTATCCTCAAAAACATCTAACGAATCGTAGTTACCTTGCCAAAAATATAAGCCCACATGCGCATGTAAAAACCAGTCCTCATGACGTAAAAACTGATAGGCTACACTTAATGTATAGCCATCTACTGATGTTGGGCGAATACGCGATGTCTCGCTGAAAAAGCGAGATGGCTCGTTGGTCGTGGTTGAAAATGCTGCCGATACATCACCTAAATCGGTATAACCGACTTGAATAAAGCTGTTTTCGGTAATATTGGTACCTACTACCGCTTTCCACGCACTGCGGGTGTCATCAATATCTATGTCGAAGACATCAAAGCCTAGCTCTGCGGCTTCTTGTTGTACATCCCTTTCCTTGAAATCTCCTGATGCGCTCCCCCAACTCCCGCTTATGAAAAACTGTTTAGCCGTGCACTTTTCATATTCTTTAGAAAGTTTTGAGGCATCCTCTTCAGATAAGCATTGAGTTTTGCTAGCTAAAAAAGGGGAAGCATCCCTTTCTTTATTAGATTGCTGAGCCATGGCTGGAAATGAAAACATTGCTCCCATTGCAACAGCGCTAACAATCCCATACCTAAAAGTTCTATTCATCTTAGCTACGCTCACGCTTTTACTCCCTTTCTTTGCGCCGCTAATAAGCGGCGCAGTGTCATAACAAATACCAGTAACATCAGCAGCATAGCGTTCATGCTACCACCGCCTCCGCCAGAGTTTTCAATTCTAACGGTCACGGGTTGAACAGTAATGGTTAGTCTACCCTCGCTCGTTCCGCCCTGTGTATCTTCAATAATATAGGTGACTACAGCATTGCCCGTAAATGCAGCAGGCGGCGTAAAGGTCAATGTATCGTCAGGGTTAACAGATACGCTACCGATTGATGCCTGGGCACTTACAACACGAATACTATCGCCATCTTCGTCGAAGTCGTTGGCAAGCACGTTAACGGTTACAGATTGGTCAACGTCTATCGTTACAGTATCGTCTACAGCCTGTGGAGGATTGTTACCAATAATGGTTACCGTAATTACACCCAGGTCTGAACCTCCGTTTCCATCACTGATACCATAATTAACAATCACTTCGCCAATAAAGCCAAGTGGAGGCGTGTATTCGATGGTATCCCCCGCTATCACAGCTGTGCCGAACGTGGTTGTAGCAGATGTAATACGCAAGTCATCGCCATCAGGGTCTGCATCGTTACTTAAGGCTTCAATAGTTACAGACTCATCAACAATGATAGTTACTGCATCGTCATTTGCCACGGGTTGTGTATTGCCATTAAACATGACACTTACACCACCTGGGTCAACAATCGTACCGTTCACCAAACCGTCGTCATCATCAACGCCACCATCTAGAATTTCGAGCTGCACACACCAGTGCCCTTCGGTTAGCCCTTCGGTCCAGTAGTCGCCGCCCGGCGGAGGACAGTAGCCCGGCTCACCTTGAACTGACCATAAACGGTTGTTTGCGTTTTCCGTAAACGTTACCCAACCGTTTTCAGGCGTAAACTTACGATAGACCGCATTCGCAGGAATTGGCTTAAGCTGCGGCATAACAATGTTCAGCGTTTGTCCGGCCTCAGGTAGACCATAGGCGATGAAATCGAAAATGCCGCCAATGTTTGTCGCTTCTGGGTCAGGGACAATGTCATCATCGCCCGCAATATCACCATCTATGATTTTCGCGCCACCGAGCTCGCTACTTACAGAGAAGTTACCTAAGCGCAAGCAAACACCTGGGTCGCCTTCTACCATGTAGCCGTCAACAAACGCCACTTCTTGCGGAAGCACATTACATTCAGGCGTTGGATCTAGGTAATCTAAAATACCGTCTCTATCGCTATCGGCAAGACCATCCACAACATCCGGTACACCGTCACCATCACTATCAAGTTCAGTAGGCGATGGTAGTGCATCCACTACTTGAATATACAAAGTATCCGAGTCTGTGAAGGCTGTGTCATCTGCGTCGGTGACCGTTGCACGGATTCGGTACACACCAATCTCTAGACCACTTGGGTCAAACGTAAAGGTGTCATCAACGCTATCGGTATCTGCAAGATCTGCATCCAGTGATGTCCACACAAACTCGTACTCGTTGGTTGGGTCTGGGTGGTCAACTCGAGAGGTTACCAACACGTCAGAGCCTGTAGGAATAACCCGAATTCTTGACTCGCCGTCCTGCTCGGTAAACAGGTCAACATCTGGGTTCACGTTATCTTCACGGATAGTTATTTCGTGAATGTATTTGTTACCTATGTTCAACACATCTGAAAGCTCGATAATAATGGTTTCAGTCCCTTCAATATCCGCATCAGGGAAAACATTGAAGCTCACCGTTTTATCACTACCCGACTCCATCACAATGATGCCATCGACTAAGTCATGATCGCCGCTGTCTGCCGTACCGCTTACCGTAAATGGAATTTCTAGCGGATAAACCGGTGACGTGCCGTTTAAGTGAATACCAAATTCTACTTCGTGGCCTTCCAGTACAACTTGATCTTTAGTGATGGAAACAAGAGGACGTACGCGTACGGCCTGACTTGCCACAGAGGTTAAGCCGTCTTCGTCAGTCGCTTGCCAGTAAGCCGTATTATTACCCGGCTCATAGAAGATTAGCCCATCAACCAATGACACAGGCAATGGATTACCAAATTTATCGACCGCCGAGGCTACGCCAAGGTCAATTTTGGTAAATAGCGCATTGGCATCTACGAACACGTCTTCTGGCACTTCAATAACCGGGCGATCGGCCAAGTCATCTGGCATTACATCTACCAGTACCGATGCCTGAGCTACCTCGCCTTGAGGGTCGGTGATGGTGTAGTCGATAACGATTTCACCTACGAAGCCTTCAAGTGGTGTATAGGTAAGCGAATCGTCTGACCAAGAAACATCACCTAACTCAACGCGCGCACCAATAATACGAAGCGTATCCCCGTCTGCATCAGAATCGTTGGCTAGTACATCAATTTCTGCAGGATTGTAGTTCCCCAAGCTGATTGCATCATCGCGGGCAACCGGCGCGTCGTTCACTGGATTTACGTTGATGGTCACCGTGCCTACATTAGAAGTTTCTTCACCGTCATTTGCTGTAAAGGTAAATGTAGTTGTGCCGCTAAAGTCCGCGTCCGGCGCGTACAACACATTAGGTAAACGACCAACAAGCTCACCGTCCGGTGATGTTACCAGCTGGTAGGTTAGCGCATCGCCGTCTGCGTCACTACCCTGAAGCTGAATGGGCAGAGTCGCATCTTCTTCCATCGTAAAGGTTAGGTTCAACACAACAGGGGCATCGTTAGTGTCGATTACCGTTACCGTGTAGGTCGCACACGCTTGCGCGCCCGACTGGTCAGCAACACACACTGTAATGGTGGCAGTGCCATGGAAACCGTCTGCAGGCGTAAATGTCACCACACCATTAACGATTTCTACGGTGCCGTTTGTGGCTTCGGCACTAGCAATAGTGAGCGTATCACCATCAATATCGTTTGCATTGGATAATACGTTGATACTTAGCGGCGTATCTTGATTAGTAGATACTTCTCCACCTTCAAGAGTCGGAGCATCATTTACATTTTCAACCGTCACCGTAATTTGCGCAGTCGCTTCACCGCCATTCCCATCTGATATGGTGTAGGTGATGATCGCCGTTCCAACAAAGTTAGGTAACGGTGTGTAGACAATGTTGCCATCGCTATTAACGGTTACCGTGCCCGAGTTAGCCGTTGCATCTGTGATGATTAACGTATCGCCGTCAATGTCAGCGTCATTGGCAAGTGCATTAACAATAACACTGCTGTCTTCACTTACATTAGCTTGGTCGTTATTTGCTACTGGTGCGTCGTTAATAGCAACGATAACTACGGTAACCGTTGCGGTATCAGTACCACTAAAGCCATCGCTAATAGTATAGGTAAATGTTGCCTCACCATTTACATTGGCAACAGGTGTGTAGGTAACGGTAGTGCCGTTATTGACCACCACACTTCCGTTGTCAGTACTTGCCATGGTTACTGTTAGTACATCGCCGTCGACGTCGCTATCGTTTGTTAGTACGGTTACTGTAACACTGCCATCTTCGGTAACACTTGCCGTGTCATCAACGGCAACAGGGGAATCGTTCACTGCAGTGACAGTTAGGGTTACCTGCGCTGTATCAGTTCCACCATGACCATCTGAAATGGTGTATTCAATAGTGACCACGCCGTTGTAGTTGGCAGGCGCTTGATAGCTTAACTCACCGCTTGGCAACAATATCACCGTGCCAGTAGACGCTGTTACTTCGGTAATGGATAACGTATCGCCGTCTTCATCAGTATCGTTAGACAGCACATCTAAGGTTACCGATTCGTCTTCTTGTGACGTAAAGCTGTCATCATTCGCAACAGGGATATTGTTTTCGGCAACAGTTAGCACCAAGGTACCTGTTACCGTGCCGCCCATACCGTCTGATACGGTGTAGGTAACCGTTACTGTGCCTACGAAACCTTCAGGTGGCGTGTATGACACTAATCCATCAATAATAGTCGCCGTTCCAAAATCAGCCGATACTGAGGTAAGCGTAAGTGCATCGCCATCTGCATCTGTGTCATTAGCCAGTACGTCGACCTCTACCGCTTCGTTGAGCTTAATAGCCAGCTGATCGTCTTGAACGTCAGGAAGAGTATTGCCATTAACAAATGTGCCTACTCCACCAACAAAGCTAACCGCTCCATTAGTTGTACCGTCAGCATCAAAACTTCCGCCATCGGTTAGCGTCAGCTTCACACACCAGCTACCTGCAATTAGACCTTCTTGCCAAGCGCCACTATTAACAGTAGGACAGAAACCTGGCGTACCTGGTGCTGAGTAAATCACGGCGTCGCCGTCTGCAATGACATCGAACCAACCTAGCTCAGTAGTCCAGCTACGCATAAATGCGTCTTCTGGGACGGCATTGCGCTGCGGAATAACCACATCGAACTGTGCTTGATTAGACTGATTATTCACCACGTCGAAGTTAAACAACCCACCAACATTGTTAGTTTCCGTATCTGTCGGAATGCGACTGGTTACTACGCTGTCATCAGCAAGTAGCAATACGCCAGCATTTGAAGTGCCACGGGTGTACTCACCCGCACTTACACATGCACCAGCGTTTGATTCAACAAGATATTGCGCGCTTTCACCTGCAATTTCTGGCGCAACCGAACAAAGCGCAATGCTATCTAAGTAGTTAGGCACACCGTCTAAGTCGGCATCACCTGTGCCTTCAATGTTGTCTGGTAGGCCATCACCGTCGGTGTCTGCACCAGTAAGTTCAGGTAAAGTTTCTACTACCTCAATATAAATTGTGCGTGAACTTACAAGCGCGGGGTTTTCACTGTCTGCCACAAGTAGCGTAACCGCATAAACACCTGGCGCTACTGAAGTAGGGTCGAAAGTAAATACACCGTCATCATTTGAAACATTAGTGAGTTCTGGTGCTGAATTACTCCAGTCGTAGATAAAATCAGCGGCAGGATTGGTATGACTGATAGCCGCAAGTACATCAACTAAACCATCATTTTGGCCAACAGTTAACGTTGTAGTGTTATCTTGCTCAACTGACAGCGCTACAACTGGTGCCACAGGTGCTTCTGCAATTGTGGTGGTTTGCGACGCTTTTTCTCCGACATTTACGTTTTCATTTAGCGTTACGATTACCGTTTCACCGTCATCGATAATCGTGTCAGGGATAATATTGAATTTAACGGTTGCCTGTGTGCCACTCTCAATAGTGACAGTGCCAGAGATAAGGTCGTGATCGCTAGTATCTGCAGTACCTGAAACCGTGTAGCTCACTGTTACTGGGTAACTAGGTGCATTACCGCTTAGCAGTACATCAAAGCTTGCTGCGCCACCTTCGGTGACAACCACATCATCACTTAGTGACACCTGAGGGTTAACGCGGATAGTCTGACTAACCGTTGTCGTATTGCCTTCATCATCAGTTGCCTGCCAGTAAACGGTATGTAGCCCTGGCGCAAAGCGAGTTTGACCGTTCAATAAGGTTACAGGGATTGCATTACCACTTGCGTCAACAGCTGTTGCATTACCTAATACAACCTCCGTTAGATAGCCTATGGCATCAAGTTCAATATCCGCTGGTGCTTCGACAACTGGGAAGGTTTGAGCAGTTTGCTCAGAGGCACTAACAGTAACGATGACACTTGCTTGCGATGTGGCGCCACTTGCATCGGTAATAGTATACGTAATTTGAACATCGCCTTGTGTTCCAAGCGCAGGCGTATAGACAAGCACCCCACTTTCAACTTCGACACTGCCGCTATCCGCTGTTGCGCCAAGTATCGATAATGCATCGCCTTCTACGTCAAGGTCGTTGCTTAGTACGTCAATTTCAACAGCTGTGTCGTCTAATGTAGAAGCCGTATCCGCAACCGCCACAGGCGCATCGTTCACGGCCACCACATTCACTGTGATATTGGCGGTGTTCGAATCTTCTTGACCGTCGTTCGCTTTATAGCTGAACAGTACCGTACCGTTGTAATTTTCTGGGGTAACGTACAGCAAAGAAGGAGCAGAACCTAACACTTCACCTGTTGGCAACGTTACTAATTCAAACGTTAAAACGTCTTCGTCTGCGTCGGTACCCGTTAGCGTGATGGGTAGGCTATCTCCTTCTTGAATAGTGAATTCAAGATCTTCAACTACTGGGCCTATGTTTGTATACACCACTGTAACGGTAATACGCGCACAAGCCTCTTCGCCCTCAGCATCTTGAATACAAACGTCGATGGTTACTTCGCCGGAATAATCTTCAGACGGCGTATAAACCAGTTTGCCGTCAACAATATCAACCGTGCCGTCTGAAGATGTGGCGCTAACGATAGTATGCGTATCATCTGTATCTACATCTTCAACATTGGCGATAACATCGATAGTTAACGCTTCATTCTGGTTCGTTGCAGCAGTGAAATCAGCAAGTGTAGGTGCATCGTTAACAGCGGTAACCGTTACAACAAGCGTACCTGTTGCTGTTGCTCCATTGCCATCAGAAACCGTGTAGGTAATGGTTGCTGTACCATTGAAGTTCTCATCTGGTGTGTAGCTTACTTGCCCACCTTGAATAGCGACTGAACCTTCGTCAACGGTTACGTCTGAAATAGTCAGTACGTCTTCGTCAATGTCAGAATCATTCGCGAGCACATCGACAACAACAGAGCCATCTTCCTCGACTGTGGCCGTATCATCCACCGTTACCGGTGTATCGTTAACTGGGTTAACGGTAACAGTAATCGTTGCTGTATCAGTGGCACCATTACCATCGCTTACCGTATATGATACTGTCGCTTCGCCATTAAAATCAGCATTAGGCGAGAAAGTAACCTGGCTATCTGCCGTGATCACTGCGCTACCCTGCGCTGATGAGGCGGCTGAGACTGAAAGCACATCTTCATCTATATCAGAGTCATTGGCGAGAACAGCTACCGTTACTGAAGCGTCCTCATCAACAACAGCGGTGTCATCCAAAGCGATAGGAGCATCGTTCACCCCTTCTACTGTAAAGCTAATGCTGGCAGTGGCGGTACCGCCATTTCCATCTGAAATAGTGTAGGTGGCCGTTGCTGCCCCATCAAAATCAGCTGGTGGTGTATAGGTCACACTGTTATTTGCATTAACTGTGATAGTCCCCTCAGATGCGCTAGCAGATGTCACGCTTAATTCATCGTTGTCAACATCTGTATCATTGTCTAATACAGCAAGCGTAGTGCTTGAATCTTCGGTAACTCTTCCGGCATCATCATTAGCTACTGGTGCGTCGTTAACAGGCGCCACCGTTACTGTGACTGTCGATGAGGCGCTACCACCAGCACCATCCGATACACTGTAAGTTATCGCGGCTGTACCGTTGAAGTCGGCACTTGGCGTAAAGCTAAGCGTATTATCGCCGGTAATAGTTGCAGTGCCTTGACTGCTGCTTGCAGCCGACAGCTGCAACGTGTCACCGTCGATGTCACTGTCGTTTGAAAGCGCATTAATAATTACCGTTTCGTCTTCCTGTACACTCGCCGTATCTGCCACAGCCACCGGATTGTCATTTACTGGGTTTACCGTAATTGACACTGTTGCTGAATCAGAGCCGCTGTTTCCATCAGAAACGGTATACGTCACTGTTGCAGCACCGTTATAGTCGGCATCCGGCGTATACAAAAGATTACCATCGCTATTAATGGTTGCCGTACCAGTACTAGCATTAACCGCAGTTAACTCAAGGGTATCGTTGTCTACATCTGTATCGTTAGCAATAACGTTAACCACAACGCTGCTGTCTTCATCAACGCTAGCTGTATCATTATTCGCAACGGGGGCATCGTTAACGTTTACAACCGTCACTGCCACCGTTGAGTTAGCGCTGCCGCCAGCACCATCTTCAATGGTGTAAGTAATAGTGGCGCTGCCGTTGAAGTCAGCTTCTGGCGTGTAGTTCACCTGGTTACCTACAACCTGCACGCTGCCGGTTGTAACAGAGGCGCTCGCCACACTTAAGGTGTCGCCGTCAACGTCGGTATCGTTAGCAAGTACATTAATGCTAACCGACTCGTCTTCATTGACACTTGCGGTATCTGGATTAGCGATTGGGTTGTCGTTAACCGCTGCAATAGCTACAGACACCGACGCATTGTCACTGCCGCCGTTACCGTCTGTTACCGTATAAGCTACTGTGGCACTACCGTTGTAATCTGCCGCTGGGGTAAACACCACATTGCCGTCACCATTAACTATTGCACTTCCATTGGTTGCCGATACATTTGAAACGCTTAATGCATCGTTATCAATGTCGGTATCGTTAGCCAATACATTAATAACTACCGCTGTGTCTTCGTTAGTGCTGGCCGTGTCGTCGCTTGCCACTGGTGCATCGTTGACGTTAGTAACATTAATCGTCACCGTACCTGATGCCGTACCACCTGCACCGTCACTTACTGTATAAGTTACGGTTGTTGCGCCATTAAAGTCGGCCGTAGGTGTAAAGGTAATATTGTTTCCGCTAAAGGTTACTGAACCATTTGGCGATGTTGCATTGGTGATCGACAACGCATCGCCATCTACGTCAGTATCGTTAGTCAAAACATCAATAATTACGCTGCTGTCTTCGTTCACCGTCCCTGAATCAGGGTTAGCTATTGGCGCGTCATTTACTGCATTAACCGTTACCGATACAGAAGCTGAATCGGTTCCGCCATTTCCATCAGAAACCGTGTAATTAAGTGTAACAGGGCCATTGAAATCGGCCGGTGGCGTATAAAGAACATCGCCATTTGAATTTACGGAGGCCGCACCAGCGCTTGCCGACACCGCAGTAACACTTAGGGCATCGCCATCTACGTCACTGTCGTTAGCTAACACATCAATAATTACGTCATTATCTTCGTTAGTATTCGCACTGTCGTTTGTGGCAACCGGTGCATCGTTATCTGCTTGCACGTCTACCGTTAGATTCGCGCTATCACTGTTCCCATTTCCATCAGAAATGGTATAGGTCACAAGTGCTGGACCGTTAAAGTCTTGTGCAGGCGTGAAGGTGATGTTGCTTCCCGCAAACGAAACCGCACCGTTGCTAGAATTAACCGCCGTGATAGACAATGTATCGCCATCCACATCGGAATCATTTGCCAATACATTTACTACCACTTGTGTGTCTTCAGTGGTAGTGGCTGAGTCGGCCTGCGCTACAGGTGCATCTTGAACATTGTTAACCGTAAATGTTGCCGTGGCAGTGTCGCTACCACCTGCGCTATCGGTAAGGGTGTATTGCACGGTCTCGGTGCCGAAGAAATCAGCCGCTGGCGTATAAATCAAGTTCGCGCCATCTGTAGTTACCGTACCGCCGTTACTTGGCGTAGCAACAGAGGTAATGCTAATGCTTTGGCCATTATCTGTATCACTATCGTTACTACGGGCCGCTAACGTATTGCTGGTTGTATCTTCATCTACCGTGAAGCTATCGTCATTCGCAGCGGGTACACGGTTGAGCAAGGTTACCGTCACGTCGTTAGCATTTAATGACTGAGGCTGAGCTGCCCCATCAACGTAGCTAAGCGCAGAAGAAATGGTTAAATCCTGGGTAGCCGCACTAGGCACTAGCGCGCTGGTGTCTAGTTCAACGCTAAACACATAGGTTTCAGTGTCACCATCATTATCGCTATTTACAATACTGCCTAAATCAAGCGTTAGCGTATTGTTAGACACACTAATATTGCCGTTCACATTAACTGCTGTGCCGCTAGCAGTGCTGTTAATACTTGCTGGGTTGACGCCTGAAGAAAGGCCAGTATTAAAGGTACGAGCAAGTTCCCCCGCCCCTGCGAGCAATGAAACATTAGCAGGTAACGTAACGCTTAAGCTTAAATCGTCTGTTGTCCCCTTAGGTACAGTAACAGTTTGTGTAAGGGTTAGTGTTTCGCCCTGCACAAAATTGTTACCAGATGTGCCACCATCACTGGTATCGGTAAGGGCAAAGGTTGGCGCAGATACGGTTTGCGCTTGTGATGTAACCGGAATAAGCAGCGCATTCTCACCATCAGTAGCGTTACTGTCGTTGTCACTTAACTGGTTGGCACCTAGATTATCACCACTAAAAAGAGCTTGCGTTGAGAATACGGTGTTGTCAGCCGCATTTGCATCTAGCGTTAGCACCACAGACGCGGTTACCGTTTCACTTGGCGCAATTCCGCCCACGTTTACGTCAAACGGCGTTTCGCTTACTACAACGCCTTGGCTGGTAACAGCTGTATTAGCTACTACGCTCAAGCCCGCATTGACCGGCTGAGTAAACGACACGTTTTCTGCAGTCGCTGAACCTTGATTGGTTGCCACGGTGTAAACGCGTACGCTGTCACCAGGGTCAACAACCCCATCACCGTCTACATCGTCAACAAGTTCAAAGTACTGAATAATTTCTAGTTCAGGCGTGCCTGCGCCCGTTGATGCACTGAAGGTAAGTGGCTGGAAGCCATCACTATCTGCACGGTTATTGTCGGCATAGACAGTATCAGTTTCATCGCTGGTAGCTTCACCTTGTAGCGAGAAGCTCTCGTTTGCGGCATTGCCGTTGAAATCAACCAGCGGTGAGTCGATGGTAACTTCAAGAGAAACCGTTTCGCTGGCGCCAGCTGCTAGCGTGATAAAATCTGCGCTCAATGAGCTACCAATTACACTAACCGTATGCCCACCGCTTACCGTCGCCGAATTAGCAACGTAAGTAAGACCTGTGGGAATAGCGTCGCTTAGGGCAATGTTTGATAGCGCTTGGCTACCTGTATTTTCAAGTAAATACGTAATGGTTAGCGTATCGTTAGGGCTAATGACATCATTGGTGTCAGCATCGGTTGATAAACTTACTAGCTGAGTAATATCTAAATCTGCTGTGTTTGCAGGTGTGCCCACTCTGAAAGTGTTTGCCTGGTCGCCGTTTACATCGTTACCATCAGCATCAGTTGGCTCTGCTACTGTGTCAGATGAATCTACGCTACCTTGTAGCGAGACTAACGTGTTGTTAGCCACATTGGCATCAACAAGCAACTCGAATGTAATGGTTTCAGATTCACCAAAAGCCATATCGCCAACATTTACCGTAATGCCAGCACTATCATCAAGGGTGCCTTTCGTGGTTGTCGCGGACCCTGCTACATAGTTTGTATTCGCAGGAATCCCATGAGTAAATACAACGTCAGTGGCTGTGGCACTATCGCTTTCATTAGTTAGCGTTGAAGTGACTAATACGGTATCACCAGCATCAATGAAACCATTACCATTGACATCATCAGATAGCACAACTGATTGGGTTGCACCGATGAATGCGGCGATATCACCTGTTACGTTAATTGAATCGGCAAAGCTGTAGTCTCGCTCGTCAGCAGTGTCGCCGCTCATTGAGCTATATGCACCATTGGTCAACCCAATAGATAGCGCGTTACCCACATCAGCATCACTATCGACGGTGAACTGAAGGGTTACTTGTTTGCTGCCATCTACCAACGTAATACCGCCCATATCTACAACAAGTAGCGTAGGCGACGTGTCATCAATCGTACCTTGCCCCATGAAGCTATTTGCCACATAAGTTAGACCGCTAGGAACTGAAACGTTAAACGTGGTCTCAAACGCGTCGGCAAAACTAGAGTTGTGGCCTACGTTAATAGTTAGGGTAAAGGTATCCTCCAACGATACCGAGGTTTTATCGAGCGTCATTGTTGAGTCTAAATTTGGCTCAACGATATCGATCTCGAGAGTAGATGGACCTGCGCTTTCGCCGCCACCTGATGCATTCACACTATTAGTAAGTGTTGTACCCTGCGCGTTGCCTACTTCGTTTTCTACAACACCGGTAAACGTAACCGTTATGTAATCATTTGCGCTATTGCCATCTGCGGTGTTGCTCACAGTTCCAAAGTCAACCGTGACATCATTGCCAGACACCGAAGCGGTTGCAGCGCCGTCATAGCTAATTTGCGCTGGGCTGTTAATACTAATACTGTCAAAGCGAATGTCCGCTGGCAGCGTATTTACAATAGAAACACCGTCAATTGTGCCTTCCACTAAATCGATACGCGCATCAATAGAAACCGACTCACCCACTGCGAAATCATTATCGCTATGTGTAGCATTAAGTGCAGATTGAATAGCCAGTGTGTTATCTACCGTTACATTACTGCTAGCTGTTTCACGGTAGTTATTTAACGTAGCGTTATTGTCGTCATCTCCACCATCGGCGCTGCTACGTCCGCTGCCGTCTAGCTGACTGTTATAGGTTGCTTCAACTGCATTAGTTAGCGTTTCACCAGCGCTTGCTTCGTTGGCCATTACAACGCTGTATTCGACGGTAACGCTTGCAAGTGCTGGTAGGTCGAATGCTGCAACCGACAGCGTATCGCCAGTGTTGGTCGTAGTAGTCTCACTAACATCACTTGCGGTCAGTGCTGTGTTCGTGCCTGTTAATACAGCTTCATCACTTGGGTTGGTCAGGGTTATTGCAGAGAAGGTAACACCAGAACCGCTGCCGTCTGGCCCTCCAAGTAATTCTGCAGGCATCACATCTTCAAAGGTAACGGCGTACGCGGTTGCTGTATTCCCCGTGTTGGTTACCACTGTGCGATACGTTACCGTATCACCGCTATCACTTGATGTCGCACCTGCAATGATGGTTTGCGTAATAGATAAATTCGGCTCGATAACATCCACGTCAACGTTCGCAGAAGGTGCTGGCGAGCTCACGTCTTGGTAGCTAAGTGAACCGGTACTAGTTAGCGTTATTCCACCTTGGTTACTTAAGATATTGGCAACTTCAACAGGTACTGCAATAGTGACTTGTTGAGACGTTGAAGCGCTGTTGGTGATGGTACCAAAATCCAACACGACCGGATCGGTCCCTTCACCAGGGGTGGTATTAGGTGTATTTGTGCTGGTGAAATCTGACACCGGTGTTGTAATGGTAATGGCGTCGCCGGTATACGTTAAGCCTGAAGGAAGATCTAACGTATAAACAAAGTTGTCTGTTGTACCCGTTGGTATAGAGAAACTTGCCGTTAAATCAACCACAGTTCCAATTGCAGCATCTGATGCAGTAGTCGTTAACGTAAGCGTGGGCGCATTGGCGGTAACTGATGCCATGGCCGAGTCCGCGATATCGTTGACGTTTTGGCCGGAGTCGTTGTTGGCACCGCTACCTGTACGTTCGCCGTTGTCTGAACCGGCAACACCTGGGGTAGCATCCCCTGTACCTGATACACCAGGCAAAGACGTTGCCGAGGTTGAAACGGTATTAGTTACGGTTTCTTCAAACGCGATATCAAAATTGACCTGAGCGGTATACACAACGGTAACGCTTTCACCCGCTGCTAGGTAATCAATGTCGCTAACTGCGCAGCTATCAGACTCAACCGTTAGCTCGTTACCACTGATGTTTGCACAGGCTGATACATCAATGCCTGCCCCTCGTGAATGTATTGCGCTAACCAGTGCCACACTGTTAAAACGCGCTGGCACGTTGTCGTTGATGTACCAGTCATGCGCACGCGATACGGCAGTTCCCGACGTATTTGTTAACGTAACGGTGAATGTTACTTCGCTGCCACCATCTACAGTTGATGGCGAAGCTGTTTTTGTAGCCGTTAGGTTTGGCTCTGCAATACGAATATTCTGCGTCGCACTGTTGCTCTGGTTAGCACTGCTTTCATTTAAATAGTTTACTTCACCTGTTACCGTTTTATTGTTTGTACGGTTATTGTTACTGGTGTTTAAGGTAAGCACATCAAGTGTAACGGTGATACTTTCATCACCTGCATCGTTGTCATTATTTGTTATGTCACCCAAGTCGAAGATAACAGACTGACCACTGACAACCGGGGTAATAGTTGTATCTGACGCAGTAATTGACACACCATTTGACGTCGTAAAGCCCGTATCAAATGTTCCGCGAATTAAGGCAGTGCCCGCTTGATAGGCCATTCCAGCAGGCAGAATAACTTCGATAATGTCCTGATTAGCAGTTTCTAGCGTCTGTCCCTCTGGTACGACAGTTGTAAACGCGTAGGTAAGCACTTCCCCTATAGCCGATTCACGAGTACCTGAATCACTCGTAAAAGTTTCTGAAGAAGCTATCAACGTAATATTGTCAGCTGAAATTGCTCTTGTGGCCGTGGTACCTGTGCTACTGGACTGAGAGTCACGCTCAACGGCTTGATCGCCTGTTTGGCTATCACCTGTAGCTTGCGCGGTAATATCAAAAGAGGAACCAGTCTGTGCACCTGCTTTTACTTCAGCAGTATAAGTGAACTGCACGCTATCACCAGCGGCAAGCTCCGTACCTGAATAGGTTACTCTGTCTGGTGAAGTTTGAAGTGCATACGTAAAACCAGTTGGGGTTGTTCCTGCGTTTACATTTGTGAAAATATCAGTATTAACATTGCTGACCACTTCAACATCATAAGCGGTAGCTGTACCTGTATTTTCAACATCTATAGTTACGGTTACCGTATCGCCTGCTTCTACGCCAGAGCTTGGCGCCACGCTTGTTGTTGCGCTTAATACATGCTCTGAAAACTGATTAGTTGACGTAGCTGACGCATTGTTGGTGGTATTGTTGGTTCCCGCATTTACCTGTAACTGCTTGCTTTGCGTTGACGTTGTAGCGGCATTTTGTGTGACGTCTTGCACCAAGGCTTCAAGCGTAATTGAAAATGTATTATCGCTTGGATCGTTATCATTATTAGTGGTTGTACTGCCGTTAAACACAGCTCTAACCGTTTGCCCACTAGCGACAGTGCCAGACGATGTCACGGTTGGGCTGGCACTTACGGTTCCGTCAAAACCTGTTGAATTTACCGTTAACGTATTGCTGTATTCAAAGCCAGCAGGGAGCGTCATATCTACCGTTAAGTCATTCGTTGTGCCCTCTGGCAAAGTCACGTCTACCCGATACTGTACGGTATCACCTACCACAACATTCCCCGTGGGACTTACTATTGTTGAAGCAATAGCAATATCTGAAACGGTGACAAATGCGTCATCTGACTGCGGATCAAAGGTCGCAGCCTGCCCCTGTGCAGAAGCCCAATCAATCGTCGCTTCAGACGTGATGACATCGTTAGGCTCTGCAGTTTGTGCAATATCTTGTGTGAAAGTAAGCACGTAAACCTCACCCGCGGCGAGGTTCTGTATGCTGTAAGTACCATCTGCTAGTGAGCCGCTGCCCAAGGCTACACCATTCCCATCGACTGTTGCAGATACAAGGCTCTGCGAAGCCACGCCAGAAACGATAGGAACACTGGCGGTGGTGTCAAATGATGTGGCGCCACCTTCGTTAGTTACTGTTAAGGTGTACTGAACGGTATCACCGGCATCTACGTTTCCTGCAGAAGTAGCAAGTGAAACGGTCAATTCTGGAGCACGAACAAGAATTTTAGCTGACTTAAGATCGGCAGTGATTGCATCAGGCGTATTGGTCGAAGTACCTTGGAATAAGTTCGCCAATTCCAACCCATCAGCATAGGGCTTATCGGTTACCTCAACGGTAAAATCAACTTCTAGTACTTCAGCTTGGGTTGTTGAGATACTGCCCCAATCTAATGTTACGCTGTTTTCAGCGGATGATACCGTGATTGTAGGTGTGAGGGTTGTTACGGTATTCTCAGCGGTATAAGAGAAGCTGGTGTTGCTCGCAATATTTGAATTTGTATCGACAGTCGTTTCTGGGATTAAGAAAACGGGCAAAGGAAGAAAATCTACAAATACAATGTCGTTAGTATCGCCAGAAGGAATATCCATGCGCAAACGATAGATAACGCTTTCACCCGGTGCGTACTGTAATAGTTGTGTGGTTGTATCGCCGTTACCGTCAACAAGAAATTTAGAGGTACGAATACCTTCAATAGAGACCGAAGCACTTGAGCCTTCCAAGCAGCTCGACGCACCACTTGCTACGTTATATTGTGCGCTTTGAGAAAACGACAGTGAATCGTTAGCAACGACAGGGGCATTACTATCAACCCCTGTGTAACCACCAACGTAATTTTGCTGAATATCTACGGTGTAAGAAACCGTCAAAACGCTTCCCCCCGGAAGCGTGCCTGTTGCGTTAGTAACGTTGTAAGTGATGGCCTCATTTTGACTGGCATCAGTACTTGAAGCAGGCCTCGTTATGTTAAACGTACTTCCACCATAGTTAACCGTGATATCAGATGAAAAATCGACGCCATCGGCTATGGTGTCGTTAAGAATTAAAGAGTCTACCGATACGTAATCAGAAATTTGGATTGAGTTAGTAACGGTAAGTGTGTTGCCGGGACTTGACTCTCCTGTATTTACACCTTGCTGTATTGCAACATGCTTTGCCGTAACCGTGTCACTGCTAGAAACCTGGGTAAGCCCATTGCCGTTAAAACTCGCATTAAAGTCAAGCGGATGCACAATACTTGACGCACTGCACTGCTGCGCATTCAGGACATTAATAAAATGCATGGGGTAGCTCACGCGCACATCATTTGCACTGCTTGTTCCCGTAGCAGAAGCACACGAAACATCTAAAATGCCACCGGGGTTTGACGTAGAGGGTTGACTATTTATAGAGCACCCAGTTCCACCAGTTATCGTAGCTTGATTGCTATACTGAACACCGTTGTCTAAAACATCTGTGAACTGTAAGCTGTCTATCGTAGGGCCATTTGCAACATCTAACGTATGTGTAACGGTTGCTGAAAAACTTGGGCCCGCAGCAAGCTCGTTTTCCGCAGCAGAGCTTTGCGTAGTTACTTGGTAGAGGGCTGCCTCAACCGACGCACTTTGCGTTGTTCCCACTATTGGGCCGTTATCACCTGTTGCTGTGTCACCAAATTCATAAACAGGCGTTACCTCGATAGCAAACGCTTCCGCTGGCGTTGCATTGCTGTCTATAGTGAAACAAACATTTGTAGTTAGATCAGGGCCATTGGTTACAACCGAGCCCACTGGGATATCTACCGTTGAAAAACTGAACCCTTCAGTGCCCGCAACGGTTTGCGCAATGATAGGATCTTCGAGCTCATTGTTGTTCGCAACGGTGTCAAACGTGCCTACATTAACCGTAGCGCTGTTACTTCCTATAAACGTCGCACCGTTAAATGTTAAGTCAGCATCATGAATAACGCGAAGATAAGGGCCATACCCTGTTGTACCTGAGTTAATTAACGGTATGTCGTAACAAAATGACTCCCCTATAAACGCGCTTTGCGGCGGTGAGTTTGTGATGACAGGGGTTGCTGCTTGCGCGCTTTGCAATGCGCCTAAGAGCAATGAAGTACCGATGATGGCTTTGGACAATGTGCGGATCATGCCTTTCCTTTCATTCGTTTTTTTCTTTTTAAAACAGTTAGCTATCGGGTTCAGTTGTAATCACTTCATGCTTGTTTTCATCGAACTCAACGTAAAAAACCATTGAATACATTCAAATGATAAAACCTGAAAACTAGTACAAGATTTAACTTCTCGCCAGATAGAAAGCAGTAACTATTAATAAACAAAAACTAATATCTCTTTATTTTATATAGAGTTACTGAGCAAAGCAGACCATAACGCGTTGAAAAGTGTAAAGACAGTAGACATAAGGATAAGACAACAAGGATAGGGGTAAACCCCTATAGCAATTACTAAACCCCCAAATTTAGTTAGCTGTATGAATCATTAGATTTATTATCGAGCGATATTATTTAAAACCCACACCTTCATATTGGTATAAAAATCAATACTCACGTATTGAACCACATCTCAGAGTTAAGCTTTATAATTAACCAAGAGGTCAAAAATCCATGTTTTGAGTAAACTCAGTTCCTATTAAAGGCCGTGCTCCCTCATCACGAACAAAACATAAAGATGGAAAGAAAACAAACCTCCATCAGACGTTATCACTTAGCACTCTTTTGGATTTGAAACGTTTTTTTACTCAAATACATCAAGCATTCGTTGCGTTATTTTGGGTCATCCTAAATTCGGGTAATTAGCTCCTCGCCATTAAATTTTTCTTATTTTTATTCTCTTTCTATTGATCTTGATCAAACTAATAACTAAACTTTCAGTAATTTCTGAAACTTCTGGAAGGTAAAAATGAAAATGACGCCTTTAATTACATCTGCGGTAATGCACTTTGGCGAAATGGGAAGTCGTTGGGGTTTCAACAGAACAGTAGGGCAAATTCTTGCGCTTATTGTTTTAAACGAAGAGCCCATTTCGGCGCAGGAAATTGCAGATGCGCTCAACATATCCAGAGGCAATACCAGCATGGGTTTAAAAGAGCTTCAGTCATGGCGCTTAGTTAAACAGCATCTTGTTCCTGGTGAGAGAAAAGAGTTTTTTATTCCGGCTGGCGATATTTGGACATTGGCCAATAGAGTATTTGAAGAACGAAGAAAGCGCGAGATAGACCCAACCATGAGTCTACTGCGTGATTTGTTGCTTGACGCACCTGCCAATGAAAAAGAGGCAAATGCACAACATAAACTGAACGAAATTCACGATTTACTCGAATCAATTACGGCATGGTCTGAAGAGCTTCAAAATCTTGGGCCTGAAAAGTTAAACACGTTGATGAAGTTGGGTTCTGGCGTGGGCCGTATGCTTGAGCTTAAGGACAAGCTACTTCCGGGGAAAAACAGCGTTAACTAAGGGGGCCTTCTGTGGATGCATTCTTGCTGTCTCGTTTACAATTTGCGTTAAATATTAGTTTTCATATTTTGTTTCCAACCATCACCATGGCGATGGGCTGGTTTCTATTTTACTTTAAGCTGCGCTCTAATATTTCAGGTCACCCTGTGTGGATGCGTATGTATCGCTTTTGGGTACGTGTCTTTGCCCTAAGCTTCGCCTTGGGTGTAGTAAGCGGCGTCACCATGTCATTTCAGTTTGGTACTAACTGGCCTGGATTTATGGAGAAAGTAGGTAATGTGGCGGGGCCACTACTCGGTTATGAGGTACTTACCGCCTTTTTCTTAGAAGCCACGTTTTTAGGCATCATGCTGTTTGGCATACGCCGTGTTCCGAACTGGCTGCATACGGCTTCAACCCTTATTGTTGCACTTGGCACCACTACTTCTGCGTTCTGGATATTAGCCTTAAATAGCTGGATGCAAACCCCACAGGGCTTTGAAGTGGTCGACGGTGTGGTGTACGCCACAAACTGGAAAGAAATTATCTTTAACCCGTCTTTCCCTTACCGCTTTGTACATATGATGTTAGCGTCTGGACTGACGGCCAGCTTCCTGATTGCTGGGCTTTCAGCCTACCGCATGCTTAAAGGCGACGACAAGCTTGCGCCTAAGCTCGCGCTTAAAACCGCCACCTATACGGCGGCAGTGTTAATCCCGCTACAAATTTTTGCTGGCGACATGCATGGTTTAAATACGCTTGAACATCAGCCTCAGAAAGTAGCGGCGATGGAAGGACTTTGGGAAACCACTGAAGGTGCACCTTTGTTACTTTTTGCAATTCCTGACGAAGAAAGCAAAGAGAATCATTTTGAAATTCCCATTCCCTATGGCGCAAGTTTAATTCTTACTCACGAACTTAAGGGCGAGATTAAAGGGTTAAATGAGTTTGAAGGAGAGCATCCGCCTGTTGCTCCTGTTTTCTTCGGTTTTAGGGTTATGGTGGGAATGGGTATGTTAATGCTTGCTGTGTCATGGCTTGGCAGTCTTTATCTTATGCGCAAAAAAGACTTCCCAATTTGGCTTAAACGCACGTTTGCAGGCATGGCGTTTAGCGGCTGGATTGCTACGTTAGCAGGCTGGTACGTAACGGAAATAGGCCGCCAGCCCTATTTGGTAAGCGGTGTATTAAGAACCGCTGATGCCGTTACCCAGTTACCACCGGCGAATATTGCTCTGTCCTTCACGCTCTATCTTGTTATTTATACGGTGCTTCTAATCGCATATATGGGAACACTTATGTTGATGTGCAGAAGAGCCGTTGAAATTGAAGAGATAACGACGGAAGAGCGCGAAATTGCCAAGGCAAAAATGCAACCTACTGACCCAGACCCAAGCACGGTTTAAGGAGAGCAAACATGTTTGAAAATGTATCAGCAGAAATGCTCGGAAATATTTATGTGGGTTTACTTGGTCTATCTGTATTGCTGTACGCCATTTTAGATGGCTACGACTTGGGTGTGGGTGTACTTATTCCGCCAAGAACAGAAGCGTTTCGCGATGACATGATAGCCTCCATAGGCCCTTACTGGGATGCTAATGAGACGTGGCTTGTGCTCGCCATAGGTCTACTGCTTATTGCTTTCCCTGAAGCCCATAGTGAGTTTTTACAAACCTTGTACTTGCCTGCAACCTTCATGTTATTAGGGCTTATTTTGCGCGGCGTAGCGTTCGATTTTCGCGCCAAGGTTGTGCAGGTGAAAAAGCGTAAGTGGGACATGGTATTCAAATACGGTTCGCTTTTAACCACATTAGCTCAAGGGTATATGTTAGGTATATACGTGACGGGGCTTCGCACAGATATTTGGGCGCAAGGCTTTGCACTTCTCGCTGCATTTGGTGTTACGGCTGCTTATGCGTTTATTGGCTCGTGCTGGTTAATACTTAAAGGCGAAGGTGAGCTTCAACAAAAAGCGTATTACTGGGCCAGAAGAGGTTTAGGGGTACTGGCAGTAGGGATTGTCGCGGTAAGTATCGCAAACCTAACCTTACACGATGACGTGCGAGATTTATGGTTGTCTGCTCCTTGGGGCTATGTGCTTTTCGCTATTCCAGTAGCGTGTTTTGCGCTCTTAGCACTATGTGGTGTGTTGCTTAAAAAACTGCCTGATGCACAAGGGAAAGGCGAATGGCTTCCGTTCTTTATTGCCCTTCTAGTATTTTTACTTTGTTTCACCGCATTTGGCATAAGCTACTATCCGTTTATCATCCCTGGACAGATGACGGTGATGGATGCGCTTAGTGATGCAAGCTCTCTGCGCTTCTTGCTTGTTGGCGTAGTTATTGTAGTACCTATTATTTTGGCTTATACGGCCATGGTATATAAGATATTCTCCGGTAAATCAGAGAAGCTTTCTTACTACTAGCCTTTGTTAATGGGATCGCAGCAGATCCCAATTACTTGAAACAATAGTGAACATCATTGAAATTCAATGGTGTTCACTTTCTATTCAGCGCTATACTAAACGCTGTACATTGCGAGTTTCTTGCGGTTCCCGACGCCTTTCCTGTGCTTGGGGCATTTGCGGCGACCAGTATCCCCAATCCACGAACTCGATCTGAAAACCTGCGATCAAAATATGATCCTTTCCCTCGAACAATGTATACCAATGATTAGAGGATGTTTAGCGTTAGCTAGTCTACCCTAAGGTGTGATCAAAATTTAAACGTTACTTACCGTTAAATATTTTGTTGACATCAAACTGTAATATTACTATATTTTATTTGGGGCAATTTTTAATAGAAGGAGCCAATACCATGGAAAATGTATTCCATTCGTTCTCACGGTTCTTCAAGCGCGCGCACCCCTACACAGTCGCTCACTATATCGGCCGTAAAAATGCGCAGCGTATCTTAGGATGTAAAATCAAAAAGAAATCCAAGATATTTGCCGACCAGCACGTTGAAGACCAAAATCATTAATTTATATGGGGCCCATCAAACCGGCCCCTTTTTTTTAGCTCAATTTAAATCTATTAACGTTTTCCTGAAGGTTCTCAGCCAAGCTGAATAAGCTTTTCGCTTCACTATTCACATTGTTATTCGCGGCTTTTACTTGATCGCCCAGCATTTGAAAATCTAGTGCCCCTTCGCGTGCAACTTGCACCTGATCTTTAGCGTGTTGTACAAGAGCCGAAGCCTCATTGCTCACCTCAACTAACGATAAAATACTTTTGCGTCCGTCTTCCAACGTAATCACCAGCTCATTGGCAAGCCCCAATGCGTTGTGTGCCTTGTCTTTATTCGAAGTCATAGTTTGTACAGAATCACGAATTGACTGCACTATTTTTTCTAACATGGCATTAATTTCAACTGTCGATTGATGAGTTCTTGATGCTAGCGTACGCACTTCATCCGCCACCACCGCGAAACCTCTACCCGACTCTCCTGCTCTTGCCGCTTCTATTGCAGCATTAAGTGCCAATAAGTTAGTTTGATCAGCAATCTCAGCAATGGTTTTCACCACACTCGATACGTTTTTTCCATCGCTTTGCAGCTTATCTAACGTAGTAGCAGTTTTATCAATGTTCAGGGTTAAATCAGAGATGGCGCGCGCTGTGGTTTCCACATCCACCTTACCTTGCGCTATCTGGTGGGCACTACCTTTCGCTTGTTCCGCAGCTTTTATAGATAGAGTAAGACTTTGTTCCATTTCATCAGACAGATTATCCATGACTGACACTAGCTGCTTGATGTCTCCTTGAAAGCTTAGAATAGCGGTTGAAGAGTGTGATGTTGCACTGTTAAGTGTTTGTGATGAGTGGTTCAGGTCATTCACTGCATGTTGAAGGTCAGTCATTCCCTTGTGAAATACGGCTAGTAGACCTTGAACGCTATGCGTTATCGCGTGGAGTTCTTGTAAATTTTGAGTAGGTAGACGTGACTGTAAATTGCGTGTTTTTGCAATATCGTCAAGCCTCTTAGCCATCTCTTCGATAGGACTTGCGATATTCCGCTTAGCAAGTATGTAGCCCATTATGGATACAGCCAGTAGCAATATGATTAGGCTGTAGATAGTGAACTGGCTCACACTGAGTTCAGCAGAAATAGCCATGGTTCGAGAGTTCGCAGCACGCTCAACACCCGAGCGTACCCCAGTTAAAAGTACATTTAGTTCAGATGCTGCTTGGGTAATGACTTGAAGATTTTCCCGTGCAATATCCCAATCTATAGATGTTGCTGACATCGTTTGCTGTAAAGACGCAGCTGACGCAACCAGTACATCAAATTTTTCTTGAGCGGCATCGCTTCCCATATAGCTGAATTGGGAAAATTTGGCGTTGGTCTCGTCGACGAGCCGGTCTTTCTGTCCGTTATATTCGCGACTATTTATTGTGGTTCCGTATAAGGAATACGCGATAAGCACCAGCTCTTTACTTTGAGTTTGTATATCATCGATAGCGCTTAACGAGGGTAATGTTTCAGCCACGTAGGCTTCTACTAAGTTTTCGACATTGGCGTTGTTCTTTGTCAATACAATTGCCGCGATGAGCGACACAATTACAACGAGAAGATAACCGAGCAAGATTCTTTGCTTGATGGTTTTAAACATATAACCCCCATATTATTTAGGGGCACGCCTATACTTGTCGCACGTCTCTGCACCCTTTTCTATTCGTGGTAGGACAAAATATATACTTCTCCTACAATTGAACAAAAATAGACCGCTACGGTTGCTTTTTTCTTTCAGATTTTTAATCGGGAAGTTATCGAATTTATGTTATTTGGTGTCTTCAACTGCAAGTTGCCTCATCTATCACCGAAGGTATTGAGAAAACCAACGCTAATTATGAGGGGTTAAATATGGTTAAGCGGTACCGAGGTTGTGTACTTAATCTGCTCCATTGCAAAGCTTGAAGTGACGTCGGAAAACTCTATACCGTTAACCAATCGCTTATAAAAATGATCAAAGCAATCCATATCGGTAACGAGGACTTTTAGCAGGTAATCGTATTCGCCAGACATACGATAACATTCAACAACTTCATCAAATGATGCGGCGTGTTTAGCGAAACTTGCCAGCCACTTTCCATCATGTCTGCCCGCTTTTACTTGCACGAAAACGGTCATGGCCAGCCCCAGGTGTTTTGCTTGCAACAGCGCTACTCGCCTAGAGATTATGCCCTTCTCTTCTAGCTTTTGAATACGCCGCCAGCAGGGCGTTACCGTAAGCCCAATTTGCTCAGCGATTTCTGCGACAGGCGTGTCAGCGTTATTCTGTAGCATGGCCAAAATGGCTTTATCTATTGTGTCTATACCGCTTGTTTTTTCACTACGCATAGTGAGATGTTGCCCTTTATTTCCATGTTCTCAGTTTTTCAGCGAATTACGTCAGGCGCTTTACTTTTATGGAGGCTATTTACAGCCACCAAGGCTGATTAAAGTCGACATTTTCTGGTGAAATTTCGTACTGAAAGGGAGGCGTGAATACATCCCAAAATGCATCCCGCAAGTCCTCGTCTATTATGCTAAGTTTACCTGCATCGCGATAGCGAGATAGCAGTGTATTGTAAGCGTCAATCGGCATTTGCGGGTTAGACTGGCGAAAGATAACACGCCCTCCAAACTCTTCATACATCGCTTTTTCTGTTTGAAACTGTATAACCTGCTTGGCCGCTATCTCTTTAATGGGTTTCGTTGCCGTTTCACTTGAAACCTGACCTTCAAACTTTTCGATAAACTTGCTTACCAGTGTTTGATTAACCGTTATGCCTTTTTGTTTTGCATAGTCCTCTAAAACAAGCTCATAAATTCTGTTAGACGCATTTACACGGACCACATAATCAAGCATACCTGCGTAATTGTCTTTCGCTTGCTGCTTTAAGTTTTTACGTTCTTCTTCACTGGGCACGACGTCTGCCATACGGATTTCAGTATTAAGCACCATTGCTAAAACACCCTGCTCACCGACTTGTCCATTTGCCTGAGCAGCATAAGCAAGGTTTGAACTTAGAATAAGTAGCGCGGTGGCCAATGAAGATCGAATAGCTGATGTCATGCGCATTTAGCACTCCCTGTAGACGTATTATCGCCGCGATTACGAACACTTTGAGTCTCGCTGAGTGGGTAATTAACTGTGCGGACTAGTATTACCCAAATGGGCGTTGTAATGAGTAAAGCATTAAACGCTATGACTACGCAATACCGTGGCGTACTGATATTAGGAATATGCTGCGAGCTTCAAATTTATTGGGGTGAACGAGTGCTTATGTGGTGTAGCCGAGAGAGGATGGCGATAGCGACGCAGTAGACTAGCTATTGGTGAAAGCGTTATTCGTTAGAAATGATATATACCAAAAGCGGTATGGACTAAAAGCTTTGTCGCGCGTTTAGCGTGGGTGTGGAAATACAGACATTAGAAAGAAAAACGGCGGTCAAATGACCGCCGTTTTTGAATTCTTAGATAGCTTGCACGTTAGCAGCTTGAAGACCTTTTTGACCTTCTTCAACTTCAAATTCTACTCGCTGACCTTCTGGAAGCGTTTTGTAACCGTCAGAGATGATCGCACGGAAATGAACGAATACGTCCTTACCGCCGTTATCTTGAGTTAGAAAACCGTAACCTTTATCAGCGTTGAACCACTTAACTGTGCCTGTAACTTTAGACATGTCGTATAGACCTCAAATATCGTATTAAATTGCGCATAAGCGCGTGTAACTAAGTTCTTTAGAGTCTTTAAATTGGCGGAGTATTGGGTCTTACTTACGAATGGACAAACAACTTACAACAAATTACCGGGTAACTCGAGTGGTTTAACATATAGCAAATAATACAAAATCGCGTCTCTTTAAAGACTTTGGCTAAAAGCCAAAGCCACTATAACACTCTTCGGGACGATTAATATACAAATTAATTGATAAACTACGGATTTCATAAATATTTCACCGCAGCGTAACAAAAATTAATGCCCTTTCCGCCAGGCTAAATACCAGCAAATTGCGCCAATTACGCCTGTACTTGCAGGGAAATACCATGATAAATCGTACATTGGCAGTATTGCTGTCATTAACACAAAGGTGGCGCCCACTACGCTTAAATGAGTGGTCTGAGTTGTTTTCTTTTGCTCTTGAAGCAGTGCCAAATGTGCCCTTTGTTGTTGCAATGGCAAGCGCTTCATTTGCTGTAAACTGTCGTACAGCAGGTCTGGCATTTCAGGTAGTTTTTCAGACCAGAAAGGTAAGTTGTCTTTCACCTTCCCCATCATGGCGGTAAAGCCAATCTGCTCTTTCATCCAGTTTTCAAGAAACGGCTTGGCGGTTTTCCATAAATCAAGCTGAGGATAGAGCTGACGGCCTAAGCCTTCTATATACAGCAATGTTTTTTGCAGTAGCACAAGCTGTGGCTGCACAACCATATTGAAACGTCGTGCCGTATTAAATAGCTGCAGCAGCACGTTACCAAAGGATATTTCAGCTAGTGGCTTTTGGAATATAGGTTCACATACCGTGCGGATGGCCATCTCGAACTCATCGATATTGGTATCCTGCGGTACCCAGCCTGAGTCGGCGTGAAGCTGCGCGACTTTGCGATAGTCGCGGTTGAAGAAGGCAATAAAGTTCTCAGCCAAATAGCGCTTGTCTTCACGGTTGAGCGTACCCACAATGCCAAAATCGATGGCGATATATTTGGGGTTTTCAGGGTGTTCGGTAGATACAAAGATATTGCCCGGGTGCATGTCTGCATGGAAAAAACTGTCGCGAAATACCTGAGTGAAGAATACTTCCACACCGCGCTCGGCCAATTTTTTCATATTGGTATTTTGGGTAAGTAATGCGTCTATATTTGAGATTGGCAGACCGTAAATACGCTCCATAACCAACACATTGCTGCGACAGTAGTCACTGTAAATTTTAGGTACGTATAAGGCGTCTGAGCCTTCAAAGTTCCGCCCTAACTGAATACCATTTGCAGATTCACGCAGTAAATCAAGCTCATCAACAATGGTCTTGCGGTATTCCACAACCACTTCGACAGGACGCAGACGTTTGCCGTCAGGAAGCCAGCGTTGAAGCACGTTAGCCAAGCTAAATAAAAGCTCCATGTCCGCCACGATGGTATCGCGAATATCTGGGCGCAATACCTTTACCACGACGTCTTCGTTGTTATGCTTCAACTTTGCCGCGTGAACTTGGGCTATAGAGGCAGACGCCAGCGGCGCTTTTTCAAATTCACTGAATAATTCGCTTAAATCAGAAAGCCCTAGCGCTTGCTTGATAATGTCTTGTGCAGCGTCAGATGAAAACGGCGGAACTTTGTCTTGCAAACGAGCAAGTTCGTTAGCAATGGCAGGAGGAAGCAAGTCTCGGCGGGTAGAGAGCATTTGGCCGAATTTAATAAAAACAGGCCCAAGGTTTTGTAGTGCAAGGGTAATACGCTCGCCGGCTGACTTGCCCTTGTGCTTGTTTCGCACCCAAAAAATGGTATGACGCATAGCCCGCGCGTACCAGGGTAACCACTTTGCTGGAATAAGTTCGTCTAAGCCGTGTTCCAACAATACCTTGTTAATTCGGTATAACCTAACAATACGCATTTATGAGCCTGTTTCTCTCAATCTTACTTAAATTTTTCTTCTAGGCGGCGCAGTCTCGCATCGGCACTTTCTGCTCGATCGCGAAGCGCATTAACTTCGTCACTAAAGTGCATAACCGCCAGCTTGTGTGCAGCAAGCTGCTTTTCTTCTACTACGGCGTTGCCGAATACCTTCGCCATGGACGCTAGTGCTGACATCGACTTCTCATGCACGGTTTTCACCGTTTTCACGGTCTGATGGGCAATAACATCGTTGGTCTTTTGTGCCAGCAACTCTTCAATGTCGATATCGAGCTGCTGAAACAAGGCACTGACCTGCTGAGCAACATTGAGCTCTCCTTCCAAAAAGAGGGCCTTTTGCTGAATAAGACGAGTCAACTGGCTGGTTTCTTTTAACTCTGGCAAGGTTTGTAGCGACGTTTTAATACAACAGTCTTTCGGCCCAAGGGACGCGACGGCGTCTTCAAACGAGCCTTGTTCGCTGAGTACGTCAATACGGTCAGAAAACGACAGCGTAATACCATAAGGAAGCGGCGAAATGAACGCGGTAAGCCTGGCGCCAGCAAGCGCTTTTAGCCTTACTTCGCTGTCTTCGTCTAAAGACAGCAACTTGTTTAAAACCGATTCAGCCGTTGCGGTAACCAGCGCAGAAGTAGGCATTAAAACTTATAACCTCTATGTAGCGCTACAATACCGCCAGTCAGGTTTTGGTAATCACATTGCTCAAAGCCAGCCTGCTCGAACATCCCCTTCAAGGTTTCTTGATCTGGGTGCATACGTATGCTTTCCGCAAGGTATTGGTAGCTTTCTGCATCGTTCGCCACTAGCTGACCCATTTTTGGCAAAATGTGAAACGAGTACATATCGTAAAGTTTGCTGAGCTGCTCTGACGTAGGCTTAGAAAATTCTAATACCAGTAAACGGCCGCCTGGTTTTAACACGCGAAAAATAGAATTAAGCGCGTTTTGCTTTTCCGTGACGTTGCGAAGGCCGAATGCCATGGTCACCACATCAAAATGGTTGTCGGGGAAAGGCAGTGCTTCCGCGTCAGCTTGCACATAATCGATGTTGCTTACCAAGCCGCGATCGCGAAGCTTATCACGGCCTACTTTCAGCATAGACAAGTTGATATCGGCAAGGGTTACGCGCCCTGTAGGACCTACCAAGCGAGAGAACTTAGCGGTTAGATCGCCAGTACCACCGGCAATATCCAATACTTTATTGCCAGCGCGAACACCGCTGCAGTCTATTGTGAAACGCTTCCATAAACGATGCACTCCCATCGACATAAGATCGTTCATTACGTCGTACTTTGCTGCAACAGAGTCAAAAACATTAGCAACTAAAGAGGCTTTTTGCCCTTTATCCACCTGTTTGAAACCAAAGTGCGTTGTATGCTCAGTAGCATTGTCGATTGCAGAGTCTGCTTGCGTAGCGGGAGTTTGATTGTCGCTCATGACAGTCCTGTAATTTGAATATTTTTATTAATGCCGAAGTGTATAGGATTGTGCGCTCAAGCAAAAGCTTTATGCCTGACTGTCTCCTGATGTAAATCAAGCCTTTGACCTTTACAAAAGCGGAGCCTGCAATGCACAAGCTCGCTTGTTTAGAAGACTAGAGCAGCTTGCTCTACGCTACCTGATTGTTTGTGCCCCAACTATAGGCAACAATGGCACTGATCTCTTGCAAAGAACGGCCGCTTTCCTCATGCCATTGCGCAAATGCCGCATTGGCCGCCGACAGCGACTTTTTCGAGGTCAAGCCACCGTCGATAATTTCATTCTTTCGCAAGTAATCTTCCACGTCACGAGAGAATAAAAACGTGTCTATGCCTAGTGCACGAAGCATGTAGGGGCCGGTGTTGCCACCTAATCGCGCACCGCGTTTTTTCAAAAACGCCCAAAGCTCTGTGATATTGTCTTTTTCAAAGCCTGCTACGAACTTACCAAAGCTACCGTGCTCCAGGGCTACGTCTTTGATCATCATGGCATTGTCACGCACTGTCATCACTTTTTTATAGTTGCGAACAATGCGCTTATCTGACGCTTTTTGCTCTAGCATTTCATCGGGCATCAACAACACTTTATCAATGTCGAACCCGAAAAATACGGTTTCAAAGTCGGGCCACTTTTGCTCAATAACTCGCCACACGAAGCCCGACTGGAACACTTTTTTGGTCATCGCCGCTAAAAAACGGTCGTCAGGAATGGCTTCAATTTGCGCTTTAGAAAGTGGTGCTTGGAGCATGGCTTCAAGCACCCTTTCACCGCCTTTGCGCTCGCACGCTCGGCGGTAGATAGATTGAAAAGACTCTAACTTAGACTCTTTCATGTGTGCCTAGCCTTTAATACCGCTGTGACGAAGCAAAGCGTCAACTTGCGGCTCGCGCCCTCTAAAAGCAACAAACAAGTCCATAGGAGGCTTACTGCCGCCCATTTCTAAAATGTTTTCTAAGAACGCTTTGCCCGTATCGCGGTTAAAAATGCCATCCTCTTCAAACTTGCTGTACGCGTCGGCAGAAAGCACCTCGGCCCACTTATAGCTGTAGTAGCCCGCTGCGTATCCACCAGCAAATATGTGACCAAAGCCGTTTTGGAAACGGTTAAACGATGGAGGAATGACCACGGCCACCTCTTCACGCACTTTATCCAATGTGCCCTGTACGTCTACCTCACTGCCCTTTTCGCTATGCAGCAAGAAATCAAAAAGACTGAATTCAAGCTGGCGTACCATCTGCATCGCTGACTGGTAATCCCGTGCAGCAAGCATACGCTCCAGTAAATCAGCAGGAAGCGGTTCGCCAGTTTCATAGTGACCAGAGATAAAGTTAAGTGCGTCTTCTTCCCAGCACCAGTTTTCTAAAAACTGACTTGGCAGTTCAACCGCATCCCATGGCACACCGTTAATACCGGATACACCCGCTACGCGCATTTTAGTAAGCATGTGATGGATTCCATGACCAAACTCATGAAACATGGTCACTACTTCATCATGGGTAAATAGCGCAGGCTTATCCCCTACAGGTGCGTTGAAGTTACAGGTAAGGTACGCAACGGGTAGCTGCAATTCGCCATTCATTTTTTCACGACGTACGCGACATTCATCCATCCACGCGCCGCCACGCTTTTTAGCTCGTGCGTACAAGTCTAGGTAAAAGCTGCCGCGCATCACATCAGCATCGTCAGTAATGGTGAAGTAACGTACATCTTTATGCCACGTATCAATGCCAGGCTGCTCAATAATTTTTAAGCCGTACAGGCGATGTACAACTTCGAATAAACCAGACAGCACTTTATCTTCAGGGAAATAAGGCCGAAGCATTTCATCAGAAATCGTGTACTTTTCCTGTTTCAGTTTCTCGCTGTAATACGGTAAATCCCATGCCGCTAGCTCGCTGACACCATGCTTGTCTTTCGCGTACGCTCGTACTTCTTCAAGCTCTTTCTCTGCCTGAGGCTTAGACTTAGCCGCCAAATCACGCAAGAAACCGATGACCTGATCGGTAGAATCCGCCATTTTAGTCGCTAGTGAACGCTCTGCATAACTTGAAAAACCTAACAATTCAGCCAGTTCAGTACGCAGCGTTAAGGTTTCTTTGATTATATCGGTGTTATCCCACTTACCCGCATTAGGGCCTTGATCAGACGCTTTTGTTGCATAGGCGCGATACATTTCTTCGCGAAGTTCGCGATTATCGGCGTAAAGCATGACTGGCAAATAAGACGGAATGTCTAACGTAAACAACCAGCCTTGTAAGTCTTTTTGGTGCGCAGCTTGCGCCGCTGCTTCAAGGGCTGACTCTGGCATACCGGCAAGTTCAGCTTCATCGGTAATGTGTTTAGTCCAGCCCATAGTGGCGTCCATCACATTATTGGAAAAGGTTGATGATAGCTCGCTAAGCTTTGCCTGAATCTCTGCAAAACGCTTCTTTTGCTCTGCGGGAAGCGCTACACCTGACAATGTGAAATCGCGAACGGCGTTTTCAATCACTTTCTGCTGCTCTTCGCTTAAGGTCGCAAATTCGTCAGACGCTTTGAGGGAAGCGTAAGCATTGTAAAGGCCTTCGTGCTGGCCTACCCAAGTTCCGTATTCAGATAATAATGGTAAACACGCATCGTGGGCTTCACGCAATTCATCGCTGCTCACCACGCTATTCATATGAGAAACGGGTGAAAATATTTTACTTAAACGATCATCGGCCTCTTCAAGGCGCAGCACTAAATTCTGGTAAGAGTAATCTTTCGACGCCACGACCTCATCTATTTCGCTTTTGCACGCCGCAATGGCTTTTTCAATTGCAGGCTTGATAGAGGCAGGTTCAATAGCAGAAAAAATTGGTAGACCATCTACCATTTCAATTGCAGGGGTTGTCATAATCTTTTTCACTCTTAACACGTTGATAGAATAATGATGGGGCTTCGCTGATTAAAAGCAAGCTATTGTTTTAGCCACTGTTGACCTATTTTGAACTTACTTGCCGTTAACGTGCATGGATCATGATTATTGCCTATATTTACGAATTCAATGAATGCCGCTGCACCGTTTTTCTTGATGCCCCTCATAAAAACTGAACAACACAGCCACCTCTACTAAGCGCTGTCACAAATGTCACATTTCATCCTTTTGTCTACTTTGTCCCTTCGCTGTTCAGCGTCTATAATTTCGATTAATAAATCTACAAGGCATAGATATGAAAACGTTGACCTCAGGCGAAATAGCCTCGTATTGCGATGTAAATCTGCGCACCGTAATTCGATGGATCGAAAGCGGTAAGCTGAAAGGCTTCAAACTTCCTGGGCGTGGAAACAACAGAGTATTAGTAGAAGATTTTGTCGCCTTTCTTGAACGACACGACATGCCAATTCCCGATTCATTGAAAGGCATTGCCACGCCCTCAATATTAATTGTTGACGATGAAATGCCAGTTGCCAAGTCTATTCAGCGCGTGGCCAGACGGGCGGGTTATGAGTCGTATATCGCTACAGGCGGCTTCCAAGCGGGGATTATGCTGAGCCAATACGAGCCCAAAGTCATGACCCTTGATTTAAGTATGCCAGGCATGGACGGTTACAGCGTTATCGAATTCACGCGAGATCAAAGTAAATATAAAGATCTCAAAATTGTGGTCATATCGGCACTCGATGAAATTAGCCTGGAGCGCGCGCTTGAGATAGGGGCTGATGCCACCTTACAAAAGCCGTTCTCAAATCATGACTTAACAATGGTCCTTGAGCAGTTTATGTCGATGTAAATCGATTTAAAGGGAGTGACATTATGGCTTGGTTATCGCGATTCGCTCTTTTAAGTTTGCTTGTAGGTGTTTGCGCATTACCGACAAATGCTAAACCCCTTACTTTTGCTGTTGTACCTCAGCAGTCTGCCAAGAAAATGGCTGAAACATGGCAACCCTTAATCGACTATGTGAGCAATTACACCGGTTTTGAGATTGATTTTAAAACTGCAAAAGACATTCCCACCTTCGAGGCGAATCTCGCCGACGGCAAATATGATATTGCCTATATGAACCCCTACCACTTTGTGGTCTTTAATGAATCTGCGGGATACCGCGCGCTTGCGCGCCAACGCGATAAAGAAATTCGCGGCTTACTTGTTGTACATAAAGACAGCCCCATACGATCTCTGGATGACTTAAGCGGTACCGAAGTAGCCTTCCCAGCGCCAGCTGCGTTTGCTGCCACAATTATCACAAGCGCTCACTTGCGGATGAAAAGCATTGCTTTTGTACCGCGCTACGTCAATTCTCATGACTCTGTGTACCTCGCAGTACAACGGGGCTTTTTCAATGCTGGGGGTGGCATTGTCCGTACGCTTAACAGTTCACCTGACGACGTTAAACAAGAATTACGTGTCCTTTGGAAGAGCAAAGGTTATACGCCTCATGCTATCGCAACCCATCCAAATATGGCACTCGCTGACAGACAAGCTATTCTTAATGCATTACTTGCTTTGTCGAATGACACAAGTAAGTCTTGGATTTTAAAAGGTATTGGGTTTAACGGCTTTATAGCGTCAAACGACAGTGATTGGGACGACGTGAGAGCATTGGGAATAGCGTCGCTATCGAGGCCGCATTTATGAGTAGACTCGTATGAAACTGTCGTTGCGTATAAAAACAATAACAGGCATCGCATCAATAGCAGCGCTTTTGCTGCTAGTGCTCATTGTGACGGTGTTTCAGCTACTTAATGACCTTGTCGATAGTAACATAAAGAAGTCAGCCGACACCACGGTTGCCCTTTTTGTTTCGACGACAAAAAATGCCTTTTTAAGCTACGACCTTGCAGCTCTAGATGCCGACGTCTCAGAAATTCTTACCAACCCCAATATTGCTTACGTCAAAGTTAAAGACAAATTAGGCAGAGTTTTCGTAGAAAAGGGGAACACCAACGCACTAAACCGCCCTTTTACTGCCGACACAAGTGTTTCGGACGCTGATGATGGTATTTACGACACCCGAGCCCCCATCATGGTGAACAGGACTTTGTACGGCTATGTAGAGATTGGGCTTAACATTGCTTCAGTAACTGAATCAGTATCGAGGGTGAGAAACTGGACAGTTACACTGGCTTTTCTAGAATTTATTTTGGTCGGATTGTGCTCTTACTTACTTGGCTCTTACCTGATGTCGCAACTTCATCAATTACACGAAGGCGCTAAATGTTTAGGTGATGCAGTGAAAAACAACAGCTATCAAGATGTTTTTGTTCCCGTGCGCGGCACTGATGAGTTAAGCGAACTGGCAGAGGCATTTAATCAACTGGTTGAGCGTTTGAAAGAAGAACATGCGCAGCGTCAATACGCGCAAGATGAGCTTAAAGAGCTTAACACGCTACTTGAAGAAAAGGTTCAGGATAGAACCGCATTGCTGCATCAGAAAAACTATCAACTCCAAGAGGCCAATAAAGATCTAAAAGAGACCCAGGTACAACTACTTCAAGCTGAGAAGATGGCGTCAGTTGGCCAGCTCGCAGCGGGTGTCGCCCATGAAATTAACAATCCTGTCGGTTTTGTCAGCAGCAACATATCCACCTTAAGTGAGTACGTTGCTACCTACCAAATGATATTTTCACAAATTAACGCGGTCCTTAATGAGCAAGACGAGGGTAAGCGTGCTTCTGCCTTGTCAGAACTAGAAAAAATGTTAGCTAATCAGGATATGGCGTTTATCAATGAAGATATCACCGACCTTCTCAGCGATTCGAGAGACGGTTTAAGTCGGGTTGCTGAAATTGTAAAAGGGTTAAAGCTATTCTCTCGTGTAGACAGTGACCACATGCAGCAGCACAACATTAATGATTGTGTACGCACTACCCTTGCCATGGTGAACAACCAATTAAAGTATATTTGTACTGTTGAAACGCATTTAGGCAAAGTCCCTGACGTTGCCATGAATGTAGGCAAGGTTTCTCAAGTTGTTACCAACTTACTCATTAACGCGGGACAAGCGATAGAGAGCACGGGTAAGAACGGTAAGGTAACTATTACCACCTGTACTGCGGGCAAGTTTGTCGAGCTTCGTGTAGAAGACACTGGCTGCGGTATTCCATCAAGTCATTTAGACAAACTCTTCAATCCATTTTTTACAACTAAACCTGAAGGGCAAGGCACTGGCTTAGGTCTTTCAATTTCGTTTGGCATTGCTCAGGAGCATGGCGGCACGCTCTCAGCCACCAGCAAAGAGGGAGAAGGAAGCATATTTACGTTAGCGCTCCCCCTTGTTTCACACTCAGACAAAACATTAGAGAGCGAAGGATGAAGCAACTAATAGTGTTATCAAGCAGCATTGCGTGTAATAGTTGTAACGTCGCTTATAAGGATAATAATTTATGACAGAGCCTACTACAGAACAAGCCACGACCTACACGGTTCTATTTGTCGACGACGAGCCGAATATCCTTCGCGCTATTAAGCGTGCGCTGTTCACTATGGACATCACCTTACTGCTTGCTGATAGTGGTGCCAAAGCGTTAGATTTAATGAGTAAACACGATGTTCATGTAGTTATTTCTGACATGAAAATGCCGCAGATGTCAGGTGCGGAATTACTCGAACAGGTCGCTATCAATTATCCCGAGACTTTTAGAGTTGTGCTCACCGGCTATGCCGACATTGAGTCAACAATTAAAGCTGTAAACCAAGGCAAGATACACCGTTACCTGCAAAAGCCATGGGACAACCAAGAGCTTATCGCTGTTGTAGAAGAAGGCTTAGAGCGAGTTAAGTTAAAGGCGGAAAACCTTCGTCTACAAAAACTAACACGACTGCAAAATAAAAAGCTACGCGACGTAAATGCCTCACTAGAACAAGTGGTTCAAAAGCGCACGCGCCAAATAAAAGCGGCGCTAAATAAAATCGAAAAACACAACCTTGCAATGGAGCAGGTGCTGTTCAACGTGATAAGCATTAACCCTGACATTAATGGTAAGTTTGCCATTGAGGTTAGCGAGTTGGCATCAAAACTGGCGCGTATTGCTCGGTTAGAGAAAGAAGAAATCAAACAGGTGCGTTATGCGGGGCTTATCTGCGAGCTTGGGTTACTAGGGCTTGAAAGCGAAGATTTTAAGGCGCCTTTTTCAAAACTTAAATATCAACAGCAGCAAAACTATCTATCGCAAACCAAGCAGGCTGCGTTAATACTTGCTCCGGCGCACGAACTACATCAAGTTTCTGACATTATTGAATTTCAGTTCGAGCACTATAATGGCTCAGGCTTGTATAACAAAGTTGCAAAAGAAATACCTGCTGGCGCGCGTATCTTGGCCATAGCCCGAGATTACTGGCGCTTAGTAACTGGCAGAATGAGCGGCATCGAAATGAGCCCTCGCGATGCCAAACTAGAAATGAAAAAGCACAGAAACACCCGCTATGACGGTGAATTTTTGGACCTGTTGCTCGAAGCAGAAGATGTAACGACATCTAAACTGCTTTCTACATCATTGAAAGCCTCGCAGCTCAAAGCAGGCATGGTACTAGCCCAAAATTTGTATAACGATAGTCACATCCTTATCCTTCCCGAGGGACATGTGTTTAGTGATGCCACCATTCAAAAACTCGTACACTTTGAAGAAGAACGTGGAAAAGCGTTTAGTATTCAAATAGAACCAGAAGAGCTTTCTGCTACTATAAGTGAATAAGCTTTAAAGATTACGTGCTGAAAGCAGGATGAGCGATGCATGAATATGCTTCGCTTTGTCTTAGCCTTTTAATTAGGCTGCACTGTCCCCATTGATAAACTAAATGAAATTCCCTAAAGCAAATCTCGGTCTTTTGATTACTCTTTATGACAAGACCGATAGAGAATGATTTGCTGTGCGAACCTTCCGAAGGCATTTATGCTTATCGTTTACGTTCGCCTAACCGACAAAGAAGGCTTTTTGAATGACACATTTTGATTATATATGTATTGGCGGTGGCAGCGGTGGTATCGCATCTGCAAACCGTGCAGCTAAACATGGAAAGAAGGCCGCCATCATTGAAGCGAAAGATATTGGCGGTACTTGCGTGAACGTTGGCTGCGTGCCTAAAAAAGCCATGTGGTACGGAGCACAGGTGGCTGAAGCGATACATCGCTATGCACCTGAATACGGGTTCGATTTGTCGGTAAATCACTTTAGCTGGGACAGCCTAATTGCCAGCCGCCAGGCTTATATTGAGCGTATTCATGCTTCTTACGACCGCGCTCTTACCGCAAATGACGTTACCTTAATTCGCGGTTTCGCGAAGTTTATCGATAACAACACGGTAGAAGTCAACGGCGAAAAGTACACGGCTGGTCATATTACGATTGCTGTAGGCGGCCGCCCAATCATCCCAGATATTGAAGGTGCTGAGTACGGTATTGATTCTGATGGTTTCTTTGCCTTAAAAGAGCAGCCGAAACGCGCTGTCGTGGTTGGCGCAGGCTACATTGGAGTGGAATTAGCCGGCGTTCTTCACGCCCTTGGTACAGAATCGCATTTGGTAGTTCGCAAACACGCTCCGCTTAGAAATTTCGACCCTATTATTCACGAAACTTTGGTTGACATGATCCACGCTGAAGGTTGCAAATTGCACGACCATGCTAGCGTAGAGAAAGTGGAAAAAGCTGACGATGGCGAGCTATCAGTACACTTAACCAATGGCGAAGTGTTAAAAGCTGACTGCTTGATTTGGGCGATTGGCCGTAAACCCTCTACCGACAAAATTGATATTGAAAATACCGACGTTGAACTGAACGACAACGGCACGGTTAAGGTCGACAAATATCAAAACACCACGGCAAAGAATGTCTACGCGGTTGGTGATATTACCGGTGAAGCAGAGCTTACTCCGGTGGCAGTTAAAGCGGGTCGCTTGCTAAGCGAACGCTTATTCAACGGCCAAAAAAACGCTCACATGGATTACTCGCTTATTCCAACCGTTGTGTTTAGTCATCCACCCATTGGCACTATTGGCTTAACCGAGCCAGAAGCTATTGAAGAATACGGTGAAGACAACGTTAAAGTGTACACCTCTAGCTTTGCGTCTATGTACACCGCGGTAACCCGCCACCGTCAAATGACAAAGATGAAGCTGGTATGCGCGGGTAAAGACGAAAAAGTGGTAGGTCTTCACGGTATTGGGCACGGCATGGACGAAATTCTGCAAGGCTTCGCCGTTGCCATAAAAATGGGCGCGACTAAAGCTGACTTTGATGCGTGTGTAGCTATTCACCCTACCAGTGCAGAAGAGTTTGTTACGATGACCTAGAGAGACGCGCTCAATTGAGCGCTTTCTCACAAAAGCCGGCATTAGCTTATTAGTTAATGTCGGCTTTTCTTATGTGTTTAACTTACTTTTTCTAGTTCAACGGGCACGCCATTTAGCACCGCATTTCCCGATAATTCGTCTACCTGTAAATCGTCAGTAAGAATATTGGTGTTTACCCCAGGGTGCTGACTTGCCACAGACAACTTTATGCCTTTTTTGTTGTGTCCCCATCCATGGGGAATAGATACCACGCCGGGCATAATTGCATCTGTGATTTCAGCCTCTATGGTTAGCCGTCCAACTCGCGATTTCACACTTACCTCATCGCCATCTGCAATGCCGTATTTTGCCCCGTCATCAGGGTGAAGCTGCAGCGTACAGCGGTTATTACCTTTCACCATACGAGGGCTGTTATGCAGCCACGAATTATTGGTTTTAATATGCCGGCGCCCTATCAAAACAACGGGCTGATTTTGCGGCGTACCATGGTTCGCTTTTCCAAAGAAATGCGTGTTAACCCTGTCTAAGTCAGCCATGAAATAATCAAAGTCTAAGTGAATCTTCTTATCTTCATGGAACAAGGCATGAGGCAAAGACGGTTGTAGCGGCCCCAAGTCGATACCATGTGGGTGTGCTTTAAGCGTATCAATCGACAACCCGCCTTCCGGAATAGCGGTTAGAGTTTCGCTTAAGTTAGCGTCAGTGCATTCTTTTTTACTTGCTGCTCGACCATAAAGACCTGCTTGCAACAAATCATCGACCACACCTTTAGGCTGCTTGTCCCAAAGCGCAGCATAGTGTGCGGTGCTTTTTCCATTTAGCGCATCGAGCCTTTCGGCTAACGAAAGGTATATTTGCCAGTCGCTAAGCTGGTCTTCGTCAATGTCCACCACCGTTTCCGAATACTTAGCGAAATTTCGCACGGCAAAGTTGTGAAAAACAATGTCGTAGTGGTCGCGTTCTAGCGCGGTTACCGGAGGAAGGATCACATCTGCATGTCGGGAGGTTTCGGTAACGTAAAAATCCACCGCAACCATAAAATCGAGTTGAGAAAATGCTTTATCAAGCTGTTCTGCATTTGGCGTAGTGACCACTGGATTACCTGCACCAATTACCATGGCCTTAATTTGTCCTTCTCCCGGGGTTAAGATTTCCTCGGCTAAACACGCTACCGGATATTCACCAGCAAACGCCGGAAGCCCTCTTACGCGAGAAGAAAATCCGCCCATGCTGCCCTTGCCTGATACAGGTAATACGTCAGCGGCTGGCTGAGTAAACATCATGCCACCCCGCTTATCTAGGTTTCCGGTGAGCATATTAAACAGCATGATTAGATACTGAGTGAGCGTACCAAACGCTTGTACGCTAGCCCCCATCCTTCCATAACAAACTGCAGACTCAGCATTGCAGAAGTCCAAAACAAGCTGAGTGATTTGTGAAGCTGTAATACCGGTAAGCTCGCTCACCTTTTGTGGTGAATAATCGCGAACGTATTTTTCGACCGCTTTTATATCCTCGGCATAAGGTAAAATTTCATCCGCCTTGTATAACTGCTTTTCAAACAATACATGCAGCATAGCTAGCAGTAACAGCGCGTCACTGCCTGGACGAATAAAGTGATGTTCACAGCTGATATCGGCAGTTTCGCTGCGTTTAGGGTCGATAACGACGACCTTCCCTCCACGTTTTTGAATGCCCTTTAAACGCTTTTTCACGTTTGGCACGGTCATAATGCTGCCATTAGAGGCCAGCGGATTCCCGCCGATGATCATAAAGTGCTGCGTGTGATCAATGTCAGGAATGGGAATTTGGGAGATATGACCAAAAAGTCGGCGACTAACAATATGATGGGGCAACTGGTCAACGGAGGTAGCGGAGTAGCGGTTGTGCGACTTGAGGGCACGATAGAAATACGGCCCGAATAATATTGAGCCCATATTGTGCGCATTAGGATTTCCTAAATACACACCTACCGCATTATTGCCGTGGGCCTGCTGGATGTGGTGTAACTTGCTTGCGACCAAATCAAAGGCTTCATCCCACCCTATCTCTTCCCAGGCGCTGTCTTCGCCGTCAATTCGTACCCTTTTTACCGGACGCTTCAAGCGGTCAGGATCGTCGTACAAGTCTTTTAACGCACTCGCTTTCGGGCAGATATGACCTTGGCTAAATGGGTTTTCTTTATCCCCTTTTATTGACAGTATTTGACGGCCTTTCGTCGCTACCTCAATACCACACATTGCTTCACAAAGCGTACAAGTAGAATAATGCAATTGTTGTTCAGCGTTGCTCACGGTAATTCCTACACAATTCATTGTTAATGAGTTGTTACGAAATTAGCGATTATTGCTGTAATAGACAAGCATCACTGAAAGTGATGATAAAGAGAAGGCACCTCGCCACAATTAGACGAGGTGCTATTGGTTAGAAAGAGTAAGTCACACCAAGGGTTGCTGTGGTGCCTAATCCTTTAATATTGTAGCCACCGTAGGTGTATGACTGAGCGCGCGCAGGATAGTAGTCGCTGTTAAACAGGTTTTCGACACCCATAAACGCGTTCCAGTTTTCAGCGAACTGGTACTGTCCACTTAGGTTAACAATATTATAGCTCGATATAGGTCCTTGATCGCCCACATAGTCGCCGTCAGCATTTGGCGAGAAGCGTTTACGATCACCCACATACAGATAGCTAACTGTTAACGATAAAGTGTCTGATGGCTTCCAGTTTACGTTTGCCGTTGCTTTGGGTGGACTAATTTGGCGAGAGCCAAGGTACACATCAGCTTCGGTATTTTTCCCTTCAACGTAACTATATGTGGCTACCACATTGAGCGTTTCTGAAATTCGATAGTCTACTAAGCCTTCATAACCCCAGATTTCCTGCGGTGCGCGTACAGGCTCATACACACCTGTCACCTCGTTGAAACTATTTGTCGTACCGAGTTCAGATGTACTTCTGTAAGCCGCAACTTCAAGGCGAACTTGGTCGAAAAGAGAGGTGAAGCCCACTTCGTAGTTATCGATGATAGAAGCTTCCGTTTGAATAAGACCAATATCATCTACCGTTGCAGCGCGCAGTAGGCGGCCAATGTCAGCGATATCTGAACCTTGCGAGTAATTGAAAAACGGGCTAAAGCTGTCGCTCCAGTTGTACTTTATCGCAATATTATAAGTAGTGGCGTCGTAATCTATAGTGTCCCCCTTAACTTGAAGAGGAACAGAGCATTGAGTTTCAGAGCGACACAGCTTCAGTGTTTCGTAGTCATCAACCGATAAATCGATACTTTCCCTTCTCACACCTGCCTTTACAATAAGGTCGTCGTGAATTACCCACTTTGTTTGTAAAAAGCCAGCTAAGCTGTCCATTTCCATTTCAGGAACCCACACGCGCCCATCAACCAGCGGTTGTGAGGTAGTGTCTTTTAGCGCGTCGATACCATAGATAAACGTGGCTTCTACGCCATCGAAATCAATGGCAGTATTAAACGTCGCGCGAGCGCCGCGCTTTTCAGAGCGAATAATAGACTGGCCGCCGTCGTAGCCTTCATCGGGGTTAGCTAAGTTAGGCGAAAAGAAGAATACGTTCTCAATATCTTGCGAGTACACATCAAGCGTCATTTCACTGTTTGCAAAGATATTACTGTCTGTGTATTTCAGGGTGATGTTCTCATTTCCGTCAGGCCCCTGAGGTTTCCCGCGTTTTTGCAACGCTTCAGGTACGTGAATAGCGTAGGTTTTCACGCCTTCGTTGATGTCTCCGGGAACATCTCCCAAATCAGTTTTTTGTTGAGAGCTAAAGTAGTTGTAGCTAAATTGAAGGCGTTTCTCTTGATCGAAATCGTAACCTAATTTGGTAAAGTAATTCTGTGTTTCAGCGTCTGACAGGCCGTACTGCAAACCTAAGATGTCGCCTTCTGCATCGCGCTGAACGCCGTTTTCCTCGTAACTGGCGGTAACAAGGTAATCGAAATTCTCCACCTTGCCGTTAATCGCAGCTGAAATACGCGCACCGGCTGACTCTTCAAGCTTCACTGGGCTGAAACGTGAAGACAAACTTACTTGGCCCTCATGCGTGTCTTGCGCTGTTGCTTGTTTGGTAATGTAGTTGATAATTCCGCCCGACGCTCCGTTACCATAAACAGACGTGGCGCCCTTGATTACCTCAATTCTAGCAAGCGCGCTAGGGTCAATCGTTTTCACACCTAACGAGCCATTTCTAAGTGGCGTGGACTGAGGCACACCGTCAATCATCACAAGCGGAGCTCGTCCGCGCAAAGACTGGCCAGTATTGCTCGAACTACCTGTATCTGGAGCTAAGCCCGGCACCATCTGCGCTAACAAGCTCTGTAACTCGGGGTTTACCTTCAGGTGATCTTCAATCTGCTTTCTTGAAATAACGGTGATTGACGCTGGTACTTCATCAATACTTTCAATAACACGGCTTCCAGAAACGATAATACGTTCCATATCCTTTTGGGCATCATTAGCAAAAGAAGGCGCACTAACGGCTAAGGCAATGAGCGTGAGCGATGGTCTAAACATGAAAACTCTTTTAAGAAAATAAAGTTACGAAAGGCGCGTTATACTAAAGGTGTAGAAGAGCAATGTAAAGATAATGAAAATTATTCTCATTATCTAAAGTGGCGTTTATACCAAAAGTAAAATCCTGTTATCGTAAAAAACGCAGGGAGTAATGCGATAAATAACCAGATAAATTCAAGCAATGGGCCCGCGAAATCACCAATGTGAAACTTGTATTTGAAGTTCCAAACCTGCGTCGCTACGTTCGCTTTTGATGCATCGTAATAACCCGTTATTTCTCCATTTTGAGGGTTTGTCCAAACCCAGCTGTAGGCGTGAGACTCGCCGGGGTTTTGCATTCTGAAACCTAAGTGTTCGCCTGAATTTTTTGGGAAGTAAATGCGAAATAGTGACGCATTGGGAAACACCGCTATGGCGTTTTGATAAGATGTATCGATAGCCACTGAAGCACTACTAGCATCGTGGGATAACGGTTCAGGTACTGGCCTTTTCTCAACTTTTGAAAAAGTAACGGTTTCCACCACCTGCTGCGTAGCGCTTTTCCAATTAAACGCCATGCCACTAAAAGCGATGAGTATTAGTGGTATAGCCAAATAAACGCCCAGCACTGTATGAAGTTGATACATGAGAATTCGAAACTTGGCGCGGCGTTTAATCGCAAGGCGTTTTATTCTATTTTTTGGCTTTACCCAAAGGTAAAAACCCACAATTACTTCAAGAAGTAGAACTAAGGCACTAACAGACACCCAATTTCTAAGTGGCCTTTCGTTGTCACCATCTTGATACAACAGCCATCGATGGATAGCCATGGTGAACCCATAAAACGTGCTGTAATAATCGTATCTATGAAGTATTTCGGCAGAGTTGGGGTTTACGCTTACGTATTCGCCATTGTTGAGCTTCCCTTGCCAAGCGAGTTCAGGGTCTGACTCGGGCATTAAAAGCTCGACTTTCTGACCCGTCTCGTCTTCCAGCGCATTCACTATGTAAGAAAGGGGTAAGGGCGATTCGTGAGATTCTATGGTCCACTTCTCTGGTTGGACAAAGGTTTGGATATCTTTTGCATAAATTAGCAATGCACCGGTGATGCTAAGGCAAATAATAAATAACCCACATACCAGCGCTAATAGAAGGTGCAGTCGTCGTACCCAAAGTTTCAAAACAGCGCTCACAAATTGCGAAATAAACGCGAATAGTAACGATTCTCGAAAATTGGTCAATGAAAGTTAAACGCTAAAATCGTGCTTACAATCGCATAAGCTAAATGAATCTATCCTACTTTGCAGTAAGATTAACCTTAGTTTTACAATTCAAGAGTACGTATCTTCATGTTAAGTCATGTACTCTGATGTAGACAGAAAATAAATAACAAGCGGTTGGAAACACAATTATGATAACGACAAAGAAAAGTTTACTGGCCATCACGCTAGTAAGCGCCCTGGGCTTGGGCGTCGCACCTACTTTATACGCCCAAAACGACAGTGAAGAAAAAACAGAATCCGAGCTTGAAACGTGGGAAGTCAGCAACCCACCTTATGCATTAAACGAAGTCACTATCAAAACAAACGAAACCACGTGGTCTAGCTTAGACGTTGCACCAAACGGCGAGTTTATGGTTTTTGACATGCTGGGCGACTTGTACAAAGTGAGCATGAGTGGTGGCGATGCGACCCCGCTGACCCAAGACTTCGCATGGAATATTCACCCTTCAATTTCTCCAGACGGTAAACAGATCGCATTTATCTCGGATAAAGATGGGTTAAGTAACGTATGGGTTATGGACATTGACGGTAGTAATCTTCGTCAGGTAACCAAAGAGAAAAGCAATCTTATCCACTCTCCTAAATGGAGCCCAGACGGCGAATACCTAGTGGTAACCAAAGGCATCATGTCTAGCCGTAGTATTCCTGCGGGCGAGATTTGGATGTACCACAAATCAGGTGGTGACGGCCTACAAATTAAAGCTCGTAACAGCGGAAAGCGCGACCAACAAAACATTGCTGACCCTGTATTCTCTCATGACGGCAAGTATATTTACTTTACCGAAAATACGGTTCCGGGCGCCCGCTTTGAATATAACCGCGACCCGTTAGAAGGCATTTTTGCTATCACTCGCTACGACCGCGAAACCGGCGAAGAGAGCCGCTATATTAGCGGTACGGGCGGCGCTGTGGTTCCTACGCCTTCACCTGACGGTAAATACATCGCTTTTGTGCGTCGCGTTAAAGATAGAACCGCGCTTTTCATTAAAGACATCAAGACAGGTGTAGAAACACCACTGACGTTAGAACTAGAGCGAGATATGCAGGAAGGCTTTGGTTCGGAAGGTTACTTTGCCTACTTCGACTGGATGCCAGACAGCAGCGAAATCGTATATTGGACAGGCGGTAAGTTCCACACTATCAACGTGAAAGATAAATCCACCAGCACCATGGACGTGACCGTTGAAGGCACGGTGAAATTTGCCGATGCGTTACGCTTTGACGTAGATGTCGCGCCTGATGAATTTGACGTTCGCATGATCCGCTGGTCTCAAATGTCGCCCAACGGTAAATCCGTACTCTTCCAAGCGTTAGGTAAACTTTATGTGCGCGACGTTAAATCTGGCAAAATTAAGCGTTTAACGAAACAAAACGACCATGACGAATACTATCCGCGCTTTTCTAACGACGGAAAGTCGATTGTTTATACGACATGGAATGACCAAGACCTAGGCACCGTTCGCGTGGTTTCTGCTCGTGGCGGGAAAGGAAAGGTTATTACCCAGCAGCCAGGTCACTACATTGAGCCGTCGTTCTCTGCCGATGGCGAGAAAGTCGTCTTCCGCAAGTTTACGGGCGGCTACTTATTAGACCCCAAATACTCGGTTGAGCCAGGAATTTACGTAGCAGATCTTGAAGAAGACACCGTAGAAAAAGTCTCTGATGGCGGCTACAACGCGCATTTCGCGGGTAACGACGACCGAGTGTATTTCACCGAATCAGCGGGCGGCGAAGCTTACTACGAAACCCAGCTTTCAAGCGTTAACCTTAAGGGTAACGACAAGCGAACTCACCTTTACGGTGCAGATAAAGTAAGTGAGTACAAACTTTCACACGATAAGAAATGGGTTGCGTTTGTTTACCAATTCAAAACGTACGTGGCGCCGTTTGTCGAAAATGGCAAGCGCATCACCATAGGCCCGAACATGACCTCACTGCCGGTAACGCAGCTCTCAAGCCGTGCAGGTGAATACTTAACGTGGTCGCCTGACAATAGAACCCTTAGCTGGTTTAACGGCCCTACGCTATTTAGCCGTTCACTCGATGAAGCCTTTGCCTTTGTTGATGGCGCAGCGGAAACGCTGCCTGAGCCGGTAGCTGAAGGTATGGATTTGTCGTTTACCACTAAAGCTGACAAGCCATCTGGTTACAAAGCTTTGGTTGGCGGTAAAGTGGTAACCATGCGCGATGCCGACAACACCCAAGAGGTGATTGAAGATGGCGTTGTGCTGATTAAAGACAACCGCATTGAAGCAGTGGGTAAACGTGGCGATGTGACCATTCCTGATGATGCAATGAAAATAGACACAACGGGTAAAACCATTATCCCAGGGCTTGTTGATGCGCACGCTCACGGCTCGCAGGGCCGCAATGAGATTATTCCTCAGCAAAACTGGAGTCAGTACTCGAATGTGTCGTTCGGCGTAACAACCATTCATGATCCTTCAAACGACACGACAGAAATTTTTGCTGCGGCAGAATTACAGCGTAAAGGCGATATTGTTGCGCCACGTATCTACTCCACCGGCACGATTTTATACGGTGCAGAAGGACTAGGTTACAAAGCGATTATCAACAATTATGAAGATGCCTATTTCCACGTAGAGCGCTTGAAAGAAGCCGGTGCTATTTCAGTGAAAAGCTACAATCAGCCGCGTCGTGACCAGCGTCAGCAAGTGCTGTGGGCAGCAAAAAATCAAGAGATGATGGTAGTGCCTGAAGGAGGCGGTAAGCTTCAGCAGAATCTGACTATGTTGGTAGATGGCCATACGGGTCTTGAGCACAGCATTCCTGTGGAAAAAGGCTACAGCGACGTCACTCAACTATGGAAAGCCACGGAGTTCGGCTATACGCCAACCTTTGTTGTATCGTACGGCGGCATGATGGGTGAAGAGTACTGGTACGACAAAACTGAAGTGTGGAAGAACCCGCGTCTTCTTCGCTATACCCCGTCGACGATTCTAGACAGCCGTGCGATCCGCAGACCTACTGCGCCAGAAAATCAGTACAACCACCAAAACGTAGCAAGCTACGCCAAAGAGCTCCGAGATAATGGGGTCAGTGTACATATTGGTGCTCACGGACAGCGTGAAGGCTTAGCTGCTCACTGGGAGCTGTGGATCATGGAACAAGGCGGCTTTACGCCTTGGGAAGCGCTACGCGGCGGTACTATTGATGGCGCGAAACACCTAGGTATGGGCAAAGATCTTGGCAGTATCGAAAAAGGTAAACTTGCTGACCTAGTGGTGATTGATGGCGACGTATTAAGCGACATTAGAAAGAGTGAATTCGTAGAATACACTGTACTAAATGGACGCGTATACGAGTCGGCCACCATGAACGAAGTGGGCAGTAAGAAAAAACGCAAACCGTTCTTCTTTGAACAAGACAATGCCACCTTTATGCCGCAACAAACGGCAGATGATGTGGAAGCGAAAGCGCACCACTATCATTGGGAGCATTAATTCTGCGTCCAAAGGCCTGTAGTAATAAATAGCATAAACTAGTAGGCCTTAATTAACCCAACGCTAAAGCCGACGAAAGCTTCCTGTTTCGTCGGCTTTTTATTTTCTGAATATGAAAACTTACCTGTGCATGTTTAAAACTGAGTTTAGTCTTAAGTAAAAGAGTGGTATAACTGCTTTAAGGATGGAGGGTAATATATGAACCACCCCAAATCAGATTAAAAGGACTTATTTGCCATGCAGTATTATTTGCCACTAGCATTACTGCTTAACGCACTCATTTTTGCTTCAGCTGGCGCTCAAACGAGCGAAGCCCCTACCTATTATCAAGATTGCGCCGTTCTCGATTTTGGCGAACAAGATCTATCTACGATGACAGAAGCGGAGAAAATACAAGCGTTAGACGACTCCTTATTTGGCGCGCTAAACCAAAGCGAAGAATGCATGAACTCAGCGGCGCAATCGAGCGCAAAAAGCGTAGCTAGCGCGGCGGGTCAAGGTACAGGGCAAGGCGCTGGTGCGGGTAATACCTCGAGCACATCATCTTCGGGGGCAGGCGCTGGGCAGTCTAGCTCACAAAGCAGCACTGCGTCTCAAGAATCATCGACGAATACACAAACAACCACTTCAAGTTCAGATCCTTCAAAACAGTCTGTTGGAGGACAAGCGAAAGGTGGAAGTTCAGCGGTATGTGACGCCGTAATTGCCGGCTTGCAAGGAGCAACAACTGAGTCTGAAAAGGCGCATTTCCAAGCATTAAAAGAGCAATACGGTTGTAAATAAAAAATCAGAGGAAGGAAAGGATATGTCTTCATTTAAACCCAAGGCCCTGTTTACCGTGGTCGCAACAGCATCGTTTATACTCTTGAGCGGATGTGGCTCAACGCAGACTAATGTCACCAGTGTAGGACCATCTATGGTAGGCCCAGGGGGCGGTCAGGCGTTAGGCGCGCAAAAAAATACCTACAACTACAACTCCGAAATTTATATGGATGTTGCCATACCTGTGTTTGACCCGGGCTTTCCTACAGAACGTGATGGCACTATCGATTACGATGAAATAGAAGAGGAAGGGATTTGGCCTCAAGTGCGTCGCTTAGAAGCTAACCGCTTTGCGATAGCAACCAAAGAAGCCCTAGGTGAAACCAAATCTTTCGGCAGCATTAACGTAACGCCAGATGCTTCTGCACTTGCCGATGTTTACGTGCTGGGCAAAATTAATTACTCAGATACTGAAACTGTAGAAATTGGCGTGAAAGTGATGGACGCTAAAAACACAGTGTGGGGTGAAGAAGAATTTGAATACCGCGTAAGTGAAGGCTGGTATCGCGATGCCATGTCTCGCGGCGAAAACCCTAACGGCCCAGTTTTCGAGCAAATTGCAAAATTCGTTTATGATTTGCTTATAAAGAAATCCGATGCCTACAAGCAAGAAGTGCAAATGGTGTCAGACCTGCGCTACGCACAAATGTATAGCCCTGAGTCGTTTAGCCAATACCTTACTCAAGGCAGAAGAGGTGAGATTGAGCTAGTAAGTGCGCCTTCAGATAGCGATCCAATGCTTCGTCGCGTGCGCGCCATACAGGCAAAAGATGAACAATTTATTGATAGCCTTCAAGAAACCTATGATTCTTTCTGGGTAACCACTGAAGAGCCATACCGCAAGTACCAGAAAGAGACACTTCCTGAAGCCAAGAAAATCAGAGAACTTGAAGCAGAACGCACCACACAACAAGTCACGGCAGGGTTATTCGCAGTCGCGTCAGTGCTTTTAGGCTCTAACTCTAGCTCAACGGCTGGTCAAGTAGCCGCGGCAGGTGCTGGTATCGCTGCAATTGGCACACTGAGTGAAGCAATCAAAACTAACAAAGAGCTTCACGCCCAACGGGATCTATTCGATGAAATGGGGCAAAACCTTGATATTCAGGTAGCCGATCAAATTGTTGAAATAGACAATCAACGAATTGAGCTTCAAGGCACAGCAAGCGAACAATACTACCAGCTTCGCGCTCGCCTTAAAGATATCTATGACATGGAATCCACACCAATGACTGCGCTATAAGCCCAGTCGTTGGTGTTATCAAAACCATTAAATAAGATATCTATTCTATTGTTAAGTTAGAGAGTAAAGGGTTACGCATGCCAAGCGTTGAGCAACAAATAGAGCAAAGCAGAGCAAAGAAAAAGGCACTCATAAAAAAGTCACTGCTCGGTTTTTCACTGGTCATGTTGATAGGCGTCGCAGGCGTGCTCCTTATCTCATATATGCCTACTGTCACATCGAACGTTACGGACGCCACGGATGACACAACAGCAGTACCCCAAACCGCAAAATCCACACCCGTTGTGGAAGTTAATGAAGAAGAACGAAAAGCCCTTCAAATGGCGCTTAGCGAGTTAAAACAAAGTGTAAACGACTTGGTTAGTCGCGTTTCACACTCCCAGATGTTCCTAGAAAAAGCGAGTGAAGTTGAGCGCAAGTTGAATAGCGCGTTTAATGAATATGGCGCGTCCAACTACAGCGCAGTTATGAATGCACTGGATGATATAAAGAGCTCAGTTGACACAATAAATACTGACTACGAAAACGCCTACACTCAACCTTATGAAGACGCACTCCTTGCCTTCAATAATGGGAATGTTTCAAGCGCGTTTAACCTAAACAAAACGTCGTTAACGATAAACCCTGATTTCGAAAAAGCTAACATTTTGCAGCAACGCATTGATGTATTTGACGAGGTGCAAGACGCCTACGAGCAGGCACGCATTGGTAAGGTCGAGAACAACATCAGCAAACAGCGCGAAGCGTACGCAAAAATAGTACAGTTAGATCCTGCCCGTAAAGACGCACAGCAAGCACTTGATGCTATTAACCGGCAATTGCAAGACAGCCGATTTGATACGCTGCTAGCTCAGGCAAATCGAGCTATCGAGCAAGGTGACTACCCTGCTGCCGCAGAATTCCTCAATGACGCCAAAAGTCTAAAAGCTTCAAGCAGTGAGCTTGCCACCATTAGTAAAAAGCTCGCGTCTTTAATTGCTTCACAAGAGCAGCAGAAAATTGAAAATCAAGTCGCCTTGTTTGTCAGCGCAGATGAATGGCAAACCGTAAAGCTGCTAGCTAATAAAGGCCTCGCTAGCTTTCCAGCCAGCCCTGCTTTACTTGAGGCAAAACAAAATGCCGAAGCCATACTCGATGCAGAAAAAAGCTTGAGCGCTTACCAAAGGCGGCCAGAACGTTTATCGGATAACAACGTCAGAAATCTAGCCCTTAAAGACATTGCGCGAGCAGGTTCACATGCAGAAAAGAGCGCAAAACTGCGTGCCCAAATATCTTCGCTTGAGCAAGTGATCGACAATATCAATCAGCCCCGTTCCGTAACAATAACGTCGGATAACGATACCTATATTAAGGTACTTGGAGTAGGCCTCGTGGGGGAAGTAAAAACAAAAACCATTCAGCTGAAACCTGGTACATATCGCATTGAAGGTAGCCGCGAGGGTTATCGCTCAACCATTCAAGAGATTGTAGTTTCACCGTCAGACACCAACCTATCAGTACATGTTGTATGTACTGAAAAAGTATAAGGACCTATCTAGTGAGCAGTATTGATGACGCCATTGCCAAAGGAAAGAAGCGAAGAAAGGGCGTTGCTATAGCTTCATTAATAGGACTGGCCGCCGTTCTCGTTGTTTATTTTGGCTGGCTGTTTCTTACCAAAGGTTATGCCTTTGCAGTTTCTCCAGAACGTGCAGCACAAAATCCGCAATTTGCTGTTTTAAGTGGTAGTGCGATGTTCATCAGTGACAAGCTTTACGTGTTTGGTAGCCATGCCAAAGTCCAGGTTTCGGCCCCAAAATATCAAGATGCCACGGTTGTTATTAACGACAACTCGCCAAGCACTATTAATGTTACGCTCGTTCCTTTACCGGCAAAAGTCACCCTATCAACCTCCCCTTCGTTGAGTGAAATAACCTGGCATTTAAACGCTGAGAAAGTAGCGGTATCGAGAACCTACGTAACGGAATTAAAAAAGGGCAGCTACAGAGCAAGCGCCAGTCATCCGCATTATGAAACGGGTGAGATCCAATTTGATGCAGATATCGCGCAGGAAATTGAACAAGTTATTTCACTTTCTCCAGTTAAGGGCGCAATTAGTATAAACTCAAGCCCTTCTGGTGCTAATGTCTCCCTTGACGGTAAAGATATGGGTGTCACGCCACTTTCTATTAATATGAATGGCGGTAAGTACGAAATTGTCGTGACGAAGTCAGGGCTAGAGCCATTGGAAGACACCATTGAAGTCACTAGCCAACGCCCTAACCCGACAAGAAACTATAACCTTCAACCCCTTCAAGCACAGATAACAGTTTCGACAGACCCTCAAGGCGGCGTACTTACAGTAAATAATAAACCGACTGATACAAGATCTCGTGTGGATGCGAATACGCCACATATCGTCAAGTATGAAAAAACCGGATTTATTTCACAAAGCCAGCGGATCACGCTAGCTCCCGGCGAGAACAAAGCGCTTACGTTCAACCTTCAAGAAGAGCGAGGACAAGTGAATATAAGCGCGTCGTTAAGTGCAAAAGTTTTCATCGACGGTTCGTCTAAAGGTCAAACGCCGCTTAATTTAACGCTTCAAGCTTTACCGCACACAGTAACATTCGAACGTGAAGGATATCGCAGTGTTACCAAGACTATTACACCTAGTGCAAACAAGCCGGTGAAAGTACACGCTGATATGCTTACAGAGTTTGAAGCAAGACGGCGTGAAGGTAAGCCGCTTTTTGCAAATACACTGGGTATTCAACTTTCGCTTGTTACACCCAAGGCCTTCACTATGGGCTCTCCTGCAAACGAAAAGGATCGCCAGCGCAATGAAACACAAAGAGACGTATCTTTTTCGCGTAAATTCTGGATGTCTAATCACGAGATTACTCAGGCGCAGTTCGCCGCGTTCGCAGGGAAAGGCGCTAGCAGCAAGCTACCGATCACGAATGTTTCGTGGAGTGATGCGGTTGCGTTTACAAATTGGCTAAGCGAGAAGGAAGGTTTAACACCGTTTTATGTTGTTCAAAATGGCAGAGTAACGGGTATTGATAAAACCTCGAAAGGCTATCGTTTACCTACGGAAGCCGAGTGGGAATTCGTTGCAAAAATGAATCGCCGAGCATCACCAACAATCTTTGTTTGGGGTAATCAGTTTAGGCTTCGCGATAAACAAGGTAACTTCGCTGATGCATCGCTAAGTGGGAAACAGACCTTCATTTTAAAAGACTACGATGACGGATTTGTCGACAAAGCCCCTGTTGGTTCGTTCAAAGCTGAACGTGGTGGATTCTACGATTTAGATGGCAATGTGCGTGAGTGGGTCCACGATGTTTACCAGAATTCACCATCAAACCAGTCTGGTACTTTTGCCGACTACCTAGGCCCTGTTGGACAAGGTAAACACGTAGTAAAAGGCGCGTCGTTTCAAACGGGTCGGCTTAAAAATATTCGCGCAAGCGTGCGCAGCGGTGAGACTGAACCTGCTGACGATATAGGCTTTCGCATAGCGAGATACGAGAATTAATATGAAAAAGAAACTGATCATTGCTGCAGTATTGTTGGCCATTGCGGGCACGGCAAGTGCGTACTTTGTATCGTTAGATTCGCCGCAAGACTTTCCAACTAACATTTAACTATCATGGAATGATGATGAATAAAGAGAATACGTTGTCAATGAACCCCAGCTTTCTTGTAAGTGGCGGGGTCTTTCTATTTATATTTGCCTTGGTACATTTCCTATTTGCCGGTGTCATTCGCCCCGCGGCCGAAAAAGTCATGGCAACGGCTGGCACAGCGTCCCTATCCTCTTTCTGGGTTATTCTTAAAGATATCGAGCAACAGGTTTGTATCTCACTGATGCTGTTTTGCATTTTCCTAATGGTTTACAAGCTTTGGAAGCTGCTGGACGAAGAAGAGATTTACTCACGAGATTTACTGCCTGAGCACAACAAAGATACGCCACTAAATGTAGATAAAGCGTTAGATGAGCTTTCGTCTTCATCTTATAGCGACACCCCCGCATACAGCACGTGGATAAACTGCATTAGACGCTTTAAAAACACACAGAACGTGCAGCATGCTGCCGATGCAATCCACGCTTCGGTAGAAAATATTGCTGCCCAGCTTGAAAGTGGTAATAACGTGATTCGCTACATAATCTGGGCTATTCCTTCGATTGGTTTCGTTGGTACTGTTCGCGGTATTGGCGCAGCCCTTGCGCAAGCAGACGCAGCCCTGGATGGTGATATAGCGGGAATGACGGCTTCGCTGGGCGTTGCGTTCAACTCTACGCTCGTCGCGCTTTTTATATCGCTTATACTAATGTTGTTAATGCACCTGTTAAATGGTCGCCAAGACACTATGGTAATTCGCACACAAGAGTCTTGTGAACACCACCTTCTGTCACACCTTCACAACTAATTAGGCGAGACAGTAATGCCTAAAGTGCGTAAAGCCGAAGACGGATTTAACCTGGCGTTTTTAGACGTTATAGCCTGTGGCCTTGGCGCGGTTATTCTTATTTTCATTCTGGTCGACTTTAAAGCGTTTACACCTACACCAACTGAAGAGAAAGAAAAATTAGAGCAGGAACTCGCCGCCGCAGAGCAAGAACAACAAAAACTCAAAAAGTCGATTGACGAATTAAACGATAAAATTGCCCTTGAGTCAGCGAAGCAAGACGATGCTCAGCAAGCGCAAGCAGATACAACGCAAGACCAGTCAAAACTACTGCAAGATATGTCTACAGAAATGGCAGTAGTGGCTGATCTTGAAAACCAGCTAGCCGCATTGTCTAAAGAAGTAGAAAAGTCAGCCAACATTCAAATGCAAGGTACCGGCGAACAGAACTACATCACTGGCATGAAAATAGAGGGCCCGGAAATAGGTCTGCTAATTGACAAAAGTGCGTCAATGATGGGCGACAACTTGGTAGATATTTTAGGCAAGTTAGCGTTGAGTGATAGCCAGAAGGTCTCTACGCCGAAGTGGATACGCACCAAACGGGTAGCCCAATGGATGCTCGCGCGAGTCCCTTTAGAATCAAGAGTCACCGTAGTGACTTTTTCAGACACCGCTACCACACTAGGCCTTCGTGATGTAAATAGTGCCAAAGTCAGCGGCTCGATGAACGCCATAGTTAAAGACCTCGGTGCTGTCGTCCCCAATGGAGGAACAAACCTTCAAGAAGGTTTAAGCATTTTATTTAAGGCTAACCCAAACATCACCGATGTGTATATTGTCACCGATGGCCTTCCTACCTTGGGTGACGGACTACCTATGAGCTGCAAAAGCTTCATTAGTAGTAAAAAGTCAATTTCATCAGATTGCCGTAAGACCTTATTTGTTGAAACCGTTAAGCGCGCTAAGAAAGGCGTGCATTACAATGTGATTTTGCTGCCCATTGAGGGCGATCCTTTTGCTTCACCTATGTACTGGGAATGGACCCGCGCAACAAGCGGCACTTTCCTATCACCTGCTCCGGAGTGGCCTTAATGCGCAAAATTCAACGAGCTCCCGTTGAGGTATTCAACATTGCCTTTCTCGACATAATTTCCTGTGCTTTCGGCGCCGTAGTCATGCTGGTGCTTCTGGCCAAAAACGGCACTGAAGACACCGAGCGCGGCCCTAGTAACGTAAGCGTTCTTATTGACCAGGTATTACAGGCTCAAGTTGACGTGGAAACGCTCAAAGGCGCACTGTCAGATAAGCTACAAGAACTGAAAGCAGCACAAAGCAAAACCGCTTCCGTCACGGAACAGAAAGACAATTTAGACTCATCGATACCACGCGCACAACAAACCATTAATCAACTGAAAGACAAAGCTTCGTCGCTGCGTAACGAAATACGCCAGGCAACCGCTATGTTAAATACGCCGAATCCGACAGATACGCCTGACGATGATGTTGGTGGAATTCCCACCGATGCTGAGTACGTTATTTTTGCTATCGATAACTCGGGTTCCATGTCCTCTGGCAGTGGTTGGAATCGCGTGATCACCGTCGTAAACGACATTTTAAAAAACCATCCTAAAATGAAAGGTTTTCAGATTATGTCTGCTGACGGAAGCTTTATGTTTTCCAGTAGAGCTGGGCAATGGCTAGATGACAGACAAACAATGAGAGACACCGCGATGAGCCAAATGAAGAGCTTTAAAGGAGGCGCGAGTCAGCCTGAAGCGGGGATCCTTAAAGCCATCAAGCTGTATAAAAACACCAAAGGGCGTGTGAGTCTTTATGTGTTTGGCGATGATTATCAAAGGCCGAATTTAGATCAGATTGTAAGTCAGATTACCCAAGCTAACCAAGGTGCCAATGGACAGCCTGTTATTCGTATACACGGCGTAGGCTTTAGCCGAAGTAATGGAAACGCACAGCGCTTTAGTGCATTTATGCAGGCGGTGGCGAAGCGAAACCGCGGCGCTTTCATCGGCCAATATTTTTAAGTAAAGTGTAGCCATTGTGACATTTGGCTAGACACATTAAATGACCAACCCGTTAAAGCGCATTCAATCGGTAGAGCGAGCCTTTATTCTGTTAGAAGCCATCGCCGAGCTTGGCGGCAGCGCCCGATTGAACCAACTCTCGGAGCATTGCAAGCTAAATAAAACCACCGTTCATGGGCTTTTAAACACCTTAGCGACGTTAGGGTATATTGCACGAGAAGACAGTCGTTACCTACTTGGGCCTCGTCTCTCAACACTCTCGGCCCACATTAATGTTCAACATCAAAAAATTCGTTCGCGATTTCAATCTATTCTGGATTATGCGGCAAATCTTTCTGGGGAAACCAGTTATTTAGCTGTGTTAGGTGGGAACCAAGACTACATTTACGCTGAGGCCATTCAAAGCGGTAACAGCCTTCGCCTTGCTAACCCTCGAGGACGAAGGGAAAGGCTTGATACCAGTGCTATTGGTAAAGTGTTTCTTGCTTTTAATGGCGATCTTGTTAGGCAGATGCGAATAACTAAAGCTATACCTTTGGCATTGACTAACGAACTTAAACAGATACGTGAATTGGGATATGCACTTGATTTAGAAGATGCCGAAGTGGGTCTTAACTGCCTAGCCATTCCACTTTATCACGAGGGAAAGATTGATGCTGTGCTGGGCGTAGCTGGACCAGCTGCTCGTATACCGGCCTCGCAATTACGCGCGTTTGCGAGTAAATTGCAGCGCGTTAGCTTGTAACACCAACCGAACACCTGTTCGACATTATCCAACTTTCCCAAAATTATCACACTTCTCATTTTATCTACGCGGCACTGCCTCTATTGTGCTTGACAAATAACGCCCCCTGGCGTTTTAACTACATATTGAGGATTAGAATATGAAACTAGTAGATGCCCAAGCACTTGTCACCAAAGCCGAAAAGATAGCCCAGCGTGATGGGTTTAGTATTAGTGTGTCTGTTGTTGACGTGGCGGGATTACAGGTGCTGTTTTCTCGTATGGATGGCACGGCGCTTGGCACAATTGATGTGGCCAACAAGAAGGCTCGCACAGCAGCTCTTTTTCATACCGATGCTAAAGCCCTAGGTGAAGTAGCGCGCGCAGGCTCATCACTCTATACCCTTGAAAATACTAATGGCGGCATGATTAGTTTTGGCGGAGGCTTGGTTATTCGCAACGAGCAAGGTGATGTTATTGGTGGGTTTGGCGTAGCGGGTGCAACACTTGAAGCAGATGAAGAGATTGCACAGGAGGCACTTTATGGATAAACACGCTAAGTTGCACCCCGCAATTTATCTTCTATCACTGACGGCTTTCGCTATTGGCGTTGCTGAATTTGTTGTGGTAGGCGTGCTGAACAGTATTGCCAGTGACTTTGCTATACCTATTGAAAAAGCAGGCTCGCTGGTTGGGCTATACGCCCTTGCACTGGCAATAGGTACGCCTATTGTTACTCTTATGCTTGCTCGCTTTAATAAGAAACTAGTAATTGTCGGCCTAATTAGTGTTTTTGCGCTGGGCAATTTAGTATCGGCTACGGCACAGAGTTTTGAGGTGTTGCTGGCAGGGCGTATTGTTACTGCCGTTGCACACGGTAGCTTTTTTGCTGTTGGTGCAACAGTCGCGTCGGCGTTAGCCCCAAAAGGCGCTGAATCAAAGGCCATCGCGTTAATGTTCGCGGGCTTGACGCTTGCGATGGTTATAGGCGTTCCATTAGGAAGCTTTATTGGTAATATTGCAGGTTGGCAATGGCCGTTTCTCGCTGTATTTGCTTTGGCGATCATATCGTTGCTAGCCACCAGTTTTCTTTTACCTGCGCAAGCAATATCGCCAAAATCGTCGGTTAAAACACAGCTTGCGGCGCTTACCAACTCTCGCGTGCTCGCTATGATGCTTGTGACTATTTTGGGCTTTGGTGCCACATTTACCGCATTTACTTACATTACGCCAATCATGGTAGACATTACTGGCTTTAGCGAACAAACAGCCAGTGTTTTACTGTTGGTTTTTGGTGGTGCCACCTTTATTGGTAACTTAGCTGGAGGGAGCGCGTCAGCCCGTTTTGGATGGCAAAAAACGCTACTGGGAAATCTTGGTGCCCTTGCATTAATGTTTGTTGTGCTGCTGTCCGCCATGCATCAAATGTGGTCTATGGCGCCAGCGTTATTTGTATGGGGCTTACTTGCTTTCTCTTTATCGCCGTCGTTGCAAACCGGCATGCTAAATATTGCATCTACGCATACGCCTAAAGCCGTCGACTTTACTTCTGCGCTTAATATTGCCGCCTTTAATTTTGGTATCGCGTTAGGAGAGTATTCAGGAGGAAGCTTGGTCGCTATTGGGAAGATGCCAAGCACTCCTGTTGCGGGAATTGTAATGGTTGCTCTTGCTTTAGCGCCACTGATGTATTTACACAAAGCAAAAGCGAAGTAACGCGCTCGCCGCTCTAGCTATAGTCAAGAACAAGAAGGCTTCAATACGAAGCCTTCCTCGCTTTCTCTTGAGCCAACACAGCGATTATCTGTTTCGGCCATACTGTTCGTGTGACGACACCCAGTCTGACGAACTAATGGCTGATGCTAGTGATATCTCTCCGGCTAATACCACAGACGCCACAATTTCTGCAAATTTATACACGCGATCTCGCCCGTAGCAATCCAGCAACTCTAAGCACTTGCGCTGTGTACCTATTCCTGTACCACCGCCATACGTCGCTACGATGAGCGATGGAATGGTAATAGACACGTACAGGTCACCGTCGTCTGTTAATTCTGAATACATCATTGCCGCCGACGATTCAGATACGTTTGCAACATCCTGCCCTGTGGCGATAAACATAGCAGTAATACCGTTTGGTGAATGCAGACCCGTGTTATTCACACCAGACAAGAAAGATCCTACGCCAGCTACACGGCCGTGATAATCTATCTGTTTGGGGTCTACGCGCATTACTTCTAATAAATGTTCGCGTTTAATAGTGGCTTCAGCTGTCACCCGTTTACCACGGGTACGCATAATATTTATTTGAGAGGCCTTTTTGTCTGTAGCAAAGTTAGACTCAAGGTAGAAATTCTCTATCCCCTCATAATGATCGAGTATCCACCCGCATGCTGCGAAGGTAGCACGTCCAACCATGTTTTGACCCGCTGCGTCACCGGTCTTAAAGTTAAAACGCAAAAACGCAAATTTGTTCGATAGGAAATGGTCGATATACGTCAGCTTAGCAACACTTGAGGTCGCTTCTGCTTCTTCTTTAATCTTCTCAAAGTTTGCTTTAATCCATTTAACGAAATCTCTGGCACCTCGTGCATTTTCAAAAATAAATACAGGGGCTCGCTGCATAGCATCGTCGACGACCGTTGCCGTTACGCCACCGCTCATGTTAAGCAGCTTCATGCCTCGGTTGTACGATGCCACCAGCGTACCTTCGGTAGTCGCTAACGGCACGACAAACTCCCCTTGTGCATGCTCTCCGTTTATCTTCAACGGCCCTGCAATACCAATAGGAACCTGCGCCACGCCAATAAAATGCTCAATATTCCCCTTAAGCGCTTGTGGGTCGATTGAGTACTTACCTACGTGATCAATTTTCTTTCCGGTGGCGCTTTCGAAATATTCTTGGCGTGTTTTTATAATACTTTCGCCGTAGTCATCCATGTCGTCACGAGGAATAAAAGCGCTGCGTTGTCCTGGCGCAGTAATATTGTCTTCCACTTCAAATTTAAGCTTTCCAAAAGGCGAAGCAGAAAAGCAAATACCCAGTTTTCGCTTTTCTGGGCACGGCGCTTCATCAATATCTAAATGCACGGTAATGGTTTGACGCAAGCCAAAGGGCTCTCCGTCTGATTTATTTAATGCTTCTATGGAAATACTGGAGTCGGGAGTTAACTGGAGTGAAATTTTATGCTCTGGAATTTTTTCGCCATCAAGAGATATCCACTTTACTTCTTTAATGGTTGCGTCTTTCAATCTGTTTTTCAGAGAAAAAGATAAGCCTTTATCTGTCTTCGTAAGACTTGCGCGTGTATAGAGTTGCTTTAAAAGTATGCTGGGCACAAACATGAGGCTTCCTTCTGTGTGTTTTTACCGTGTTATTTTCATATTCCTTTGTTTTTTATAGCACATTCTTTATACAGCTCTATGACTTCTTTGTATTTTACTGGCAATTATTTGTGTCTGAATCACTTCTAAATTTGAGCCAGCCGCTTTCAAAAATGCGCCAACACCAGTGAAACCGTGTGCTACTGAAATATAGACCTTAGCAGTAATTCATCAAGTTCCCAACCCACCTAAAGTGAACACCGTCACCGCAGTAATGTTGACCACAAGGTATCTGGTAGTAACAAAACGGAGGCGTCAAGGACTGTGATGCCAAGGAGAAAAAGCCTAAACGGAAGTGGCGGCCAGATACCTTTAACGTGACCCAAACAAAGTTAGATAAGCACTGCAACGCAAATGCATAAACAAAAAAGGAATGGAGATGAGAACAGGACTGTTTAGAAAGGAAGTCATTGATGAGCAATCAAATGCTGTTGATGGACGTTTTTTAATGACCCCAAAACCTGTTTATTCTGCAATAGCTGGCCTGCTTGTGGTCTGGATTTTGGCAGTGATTATTTATCTAAATACGGGAAGCTACGCACGAAAGGCATCAGTGAGTGGATGGCTGGAACCCAGTCATGGCGTTTTTAAGCTCTATGCGGATGCAAGGCGCGGCAAAGTGCTTGATGTATTGGTCAGTGAAGGTCAATTAGTGAGTAAGGGCGCGCCGCTAATTAAGATCAACTACAGTAGCGATGATGCATCAGGTAATAAAGTTAGCACGCAGTTGCTCGCTGAGCTTGAAGCAAAGCAGCATCGAACACGTCAAAGTATTCAACGTCTTGATGTGTTGCATAGAGCGCAGCGACAAGGCTTAGAAGAACAACTAAGCCAAGCCAAACGGGCATTAACGGCTTTAGACGCCATCGTTGAATTGTCGCAAACCCAGTGGGCACTAGCACTAAAGCAGTGGGAGAAAGCGCAAACCTTACTTAATCAAGGGCACATTAGCCAAGCAGACTATGAAAACCATACGCTACAAAGATTGACCGCCGAACAACAGCTTACGTTGGCCCAAAAAGACCAAAATGACGAAAAGGCGAATATCGCTGCTCTCCACCATGAACTTGCCACTTTGCCTCAACAGCAGGCCAATGAAATGGCAAACGTGGAGAACACCTTGAGCGATCTCACGCAGCAAATAGTAAGTCACAAGAGTAACGCAGAAGAAACGATTTATGCGCCTCACAATGGCGTGATATCCGGCCTTCAAGTAAAGGCGGGATATACCATCGATAGCTCTCGCCCGCTTCTTACCTTACTGCCTAAAAATGCTGACATTCAAGCGCGTATTGCAGTTCCCGTGCGGTCTGCTGGATTTTTACGCAAAGGCCAAGCCCTGCATATTCGATACGACGCATTTCCTTATCAAAAATTTGGTGTGCAGTCAGGCGAGATAGTGAACATTTCACCTTCGTTGGTGCTACCTGGTGAGCTTACCGACATCCCTATTTCTATTAGTGAACCCGCTTATCTTGTTACTGCAACGCTAAATACAAAAGAAATATTGGCTTATGGAAACAATATTTCACTGAAAGCTGGGATGACATTTTCTGCAGACGTAGATTTAAGTCAACGTACGTTGATGGAGTGGTTAATGGAACCACTGTATAGCATTACTGGGAAGCTGTAATCATGATGAACATTACACACCCACTTTCAACGCAAATCCTTTATACAAAAAAGCGTGTGCCCGTTGTACTGCAAAGCGAAGCAGCTGAGTGTGGAATTGCTTGTATGACTATGATTGCGCAGTACTATTCTGATAAACGTGATCTAAATGCTCTACGTCAGACTGTGTCTGTGTCGCTACGAGGCACTACGTTAAAAGACGTAATGCGCATTGCAAGTGATTTGGGTTTCCAAACCCGCGCCATCAAGATAGAAATGGAGCACTTAGCGCAATTATCTTGCCCTGCAATTCTACATTGGAACATGAATCACTTTGTTGTGTTAACTAAAGTGAAAGGAAAAACCCTTACCATTCACGACCCCGCGCTTGGAGAAAGAAAACTCACTTATTCTGAGGCGTCGAAGTACATTACCGGTATTGCACTTGAAGTCACGCCTAGCGACACATTTAGTCCCAAGAAGTCCGCGCCACGTTTGGGTCTTAGTCAATTCTTCACTCGAACAACAGGGTTTAAGCGCAATCTTCTAACCCTTTTTGCGTTATCGATTGTGTTGCAGTTATTTGCACTTGCTTCACCCTATTACATGCAAACAGTCGTAGATGATGTATTGATTTACAACAACGATGCATTACTGAAAGCGCTGGCAATAGGGTTTGCCCTGCTACTAATAATAGAAACTTTTACTAGCGGGATAAGAAAGTTCGTTATTCTGTCGGTGTCGTCTCGCCTTCAGCTTCAAATGTCGGCGTCGGTATTTAAGCACTTATTATCGCTTCCCTTGGACTACTTCGACAAGCGACATATTGGCGATGTGGTATCCCGCTTTGGCTCACTGGCGAGTATTCGTGAGTTCCTAACCACCGGCCTGGTTACTGCGCTGTTAGACGGGCTCATGGCAGTGATCACACTAGCAGTAATGATTTTATATTCGCCCAAACTCACTCTGGTTGTAGTGGCGATCATGCTTGCCTACCTCGCCGTTCGTCTTGGACTGCTGCCGTTTATTAAACGTCTTACAACTGAACGCATTGCGCTTGCAGCATTAGAACAAAGTCACTTTATGGAAAGCGTACGCGCTATCCTACCTATTCGCGTATACAGCCAAGAAGTACAGCGCCACGGGCAGTGGCAAAACAAGCTTGTCGCCACGCTAAACAAAGACATCACTCTTGGAAAAATCAACATAGGCAGCGCACTGACCAATCAGCTATTGTTTGGCGCTGAAAATTTGGTCGTTGTGTATATTGGTGCCAGCCTGGTTATGGAAGGAACCCTTTCGATAGGGATGCTGCTGGCATTTATGGCGTACAAAGCTCGCTTTGTCAGCGCATTAGATGGCGTAGTTAACAAGCTGATTGAGCTTAGTATGTTAGGTGTTCACTTCAACCGCTTAAGCGACATTTTACTTACACCATCACAGCAGAAGCCTCTGTCGTTAAAAACTAAGGACGATACATTTGAAAAACAAAACGTTCATTTTAGCAATGCAGACGTCCCCAACTCATCCACGTCCAACTCACTTGCACCTAACGTTTTAACACCTGATGGCGCAAGTACGCCCTCGCTTCTTGATGCCAAAACTCGCCCTGTAGCGCTTAAAGCGACGGCGCTCAGTTATCGCTACAGTGAAACCAATGCGTGGGTGTTTAAAAATCTAATGTTCTCGGTACATAGCGGAGAGATCGTCGCAATCACAGGCGATAGCGGCTGTGGAAAAAGCACAATGCTTAAGTGCCTGATGGGACTGTACCCTGTTTCAGAAGGCAATATCGAACACCCAAGCTCTACAAACCCAGTCATCGCGTCAGTGCTTCAGGAGGATACCTGTTTAAGCGGCACCATCGCGCAAAATATCTGTTGTTTTGAAGAAGCTCCCGACCTCAAGAAAATGGTTCACGTCGCTCAGCTTGCCTGTATCCATGAAGACATCATGCAGATGCCTATGCAATACCACTCCTTGGTCGGTGATATGGGTAGCAGCTTAAGTGGTGGTCAAAAACAGCGCCTGCTTCTAGCAAGAGCGCTTTATCAAGAGCCAGACATTTTATTTTTAGACGAAGCAAGCAGTCACCTAGATATGGAAAACGAGGCTCAGATAAATCATCACCTTAAGTCTCTAAATATGACGCGAATTATTGTGGCACATCGCCCTCAATCAATTGCCATGGCAGACAAGGTTTATCGTCTGGAAAACGGCAACTTACATCTATGCCCTCCCACTGAAGTAACAGGAAGCGCAACATCAGGTAAACACGGAGAAACACTATGAAAACACATGAAATCAGAGAACCCGCAGTATTAATGACAGCAGCTGAACGCATGCAAATAGATGCGAACGGCATTACCGCCCGGAACAGCGTTATCCCCATTGACTGTTTATCAAAACGCGAACTACAAGTTGCACACAAAATAATGGAAGGACGCTCAAATAAGGTTATTGCCTCAGAGCTATTCATCAGTGAAAGGACCGTCAAATTTCACTGCGCCAACATTTACAAAAAGCTCAACATTAGTAACCGTTCTGTGCTTATTGCCTGCTGTTTTAGAACCCTTTACCAAGAAGTGGTTTCGCTGTAAGCGTGTCCACTTCATTACTCACCACGCCACTACAAGGAGCGTACATTATGAAAAACCATCCATTAACTCAGAACCAACCAGCAAATTCTAAGCTTGCTACCGTTGCTGAATCTCAGCTATTTGAGGTATCCGGCGGACTACGAGCTCGCCTAAGTGAAAGTGTGCCGGTAGTCGGTCCAACACCTAAAGAGCCCGTTTACATAACCATGGCTATTGGTGAAGGCGGCGGCAAACTACCTGATATTTTGTCGTAACTTACCGCCTATCAAAGTCAACACATGGATACGGTTTAGGCAGTATTCCATGTGTTGATTTAAGGGCTACTAGATTCTTTGAACACTTAAAACGCTAGCAAGGAACGCAAATGCACGTCGCACTACTAGGCAGTGAGCAAGACCCACAAATTCAACATATAGCCAAAGCACTTCACCAAAATAACACGCCCTTTTATTTCGCCAATACGCAACATTTTGGTTCTACGTGGAAGATCAGCTACGACCCTGACTTCGATGACGGGCTAATTCATTTCAATTCGCCTTCACTTTGCGACCAACCTAGAGTTACGTTTTCAAATACCCAGGCCGCTTATTGGCATGAGTACCTACCTGGTATACCGCTAAAAGACCCTAGTGATAATGCTAAAAACGATGCCAGTGCAGATGCTCAAACACAAGGTGATAGACCTCATGATGGTGAATCTACTTTGCTAGAAAACGCAGGGTGGGTTGAGCAAGAGCGAGCAAGTACGCTACTTTGCTGGTTCAGCTATAGCGACATTAAATGGGTGAACTCTATCGACGCTGTTCGAAGCCACCAGTGTAAACCTTATCAATCGCGTATTGCTGGCAAACTAGGAGCACATATTCCCTACACCTTTGTTGGCAATGCACCCGAGGTTGCTTCGCAGTTTTGTAACAATATGCGAGACGTTATTTACAAGCCTGTACGCGGCGGTCGAACTGCGCAGTTTGTGAATAAACAACCAAACATGCGCCCGTTACTCAATGCGCTTTTAGGTGAACGCCCTGTTACCTTTCAAAAATATATTGCAGGCGTGAATGTACGAAGCTATGTGCTTGGCAATGACGTACTCAGCGTACAAATCGACTCAAGTGAATTAGATTACAGGAATGACGACAATGCGAGCGTATCGGTGACCCTAGTCCCCAGCGACGTTAAGCAGTTAGCTATCAAAATATGCAAAGCATTAGGTATGCACTGGTGTGCTATCGACTGGCGTAAAAGTGCGAAGGGAAAATACTTTTTTCTAGAGGCCAACCCCAGCCCTTACTTCCTAAAAGTAGAGAACGATACCGGTCTAGATATAACAGAAAAATTGGTAGCACTGCTGGTAAAGACTTCGTAGTAGCAAGCAGGACGTTTAGAGGCTAATTGGGTTTCCAAAACAAATTTGCGATTGTTTAGAAGCCTTTACGCAATCATTGACAATACCCCAACAACCTATCAATATGATAGGATGAGTTTCAAAAGGCATTCATGGCTAATCTCAATCCCCAAGGAATTAATGAATTCCCTCTTACAGAGGAAACTGCCAGAAAAATAATGAATGACCTCGCAGAAAACTATACTCACCGGATTCGGTGGACTAAACATGTTAAACAGCGCATGCATGAGCGAGGAATCACTACAGGTCAGGTGATCACTTTATTAAAAAGTAAGCACTCAGTATTTAGAGAGGGGCCATATCTTGATATTTCTGGAGACTGGAAATTTAATTTGAAAGGTTTAGCTGCGGGCAAAGTTATCGAACTCACTGTTGCACTTAAAAATCATCATGATAGTCCAATGTCATTTCTAATTACTGTATGGATAAGTTGAGAGGGTAAAATGTACCATTACACTGAAAGCGGGTTATCAAATGTATACCTGAAAAACGGTGTTACCGTTGAAGTTGTAGACGGTGAAGAATATACAAGCATTGACGATATGAACGGTCTTCATAGTGCGATAGCACAGACAATTGTTAATACCAACAAGCCTCTTGCTCATGATGAGTTTAAATTCTTACGTGTAGAACTAAATGTTTCTCAAAAAATGCTGGCGAATCGTTTTGGTGTTGATGAACAGACCATTGCGCGTTATGAGAAAGGTCAAACAAAAATTCCACGGACAACAGATGCTGCCTTAAGAGCCTTATACATGGAAAGCCAAGAGAAGAATAATCCCGTAAGTTACTTTCTTGATTTACTAGCAAATACCCAAGCGGAAGAAGCTGCAAAAATAATTCGTCTTGAAGAAGTCGAAGACCATTGGGAAAAAGTAGAATGGTAAAAAAGCCGACTTAACGTCGGCTTTTTAATTCTTGTTCATGTAGAAGGGTTAGTTGAACATATCAACTAACGGGGAAACTTCTACTTAGCGCTAAATTACAAGATAAAGCGCGACAGATCTTCGTTATCTACCAAGGTTTCTAGGTGGCTGTTAACGTAGTCTGCATCAATCACGAATGACTCACCGCTCTTTTCAGAGGCGTCAAACGAGATGTCTTCCATAAGGCGCTCTAGCACGGTGTGCAAACGGCGGGCACCAATGTTTTCAGTGCGCTCATTCACCTGCCATGCCGCTTCGGCGATACGCTGAATACCAGAATCGTCGAAACTAATATCCACGCCTTCTGTCTTCATTAGCGCAATGTACTGGTGCGTTAATGACGCATTCGGCTCGGTAAGAATGCGCTTGAAGTCACCGACTTTAAGGGCAGATAGCTCAACGCGAATTGGAAGACGACCCTGAAGCTCTGGAATAAGGTCAGACGGCTTGCTCATTTGGAATGCGCCCGAAGCGATAAACAAGATATGGTCAGTTTTAACCATGCCGTGTTTTGTCGATACCGTTGAACCTTCCACAAGTGGAAGCAAGTCACGCTGAACACCTTCGCGAGACACATCGGCCGACGAGTTGCCCTCGCGCTTACAAATTTTGTCAATTTCGTCGATAAACACAATACCGTGCTGTTCTACCGACTCAATGGCTTTTTCTTTCAAATCTTCTTGATTCACAAGGCGTGCAGCCTCTTCTTCAATTAGTAGTTTGAACGCTTCTTTAATTTTCAGCTTCTTCTTTTTCTTTTGCGAACCCGACAAGTTCTGGAACATGCCCTGAAGCTGATTGGTCATTTCTTCCATACCTGGAGGCGCCATAATTTCTACGCCCACCTGCGGAAGTGCCACATCAATTTCAATTTCTTTGTCGTCTAAGTCGCCCTGACGAAGCTTTTTACGAAATGCTTGGCGCGTACCGCGATCTTCAACGTTTTCCTTATTACCCCATGCATCTTCTGGTGGAGGCAGCAAAACGTCTAAAATGCGCTCTTCCGCTGCTTCTTCTGCGCGGAATTTCACCTTTTTCATTTCATTTTCTTTCGTCATCTTCACCGCAATATCAGCAAGATCACGAATGATGGTCTCAACTTCTTTACCTACATAGCCCACTTCAGTGAACTTAGTCGCTTCAACTTTAATGAACGGCGCGTTAGCAAGTTTTGCTAAACGGCGGGCTATTTCAGTTTTACCCACACCCGTAGGGCCAATCATCAAAATATTTTTTGGCGTAACTTCTTGGCGCAGCTCAGGTTCAAGCTGCATACGACGCCAGCGATTTCGAAGTGCAATAGATACAGCGCGCTTGGCATCTTGTTGACCAATAATATGTCGGTCTAACTCGTGAACAATTTCTCTTGGTGTCATTTCAGACATGAATAAACCCTTTTCTAACAGCGCTTGCTGTACTCAAATTCATACGAGCGACAGCAAGCCGATAACAGCACTCAGCTATTACTTAGTAATCTAGTACATCAACCGTTTGGCTATGGTTAGTGAATACGCAAATATCACCCGCTATGGTCAACGCTTTTTCGGCAATTTCTTTTGCGCTTAGCTCTGTATTTTCAAGTAGTGCCGTAGCTGCGGCTTGCGCGTAGTTACCACCAGAGCCAATCGCGATAAGATCTTGTTCTGGCTGCACCACATCACCGTTACCGGTAATAATAAACGATGCGGTTTCGTCGGCTACGGCAAGCAGTGCCTCTAGTTTGCGAAGCGCCCTGTCAGTCCGCCAATCTTTGGCGAGCTCTACTGCCGCTTTGGTCAAATGGCCTTGGTGGGCTTCAAGCTTTGCTTCAAAGCGCTCAAACAGCGTAAATGCGTCGGCCGTGCCACCAGCAAAGCCCGCTAAAATCTTGTCGTGGTATAAACGGCGCACTTTGCGCGCATTACCTTTCATTACGGTATTGCCCAGTGATACCTGTCCGTCACCGGCCATTACCACTTGATTCCCACGTCGTACAGATACAATCGTTGTCACGTTAATTCCCCGTTTAGCTGGGCGCCGCTGCGTTTTTCGTCTAGCAAAGGCAGCAGCGTTCAAATTCAATAACAAATAAGTGGGGGAAGGCTTTTTAATTTCAAGGGTAAGACAAAAGAATGTGCGCTCAAACCTGCCTACTATATGGGCTTAGCGCATACGGTGCTTATTGAATACACCATTTATCGAGTGCATACTCTCGCCAATGGAGCCTATGGTCAGTTGAAATGATGCCTAGGTAATGAAATGCAGATAAAGTAGCAACAATGAAGACGCTACATAATGGTTTTAAAGGAGTGGTAGTGAAGTATCAGGGAAGAATTCAACAGTGGGACGATGCTAAAGGTTATGGTTTTGTAGAACCTAACGGTGGAGGCACGCGCGCGTTTACTCATATCAAAGCGTTTAAACAACGCTCTAGGCGCCCGGTTAATGGCGACATTATTGTTTATGAAGTTGAGCAGGATAGAAATGGTAATCACCGCGCCTGCAACATCAGCTTACTCAAGGATCACAAAGCAAAACGTTTACGTGCCAATAAGCCAACCTCGCAAAGAAAACGTAATGTTATCGGACTGAGTATTTTCTCCGGTGCACTTGCGTTATTTACATTGTCAGGTCGGCTACCGTTTATAGTACCTATCGTTTATGGCGCGGTAAGTTTGCTTACCATACTGTTTTACGGCATAGACAAATCGGCTGCAAAAAAGGAAAAACGGCGAGTTTCAGAGGCAAAACTGCATATATTAAGCTTATTGGGAGGTTGGCCTGGTGCATTGCTAGCCCAACAGATTTTTAAACATAAGCGTAGTAAATCGTCATTTATGAGGGTTTATTGGGTAACGGTTTTGGTTAATCTCATTTTGCTTGGGCTAATTGCATTTGAAGTGATTAGTACGCAGGCATTCATGGTTGAAATTTAGCGAAATCGATACCCTTCAATGTCAAAACCAAAACCACTTTCGGAGCCCTTAACATACACCCATCCTTTATTTGGTAAGCGTTTGTGCTCACTTTGATTTAAGCATAATCGCCCATCTGACAAGGTACCGCTCTCTTTTAACAACAGTGAGTGTCGACAGTGTTTAGAGCCGCTGCCTTTTTCATAAGCAAATTTCAGTTCCGTTTCTTGTTTTCCGGACGCCAAGTGAAGCGTGTAGGGCAATGCCCTATCAATAAAATTCCAAGTAAAAATAAGCCCCAAAAACGGCATGGTGAAAATTGTTACTTTTCCACGCCAATCTTTCATCACAAATTGCGCTTGTCGTTTATCGATGGAAATAGACAGGTAATAAAAGGCACAATAAACAAAAGTAAATAAAACAATGGCCCATGTTGAATTATCTAGCCATGCGTTAATCACGATAAAGTTGGTGAATGCCGATACAATCAAAGCGCCAATAAGTACTAAAAAAGCGCCGTTACTGATACGTGTTATTGGATGAAGCTCAGACCATTTAGGTCGAGTAAAATACTCATCTTGAAGGGCGCTATCCGTAGCATTCTCAGGTGGCAGCGTTGCCCGCTTTGCAGCGAGCTCATTTTTTGCTGCCTGATAGCGTTCTGGAAAGGCCTGCTTATCAATATTTTCCAGAACGTCCTCAAGCTCTTCTACGCTATAAGCGGCGTAATTTGGTTGTTCGGTGATGGCAATACTCATTGATACTTCCTTGTAAACGCATCCTTTCTCTACGCGCTATTTCAGCGCCGTATGCACCGCATTAAGTGTTACCTACAATAAACTGCTACAAATTCCAGTACCAAATTTGGCATGTCGCAATGTTCACTTTACGCAGACTGTGCTTGGCTTTTTCTGCATCACGCTTAGACTCGTAAGGGCCCAGAATAACGCGGAACCAATCGCCGTTGCTGCCAGTGCTGTGTCTGATAAGCGCCTCTAAACCTTGGAATGCAATTTTGGCTTTCATCTCTTCAGCCTGCGCGCGGGTTCTAAACGAGGCGCACTGCATTAAATAGCGTTTGTCAGATTTTTCTTGCTCTTTGACCTCAACTTCTACTTCATATCCTGGAAGGGTCTTAATGTACTCCCATTCTTCTTCAGGAAGCTCAGGTAACGTCTCTTCTGTAGGAGCCACAGGTCGTGAAGCTTGTGTATCCACGTCGTCTTCTACATTGTCTTTTATTGACCACAAAAATGCACCAAAGCCAATCACCAATGCGAATACGCCAACAAGGCGCACAATAGGAAGTTTTCCAGAAACCGGGGCGTTAGATTGCGCATTTGATTGTGCGCTTCTGGCTGGTTTTCTACCTTTACCAGCAGGCTTCTTTTTTTGAGGAGAGCGTCCACGAGAGACATAATCGCGTTGAGCCATAGTCGGCAATATTCCTACTTGTTATCGTTGTTTGTATGCGTAAGAAAACGTCATATACCAAATCTTTATGAAGCAGCAGCTTTCCTGCACTTCAATCCTGCAGAAATTTTAACGTATTGCTACCCAACAAGCTAACTGAAATCGGTAGGATCAATATCTATCGACCACCTTACCTTCATTGCCTGTGGCAACGCCTGTAAAAATGGCAGCGCCAAACGCAGCGCATTGTGAAGCGGCGCACGCTTTTCATGGCTGCATACCAGCATAAACCGAAACCTGCCTTGCCGCTTTTCAATCAAACAAGGAAACGGGCCATTTAGCTCAATTGCATGCTGCTGGAGAAATACTTGCTTACTGCCTTGTAAAAAGCGATAGGCCAAACTGCTGTCGGTCGCTTCTGCGCGAATGACAAACTGGCTAATAAATGGGGGAAGCCCTGCCGCTTTTCGCTCCATTAAAGCGTGTCTGGCGAAATGCCCATAGCCATTGTGCACTAAATCTTGTAGCAAAGGATGGTGGGGATTGTGAGTTTGCAGCCACATTTCACCGGGTTTACTAGCGCGCCCTGCTCTTCCTGCAAGCTGAGTTACAAGCTGAGCGAGCTTTTCTGGTGCTCTAAAATCGGCACTAAAAAGTGCGCCATCACAATCTAGCACCGCCACTAAGGTTACATGCGGGAAATGATGACCTTTTGATAGTATTTGGGTACCTACCAGCAGCTGGTACTCTTGGCGGTTTATTGCTTCTAGCGTCTGGTGCAGTTTGTTTTTGCCCCGCACGGTATCGCTGTCTATTCGTACCTGCTTAACACCGGGAAATAAGCTTGCAAGCCCTTGCTCGACTTGCTCGGTGCCCGTACCCGCCGTAACTAATTCATTGTGATGGCACGCTTCGCAGTTTGATGGCATTGAGCGCATGCCGCCGCAGTGATGACACTGTAATCGGTTCTGCGCTTTATGCACAGTATAAGGCCGGTCACAGCGCTTACACATGACGGTTTCGCCACAGTGATGGCAAAGCAGCGCTGGCGCATAGCCTCTGCGATTCACAAACACCAATACCTGATTTCCCTCGTTGATATGCTGGCGCATTATCGTTAGCAAGCCTTGCGAAATACCGTAGTGAATGGGTTGGTCACGCGCGTCCAACACATGCTGATGCGTGCTTTTCGCACCTCCCGCTCGCTTAGTTAACTGCAAATGGGCATAGCGACCGCTTAGCGCATTATTAAGTGTTTCGAGTGCGGGCGTGGCGCTGCCTAATAAAAGAGGAATATTGTGCTGCTTAGCCCGCATGGCTGCTAGGTCACGGGCGTGATAGCGAAGTCCATCTTGTTGTTTAAAAGACTCGTCGTGCTCTTCATCCACAATCAGCATGCCGGGGTTGTGCAGCGGGGTGAAAATAGCCGAGCGAGTACCGATGATTATCCCGAGTTCACCTGCTTTTGCTCGCTGCCATACATGTAACCGTTCTTTATCAGAAAGCTGAGAGTGTAAAACGCCCACTGCAATACCAAAGCGCTTTTCAAAGCGTGACACCGTTTGCGGCGTCAGCCCAATTTCTGGCACAAGTATAAGCACTTGTTTTCCGTCGCACAGTAAGGGTTCGATGGCTTGAAGGTACACTTCCGTTTTACCGCTACCGGTAACCCCTTCAAGCAAACTTACAGCGAAATTGCCCTGCTGACGATTAAGTGCGGCAATGGCAACCGACTGCTCAGTATCTGGAATTGGCTTTTCAGACACCGATAACGAGGCAAGCCAACTGCCTGACTTAAATTCAGGCGCGACTTCTTCAATGCTTATCAATGACTTTTCGACGAGCGCTTTGACCGCAGGTGCGCCATACTGCTTGCGCGCTTGGGATGCTAATAAGGCACCACCAGCCATTGCAGTAAAACAGGCTTGTTGTTTAGGCGCCCGCGATAACGTGTCTGCAGTCGTTTGCTTACCTTCTTCGGTAAGCATTAACATGTCTTGGGGTGTTGGCGCTGCTGACTCGCCTTTGCGTAATAAGACAGGCAGCATGGCGTGTAGCACTTCACCCGGCGCATGATGATAGTACTGCCACAGCCATTGGGCCATTTTCAACAACACCCCATCTATAATAGGGCTATCGTCCAGTACCGACTCAATAGCTTTTAGCTTGTTGGAGTTTTCAATGTCGCTTTCAGGTTTGTGTAGGGTTTCAACAACTACGCCCACAAGTTTGCGCGGACCGAAAGGCACAACCACTCTTACACCCGCACTTAGCGCGTTATCGTGGGTATACGTGAAAAGTTGGCGCAGTGGCACTGGCACGGCAACTTGGATAAAGGCCATTGCGAAGGTTCTACCTTATTTGACGATTGTTACAGCGCGTAATGCGCTTACTAAGCTTCTTATGTTGAAACTAATTATACTGAGGCTTCTTGCAGACCTATACGTTACAGCAAGTTGAGCTGCTAACAGCTAGCTACACATTTTGCCACTAGAGCATCTGGCCCAGCCTTGAAAGACAAATATTTAAACATACTTTACAGGTAAGCATAAAAGGAATGTTTTTTGTTTGGCCTTTTTATAAGGCTATCTTTTTATACGGCTACCTTGTCTAGCTCTCTTGTTTAGCATTTGGCCAAAAACCGCTTGATCAAGGTCCTGCCATCCTTTATTATGCGCCGCTCTTTTGCGATAGGCTGTTCTTTGAACGACTTATCATTTGAATTAAGTAACGTATGGTGTGCGACTTCGGGTTGTATAGCGATACGGCCTTATTATGTGAGGTAACCCAATGAAACAAGATATCCACCCAAAATACGAAGAAATCACAGCAACTTGCTCATGTGGTAACGTAATGAACATTCGTTCTACGCTTGGTAAAGACATCAACCTAGACGTATGTTCTTCATGTCACCCATTCTACACTGGTAAGCAACGTAACGTTGACACTGGTGGTCGTGTTGATCGCTTCAAGAAGCGTTTCGGTGCATTGGGCAAAAAGTAAGCCTGATATCGAGTTCAAAAAAAGCGCCTTTATGGCGCTTTTTTATTGCTTAAAATTCACGCTTCACACAAACAAGGTGTGCCAAACAGCGCTTTACCGCCGTTATCCTACGTCAGGCCTGTACCTAGCCAGTGTAACAAGCCCTGCAACTCGCCTTTCTGAAAACGTTTTTAGCTTAATTTACAACATCCAGCGTAACCTGAACTCAGTGAAGGTTTTTAACATTAGATAAATGCCTATCCCAATTGCCGCCACTCACTTTCTTACACTCTTCTTCGCTATCAAAATAAATACCAACGGGTGCTGACTTAATTGACGCCAAAGCAATATTCACTTGGTTTATGAAGTCTATATCCCAACCATTAGTTAACGCCCGCTGCTTCTCCTGCTCAGTATTAAACACGGCAATCACTTGCGGCGCTCTCCAATGTCCTACGTGAGTTAGCCAAACAAATCCATTATTGGTAGATTTTACGCTTTCACACACATCGGTTAGCACGGTTATTAGTTTTCTTTCTGTCATATCCTCGCCTTCAGCGCGAATTTTGAGTGGGCTTTCACAGGATTTTATCAGAAATATTGGATGGAGAATTAACGAAGTATCTCCCTGCGTTCCATTTTCCTGATTTGGGTTTCTGTCCAATGCATTTATGAGAACGTAGATTTCTTTGATAGCTTTGCTTTCATCCTCCACACAATAGACCTACAGAATGTTATGACAAGTCAAAATAAATAGCATGAATGGCAATTATAGCCCCATTTTACTGGTCTAATTAGTATGCCTAACCTACATTGGTATATGAGAATTCTGATCAGATATGTACACAGTGATTGGCTGTGTTAGAGTTGCGATCGGCACTTTGATAGTGAGCATTAATTCTGTGAATAATGCATTACTTTCAAGACTTATGGCGCTTTTGGGTACATAAACCAGAGGCTTGTATCCATTAAGGTATGTGAACAAAATCAGTAAAGGTTAACGCCTAGTCTGCTTTTCCACATGCCACCTTGGGGCCTATTGATGATTGCTGTAAAACAAAGATCAACAAGCCCTAGTGCTAACAACTATTTATAATCACTTTTGTCATTACTTGGTTGTAACGCGCTTACGTTTATCTACCTATAACTATAACGACAATAAAATAGCTACAGAGCGTGAACGAAAACACCGATGAACCCTACATCTAAGGATACCTTTTTACATGTCAGATTTTAGACAACGCGCACTCGACTATCACGCCAAACCCACACCTGGAAAAATCCGCGTAGAGTTATCTAAACCAGCAGATAGCGTCGATGACCTTGCTCTTGCCTATAGCCCAGGCGTTGCCGAGCCGGTCAGAGAAATTGCTGAAGATGCAGATAACGCCTATAAGTACACGGGTAAAGGAAACCTGGTTGCCGTTATCAGTAACGGAACCGCGATTTTAGGATTGGGTAACCTAGGCCCACTGGCATCGAAACCTGTTATGGAAGGAAAAGCCCTTCTGTTTAAACGCTTTGCTGGCCTGGATGCCATTGACATTGAAGTGAAGCATCGTACAACCGAAGAGTTCATTAATACAGTAGCGAATATCGCTGACACATTTGGCGGCATTAACTTAGAAGACATTAAAGCGCCTGAATGCTTTGAAATTGAACAAGAGCTAATTAAGCGCTGTAAAATTCCGGTATTTCATGATGATCAGCACGGTACCGCTATTGTAACTGCAGCGGGCATGCTTAATGCTCTGGAAATTCAGGGTAAAAGCATAGAGAGCGCTAAAATTGTGTGTATGGGTGCCGGTGCAGCAGCGGTCGCTTGTATGGAACTGCTTATAAAGTGTGGTGCCCAGCGTGAGCGTATTTATATGCTAGACAGAAAAGGCGTTATCCATACTCGTCGCGAAGACTTAACTGAGCACAAAAAGCTATTTGCTAACAATACTGACAAGCGTACGCTTGAAGATGTAATGGAAGGCGCGGATATTTTTGTTGGTGTGTCAGGACCGGATGTTTTACCACCAGAAACACTGGCCTTGATGGCTGAAAACCCAATTGTATTTGCATGTTCTAACCCAGACCCTGAGATAAAGCCTGAACTTGCTCACGAAGTACGTAAAGATCTTATTATGGCTACCGGACGCTCGGACTACCCTAACCAGGTTAACAACGTACTGTGTTTCCCGTTTATTTTCCGTGGAGCACTAGATGTTCGTGCAACGGCCATTAACGATGAAATGAAAGTAGCGGCAGTAGAAGCCCTTCGTGCTATCACGAAGGAGCCTGTACCAGAAGAAGTACTAGCTGCCAGTAAGAGTACTAGTCTGACATTTGGTAAGGAGTACATTATTCCTAAACCTATGGACCCGCGTTTATGCGAGCGTATTGCTACCGCCGTATCTAAGGCTGCGATTGAATCTGGCGTTGCACGCGTGCCTGAAAGCCCAGAAGAATAAAATTCTGGCGCATAAAGCAAAAAAATGGAGGGGCTAGTGCCCAACCTTTATTTGCTAAAAAGTGCGCTTAGAGAATACAAGTACATAAAAAACGGCGCCGTGTTGTAGGTTATCAACTAGCAATAACTTACAACAAAGCGCCGTTTCTCTTTAATACCAAATATCAGTCGTCTTCCGACACATCGTTTTCGAAGCTTGGATCAATGCCCATTTCTTCCATAATGCGTCTTGCTTCAGCCGGTACGCGATTAGGATTGTCTTTGCGCAGGTCATCATCGTTAGGCAATGGTTGACCGGTAAACGCATGCAAAAATGCTTCACACAACAGTTCTGAATTAGTGGCGTGACGCAAATTATTGATTTGGCGGCGAGTACGCTCATCAGTAAGCGCCTTAAGCACATTAATAGGTATAGAGACAGTGACTTTCTTTACCTGTTCGCTCTTCTTGCCATGCTCTGCGTAGGGGTGAATATATTTACCGTTCCATTCTGCCATTGTACTAACTCGGTCTACTCTTTTTATGTTATGAAGAGAAATTCTAAACAAGTTCACGAAAAGGTCAATTGAGCAGTGTAAACCTCTTGACGTCTAGACATATATTCTTTAATTTAGACGTCTAAACGTCTATAAGAATACATTTTTGAGAGAAAAAGCCATGGTTTCTTACGCACAAGGTATCGATGCATTAAACCAGTCCCTGTCGGAACTGCGTGATATTGATGTATCTTTTGAATTCTTTCCGCCTAAAACGGAAGCCATGGAACAGACCCTGTGGAAGTCAGTTGAACGTCTCGCGCCACTAAAGCCAAGCTACATGTCGGTAACCTACGGCGCGAATAGCGGTGAGCGTGACAGAACCCACGACGTTGTAAAACGCATTCAGCAGCAAACCGGTGTCGCGGCGGTTCCTCACTTGACCTGTGTTGATGCTAGCCGTGATGAGCTTAAGCAAATTGCAAAAGACTACTGGGACTCAGGTATTCGCCGTATTGTTGCGCTTCGTGGCGATTTACCGCCAGGAGTAGAAAAGACAGAGATGTATGCCTCTGATCTTGTTGCCTTGCTAAAAGACGTTGCCGATTTTGATATTTCTGTTGCTGCCTATCCAGAGAAGCACCCTGAAGCACCAAATGCGCAGTTTGATTTACTAAACCTTAAGCGCAAAGCAGAAGCAGGTGCCACAGAAGCGATAACCCAGTTCTTTTTCGATACGAGTGTGTACCTTCGATTTAGAGACCGTGCAGCCGCAGCGGGTGTCGACTTAGATATCGTTCCGGGTATTTTGCCGGTAACCAACTACCAAACACTGGTGAAATTTGCGGGGTTCACAAATGTTCATGTGCCGGGATGGTTACACAAAATGTTCGACGGCCTTGATGCCGACGACCAAGCCACACGTAACCTAATAGGTGCTAACATCGCCATGGATCAGGTAAAGGTATTGGCTAAAGAAGGGGTAAAACACTTCCATTTCTATACGTTGAACCGCAGTGAATTAAGCTACGCCATCTGCCACATGCTCGGCGTGCGTTCAGGCGCTTAATACATACGACAATCAGGACCGTGCTTACTTTTTTAACCAAGTACTCCACAAAAGGCGCAGTCAATGCGCCTTTATTGTATAAAGCCTGCATTAAACTTTGCCACCAAGGCCGCCCGCAGTTACCATCTGATATAACATGTAATGAACTATCGATGCTTTATAACAGTCCGCATAGATAAGACCGCGCTGTTTACCATTTACACGGTATCGTCAGGAGAAATTGAGTGGATTTAGACAAGGTTAAAGCCTTATATAACAATGTTACTCCTCAGGTTAGAGATCTCTTTAGCATTTTCATAAAGCGCTGTAGAGAAGACAATATTACTATCTCTGCTGGGCACTTAGCCTATGTAACGTTGTTATCTTTAGTACCATTTATCATGGTGACCTTTACCATTATGTCGGCTTTTCCTGCCTTCGCATCTGTGAGAAGCAAGCTAGAACATTTTGTTTTTAGCAACTTTGTACCAACCGCCAGTGATGTGGTGCATAAATACATGACCGATTTTGTAGGCAATGCCTCACAAATGAGTGCTATTGGTATTTTGTCGCTGCTGGTCGTTGCGTTAATGCTTATATCAAACGTAGATAAAACCCTGAATAGAATTTGGCGTACGCAAAGTGACAGACCTATTGTGTATACCTTTGCTATTTACTGGATGGTGATCACTCTTGGTCCTATGTTAATCGGCTCCAGTGTGGTGGTCAGTTCTTATTTGACGGGATTAGCGGCATTCACCGAAGAATACACACCAGGTCTTGGTACTTTCTTACTCAGCCTTGTACCAAGCGGCGCAGCCATGCTTGCTTTCACCATTTTATACATGGTGGTTCCTAATAGAAGGGTCTTTGCTCGTCACGCACTGGTGGGCGCTATCGTGGCTACTATCGCTTTTGAAATTACCAAGTCAGGCTTTGCGCTATATGTTACGAACTTTCCTTCGTACGAACTTATTTACGGCGCGCTTGCAGTGGTACCTATTCTGTTTTTATGGGTGTATTTGTCGTGGATAATTGTACTGTTTGGTGCTGAATTTACCTGCAGCCTAGGTGAAGCGTTTGAAAACCGAAAAGCAGAAAACGAACCCCGCAAGGTACCTCAAGAATAACCAGCCCTTCAGTTTTTAATAAAAAAGGGAGCTTCTCGCTCCCTCTCTATCTATTACTGCTTAAAAGCTAGTTTTTCATTGAAGAAATAAACGCATCAGACTCTGCAATAGCAGAATTCATTTGTCTGATAAGCTGAGCGACGTTGTTCTCGATAGTAGAGAGTTCGCCCTGCAGCGCGCCTATCGCGCTGGCATTTAAGTTGTGCTTCAAGTACAGCACATTATCTTGAAGCGCGCTTAATACCGGCGGCATTTTACTTTCCGCTTTGCGCATAGCGGTCATTAGTGAAGCGTAACGACGTTTAGTTTCGCGAAGCTTCGCCGCACTATCTCGCTTCAGCGATGCGTTCTCATACTTCTCTAGCTCCTCAGACCATTCATCGAATAAAGCCTCAGCTACACTTTCCACCTTGTCTATACGTGAACTCACTTCTTCCGAGGCGGCAACACTATCTTCGTACTGACCGTTTAATCGATTGTAAACATCTTCAAGTTCACCGCCATCAAATGCAACGGCCGCGCTGAATGCCTCCAGCGCCGAATTAAACTGCTCTTGAGCGTCTTCTTGTGATTCTTTCGCGTTTTCAACGCGGTCTACTAAGATATCACGCTTTTCAACGCCCACCTTTTCCCATGCTGCGTAATATGCAGACTGACACCCACTAAGGGCAAGCATAGCAACAAATGCTGATGCAAGTAGCTTCATGCGGTTACTCCACCTCTAAAGCGCGCTGCGCTTATAATACTGATTAGATGCAAAATGGCACCTAATGGCCAGAATACGATAGCAAGAACGACGGTCGCAGCCAGGGCATAGCACACGCCTACGGTAATGAAATAGAACAGCGCGCCCAGTATTCTGCCTTGAACCAAATGACCTAAACCAGGAATAAAGAAGTTACAAATTGCGGCGATTACATTACCGCCCGATCCTTGACCTGCCATATAAACATCCTCGCATTTATGACTATAATATGATTAGCTAGCACGTAATGACACTTGTTCTATAGTATACACTTAAGATTTATCGCTTATTTTACAAGCATAAACAGCGTTGAAGCAGTCAGCACGCAACCGTTTGTATAACAATAAACTAAACTAAAACAGGCACTCACACAACGCGCAGAAACAAAATGAAACGACTTTACCCCGATGTTACCTACTATGAAAATGGATTTATCGAAGTGGGAAGTGGGCATTCGCTTTACTTCGAGCAAAGTGGTAATCCAAACGGCATCCCCGTGCTCTTTATTCACGGAGGCCCAGGTGCAGGCTTACCCCCTAATTACAAATGCTTTTTTGACAGCAATAAGTATCGCATTGTCGGCTATGAGCAACGTGGTTGCGGCCGCTCTACGCCTATAGCTGACACGCTAAATAACGACACGTGGTCGAATGTTGAAGATATCGAAGCATTACGTACGCACCTTTCAATTCCAAAATTTCTCTTGTTTGGCGGTTCGTGGGGTTCAACACTCGCCCTGCTCTACGCGTTAAAGTACACGCCGCGAGTGACAGGACTCATTCTACGTGGCGTATTTTTAGCTCGACAGGAAGACAGGGATTGGTTTTTATCGCCAAATGGCTGTGCAGCTCAGTTATTTCCCGAGTATTACCGGAAATTTACAAAAGATGTGCCTAAGCCTGTGACCTCTAATTCAGTGTGTGATTTCTATAGCGCAATGGTGCGTTCTAGCAATGATGTACTAAGACATTCAGCGCTTAAAAGATGGTACCAATGGGAAGAGAGACTTTCTCGTATAACGCTACCACCTGGTGTGGGTGATTCAACAACTAATTACCCTATGCAGCTGGTCACCTGTTTAGCCACATTGGAATGCCATTTCCTATCTAACCAATGCTTCCTAGATGAAAACTATATTCTTGAAAACATTAGCAAAATAAGTCATATTCCTGGAACAATTGTACATGGTCGTTACGACATGATCTGCAAAACAGAAGCGGCCGAGGCACTTCACAAAGCGTGGCCTCAAAGTCAGCTTCAAATTATTCCCGACGCGGGGCACAGTACTTCCGAGCCTAGTATAGGTTACGCGCTCTGCCGTGCTACCCGCGACATGTCTCGCTTTATTCAGGAGTCGTCGAAGTGATAGGACTAATTCAACGCGTATCGGAAGCCAATGTCACCGTTGCCGGTAATGTTATCGGCGAAATTAGTAAAGGCATGCTGGTGCTCTTGGGTGTTGAGAAAGAAGACGGTGACGCAGAGATAGAGAAACTAGCAAATAAGCTCTGTAGATATCGCATGTTCAGTGACGAAGACGGAAAAATGAATCTAAATGTTGAGCAAGTGGGAGGCGAAATACTGGTGGTCTCTCAGTTCACACTCGTAGCCGATACGCAGAAAGGTAATCGTCCTGGTTTTTCACGCGGTGCATCGCCAGAACACGGCCAAGCCATTTATGAAAAGTTCGTTCAGTCTCTAAAAGATAAAGGTATGGTGGTGGCCACCGGCGAGTTCGGTGCTGATATGCAGGTAGGCCTAATTAATGACGGCCCCGTCACCTTTCAATTTGGCGTATAACGGGTAAAATCGTACGCTTCGTCAGCATCCCAAACTTGCTTACATAATTAAGCTTGTACCTCATGTATTCTTACGTTTAAATACTCGTTCATTCATTTAAGAAGGCCGGTTTATTGTGTACAAGGTAGTCACACCAAAAAGCGATGCCGAGTTTGAAGCCTATTTTCATTTTCGGTGGGAACACTTACGCCAGCCATGGAATTTCCCTCCAGGCTCTGAAAAAGACGAATATGAGCAAGTCGCAGAGCACCGTATTATTACTAACCGAAATGGCGAAATTGTAGCTTGCGGCCGTGTTCATTTGAACACAGCCGAAGAGGCACAAATTCGTCACATTGCGGTTCACCCAGGCCATCAACGCAAGGGCTTAGGCCAAATGATCATGGCCGCACTAGAAAACGTTGCGAAAGACTTGGGCGCCGAGCGCGCTGTAACGAACAGCCGCGAAATATCTATCGACTTTTTTAGCGCATGTGGCTTTGAAGTTGAGCGTGAAGCGCCTAACGAGCTAGGCATGCTTAAACGTCAACAAATGGTCAAGAAGTTCACTGAAAACAACACATTAGTACTTCACCCTAAGTGGTGTAAATCACTGCAAGAGACATGGTCTGAGACCATTCCCATTACCGAGCACATGGGAATTAAGCTTTACCAGTACACAGGCCGCACGCTTGAAACCCGTGCATCATTAAACAAAAACATCAATATTCACGGCACTATGTTTGCTGGCAGTATTTTTTCTCTAGCTACACTAACTGGCTGGGGCATGATTTACTTGCAGCTTAAAGAGCGTGGATTAGACGGTGACATTGTATTGGGCGATGGTGATATCCATTACCACAAACCCATCACGATGAAACCAAGGGCAATCTGTAATATTGAAACCTTGTCTGGAAAATTCAAGCCGCTAGAGAACGACAACAAGGCAAGGTTTGAGCTGAGTGTGGCAATTTTAGATGGCGACACCCCTGTGGCGGAATTTGAAGGGGTATTCTACGTACTTCCTCCCTCTAAAAATGAAGAAGAGTAGCGTTACGGATTAGCGATCATCACTAATTCGTACGAGCCGTCACTAAGAACAAAAATCCACTCATAAAAAAAGCGCCGTTAAGGCGCTTTTTACGTCGTTAAGCTATGTGTAAGCTATGCACTGCGTGTACTACGCGACCATAGCTGCTTGAAGCTTTTTCATCGCGTTCTTTTCAATTTGACGAACACGCTCTGCAGAAACCTGATATTTATCAGCTAAGTCTTGCAGAGTAATCTTGTTGTCTGCTAACCAACGAGTTTCGATGATATCTTGGCTACGCTCGTCTAGCGTTTTAATCGCTGAGTACAAGCGCTTGCTCGCCGCTGTATCCCAGTCGTTGTTGATTACGTCAGTTTCAACATCTGAAGATTTGTCTTCTAAATACTGAACTGGCGCAAAATTGCCTGTTTCATCTTCGTCCGCAGTTAAATCGAACGCTTGGTCTTGAGAACTCATACGCGCTTCCATTTGAAGCACTTCTTTTGTACTCACGCCTAATTCGTTCGCTACTGTTTGCACTTCGTCATGAGTAAACCAACCAAGACGCTTCTTCGCCTTACGAAGGTTAAAGAACAGTTTGCGCTGCGCTTTGGTTGTCGCAACTTTCACTATTCGCCAGTTTTTAAGTACAAACTCATGAATTTCTGCTTTGATCCAATGTACCGCGAAAGAAACCAAACGTACGCCCACTGTTGGGTCGAAACGCTTAACGGCTTTCATCAGACCGATGTTACCTTCTTGAATTAAGTCGGCTTGTGGTAAGCCATAACCTGAGTAAGATTTTGCAATGTGCACAACAAAACGAAGATGTGACATTACTAGCTTACGAGCGGCTTGTAAGTCTTCGTCTTCGCGAAGGCGCACTGCCAACTCGCGCTCTTCCTCAGCGCTAAGCATATCAATGCTGCTTACAGCTTGGATGTAGCCTTCAATGCTACCGCTGTGTGGCACTGACAGGGCCATAGATTGCAAATTGTTGCTCATTGTTCACCTCATTTATTGCCGCTTCATATTAGCAAAGTAACCGAAGCTGCGCGAGACCTAATTAAGATATGAAGTCTAACCGATATGTAGGTATAGTGACTATTTCTACAATATCAAGACCTAAATTAAGAAAAAAAGTTCAACTTTAAAGCTTGCGGTCCATTTACGAATGCATTCACCGCAAACACTAAGCCTAGACTATCGACTTCACATCGAATGACACGCTGCACTTTCTGGCGTCGTGCCTTTGGGTCGGTCATTTAACCACTACATCATTATACTTTAATTACACATACCAAAGTGAAGGCTAATCTCACTGGTATGAAATCCAACGCTTATTTATTACACGCTAGTTACCCGAAACATAAGATTTCCACTATCTCTAAGATAAGTCAGCAAGGTGCCTACGCGTCAATACAGTATATAAACCTTGTATATGTCATCTTATACCTTGCTTTTCTGGGTGGAAACTGAAAATAATAGATTGAATTAATCGATTTTGCACTACAACCGCTGTACAGCATTTTCCAGACAACAATTATAAAAGACTGGAAGGGAAATACTTAAGGAAAGGAGTAAGGCAAGTGAAGCAAAGAGGATCTTGATGTTTGCTTACGTCGCTAGACAGCCCATATTTAATGTAAACAGAGAAGTTTACGCCTACGAACTACTTTTTCGTGTTGGAGAAGATAACTGCTTTCCCGATATACCTCCTGACGAGGCTACCTCGAAAATTCTTACCTCTACCCATTTAAGCTTAGGTATTGAGGAGATAACCGGAGATAAGAAAGCCTTCATCAACTTTCACCGCGACACACTTATGTTTCGTTTTCCGACCTCTCTGGATGCAAGCAAAGTGGTCATTGAGATTGTAGAAACCGTTGACGTTGATGATGCGCTGGTAGCCGCTTGCAAACATATTCGAGGTCTTGGCTATCCTATTGCTCTTGACGACTATGACATGAAAGGGAAGTGGGAAGCATTCATTCCATTTACCAGCATAGTCAAAATTGACATTACAGAGATCCCCCACGAAAAAATTCCCGCCCTTGTCGAACGCTTCAAGTCGAACAAAATACAGTTGGTTGCAGAAAAAATTGAGACCTATGAAGAATTCAATAAATTCAAAGATATGGGTTTCGACTACTTCCAAGGATACTTTCTAGCTAAACCCGAAATTGTAAGGCACAGAAAGTTAGGGCCCAGCAGCCTAACTATGATGGAGTTACTTACGCTAAGTAGCCAAGCAAAACTTAATTTCGATGAAGTAAACAAAATCATTGAACGAGATCCCTCGCTTACCTACTTACTGCTGCGGTTTATCAACAATCCTCTGGTCAACAAGCGACATAAAATAACGTCACTTAAACACGCGTTAACCTTTATGGGCGAAGTAGAAGTGAAGAAGTTCATATCATTGCTGGCTCTTGCAAACCTAAGCGATGGTCAGCCTACTGAGCTAATGCAAATGGCGCTTGTTCGCGCAAAGTTCTGTGAACTGGTCTACACCCAGCTTAAAGGTGCCGATGACCCGTTAAAAGGTTTTCTTACTGGCCTGCTTTCTTTGCTTGATGCCATGATGGAACAGCGAATTGACGATTTGGTCAGCAAGGTTCCAATTAGTGACGACGTTAAAGATGCCCTGTGCGGAAGCCCTGGTGTGCTTCGCAACTGTCTGACGCTGTCACAATTTTTTGAAAGAGCTAAATGGACGGGCATTCAGCAATTCGCAACAAAGTATGGTGTTAAACAGAGTCTTCTGCATAGTTATTACAACGAAGCGATAAAGTGGGCTAAACACATTCATAAGGCCGCTTTGAACGACAACTAAGCCTACGATTACGCCAGTTGATGTGAAATTAATCGTTGAATAGTTGTTAGATTGCGCTTACATATCATAGACTAGGGTCAGTTCTTTTGGATGACACATTAAAGAACACCTAACCTTAGCGTGTGACGTAGCGCTAGCTAAGCCTCTAAATATAACAATAAAAATAACCTTAACCGTGTTGTATCAGGAATAGATTATGTTCGCGTTTATAGCTCGCCAGCCTATTTTAGATAAAAGCAAAAGTGTTTTCGCCTATGAGCTTCTGTTCAGAGATGGGAAGTCTGGTGCTTATCCGGAACATAACGAAGAGAAAGCTAAGTACATTTCTGAGCACTTCCATCCACTTGGGCTTGATGATATCAGCGGCGAAAAAACGTCTTTTATCACGTTCTCGTCAGATACAATTATTTCGCGCTTTCCTACATCGCTTAACCCTGAGTCGGTAGTGGTTGAACTGGCTGATCCAACCGACAACACCAGCGGACTATTCGAAGCATGCCAGCACATAAAGCAACTTGGCTTTAAGCTAGCTATCGATGATCCCATGATGGTGGGTTCAAAACACGACATATTTCCTCTTATCGATATTGTGAAAGTCGATGTGACAAAAACCCGCTTTGAGACCATTGAAAAGCACATTCCGCGCTATCACGATGCGAACGTGCAATTAGTGGCGGAACAGGTTGATACGCAAGATAATTTTTCAACGTGCGTAGATTTGGGTTTCGACTTCTTCCAGGGTTATTTTTTCTCGCAACCGGAAGCACGTATTCTACGACAGCTTCCTGCGTCTAAAATGAACATTGTTGATTTGATGGGCGAAAGCTCTAGCAGCGACTTTGACATAGACCGTATCAGCCAAATTATAGAGCGAGACGCCACCTTAAGCTTCTTATTGCTGAAGTTTATCAATAACCCCACTATTAATAAGCGTTACAAAATTACATCACTAAAGCACGCGCTTAATTACATGGGTGAAGTAGAGATTAAGAAATTCATCGCTTTGTTAAGTTTAACTAACTTAGGCGATGAAAAGCCCCTTGAAATCATTCATATGTCGTTAGTTCGCGCTAAGTTTTTCGACTTACTTGCTGAGCGTAGAGGTCTTAGAAATAATCCGCCCATCTCCTTTTTGGTTGGTTTATTTTCGCTTCTTGAAGGGTTACTTGATCAGTCTATGACAGACATTGTAAAGCAGCTGCCGCTTTCCGATGAGGTTAACGATGCACTACTTGGCAAGAACTTAGAAATGAACAGCTATATGACTTTGGTTCGCGCCTTTGAAAGCGCCCTTTGGATGAATGTTATAAAACAAGCTAAAGTGCTCAATATTGACCAGAAGCAGCTGCATATGCTGTATAACCAAGCCATCATTTGGGGCAATGGAGTGCGCAGCGCTATCTCCTCACACTATCCCCGTGCGATAGCTTAAGTACAAAACTAAGAACACGCCTACTTACCGCCAATAACGTCATACAGTGACTTATATATTTC
>CETB01002218.1_pt1 | contig 113856 bp, 95 predicted proteins | sample 356381 | NCBI WGS metagenome assembly CETB01 (sample SAMEA2622545, study PRJEB7988) | marine metagenome | biome: marine biome (ENVO:00000447); feature: deep chlorophyll maximum layer (ENVO:xxxxxxxx); material: "saline water (ENVO:00002010), including plankton (ENVO:xxxxxxxx)" | depth 155 m | reverse complement strand
CCCTCGCTGGTAACAGCGTGCCGGTTCAAGTCCGGCCCCGGGCACCATTTCATAGTTTTCAATAGTTTCTTACAGTCAATCTCACACCCTAAACTCCCTATTTTTCAGCATTTACAGTGTCTACCTGTATATTGTCGTCTATTGTCATCTCGTGGTACATGGTGCTACATTCGGTGCTACACAGATTCAATTACGACTAAATAGCACCAGCAAGTAAGCATGTTGGTAGCACCAGTCGATTAATCAGACGATAGGTAGCACCACATGCCCTTAACAGACATTCAAATAAAACAAGCTCAAGCAAGCACAAAGGATATATGGCTCACCGATGAGAAGGGCCTGCGCTTGCTCGTGAAAAAGAATGGCTCTAAGTACTGGCGTCTTAAGTATCGTTTTCAGGGTAAACAAAAAACATTGGCAATTGGCGTCTATCCAGAAGTGTCTTTAAAGGATGCACGAGAAGCAGTTTCAGAAGCTAGAAGGCTATTAAGGGATGATATTGACCCTAGCGCTATAAAGCAGGAAAAGAAGCACCTTTCTTCTGTAAGCGAAATAGAACTGTTTAACACTCAAGCACGGCTTTGGTGGAACAAGCAAAAGGGCCAGTGGAGCGAGGGCCATGCCGCCCGAATTTGGACTCGTTTGAATGATAATGCGTTGAAGACGCTAGGCAAGCGGCCCATTGGTGAAATCACACCTCAAGATATAATTAGAACCGTTCAAAAAATAGAAACGCGTGGCGCGCTCGATGTTGCACAAAGAGTACTTCAAGACATAAGGCGTGTGTGTCGTTTCGCTGTACAGACTGGCGTTCTACTCCACAACCCTGCTTCTGAGCTATCCGGAATACTGGAAAAGCGTAAAACATCGCACAGGGCCTCTTTACCAAGGGAAGAATTGCCACAGTTTCTACGTGATTTAGATGACTACCACCAGCAAGGCCGCTTGCTCACCAAGCTAGCTATTGAACTATTGGTACACACTTTTGTTAGACCTGGTGAGTTAGCCGGTGCTCGTTGGGATGAATTCGACTTAGAAGAAAAGCTATGGCGCATACCAGCGCATAGAATGAAAATGAAATCTGATCACATTGTGCCACTTTCTAGGCAAGCACTTGCAGTATTGGAAAATACTAAGCCGTTCAGCGCTCGTTTCGAGTTCGTTTTTCCTTCTGAAAGAGATAGGTTTAAGCAAATGTCTGACAATACTATGCGTATGGCAATTTTTCGCATGGGGTACGATGGTGAAACCAAAGGTAAAAGCAAAGCAAACCCTCATGGCTTCCGTGCTACTGCTTCCTCAATTCTGAATGAAACAGGCTTTAACCCTGATGCAATAGAACGTCAGCTTTCACATATGGAAAGAAATGGGGTTAGAGCTGCTTACACGCACCATGCTCGTTATTTAGAAGAACGTAAAGAAATGATGCAATGGTGGAGTGATTACTTAGATAGTCTTAAGAATAACGGTAACGTTACGCCCATTTTTAAAAAACAAGCCTGATGAGTGTCGTGCAGGGTCAATTAACTACGGTAGGGAATTAATATGGAAATCAATAAAAGATTGAAGAATTACTTAGACGCAGGTGAGCATGAGAGTCAGTTACTAGCGTTCACCAGTTTGTATAACACCATGCAGCTTGTTATAGATGGTGGTCGCAGCTATACAGACTCACAGTCTCAGACGTTATCAGAAACGCTCAGCTTAATGTTACCCGCATTTAAAAGTGCGTTAACCCAGCTTGAAAGCATTGGTAAGGGTGATAGTTCTAAAGACCTAGCGTTAATCATTAGGACAAGAGAAGCGTCAAGTGCGCTAGCAGATGAAATGCTAGGCATTCTTGAAAACGGTGTATTCCAACAAAAAGATTCATCTACAGAGTATCAATCTTTTAGAAGTGCCTGTTATAGCGTAAGTTCTCAGATATGTGACGCTTCACACGAATATCATGCGATTCTTCATAAGTATATCGACCCTGACTACAACGTGCTGACTATCACCGCAGCTTAGCCTTATAAACTGGCGCTAGGGTAGCTCCCGAAAAGTGACCCCAATCACCTGTGTCAGTTCCTCTTTATGGGATTCCGTAGGGGTACGGTATGACAAAAATGCTCGGTTCATTAGATGAAGCATTATCATCGTGGGAAAATGAAATTCTTCCTGATTTACAACACAAGGCCAGAAGCATACAAAGCCTTAATAATGACTTAGCCACGACACAAAACGAAAGTAGTAGAGAGTATCTTAGTTTACTCATCGAAAGGGCTAAGCGCGCTTCACAAGCTATTAGCGACATACCTAGGCTCTTTTATGATAACCCTGATAACGCTTATATCTGGAAAGATGCTATTTCCTGTAGCGACTACACAGCTTCAGACTTACTTGCTGTAATCGTAATGGGGTATTTAGGGCCTGATAACCCCCAAGGCAAGCTTACAGCAAAGGATAGGCAAAAGTGGAAAGCTGATGTGGCTCAAACGTCACAGAAACTCGCAGCCCTTTTATCTGGAAGCGACTTGCAATCAGTATCTGACGAAAGAGTATTTAACCTATACAAAGACCTTGCGTGGCTTATTGATTTTCATGTAACAAATAGAGAAGAAGCGAAGGCATTAAAAAGTGCATTAGAGGATAGAGTTTTTGAGTCTTCACTTGGCTTTATGTGGGACTTAGAGAGACTTACTCAGGTTAATGCTGCTTCTGAACCTTTTAAGTCATGGCATGATTTGCAATATACCTATGAGCCGTTCTGGCCTAAAATCATCTTAAAGAAACCTAATGATGCCAATGCACCACGGGCTTACTTTATCCGATATGTCACTTACTGTTTGCTTAACCTAACAAACAAAGCCCAAATAGACCGCGTAAAGCGACTTTCTGACACTTTCTATAGTGAGGTCGATACTAAGTCAATACGGGGCCTAACAGCGGATTTAACCGCAGCACACAAAAGGTAGACCTCTGTGTAATAGGGGGTTTTTATTCTTATTTATTCAAAATCCCCCTAGGGGGTTTATTCCTTATTTGCTGATTTATCCCCACTAATCATCATTTCTTCGAGTCTTCATAATTGTTCCTTCATTTACTGATAAAGAACAAAAGAGACATTTATGAACACTAAAGCTGCCAACGATTATCCACAAGACGACCCTATTTTAAGAATGAGGGACGTTGAAAAATCCGTGGGTCTAAAAAAGCCAACTATTTACAAGCTTATAAAGCAATCTCAATTCCCTTCACCTATCAATCTAGGCGGTAGAGCAAGCGGCTGGCTTCTTTCTGAAATCAACCAATGGAAAGCTGAGCGTATAGCAATATCACGGGGGCAGTAATGCAAAAGACAATCCCGTATAAGCCTGATCACTTCTATTTTATCGGTTCTACCGTAAATCAAGTTATAGGTTTTCGAGCTGCTCGCGGTACTGGCCCATGCGAAGTGATGGAAACAAGGAACGAGGGCTACTATTTGGAATATGGCCCCTCTAGTCACTTAGCATTTCAGTTCAAGTTTAAACACCATGGGTTGGCTAACGGTGACAAATGCCTGGTGTATGAAATCCCCGAAACTTTCAACCTTCTTTCTGTAAGCAACAAAGCTAAGCAAATGGGGTTAGACCTATGAAACTACGAGAGCTAACAAGTAAAGATCACCTCAAACCCGAACACGTGTATATCATTGGGGATAGCGAGCAAAAAGTGCTTAGTTTCCTTGAAGAGTTGCGGGTGGGCATTCCATATGTAGCGTTATTTACAGATAGCAATCTAACATACCTTTGCTACCCACCAGCAACCGAAATCAATCAACTACAAAGGGAAGTTATTAGCTTACCTTGTGGTGCTACATGTGTGGTGCATTGGCTCACCCACAAAGCAAAAAAACGAAGATTGGAAGATCCTTCAGTTCTCTTTTCAGCTCACATGAAACCGCAATTAATAAAGAAAATAAACAAAGCTAAGTCTCGCAGTAAGAAGAGGTGATAATGGGTACGTTAGATTTTAAAGGCTTAAATGAGTATGCGTTAAGCAATATCCATAGCGTATTAAATTATTACTTACCTGGAGGTAAGCATGATGGCCACGAGTACAAACCATTAAACCCCATAAGACCCGACAACAATATCGGATCTTTTAGTATTAATACTGTAAAGGGTGTATGGAAGGATTTTGCAGGCTCTGACGAGGACAGCGGACAAGACATAATATCACTGGTGGCATACGTCAAACGCTACGAGCACCAAGGGGACGCATTCAAAGATCTTAGCGACTTTTTAAATTATGGTAATAGAGCTGCACTAAAGCCCAACGAACGAGCCACGAAGCCCAGTAAACCTAAAAAAGTAGAAGAATGGTTACACGTAACGCCTGTGCCGAACGAATTTGTTAGACGTTGCTATAAAAAACACTACAAACATGGCTTACCTACTTTTACATGGGAATACAGGGACGCTAACAATCAGCTTATTCTTAAAGTACTACGCTTTGATAAACAAATAGACGGCGAAAGAGAAAAAGAATTTGCTCCTTTAGCCCTATATAAAAATCATGAGACAGGTGAAATCAAGTGGCATTGGCGTATGCCTAAAGTAGACCGACCGTTATATGGGTTACATGAACTAGCCAAGCGCCCTAAAGCCACAGTAGTTCTTACAGAGGGTGAGAAGGCCGCAGACGCTGCAAAAGCATTGTTCCCTAGCTGTGTTTGTATGACGTGGCCTAACGGCTCTAATTCTATCAGTAAGGCCGATTTTACACCATTGGCTAAGCGCAATGTAATCATATGGCCCGATAATGATAATGCCGGCATTAAGTGCGCTAAAGAGCTAAAGAACTTACTCACTTCACTAGATGCAGCAAGCATTCGAATTATTAATTTAGACAGCTTAGCTAAAACCCCTCTTTCTGAAAGCCAAGGCGGCCCTTTATTTGGTGAAGATTGCACGTGGCCCGATAAAGCAGATGCCGCTGACGCGCTTGAACTAGGTTGGGGGGCTGCACACTTAGAAGCGTTAAAGAAAAGTGGTGAACTATTCATAAAAGAGGCGGTAACACACGCCCCTAGCGACATTAAACCTAACGTACCTCAAGGCTTTAAATTGACTGAAAACGGTGTAGAAGCGTTTTACAAGTCTGATGATAAAGGCAAAGAGATATACAAGCGAATTTGCGCCCCTTTAGAACTGTTAGCCTTAACCCGTGATGCTGGTGGTTCTGGTCAAGATTGGGGGGTGCTCGTGCGCTTTAAAGACTATGACGGTCAAGAGAAGCGCTTAAACATTCCTAAACGCTTGTTTGCTACTGATGGTGGTTCAGACATTAGAAAACAATTGCTTTCAGAGGGGCTTCATATAGAGCCACGCTCGCAAGAGAAAGGAAAACTCATTGATTACCTAAACTGCCCTGACATAACCAACAGAGTAGGTTTAGTTAAAAAGTTAGGTTGGCATAAAAACGCTTTCATTTTGCCCGACCAAACAATAGGTGAAACAGATTCACCGCTTCTTTACGACAACGAAAACGCCCGTGATTGTAAGTTAAAGGCCGCTGGCGCTATATCAGATTGGCAACGTGAAATAGCGTCATATTGCGAAGGAAACCCCTTGCTTACTCTTGCTGTTTCTCTGGCCTTTACTGGCCCCCTAGTTAGCTTGATGGGGCTTTCTGAGAATGTTGGGTTTCACTTCTACGGTGATAGTTCGTTAGGTAAGTCCACGTTAATGAATGTTGCTTGTTCTGTGTATGGTAAGCCTAGCGAATTTAAAGGCTCATGGCGTACCACTGATAACGCTTTGGAAGATACCGCAGCCTTACATTCAGACATGCTATTGGCGCTCGATGAGCTGAACGAAGCTAACCCTCTTACTATTGAGGGGATCATATACATGGTTGGCAACGGTAAAGGAAAGAACCGCTCTGGCCCTGACTATGCTAAGAAGAAAACACAACGTTGGAACCTGGCGTTCTTGTCAAACGGTGAAAAGACTATTGATGACTATTTAGGCAGTATTGGCAAATCGGTTAATGGTGGTGTTCATATGCGTTTTCTTTCTCTGCCAGCTTCACAGCACGAAGACGAAGCACTTAAAAAGCGTAATGGCATATACACAGATACACATAACTTTATAAATGGTGCTGCATTGTCTGATCATTTGAACAAAGCGTGTGAAAAGTACCACGGTGAACCGTTCTTAGAGTTTATCAAGCAACTAACCAGTACCGACTTAGGCGAACTAATCAAAGTACACCATGCAGAGATTGCCACGTACAGAGAGCGAGTGCTTGGTAATGATGCTGGTGGGCAAGCAGTAAGGGCCTTTCAAAAGTTTGCGCTGGTGGGCTTAGCTGGTGAGCTTGCTTCAACTTTTGGCATTACTGGATGGAACGAGGGCCATTCTATTCAATCAGCTATATCGTTGTTTAGAATGTGGGTAGATATTCGGGGCGGTACTGGAAATGTAGAAGAGATACAGCTTCTTAATCACCTGGCGAAGCAAATAAAGCTTTATGGTGAAAAGCACTTTAAACGGTGGGATAGAAGAGGGGCAAAAGACCCTATGGTCATTGATGAGCATGTACCATCTAAATTAGAAATGTGGGGCTATAGAGAGCAAATTACTATTAGGCACCCTGATAAAGACGCTACTACAGACCATATGTATTACGTGTACAAAGACATATTTATGGATGTTATGTGTAAAGGCTTTGACGGGAAGAGGGCCGCTCGACTGCTTAGAGATCTAGGCGTTTCTATGCTTAGACCGTCAGAGCTAGAACGTAAGAAGCTAAACACCTCTGAAGCTCTACCTAATGCTGGTGGTAAGTCTCAACAGGTGATTAAGTTCAAGGCATCTTCACTCTTTGAAGCTGTAGATAGAATGGCTTTAAGCGATAGTGATCAAGACGAAGCTGAACAAGCTAAGTCAGCCTGATTATGTGTATATATCAATGGATGATGCCTAATATACTAAGCCTGTTTAGATATACAGGTTTAGTATTGTTACATGCAATTAACCACCTAAACCCATTACTCCAACTGCTCATTTCTTTCTCTGTAAGCACCTACAACACACTATTTATCTTATTTAATTTGCACTATGCAGTACCTATTTGCACTTTGTTTATAGCCGTTTGTAGTAGTGCAAATGCTAAATATGTATTTATAAACATGGGGTTACAACTCCTGTTTGCACTATTTGCACTATTTGCACTCTATTTTACTAGGTCAGGGGTTCGTCCCTTCTACCCTGCGCAACGGGGCATAACGCGCTTTCAGTTGTAAAGACTTCTAAACAGACTTCAGTCGAGTGAGGTGCAATGGTGTACACCCACCACAATAACCTTTGCCAACGAACTCACTTCTCAATGCTATTTACCTATACTTTTTCACGGGTCCTTTTGGAAAGGGGGGGTTGTACGGCACACGGAACCGCGTATCTTTAACAGCTATAGAAAATTTCAAAGGGGGGTTATATTTTAATTGAGATAACTTCATTAAAATCATTGGTTTAAATGATATGTAAATTCATACTTAGTTCGATTTATATGCTTTGGCTCAATTTAATGGTGGGCACATTGCACCGTTAAATTGAATGTTTGCACTAAGGTATTGTATACCAGACCTAATTTATAATTATTACTCAAAGGGTAACTGAGTTTTACCTCGTTATGGTTGTCCATACCCAATACAACAACACCAAAATATAGTGTGTCGAATCGGGCTTCTCTTCGCGTGAAAGCAAAAAGTTAAGGGGCACGGGGTTAAATAGGCATATTTCTACTGCAAAAAGTGCAAAAAGTGCAAATGATAGAAATAACTGTATATTTATCAGTTGAATACTGTGTTTGCACTTTTGATTAACGTTTAAAGTAAAGTGCAAATTTAGAAACGATAGTGCAAATTTATAAGGGCCGAAATATGCTTTTGATAAAAGGTGTAAAGATATGACTGAGTGGGGCTACGGGTTAGTAGTATTGGTGCATGGGCTCATTGCAGCGTATTTATTAACTTATATCAAAAAAAAGGCTAGTGACCTAGCTACAAAGGAAAACCTAGAGGACTTAAAATTACAGCTGCATGAGACAACTACTGTGGTGAAAAGTACCGAACAGCACATAATGTCTGACGTATGGGTAGCGCAGAAAAGGTGGGAAATTAAGAAAGAGTTTTACTCTAATGCACTAGCCAATTTCGAAATAATACTTGATGCGCTCAAAGTCGTCGAGAACAGTCTAAAGCCCAGTGAAAATGACAGGCCGCAACCATCAAAAACATTGGTTAGTGAAAAAGAAAAGATGATCAAGTCTGCCAATTCAATGCTTGAAAATGAAGTGAAAACTATCGGTACTCTGTTTCTTGATAAGGAAGTGCTAAGCGCAATAGACAGGTACCTTAAAGCGGAGGAAAGGAGACAGGCTAAAATTGATTTAGAGCTTCTTGATCCCGATTGCACAGACCCAAGTGTGGGTGAAGAATACCATAGCTGGTCCTCCTATATATGCCACCAGCTTGCTGAGTGCATAGAAGCTCATAGGCTGCTAGTGGAATACGCCAGAGAAGATCTACAAGTGATGTGGCAAAGTGATAACAGGCATTCGAAAAATTACGACAAATAGGAAGCAAATTAATGGAAAAAATACGGGTTACCACGTTTAAAGGTTCCACTGAATCATTTTGCGAAGTATTAGACGAAGCGCAGCTCAAACATAGCAAAGTATTTCATCTATCTGAAAGCGTAATGGCTTCCGGATTAACCATAGAGATTATATTACACGGCGGCTTTGGGGCACTGGCTGTGGCTTGTTTGGCGTGGGTTCGTTATAAGAAAAATAGGCGTATTAATATCAGAACCAAAGAAGGTACCAGTGTTTGGTTAGAAGGTTATTCAGCAGAGGACGCTACAAAAATCTTGGCGCGAGCTGAAAGTATCGCTGTTATAGAAACGGAGCCGAGTGAAAGCTCGAAAGAAAGAGCTGCAAAATAATACCGTTTCGCTATATAAAGTTAATTTTTTATAACCACCAGCGTTACCTTAATTATGTAAGGCAAAGCAAGTTAATTGGTGCTACATTTGGTGCTATAAATGATGATGGTTATATAAAATAAATAGTTAAATCAATTTTTTAGGTTTGTTTTTTAACTTCGGCCCCGGCACCATTTATCTACTCCCAAAAATTCCAAATTTTAATCAAAAAATTGATAAGATAATTGAGCTCTTTTATCACAAATTACTATGGTAAAATCCATAAAAATTTTGGCAAAGACGTACTATCTTGAATTCTGTTATGTCACTTCGTTTAGACGAGTTATCTCGTGCTGAACGTCCATTCCACGCTCGTGGGAGTAAAGTAGTTCGCTGCGACGCATGTCTGCTTCCAACGCAAAACTGTATTTGTGAATTTAAGCCTGAGGCTGGCACTGATGTGGCGGTTTTGTTCTTGATGTACAAAGGCGAATATTATAAGCCTACTAATACCGGTCGTTTAATTGCGGACGTGGTTAAAGATAACCACGCATTTTTGTGGAAGCGCACCGAGCCAGAAGAGGCGCTATTGGCGTTACTTCGCAACGAAAAATATTTTCCTATCGTGGTATTTCCACACGAATATGCTGCAGCTGAACGTTGTATTGATACGCCACCATTGAATACTGGGAAAACGTTACTATTTATTTTCTTGGATGGAACGTGGCGTGAAGCAAAAAAAATGTTCGTGAAGAGCCCTTACTTGCATGACTTTCCTGTGTTGGGCGTGAGTATGGACGTAGCGTCAGATTATTTACTACGCGAATCTACCCATGATTTCCAACACTGTACTGCTGAAGTTGGTATTAGCGTTTTAGACCTTGCAGAACAGAAGCAAGGGGCACAAACCTTAGCGCATTATTTCAGTGTGTTTAGACGGGAATATTTAAAAGGTAAGCCGCATTTGCAGCATAAGCTTGCGTTTGCAGAGTCGCAGGTTAAAAGTAACATTTAAAAAGCGTCACTTTTATTTGCGAAAGTATTGTTTTACATCCACTATTTCATATTAACAAAACACGGAGAAAGCGAATGGCATCAGTTACTTTTCAAGGCAATACAGTTACGACAAAGGGTCAGCTTCCTGAAGTAGGTACATCTGCACCAGACTTTACATTAGTGAAAGCAGATTTGGGTGAAGTAACACTGTCTGAGCTTGCAGGAAAAAATGTGGTATTAAACATTTTCCCTTCTATCGACACGGGAACATGTGCAATGTCTGTGCGTAAATTCAACGAGGAAGCGGCAAAATTGGATAACACTACAGTTATCTGTGTATCGGCAGATCTTCCGTTTGCAGCGGGTCGCTTCTGTGGTGCTGAAGGTATTGAAAATGTACTTACAGGCTCGACTTTCCGCTCAAGCTTTGGTGATGACTATGGTGTTACCTTTGAATCAGCGCCGCTTACTGGGCTGCTGTCTCGTTCAGTAGTGGTTATCGATGCCGAAGGCAAAGTGGTTTACACAGAGCAAGTTGCAGAAACAACAGAAGAGCCGAACTACGACGCGGCTATCGCAGCTCTTAGCTAAGTAGATCCGCAACATAGGTTAGTTAATTAGCTAACTATGTGATGTGTTTGAATACGTACCGATTTGTTTTATCGGGGTAATACAGGGCACTCGCTGATGTGGGTGCCTTTTAGGAGAATGTAATGGCATCGGTATTGCTCTCAGTTGGTGAATTAGCCAATGTAATGCAACAAAAGCCGGCAACGCTTGTACGAGCGTTAATGGACGACCCCGTTTCAAAAACACCAGATACGCGCACGGCAATGGTTTTACCTGCGTCAGTCGACTTTGACTTAGATAGTGAAGGAAGCGATCACACTACAGGTCTCCCTCACAGTATGCCTTCTGCAAATGACCTTGCTATTTATCTTGGTAATCAGGGCATAACAGCGAATACACCTATTACGGTATACGATACCCGTGGAATATATTCTGCACCAAGAGTGTGGTGGATGTTAAAAGCGTTGGGCCACCAAGATGTTTATATATTAAATGGCGGACAGCCTGCATGGGAAAAAGCAGCGCTGCCGGTTTCAGAACAACAACAATACGGAAAATTAACCTATCAAGCTACGCCTAGGCCTGGTTGGTTCGCAAATTCCGGTGCAGTACTTCAGGCAATAAATACTGAAGCACAACTTGTTGATGCGCGCAGCGCGCCGCGATTCAAAGGAGAAGTGTCAGAGCCTCGTGAAGGAATACGTTCAGGTCATATGCCTGGTGCGTTTAATATTCCTTTTGACACTTTACTCAAAAGCGGGCATTTTTTGCCAGTTGATCAGCTTAAGGCTATTTTTGACCGCGCTAATATCGATTTACGCAAACCTATTATTTGTACGTGTGGTTCTGGCGTTACCGCCTGCATAATTGGTGTGGCGGCATTATTGTGCGGCGCTACTCAGGTTTCAGTATACGATGGCTCTTGGTCAGAGTGGGGCGCTGATACTCAATATCCTGTGGTCAAAGATATGTAAAGAGTCGCGGCTTTTAACTAAGTAAATATACAACATGCTAATCGTATAATTAGCGCTATAACTACAGAGTAAGAACAACCTGATGCCATCTGATCAATCTCTACCCAATATTGTTATTCTTACCGGTGCGGGTATTTCCGCTGAATCTGGATTAAAGACATTTCGGGATAATGACGGCCTTTGGGAAAATCATCGCGTAGAAGAGGTGGCCACCCCAGAGGCTTTTGAACAAAATCCTAGCTTAGTTTATCGCTTTTACAACGCTCGACGTGCGCAGTTACAGCAAGACGACGTGAATCCTAATGCAGCGCATGAGGCGCTGGCCAAACTTGAGAAAGCGTTCGGTAGCAACCTGATGTTGGTTACTCAAAATGTGGATGACTTGCATGAGCGCGGTGGAAGCCAGTCTGTTTACCATATGCATGGCAAGCTGCTATCGGCGCGCTGCGCTATAACCCAGCAAACTTTTGACTGGAGTGATAGTTTTGATCACACCACTAAATGCCCGTGTTGCAACAGAGTAACCTTACGACCGGATATCGTGTGGTTTGGTGAAATGCCCATGTACATGGAAGAGATTTACGATGCGCTTTCAAAGGCTGATGTGTTTGTTGCTATTGGCACATCAGGTAATGTCTATCCTGCCGCGGGTTTTGTTCAGATCGCTAAAGAAAGTGGCGCACACACCATAGAGGCAAATTTGGAGCCGGGCGTAACTAATGCATTGTTCGATGAATCGCTAACAGGCCCTGCTTCTCACATCGTCCCACAATGGGTTGATCAATTAATGTCAAAGTACGCGCTGTAGGAGGCGCATAACATGCAGTATATGAATGAGTTTCTTACCATTGCGTTGGTACACCTTGTGGCTGTTGCTAGCCCAGGGCCAGATTTCGCGGTGGTTGTTCGAAACAGCGTGGCCTATGGCAGACGTATCGCCATGTACACCAGTATAGGGATTGGCTTAGCTATATTACTGCATGTGGCTTACTCGTTAGTGGGGCTTAGTGTGGTTATTGCAACTACTCCATGGTTATTCACCACATTTAGCTATGCCGCCGCAGCTTATTTACTGTACCTTGCGTTTGGTGCGCTTAGAAGCGGGCCTGTAAAGCAGGACCAGGCAGTTAACGCTGAAAAGAAAACATCCCACATATCTGCAAAGCGCGCAGTTTGGATGGGCTTTCTCACAAATGGACTAAACCCAAAAGCAACGCTATTTTTCCTCTCATTGTTTACTGCAATTATTAGTATTGATACTCCATTTACAGTGAAACTTGGCTACGGTATCTATTTAGCTATAGCTACTGGACTGTGGTTCTGTTTTCTTTCATACCTTTTGAGCACCAGTAAAGTAGCTGAGCTTATTGGTAAAAAAGGGTATTGGTTAGACCGTGCGATGGGGGTGCTACTCGTCGGTTTAGCTGCGAAATTAGTACTAGGTTAACGTTTGTTTACCTTACAAACAGGCATTTGTTTTTGTGAATTGGTATAATCGCGCCGATTTTTCAAAAAGATAAGAGAGTTGTGTGAAAGACGTAAACCAAGACCGCCTGAACAATACGTTGTCTAAACAGTATCAATTTGATACCAAAGGTCTATTGCGCCGCGCTGCCGGTTTAACAAAGGCAAACTTTTCATCATTGCTGCAGGGAAGTGTTGTTCTATTTTTGACGTTTGTCGTGTTAGGTGTATTTGCTCAGCAGTACATCACAATAAATGACGATGGGACCTATGTATTCGAGCATCAGTCTATCATAGAAATTGTTGCAATCTGCATCGTTGCCCCGCTGTTGACGGGGTTGTATATGATGGGCGTTTTTGTTGCCCGCGGCACTAAAACTTCAGTATTTACCGTTTTCCAGTTTTTCCCCTTGATATTTTTGCTGGCACTCACTCAGCTAGTGAACAGTATTCTTGTTCAACTTGGTATAATGTTGCTTATTATACCCGGCGTTTATTTTTATTTAGCCTCGTCCTTTTCACTTATGTTGGTTGCTGACAGAAAGTTAACGCCAATTAGCGCGATCATCCTGTCGTGTCGCGTATTTAATGCATACTGGGCTCAAATCGCCAGCATATTTGGTGTGTTCTTTTTACTGTTTGTGTCGGTGCCATTAACGCTGGGCTTTTCACTTATTTGGGTATTACCTTTTTATTTTAGTATGATGGGCTTGCTCTATCAGGAACTGATTGGCGAGCAGGGAGTAAGCACGGAAGCATCTGAAAACGATGTGAATGAGTCTAGCTTCGATGCATAAGCGTGAAACCTTTAAAATTGTCCTCATTACGTTAGGCGTATTGGCGGTAATCGTCATTAACGCCATAATTTTTACTGAGGACGAACCGGATATTTTAGATATACCGCAAACGGTTGAAGCTAAAAAGCCGGTGCCTAACTTCTCTGCCTATACAGATGTAAAAGAGAAGAAAGAGGCATTTTTTAACTATTTACGTCCCGAAATAGAGAAGCAGAATGCGTATCTACTCACGCTTAGACATTACGTACAAACCTTATATAGAAAGGCGTTAGCTAACGAAACGCTCTCTGAAGAAGATATGGCAAGGCTTGAATGGTTAGAAGAGGAATATCGAGTTAAGCCAACGCAGCCGCTAAAATCAAAATTGCTAGCTTTGCTACAAAAGATTGATGTTCTACCAGCCGAACTCGTGCTCGTGCAAGCCGCGAATGAGTCAGCTTGGGGCACCAGCCGGTTCGCAAGAAAGGGCTATAACTTCTTTGGCTTATGGTGTTTCTCTAAGGGGTGTGGCTTTGTTCCTAACCGTCGAAACGATGGGGCATCTCATGAAGTTGCCAAATTCGACAGTTTGTCGCGTGCAACGTACACCTACATGCGAAATTTAAACCGCCACGACGCGTATGCGGATTTAAGAGAGATCCGCAGCCGACTGCGTGCAAACCAAATTCCTATAACTGGTGTTGCGTTAGCTGAAGGGCTAATGAATTACTCTGAGCGAGGAGCCGCTTATGTTGAAGAGCTTCAAACTATGATCCTATTTAACGAGGAGTTTTTATCCGAATGATACGCGCTGCTTTATTTTTTGCTTCATCTCTGTTTATTGGTGTAGGCAGTTCTTCCGTTGCTGCTGAAACGATAGATGTTGAGTACAGCCGTTTCTATAGCCATGTCAAAAAGCTGGATAATGAAGATACCCAAGCACTTCAGTTTGCATTCGGGTTTGTTCGTGTTGGCGAAGGGCGTTTATGTGAAGTTAACGGAGCGTCTATCGTAACCGATAAGAAAACAATGCCCTTAGAAGTGAGTGGTGAAGGGCGATTCACGGTGCCTACTGAAAAGGCCCTGAAACTTGCCAATGCACTGGTTCGCATTGATTTGAACGAACGCGCAAATGTGTGTGATATGTCGGTTCAATTAGAAACGAAGCCAGAGTATTTAAAGCAGCACTACACCAAAGAAGACCTAACATTTCTGTATGCTCAGTATGAGGCGTTTTTTAATGAAATGGGAAGCTTCTTGTCTTTCATGATGCCTTCAGTAAAGGGCTTGATGATTCAGTTTGATGACAAGAATCTAGATTTCATCACACCACAAGGTGTGCAAATCAATAATGGTGTGTTGCATTTAGATCAAGCGTGGATCAACGACGCAAAAGGCCTAACGCTGCCTCATGCGCCGTTACGTGTCACCGCTATGGCTTCAAGTTAAATGCATATTTGGGATTAGGTAAGAAGCTGATACCTTATTTGCTCTGCTAAACGCGCGATGGTCTCTTCGCCCTTTGCGCATAGCTCTTCGGCTCTGTGGAATTCCATAATACCCACATCGGTAAGCTGAGGCTCAATAAGAATGTCAGGCGGATCGCCAGCCAAACGTGAGCGTGTGACGCGAGCTTGAAGTATCTCAAGTGAACTGCTCATCACGCTCATAATTCCCGGCGGGTTTCGCTTGTTCACTTTAGCGGGGACTTCGGTCAACTCTTCTTCCACTTTTTCAATCACATCAGAAGCAATGCCTTCTTCAGTCTTTACGTTGCCAGCCGAGACGCTGTCTTTTTCATCTTTTTTCTCTAGGGCTTTTTCTTCTTTGTTGTCAGGAGAAAACCATTGGCGTAGTACGTTTTGACTCTTTGTAAAAAAGTCCTCGGTTTTGCGCTGGTTTTCTTCATGATCTTGTCTCAACTTTTCAAGACGAAGTGGTCGAAAATCGGCGTTAAGGTTAACCGCGATTACAAAATCGGCCCCTAATTGGCGACATAAGTTCACCGGTACAGGGTTTACAACGGCACCGTCTACCAACCAACGATCACCATGTGCTACGGGCGCAAAAAGTGCGGGAATAGCGCAGGATGCTTGAATGGTGTCTCCGATAGGACCAGAGTTAAACACTACTTCACGGCCGGTATAAAGGTCGGTAGCCACAGCCGCAAACGGCTTAAGCATGTCTTCATAAGTCGATTCACAAAACTCGCTTGCTAGCTTGTCGAAAACCTTCTGTCCGCTGGCAATGCCGCCGCGTCTAAGTCCTACACCCATAAGAGCAAGTACCTGCCAGTCGCTAAGGGAACAGGCCCACTCTTTCAATCCTTCCAGCTTGCCACTTGCGTAGGCAGCACCAACATAGGCACCAATAGAGCATCCCGCTACAACGTCAATTTTTACGCCGAGTTTTTCTAATGCTTCAATTATGCCAATGTGAGTCCAGCCCCTTGCGGCACCGGCACCTAGCGCAAGTCCAATTTTCATTTACTTAGGTTCCATAATGTTTATTACTTCAATAGTATTATCTTCATCACTGAAGTCCGTACTATTTTCTGTAGTGAAAGAAGGTTCATCGAACCCGATATCACCGTCTTCTACCGGGCCTTCTTGTGTAGCTATAGCTTTAAAATCATAAAGGTTGCTGTCGATTAAGTGTGAAGGCGCTACGTTTTGAAGCGCACGGAACATCGACTCTATACGACCTGGGAAGCGACGGTTCCAGTCTTGTAGCATAGCCTTTATGTTTTGGCGCTGTAGGTTTTCTTGTGAGCCACAAAGGTTACAAGGAATAATCGGAAATTCAGCGGCCTGAGAATATTTCTCGATGTCTTTTTCTGTGCAGTACGCCAATGGACGAATAACGATGTGTTCACCGTTATCGCTGACTAGCTTTGGCGGCATAGACTTAAGCTTGCCACCATGAAACATATTGAGGAAAAACGTTTCTAGCATGTCGTCGCGGTGATGACCTAATGCAATTTTAGTCGCACCTAACTCTTTTGCCGTGCGGTACAAAATACCACGGCGCAAGCGAGAACAGAGAGAGCATGTTGTCTTTCCCTCTGGAATTTTGTCTTTAACAATAGAGTAGGTGTCTTCTTCTACAATTTTGTAGTCAACGCCAATGCTTTCTAGATATTCAGGCAAGATATGTTCGGGGAAACCAGGCTGCTTTTGGTCAAGATTAACCGCAACGATATCAAAATGAATAGGCGCAATCTTCTTTAAAAACAATAAAATATCTAGCATGGTGTAGCTGTCTTTACCGCCAGATAAACACACCATTACTTTGTCGTTGTTTTCAATCATACCGAAATCGCCAATGGCTTTACCCACATTGCGGCGAAGTCGTTTCTGAAGTTTGTTAAAGTTGTACTTTTGCTTACTTTGCGCAGCATTTAATGGCGACGCGTCAGCACTGTTTGTGCCTAAACTCATAATTAACTAGCTTGGTTTGTGATAAAGCCACCATTATACATTAAAGCGGCTTTTCGAGACCATGCTTGTGAAGTTAAATTTGTTGGTGACATACCGTGTGGCCGCTAAGTAACGGCAAACACGGGCTATGTGGTACTGATAAAAAGACTACACCGACAACGGCGACACAAATCCATCTGGCTTAATAGCAAGCACATCGCAATTGAGTTCGTCGATCACGTGTTCTGCAGTGTTACCAATTAGGGCCGCTGAAATGCCCACACGTCCAACGGTACCAATAACAACCAGCTCTGCATCCAGTGTTTTTGCCACTTGCGGGATAACTTTTTCCGGAAGGCCTTCTCTTACTACGCATTTGTTCTCAGGAATACCGTACTTTAATGCGTGACTACTCATTTCCTTTAAATGATGATTTTTTACCGCGTCGTGATAGGTATCGGGGTCGAACTCAGGCACTTCTATGGCGATATTAAGTGGTGTAGAAGGGTAACTGTTGACCAAATTTACGCTCCCTTTCAATAAAGAGGCGTAGTCGTTAGCAATGAGGGTGAGCTTATCGTTAAGTGCGGCATGCTCATCGTCTTCACTGCCTACGTTTACTGCAGCAATAATCTCTCCTCCTTCTGGCCAGTCGTGCTCTTTAACGAGCAATACTGGCCGAGGGCATTTACGCATTAAATGCCAGTCGGTGGGGGTGAAAATAACAGAAGCAAGATCGTCGTGCTTTTTGGTTGCCTTTACCACTAAATCTATCTGATTATTTAGGGTGTAGTAAATAATCGACTCATACGCACGATTATTCCATTCAACAACGATATCAGTTTCAGTGAATCCTTGTTCTCTTAAGTGGGTGGCAAGCCATTTTGCATGCTCCTTTGTAACTGCATCGCGCATTGACTCGCGCTCATCCGGGCTAAGCATGGTCGTCATATCATAAGATAAGTCGTATACCACCATCATGGCGGTAACTGAAGCGCCTGTTTTTGAAGCGAGTTCATAAGCACGGCTTAGTGCAGGTTGGTTATCGCGCTCGGCATCTACCACGGCCAGAATTCGTTTACACTCAATCATAACGTCCCCCTAACTACGAAACTTAGTAGCGGCTGTCGAAATCGAAGTTTTCTAATACTAACTATAAACGACATTGGGAAAAACGTAAGTTGTTTTAGATCAAGAATTTTACGAGGCGACCATGAGTGAACCTACCGAATTGAATATGGAGCAACCGGCGTGGCGCTGAAAGGGTAGATAGGTGGCTAACACTGGTCACAAAAAAGCGCGCTTAGTGCGCGCCTTATTTAACACCTAAAAACGGCTAACCGCAGACAACGCTAGGGCCGTTAAGCGCCGCTAGTTTGGTGTTTAGCCTATCGAAATCCAAAATAGTAATAAGCTTGCCGTCTACTTTTATGATGTTGTCTTTTTGAAAACGGCTTAACAGACGACTAATCGTTTCAATCGTTAATCCTAAATAGTTTCCAATTTCGTTGCGCGTCATGGTTAAGTGGAATTCTCTATGGGAAAAGCCACGCTCTTCAAAGCGTTGCGACAGGTGTGAGATGAAATACAGTAAGCGCTCTTCTGCGGTTCGCTTGTTTAAAAGCATGATCATGTCGTGATCTTGTTTTATTTCAGCACTCATGAAGCTCATGATTTGGTGGCGCAGTTTTGGAAATTGCACTGACATTTCGTCGAGGGTCTCGTAGGGAAGTTCACACACCATGGCAGTTTCTAACGCAGAGGTATAGCTTTGGTGTTTGTTCTCTCTTAATGCATCGAAACCGATAATGTCACCAGGAAAGTGGAAGCCGGTAATCTGTTCTTCACCTTCGGTATTAGTCACAAATGATTTGAATGAACCGGTTCTCACTGCAAATAGAGAACGGAATTTATCACCAGTTTGAATCAGCGTGTCACCTTTATGAAGCGGCTTCTTGCGTTCAATAATATCGTCAAGAGACTCGATTTCTGTTTTGTTTAACGCCACCGGTAAACACAGGTGACTGAAACTACAGTTTTGACAGTGAATAGAAAATTGGCTTCCTTTGCTCATAATGCACGCTCTCTAAAAGAATACCCGACAATAATACACCCATTTTTAAACGATTGCGCCATGAATAAGATAAGCTGCATATATTGCCATTATTACCGCAATAATTTGTCTAAAATGGTTATGTTGAAAACTTCGAACAATATATTGGCTACCAGCGCTTGCAGCGAGCAAGGTGGGTAATGTACCCAAACCGAAGAAGAACATAATAGCAGCGCCTTCTAGCGCGTTACCCGCCGCGAGAGACCAGGTAAGTGTGGAATACACCAAACCGCAAGGAAGCCAACCCCAAATAAAACCATAAGGCAACGCACTTAAAGGGGTCTTAAATGGCAAAAAGCGTTTTGAAAGCGGCTGGACTTTGGAAAATAGGCCTTTACCCGCATTTTCCAGCACTGTTAAGCCAGTCCACCACTTACCCAAATAACACGCCAGTAGAAGCAACATGATTCCGCTAAGTAGGGAAAGGGCATAGTTGGCAAGAGGTATATAATCTGCTGCAATTTTTCCAAGTGCCCCGGTTATTGCTCCGGCGATGGTGTAGCTCACTATACGTCCCATGTTATAGGCAAGGGTATAGGGTAGTGCTGAAGCGCCTTTAGGCGATACCATCCTTAGCGCAGCGACAATTCCACCGCACATTCCCACACAGTGAACTCCACCGGCTAAGCCGATAAGAAAGGCAGAGAAGTAGTTAATCCCTTCCATGTGGCGCTTGGCTTTTGTCTACTTTACTGTCTTGAAGTTGCTTGCGTTGCTCAGCTAGCTTTTTTTCTTCTGGCGGAAGATCATCGTCAAACAGTATGCTATACCCTTGGCGATCCAAATCTTCAAATTGATTGGTTTTCACCGCCCAAAAGAATATCACGATAGCGACGGCAACAATGATGATGGCGATTGGAATTAATACGTAAATAATACTCATGCTATTTGCTCAAAAGTCGCGTTGAGTTTGTGACCACAATGATACTGCTTAACGACATACCAACAACAGCCATCCACGGTGAAAGTAGGCCTGATACGGCGAAAGGTAAGATCAAAACGTTGTAACCTACCGACCAGCCAATATTTTGCCTTATTTTTTGCTTCACTTGGTGCGCAGTTCGAATAAGTTCTGGTACAGAAAGCAGCTGATCGCCAAGCAGTATCACGTCGGCGGCAGTTTTAGCCACGTCTGTGGCATTACCCACTGCAATTGCCACATCAGCGCTGGCAAGAACTGGAGCGTCGTTAATACCGTCACCCATCATCATCACTTTCGCGCCAGATTGCTGCATAGCTTGAACTGCTTCGTACTTTTGCTCAGGTGTTAGGCCACCTTTAGCGGTCGAAATTGGCAATGGTGCGGTAAGCGCATTAACGTTTTGCTGTGTATCACCACTTAAAACGGCGAGGGTATGGCTTGCAGCTAATATATCGAGAGTTTCTTGCGTATCTTCTCTTAGTGAATCCTTTACTTCATACGCCGCCATAATACGCCCCTTAACCGTGAGAAACACGTTAGCTGAAGGGAACGCTTCAATGAGTTTTAGCTGTGATTCGTGAACGCTGAATGCTGCAGATCCCATAGAAAACAACGTGTCATTGATCTCACCGCTGATACCACCTCCTGGCGTAACGGTAAAATTAGTCACTTTGTGTACCGTGTTATCGATGGCGTCAGCACTACCGCTAGAGGCAGAAGTCTCGCTTAGGGCTACACCGTCGCTAAAGGCTTTGGCAATCGGATGTTCAGAGCGTGACTCCAAAGCGCGCGCAATTGATAGCGCACTATTACTATCCACGCCGTCAGCGTACCAGGCATTTGAAATAGTAAATTTGCCTTTTGTGAGCGTGCCGGTTTTGTCTAAAGCGATGGTGTCAATGTCAGTAATTTGTTCTAGCGCATCGGCCCGTTTTAGTAAAATACCTTGTCGGTTTAACTTTGCCATAGCGCAGGTTAACGCTGATGGCGTAGCCAACCCTAGTGCGCAAGGGCAGGTTGCAACCAGCACCGATATAGTGATCCAAAATGCCTCGTCGCTACCCTGATACGCCCAAAAGCCATAGGTTAACGCCGAAATCAGCAATACCGCGGTAACGAAATAGCGAGAAAAATTATCGGCTATCTGCGCTGCTTTAGGCTTACTCGCCATCGCACTTGCTTGCAGTCGTACAATTTGATTTACCAGCGCATTTTTAAGGGTCTGCGTAACCGTAATGGTTAGCGTACCATCTTGACAAACCGTGCCGCCGTAAACCGGGCTACTGTTCGACTTACGCACGGGGTTAAACTCGCCGGTAAGCATTGATTCGTCAACCGCTGCGTTGCCGTCGGTTACCACCCCATCAATGGGGACTGTTTCACCAGGCTTCACCAGTACTACGTCATCAATTTTTAGCTGCTTAGCCAGACACTCGGTTAGGCTGCCATCCGGATTTAGTTTGGTCGCTGATACGGGCACATACTGCATCATATTGGCAGAGATCTGTGCGGCGCGATGACGACTGCGATGTTCTAAGAATCGGCTAAGTAACAGCAGAAAAATAAACATACAGATGGATTCGAAATACACTTCACCTTGCTCTAATACTGTAGAGCGAATTCCAGCAATGTAAGTACCGAATATGGCGAGCGTAACGGGTACGTCCATATTAACCGTTTTGGCGCTTAGCGCTTTAGCGGCGCCCACATAAAAGGTGCTGCCTGAATACAGCACCACAGGTGTAGTAAGCGTAAGGGCAACCCAATAAAAATATTGGCGGGTCTCTAACTCAATGGCGCCGAACCAATCAAAATAAAGCCCAGTCATCAGCATCATAACCTGCATGGTCATAATGCCTGCTAGGCCAAGCTTTTTTAGAAAGGTCTTCTGTTCGCGTTTATAACTGGCTTCGTGTTCGTCGGGGTGAAATGGTGACCCAACATAACCAATGCGTTTTAGCGTAGATAGAATTTGGCTAAGCTTAATTTGAAACGGTGACCAGGTAACCAGTGCTCGGCGCTCTTGTACATTCACCGCGACTTGCTTTATTCCTTCTACTTTCGACAACTGCTTTTCGATAAGCCAGCCACACGCAGCGCATGTAATACCTTCAAGGGTCAACTGAATCTGTTTGTCCTGACCTTCTTCAAACACGAACTCTTCTTGAAGGGAAGGGTCGTCATAGACTTTTAGCTTATCTAACGTTTCTAAAATACTGTCGTCAGATTTTTGCGCCGGTTCGGTTCTAAACTGGTAATAGTCTTCAAGGCCGTTGTTAACGATCGCTTCAGCTACCGCTAAGCAGCCAGGGCAACACATGTCTCGTTGTTGCCCTAAAATGACAGTAGTAAATTTCCCATTGTCTGAACTCGCTATAGGCAAGCCGCAATGGTAACAGTCGTGCCTTGCCATTATGGATTGAATTTCATTTTGCCAGTGTGGGGCAGATAGACCGTGTTTTGAATTTTCCAGCTATCATCAATCGGCGTCAGCGATATGCGCCATTTGCCGTCAAGGTTTTCTTCAATAAAACCGCGATAAATACCGTTAGCGTCGCGACTCAATAAAACGCTAACATCGCGCTCTTCTAGCGTTACGTGATAGAAACTTAATTTAACCGCGTTACCTTCTTGTGGAATCCCCGAATGAAATTGCAGCGCTATGCTTCCATCTTCAATGGTTAAATCAGTGGTGATATTCTTGCGGCGGGCTATGGCCTCTTTGTCCAGACGGGCATTGATTGCTTTTCCTTCCTTGTAGTAGTCGTCTACCACCAGGCTATCTTCGGTGCTAATAGCAAGGTTTAACAACACGCCACCCATGATGAGTGTAATGATAGGTACGGCAATTAAAAACCAGGGCCAGAACTCTTTATACCAGGGTCTATTCATCGAAATCTTTCTCGTATTTACTTCACTAGCAACGTCGCTAACAACATATTTATTATTGCTACATCAGTTAATAACAATAAATATAGTGTTGGGGACGCAGCTCCAAGGCGCACAAAATGTGTTCGCAACGACACTTTCTGTATTGCTGTCTATATCGCTGTATTTTCTCATAAAAAAAGCCCCGTAGTAACGAGGCTTTTTAAGATATTTAATGATTTAAATCATTAATCATTTGAAAGGCTGTAAACATACGCTGCAACAACGTGAATTTTGTCATCACCCAAGGTTTTCTTGAATGAAGGCATTACACCGTTACGACCGTAAGTAAGCGTTTCTGTTACCGCTCTGTGGCTGCCGCCGTATAGCCAGATATTGTCAGTAAGGTTTGGTGCACCAAGTGCTTGGTTACCTTTACCGTCCATACCGTGACAAGCCGCACACGCTGCGAAACGAGCTTTACCTGCTTCTGCAAGCTGAGGGTCCACATCGCGACCGCTTAAACTAAGTACGTAGTTAACCACTTCTTCGATACCGTCTTCACCCATAGCATCTAGCCATGCTGGCATAGCTGCTTTACGACCAAGCGTAAGAGTTTCAACGATTTTCGCACCTGAACCACCGTACAACCAGTCGTTGTCCGTTAGGTTAGGGAAGCCGCCATTTTGACCACGTGCATCAGAACCGTGACACTGAGAGCAATTTTGTAGGAACAAACGCTGACCTACTTTATTTGCTTCTGGGTCTTTAGCCAGTTCTTCAACAGGAACTTGTGCATACGCTTCGAAGATCGGATCGAACTTCTCGGCAGCGAAATCTAGTTCACGGTCATATTCTACTAGGTAGCCTTGCTCTTTAGCATCAATACGCGCCTGAGCTGACTCTTCTAGCGATTGAATATTTTGGTTAGAGCTCTTCCAACCCAAAATACCTTCAAACGCACCTAAGCCAGGATAAAGCGCTAGGTATAAAAAGCCCCAAACGATGGTCATGTAGAACATAATTGTCCACCAGCGAGGAAGTTGATTGTTCAACTCCTCAATACCATCGAATTTGTGGCCCATTGACTCACCTTCAGGTACGCCGGTCTTGTTAGCAAGGGTCCAGCGTAGAAGGAAGTAGCAACCAATGATTAACCCTAGAGTTATCACTGAAATCCAAATTGTCCAAAACATACTCATGAGTTCGAGACTCCTGCTAATCTTCTTTTGATTTTTCTTTTTCTTCGTCTGCAAACACTAGGTTTGCCGCTTCATCGAATTTTTTCTTGTTGCGGCTGCTAAATGCCCACCACACAACACCGATGAAGCTTACAAAGACGATGACAGTAAAAATGCTGCCTACAATTCCCTGGTCCATATTATTTCAAATGTGTGCCAAGAGATTGTAGATAAGCAATAAGGGCTTGCATTTCCGTTTTACCCTGTACTGCCGCTTTCGCGCCCGCGATATCTTCGTCGGTATACGGAACGCCAAATCCACGGAATACTTCCATTTTTTTAGCTGTTAACTCACCATCAAGCGTGTTTTCCGCAAGCCAAGGAAAGCCTGGCATGTTCGACTCTGGTACTACGTTGCGAGGATTAAGCAGGTGAACTCGGTGCCATTCGTCGCTGTAACGACCACCAACACGTGCTAGATCAGGACCAGTACGCTTAGAACCCCAAAGGAAGGGGTGCTCCCATACTGATTCGCCAGCAACGCTGTAGTGACCATAACGCTCTGTTTCAGCGCGGAATGGACGGATCATCTGGCTGTGACAACCTACGCAACCTTCACGGATGTAGATATCACGGCCTTCAAGCTCAAGCGCGGTATATGGACGTAAGCCTTTTACCGGTTCCATAGTTTGCTGTTGAAACATCAACGGCGTAATTTGAACCATGGCACCGAAGCTGATAGCGATAAGGATTAATACCGTTAACAGACCGACGTTCTTTTCAATTAACTCATGTGCGTTTTTCATTATTCGTCTCCTTTACTACGCCGGCTGAGTCGCTGGGTCTGCAGCGATACTGCCTTTAGGTGCACGAATGGTTTTCCATGTGTTGTATGCCATAACAAGCATACCTGCTACCACGAAACAACCACCAATGAAACGAACCACATAGAAAGGCTTAGACGCTTCTAATGACTCAACAAAGCTATAGGTTAACGTACCGTCAGCATTTACCGCACGCCACATTAGACCCTGTAGTACACCAGACATCCACATTGCTACGATGTATAGAACAACACCGATAGTTGCGAACCAGAAATGTACGTTAACTAGCTTGGTACTATACATAGCGCGCTGACCGAATAGCACTGGGATTAAGTGGTAAATTGAACCAATTGAAACCATTGCAACCCAACCTAGAGCACCAGAGTGTACGTGACCAATTGTCCAGTCAGTGTAGTGAGATAGTGCATTAACGGTCTTAATTGCCATCATTGGGCCTTCGAAGGTAGACATACCGTAGAAAGACAATGAAACGATAAGGAAACGCAATACTGGGTCGGTGCGAAGTTTATGCCACGCGCCAGATAGCGTCATAATACCGTTAATCATACCACCCCAAGATGGAACGAATAGGATAATAGACATCACCATACCTAATGACTGAGTCCAGTCTGGTAGGGCAGTGTAGTGAAGGTGGTGAGGACCGGCCCAGATATACAGAGAGATAAGTGCCCAGAAGTGGACAATTGAAAGTCTGTATGAATAAACCGGGCGGCCAGCTTGCTTAGGTACGAAGTAATACATCATACCAAGGAAGCCCGCAGTTAGGAAAAAGCCTACCGCGTTATGGCCGTACCACCACTGCATCATAGCGTCTACTGCGCCTGCATACAGTGAATACGATTTAGTGAAAGATACCGGAATAGCCATGCTGTTACCAATATGAAGAATTGCAACAGTTAACATGAACGCGCCTAAAAACCAGTTTGCAACATAAATGTGCGAAACTTTACGGATTACTAGGGTTCCGAAGAAGTTAATGATATAAGCGACCCAAACCAGTGCCAAAAGGATATCAATTGGCCATTCTAGTTCAGCGTATTCTTTTGTGCTGGTTAAACCCATAGGTAGGGTAATTACAGCTAAAACAATAACGGCTTGCCAACCCCAAAAGGTAAATGCGGCAAGTTTGTCACTGAACAGTCTTACCTGGCAGGTACGCTGAACGATGTAGTACGACGTTGCAAATAGCGCACAGCCGCCGAAGGCAAAAATAACGGCGTTAGTGTGCAACGGACGCAAACGTGAGAATGTTAGCCATGGTGTGTCAAAGTTAAGCATAGGTGCAAATAACTGCGCGGCAATAAATACCCCTAGGCCCATACCAATGATACCCCAGACTATGGTCATGATGGTAAATTGCCTAACTACTTTATAATTGTAGTCAGGTTGTGCTTGGCTTATTTCACTCATTTTAATGAATCTTCCACTTCAAATGAACTATGGTCTCCAACTGCCGGAATAGTACGGTCGAGACGTGTATCAGCTAAGGAATAACGCTTCACACCGAGCTCGGAAAGAGTAATAATTATTGTCTCCAAGCCAGTTGGTACGCGGATGATAAGGTTTTTAATTACAAAAAGATACCATAAACTACTTAAGCTTGATCTCCGTCAATGAAGAAATACACAAAATTTAAGAAATGCTAAATAACGATAACAATAAACGATCAAAAATTTTACATTCCCAGCTTCCATTAGTGGCTATTATTGTTGTAGCCGTGTGTGTATACCTTGCACATAAATTCCAGTCATCGGTGTTAAAAGACACGAGCGTAGTTAATGGAATAGGAAACAGCTGCAACTTTGTCAATGAAACTTGCGAATTCTTAATTGATGACAGGTTAGCAATTGCCACTTTTTCAGCCATGCCTGAAGCCGAAGAGTCAGTAACGGTTAAGCTCTTAGTTCCTGAGGGAGAGGAAATAGAGAGCGCATGGATTGAAGGGTTAAACATGTATATGGGCAAAATTCCCGTGCTGTTAGATAACGACGGGGAAGGAAAATGGTCAGGTTGGTTTATGTTAGGTAGCTGTAGTGAGCCAGTTATGAAATGGCAGCTACGTCTAAATATTAAAGATAAAGAAAGCCCCAGCTATTTGTATTTTGTTACACAGCAGTAACTGTATTAAAAGCAATAAGACTCTCCCTAAAGAAAGGGGAGTAAACAAGCAAAAAAAGGCCGCTCTTTATTTAAAGAGCGGCTTTTCATTAATTACCTGTAAATTGTAGCGTGAACGCTATTTCTTACATTTGAGACTGAAGGTAGTTTTGAATACCTAGTCGCTTAATAAGGCCAAGCTGCTGCTCTAGCCAGTGTGCGTGATCCATCTCTGTATCGTCTAATAGTACAATTAGCATGTCACGAGTTACGTAGTCTTTCTCGGTTTCACAAAGCGCAATGACTTCACGTAACTTTGCATCAACTTCATATTCAACACGTAAATCGCTTTCTAGCATCTCAGGTACATCTTTACCCACTTTGAAGCCTGTGCGCTTCGTCATGTCAGGCGTACCTTCTAAAAACAGCATGCGTTCAATTAACTTAGTTGCATGTCCACGCTCGTCATCAAATTCATGATCGATGCGTTCGTAAAGCTTATTCAACCCCCAATCAAGATACATCTGAGAGTGAATGAAATACTGATCCATGGCGGCCAACTCATAAGAGAGTAGTTCGTTTAAGCCATTGATGATTGCTTGGTTACCTTTCATTAGTCATCTCCCATTACTTGCGCTTGTAGGTAGTTTTCTATACCCATAGCATCAATTTGGTATTCTTGCGTTTCAATCCAGTCTAGGTGCTCTTCTTCGTATTCAAGAAGGTCTTCAAGCAAATCACGAGAAACATAATCCTGCTTTTCTTCACATAGCGCGATAGCTTCACGAAGTAGTGGAAGCTGTTCCTTTTGAAAACGCGCATCACATGACAGCATTTCAACGGTATCTTCACCGATATAAAGCTTGCCTAACGCTTGAAGATTAGGAAGGCCCTCAAGGAATAAGATGCGCTCGATAAGATCATCCGCTTGCTTCATGTCCTTGATAGACTTTTTATAATTCTTTTCGTTAAGTTCAGAAAAACCCCAGTTTTTGAACATACGAGCGTGCAGAAAGTATTGATTTATCGAAGTAAGTTCACTTGTCAGTACTTCGTTCAATTTTGCAACAACTTGTTTATCACCTTGCATTGTGTAAACCCTATTAACGTATTTGCGTGAAGTTTAGTCTAAATTTGACTGTATGTCAAAAAAGTCTTTGTAAAACAGTTGTTTACAAACGATAACGTTTCTCAATTCATCCATTGTTCGCATTTAGAACAGCATTACTGTTGTGCATGCGCATAAGCAAGACTTTCTTCAGCAAAACCAAGCCCTGCTTCGGTAAAGAAGTTGAAGACTTTATCTACATCGTTTTCTAATAGATGTGATACTTCATCCTCATATCGTGCAATGGCTGCAACTTTTCCAACATAGCCCACGTTTTTAAGCTGACGTGTGATGTTTATTGAGTCCTGGATAGAAGGCAGAGCAAGCAAAACAAGCTGAATTTGTTTGATATCTAAATTATCCCACAAATCGACGTCTTCACCGTCGCCGCATATTACGTTTAAGCCTTCGTCTGATAACTCTTTTACTTTTACTCGGTCGGCGTCCATTCCCCATACGCTCACATCACTTAATTTAGATAACGCATTGAAGGCACCGCGACCAACTCGTCCCATCCCCAACACTAAAAATTCCGCGTTGTGGAGAGTAGGATAAATGTCTTCTTTTAAGCGCTCGTTTTTCTCAAAACGTTTAATGGTGTGTTTATGATTGTGATATTGAGAATGAGAATTGCGATAGAGCACGCTGGTAATAACGAATGAAATAGATACGGCTAAAGCAATCACCACTAACCAAGAGTTTGCCAATAAATCTAATGAAACGGCTAGTGCGCCAACAATAAGCCCAAATTCACTGTAATTTGAAAGCACCAAGCTGCTCAAGTAAGCCGTGCGACCGCGAAGGCGAAGTGACGTAAATAAGCCGAAAAAGAGTGCTGCTTTTAACGGTATAAATAAGCAGAACACGATAGCTAGGACAATCATACTAAGATCGGGAAGGGCGGTAAGACCGATAGTAAGGAAGAAGCCGATTAAGAAGAGATCCTTAAAACTAAGCAGCGACTTCGCTAGCTCCGAAGCCTTTTCATGTTGCGCTAACATGATTCCAAAGATTAGTGCCCCAAGATCGCCTTTAATGTTAACCAGCTCAAACAAGTGATAGCCACCTAAGGCGAGGATAAAGCCAGTAAGCGGAAGCAGTTCACCGTGGCCCGACTTATTAATCATTTTGTTTATGATTGGCATTGCTGGGAATAAGGCCAACAACGCTAGCGCCCACACAGAGGGGAGCTTTCCAGTTGCTGCAACAAGGAAGATAACAGCAAAAACGTCTTGCATGACCAAAATGCCAATGGCAAGGCGGCCGTGGCGGGTTTTACTTTCGCCACTTTCTTCTAATACTTTAACCACGCACACTGTGCTACTGAAACTAAGGGCAAAAGCGATAAGCGCAGCACTTTTCCATGTAAGCCCATCAACGAAATTTGCAGCAACCGCACCAATCGCATAGACGCAACAGGTAATAACGCCCACCCATACTAAGGTATGTGAAACGCTTCCCGCCCAAACTTCTCGTCGACTCAAATCGCGGATGTTGAGTTTCAGACCGATGGTGAAGAGCATAATGGTGATGCCCAAGTTGGCTATTTGGGTTAAATCTTCAGTGAGCGTGTAGCCTGCAAAATTTAATAAAAAGCCAGCTACCAAGTAGCCAACTAAAGGAGGAATGCCAATAAGTTTAACCGTTAAGCCGCAAACAAATGCGAAAAGAAGAAATGCATACTCCATGAATTACCTTTCAGAAAATGTTGAACGTAAAATCCGTTACCTTTGTATAGGTCACATCATCTATTAACCAGTGATAGCTACAAATCGCTCTCTCAACTCGCTAATTGAAAGGTTTTAGACTAGCATGCAATGGCTTGTTTTCGCAGCTAAAAAAGCATTGTAATTGCATATTTTGGTAACGCGTAACCCAATTGAGCTAAAAGCCGGCTCAGTATATTTAACCCCTAAATCAGTCATTTACCGCTAAAGTAAATCTAGTTCCCGATTTCAGGTGTATTGAACAGGGTTGTAGGCATATTATTTTGTTTTGATATGACCAAAAATAAAGAAGGACTTTGAATGCGTTTAACAATTCTAACTGTGCTAACCCTGCTGGTCGCTTTCAATGTGGTGATTGGCGTATTGTGGGCGCCCGTGTGGTGGTTTTTACTTTTATCAGTCACGCTACTCATTTTTGGTCTATATGATGCCTTCCAAACAAAACATGCCATTTTAAAGAATTTTCCATTAATTGGCAGGGTACGATGGACTGTCGAGGGACTAAGGCCCTACATTCAGCAATACATCATAGAAACCGATACTGGCGGAGCACCTATTTCCCGCATGTTTCGTTCGATTGTTTATCAACGTGCGAAAAACAGTAGAGAAACTGTTCCCTTCGGTACTCAGCTAGATACGTATAAAGATGGCTATGAGTGGATTGGCCATTCTTTATCTGCTCGCGAAGTGGAAGACATGGATGAAGATCCCCGAGTGACGGTAGGTGGTCCTCATTGCAAAAAGCCGTATCGTGCAAGCATACTTAACATAAGCGCAATGAGCTTTGGAAGCTTGTCAAAAAATGCCATTTTGGCGCTAAATAAAGGTGCTGCAAAAGGCGGGTTTTACCATAACACAGGTGAGGGTGGTTTAACCCCATATCACCTCGAAAACGGTGGCGATATCGTTTGGCAAATTGGTACGGGATACTTTGGTTGTAGAAGTAAAGATGGCGGTTTCGACCCTGTTCTTTTTGAAGAAAAAGCCAAACTCGACAATGTAAAAATGATAGAAATAAAGCTAAGCCAGGGCGCTAAGCCTGGACATGGTGGTATTTTACCTGCGTATAAAAATACCCCTGAAATAGCTAAAATAAGAGGTGTTGAGCCTGGAACTCAAGTTGATTCTCCCCCTAGACATAAAGCGTTTGCAACGCCTTTAGAAATGGTTGATTTTATTAGTCAGTTACGCAAGTTAAGTGGCTATAAACCAGTGGGTATTAAGCTGGCGCTGGGTAGAAAAAGTGAGTTCATTGCCATGTGCAAAGCCATGGTTGAGAAGGACGTAACGCCAGATTTTATAACGGTAGACGGGGGCGAAGGAGGTACCGGCGCCGCACCGCTTGAGTACACAAACTCTATAGGATTCCCTCTGCGTGAAGCCTTGGCGTTTGTTGACGATTGTCTCACTGGTTTTGGTATTCGCGACAAAATTAAAATTATTGCTTCTGGAAAAATCATTACCGCTTTTCAGTTAGCGAAAAATCTAAGTTTAGGCGCCGATCTATGTAACAGTGCCCGAGGAATGATGTTGGCACTTGGATGTGTTCAGTCGCTGTCATGCAATACGAATAAATGTCCGACCGGTGTAGCAACGCAAGACCCTAAGCTTGCCAAGGGCTTAAACGTTGAAGACAAGTACGAGCGCGTGTACCGCTTTCACGAAAAAACTATTCATGCGCTGATGGATATCTTGTCTTCTACAGGACATGTGAGAACTAGCGAACTAAATCGTACCCATATATTTAGGCGAGTAGATCAGTGTAATATTGCGCGTTACGACGAAATTTTCCCGTTAGTTAAAACAGGAAGTTTCTTAACCGACGACGTTCCCGATAGATTTAAATTACACTTAAAAGAAGCAAATTCTGAAAGCTTTATGCCTTGTAGTTTATTGGCAGAAATAGAGAAAGAAACGAAAGCGGTATCTTAAAAAAGCTAAGCCGTGACTCCTAATCAAATACCGATTGTGGAGTCACGCTTAATGATTTTTAATGCCTAAAACTGCGAGTTAATCTTTAGATTGCTCGCTTGGAATACGCAGTTGATAGAGGCGGTAATCACTAGTCCTGTAGGGTGTTACTTTATATTTAGGCTGAAGATACGCCACTAAATCTATTAGTTCAGAAACCGTTAGCTCGTCGTTTACTACTCGCATTAATGAGACACCGTCTTCGCTGGTGAAACTGGCAGGCTGTCGAGGAGTAAGTTTGTGTGATGGATTAATAATACTTGTCACCAACTCTGCATAAGTTTTAATTCTTCCACTGCTGCCGCCCAGCGGAATAGGCTTCGCGACTAGGTATTGCGCATTGTCGGACTCTTTTTCTCCTGCAATTCTGTGACAGTCTTGGCACTGATACTTTTTAAATACCAAATAGCCTTTTTCCATATTGCCTTCTGGCAAGCTAAAGCCGCGAGGTGACTGCGCGCCCTGGTCACAGGCGAAAAGGAGAAGCGTTGCTATAACAACTATTGCCGTTTTCATACTCATTTCCCTCTTTCTTTTCCGGTAAGGATACGTAATGTTCGCTAGAACTAATGTGCATACACTGATTATGAATGAGGCTGCAGACTAATCATTGACCTAGCTCAAAGAATAATTATTTGTATAGCACTACTATTTAATGGAATTAGTTAACGGTATGGTAGAAAAGCACTGCTACCTAACAAAAATTGAGGACAGCCACAATGCAAGGTTACGAGACAATTTTAGTACCTATAGATATTTATTCTGACTACGAATTAGTGGTGGAGAAAGCCATTGCAATAGCGGGCAATAGTCACAAAATTCACCTCCTGTATGTTGCTTATCCACAAACCAATGTAGAGCCTTACGGACTATTTTTAGAACGGGATTTTTCAGAGGAAGTAAGAGAGCAGGCATTAAGGCAATTAAAAGACGTTGCCGCAAAACACGATATACCTTACAGCCACATCAATGTAGAGATAGGTTCACCTGCTGATGAGATTCACCATATGGCCGAAAAGATTAATGCAGATCTCATTGTTGTCGGCACCCATGGCCAGAGCGGTCTTCGTTTGTTACTTGGGTCAACGGCCAATGCAGTACTACATGGTGTTAAAACAGACGTGCTAGCTGTGAAAGTATAAATTACTGCGGCGATTAGCGTCGAAAATGCCTTAAATATTCATGATAAATACCTTCGCCGTCATGTAGATGTAACGAAGGTCAGTTACGTTTTGTAAGGCTGTAACTAATCTTAAAATTACTTATCATGATAACGAAACGGACAGGTATTTTACGCGTACTCTATGCCACTTACTATTCACTTAAGGGGCTTCGAGCAGCCTTTTTAAGTGAAGCTGCGGTCAGACAAGAAATTTTCGCAATATTGATAATGACACCTGTAGCGTTTTTCATCGACGTTACGCATGTAGAACGTATATTGCTGGTGATATCTTTACTGATTGTGCTTATCACTGAGCTACTCAACACCGCTATTGAGAAACTCTGTGATCATGTCACCACAGACATCCATTTATTAATAGGGCGAGCTAAAGATATCGGCTCTGCAGCAGTGTTCATTAGCCTAATGACGGCCGGCTTTACGTGGATTAGCATTCTTTGGTAGTGCAATTTGCGATTTATAGGCGGAAAGAAAGCCCTAATTTATAGGGCTTTGATTTTCTGGTCACAACATTCTGATACTAAGGTTCTAATTGTGCTATCTAAATTTTTAATGTGCGAATAATGCAATGAAGTTTCACCACCGTTATTGATATCTTTTATCGTAAAAACAACATCATCGCCTCGTGAAGTTACGCAGATTCTCACGTAATCATCAGATTGAGCTAATGGCACGTGGAGATATAACGGCTCATTGTTTGAGTTTAAATAATCTAGTATTGCTTCTTGTGACTTGAATGGGTCTTGCTTCTCGGGTTGGACATTCCATGACGACGAGGGAACCACCATTTCCGCGAGTAATTTTCCATGCTTTGTATCAATACCGCTACTCATATATCACTCCTTTTACTTGAATGTTTGCCAACTTAGAAAACCTATTCATTAATATAGGTTTAAGGCAAATTTACCTTTTGATACGCGAGTTATACAGTTTCAGATTGATAAAAGAATGAAGAGAGTAGGTGAGTTAGACATTGTTACTGATGTCGTTGATTACGCGTAACCGTGCATTGATTAAGTTACTGTATTTAATGAGGTTTATCTTTTTCGTTTTGCCGACAATTTTGCCATTCCACCACGCTTTACGTTAGCCTGTTTTGTATAATGCCCAGGCATTTCCGGTGATTGCCAACCTCCAGCCAGTTGAAGCTCGGGTAAAGATGCGCCATCTTCGGCTAGAGAAACTGCACCACCAACACGACCACTATGAGGGGTAATGTTTTCGCTAATACCTGCGCGTTGAGCAATACGTTGCCAAATCCTGTAGACACTCGAATAGTTAAGTACATTTGCCTTATGGCTGGGAATGTTCTCATCAAATGGCAAAAGTGCTGTTTTATGGTTTGTTAGTCGTCTAAACAAAACGCCTTTGTGCAGGCCGCGTAAATCTGAAGAAAGGCGGGTTGCTTTAGTTTTTGGGTCAAGATTAGCTTCGTTAATATACTCTTGAACCATAGATATAGTGCTGGAAGAAACATAGCGATATTGACCCTGACCAGACTGGTCGCTTTTCGAAGAAACAACCAACAGCGTGTTATTACGCGCAGATATATCCTCGATGCAAACTCGAACTAATTCATCAGCGCGAAGCAATGCATCAAACATCAGGTTAATGATTGCAAGGTCGCGGAGCTCTAATAAAGAATCAGGAATAATTGCATCGTTTATTTGTTCAAGCATATCTATCGTAAGCGGAACCGCTTGTTTGTGAGACAAGCGGAACTTTCTATTCTCTATAAGCGATAAACGGATGAAGTCTCTTAGATACGCTGATCTAATAATTGGGTTTGGCAATTTAGCCACGCCTAAAAATTTACTAAGGGCAGATAACCGACGTTTAATGGTTCTATAGGCTAGGGGAGAACGGCACAACGCTTCGACATATTGTTTAATGCAGATCTCATTGTGTTCGAAGTTGTTCTTAAAGCCACTTAGTCCAGCTTGCTTACAAAAAATTGCGAACTCATTGTAGTCACTAATGTATGCCCGTTGTGTATTGTATGGAAGCTTGGTAAAAATATCTTGATAATAGCTTTCAACGTTTTTATCAGAAGATGAACATTGACTTGTTGTTAGGTCGTCAGAACCTGACGTGTGCTGCTTACCACGAGAGTACTCGATACCAAAAGCTGGAACCGTCGCGCTACTTGAGTCTTGTGGCTGTGAGCTGCTATCACTGTTGCTGTTAACTAATTGAGTTGTGAGCAAGTATGAGCTATTAGTTTTTGAGGGCATTGAGCAACCTGGTGAAGACATTATTGTGACTATTATGCTAGATTTAACATAGCTTGATAAGTTATTGATATATAACAATATTCACGCATGATAACTGTAATTATCATGCGTGAAGTTACGCACTAATCCATTCATCACTCCACAAACCGCTTTACTATTGTAATCTCAAGTACAGTGCTACTCTATCACATTACTGTATATATAAACAGTTTGGGTGTTCCAATGCCGTCAATTGTTGGCCTATCTCGTAATTATTCCAAACCATATCGCGAGATAAGGCTTGTGGCCTGCTGAGAGAGTACGTTTTTTGTGTAATTCAAATCGTGCGCTACGTGAAATCTGCAAGGTAATACCCCGAATGCGCGCTCAGATTTCACGTAGCGACGCCTAAAAAATAAGCTGAAAAGTGATGGAAAAACACCCTAAGAGCTTATTTATTAAAGAAGTACTTCACATGATTTACTTCCAACATGTTTGCTGGCTAATCGCACATTTTTCAAAACTAAACGAGTTAAAAATAAATGTTACAAAAGCGGAATAGGCGATAACCTAGAAGTTATTACCTTTGCTTTTCATAGAGCGCCTATCTAATGTCGACTACAGTACGACGATAATAAGACGTCGATACGGTACGTAGCCGAATAAACGACGTCTACGCAGATATGAATTCAATAAACATCGCGTCGATTATGTTTTAATTCTACGTGCTATCCACGCCACCCACCTTTAAAACAACGAACGGTCTCCATGCACGATGTTTAATTTAATAAGAAGTATAGATAATTGATGATATTTAAAATAAAGAGCAATCAATAAATGAGTTTTACGGGCCGTAATTATTACATGTACGCTAAATGTTAGAAAAACCTTAACCTTACAACTAGTCGTCTTATCTTAGAAATAATTAGGATCCTTTATTTAATTCATCAGCGTTAAGCCTTTGGCTGATTGAGTTAATAATTAATATTACTGGCTGTACATTCATTATAAAAAGCAAAGAAGAATAAAGCCTGATAAATGTTTTTAGGAACATGATTAAGTCTATTATTTATCTGTGCTAGTTGTCATTAAACCTTGCGAATACCTAAATATTACGAGAAGGATAGCGTAAAGCACTTTGCAAAGCTCCATCTGGCTCATTCACCATCAACTTTGATGCTCTATTTAACATAATATACATTATGCGTAATTAAGTATATGGACGATTAGGGTGATGATGCCGCTCTATTCAGATGCTTTGTTGGCTGTGATTACTTACGAACTTTTATACGTGGTTGCTGTGTTGGCTTATTGTCGGTACTGGCGTTTGTGCGGTTACATCTCACATGCGTCAGTACTTTTAATTTAAAACTGCTCAGTTAATTTGATTTGGACGTAATAAATTGAATCGTGCGCTACGTAAAATCTGCAGTACTATGCCCCTGATTTTTCAATTTCATTCACGTAGCGCACGGTATGTTTTTGCGCCGTTTTGTTGATAAAAAAGTTAAACTATTTTGAGGCATTTATTATTAGGTTAAACAACTGAGCATTTTATAAAAGCTCATTGATATCTTGATATTGATGTTTCTATCTTGCTTGTTGGTATTTTTACTGCGTTATTTAATATGTGGTTTCATCTCTATTATCTATGCCGCAAATGACTATAAATGTTTTAAGCTCATAGCTTATTTAGATGCTCTTCTTAATCTAGAGGTATTTGATTACCTCATGTTTAAGTTAATCACCGCAATTACCATACACAGCTATTTAAGGCTTTTTTATAAACCTGCGTTCTCAATGCAGCACGTCTATCCATAACGGCTATGCAAAGAATGTAATTCAACTGTGGCAAATCACTAATGCGAAATCGCAGTCACAATCTTCATTACGTAGCTACTCCTTATTGTCTTGGTGGCAACGCAAACCAAATTACTAGAACGTGTGATCGTATATACGTTTCTGTACATATAAAGCGCTAGCTACTAGTAAACGCATCGCTAAGGAAAGTTATGAAAATTCAAAGTTTTAAGGCTGAAGGTTTAGCGCAGTTGTCATATTTGGTTTCAAGTGGACAATTTGCGTTTGTAGTTGACCCACAATTAGATATATCCACGTATATCGATGCTGCAACAAGTCTTAATGTAAAAATAGACTGCATATTTGAGACCCACCGTAACGAAGATTTTATATCAGGCGCTGCAGCGTTGGCACAGCGTCTTGATATACCTGTTTATCACGGGCCGAACGCTGACGAAAATGTTGAATATGCTTCTTGCACCAGTGATGGTGATAAATTCAACGTTGGAGATTTACTTGTATCCGTATTAGAAACGCCTGGTCATACTAAAGACAGTATCTGTCTAGCCGTCTCTGATACTGCTATAAGCGACGAAGTTATTGCGGTGTTCACCGGCGATACTTTATTTGTAAATGATGTAGGTAGAACTGACTTTTATCCTAATGAAGAACATGAAATGGCGGGACGCTTATTCGAAAGTCTTCAGAAGTTGTCACGCTTACCCGAATCGGCTGTTATTTATCCAGCGCATGGTGCAGGTTCAGTTTGCGGTGGAGGTATGGCAGACAGAGAGTTCTCGACTATCGGATATGAGCGTAGGAATAACCCCAAGTTATCAATCAAAGACAAGCAACGCTTCATTGAAGAAAAGGTACAGGAAACACATTACTATGCGCCCTACTTCGAAAAAATGGAAAAATGCAACGTTAAAGGTGAGCTTTGTACTATAGATATCACCTCTCCTGCTTTCATTGGTAATTTCGATCCTTTTGAACTTTCAAATCAATGTTATAACAACAAAATAAAGATAATAGATGTAAGGACTAAAGATGAGTTTTGTAGCACTCATATAGATGGCAGTTTGTTCTTTGGTGAAGGTTTGGTTTCATCATATGCAGGTTGGTTTCTAAATGATAATGACAAGATCATTGTAGTCGCTAATAGTGGTGAACACGCCAGTTTAACGGTGTTGCAGCTACGTCGGATGGGCTTTAATAACGTTAAAGGCTATATTATCAATTTGCCTGTATTAACCGGCGACGCTAACGTCGATAAAGGATTGTGTTCCTTAAGTCTCACTAGTGCCAAAGCCGTTAAAGAACACTTTGATAGTAATAGCAGTGACTGGGTTTTATTGGACGTTCGAAAACAAGATGAACGTGACAGTGTGGCAATTGACGGGTCGACGCATGTTTATCTGGGTCATCTTAGTTCGTCAATTGGAGATTTTGACAAAAACCTTAGGTACACGGTTTATTGTGGGTCGGGTGTCAGGGCTACGACAGCGGCCAGCGTTCTTAGACAAGCAGGCATAAAAACCGTGGATGTGATGGAAGGCTCGATGAAAGCATGGCAAAAGATTAGCTAAACTTATCGATAAGCATATGTAACAAGCCTAGAGCACCATTATTATTTAACTGCTCTGTAAATAGCCAGCTAAGTGAAGCGTACCATTTAGCTGGCTTTGGTATCTTACTGACCAGATATATCAGTCCTCTTTAAGGATTTGATGGAAGTGCTTTACTCGCTCTATATCATTGTCATAGTTCATCAATAACTTATTTCTCTCAAAACTGTGCTCTGCCATGCGTATCGCCTCTGATTTAAAATCATCGTTTAGGTTATTGAAGCATGTCTTTAGGGTGGTTAACGACTTTTGAATTCTTATAGCGACTTCTATATTGGCGCCACCATCTCGAGCTATAGATGTGTATGCGTCGTCGTATAGGTCGGCAACGTTCAACTCAGGAACAGAAATACGATCATACTTTGCAGTCTCGCTCTTTTTTTCCTTTTGTGTTTTCTGGCTGTTTTCGAATTGCTTTCGCCACATAAGCATTAATCGTGTAATGATGCTTATAGTATTTATTGCCGTACCGTGATCATTGACGGATGGCGACAACGCTCTTGATGCTATCTCAGCCAGTACGATAAAGCCGAAGCGCGGGTCTGCCTCAAAGGAGCGGGCTTCTCCAATAGTGAACGCGCTAATTACATCCTTGGTTTGTTCATCTTTATTAACGTAGGCTATGGGGCGCTCTGGTGTCACAAACTCACCTGGCAGCATGGCAACATTTATAAAACAGTCATTACTTTCAGCCCAGCGCTGTAGTTTTGCAATATCTATTAACTGAATGTAGCCTACTTGCTCGGTAAAAATAGCGTGAGCCCCCTGCTCTTTTACTTGTCCCTGTGGGACTGCGCCCAAGCAAGGCATATCAATTCTGTTTTTAATGGCACGAGTGGTTGCGTGCTCCACTTTCAGTAGTGTTGAGCCTACGCGCCCTAAGCGTGCTACGCTGTCTACCCATCGTATAAACGTTAAGATAACAATGATGAAAGCCACACAGGTCAGACAGAATAAAATGAACAATCCCGCTTCATCGAAGAACGCCTGAGTCATTGCAGTAAGTGCAACAGCACTATAGATAAATGCGCCTATAAAAACTGAGAGCGCATTTTGCGAGACGTCGTCTGATATTATAAGGCTTAAAGAACGAGGTGTAGATGATTGGCTCGCTGACGCGTAAGCATTGACCATAGTGCCTGCGGAAAACGTAGCAATAACCATCATACTTGATGCCATTATTGAAAGTAGCGTTTCAACGGAATCGGGCTTTATTTCAGGGATATGTTCGGCAAGTGATGTACCGTCAGCAACTTTAGCTATAAAAACCGCGAAGATAGAAAGCAAACAAAAGCCAAGAGGCTTCACCCAAAGCTTCTCTTTTAGACTGTATAAAAGAAAACGTAGCCTATCTACGGTTATCGGTGCTTCCACAACACACTCCTTGTATTTTCACTTTATTTCATACGCAACAGTAGCGGCGAATGATTAACTATGGTTTTTGTTTAGCGGTAATGATGCCTTAGCGATCAATGTCTCTAGTTTTGCCCACACACCATATCGCGCTTTACTCATCGGTAGCGCTTTTTCTATTTCCGGCGCAACGCTTGGAGCAATAACGTACATTTTCCCAATTCTTTTCCCATTTTTTACGCCACGTAAATGGCCTTTGGCAAACCGGACATATCTTTGTGGGTAAATCAGACTTCTTCATTTTTGGTTAGCTTTGATAGAAATATTGCAGCATCTTGCTTCATGGTCTCGATGTTTTCTTCCTTCATCCGTCCATAGGTTTTGTAAATCATGGCCATTCGATGATTGTTACTCAGTTTTTCTTTGTGCTTATCAATAAAGTGCCAATACAAATAGTTGAATGGACAGGCTTTCGGCCCCGTTTTTTTCGAAACCTGGTATCCACAGTTCTTGCAATAGTTGCTCATTTTGTTGATATAACTACCGCTCGCGACATAAGGCTTACTCGCTAAGTTGCCGCCATCGCTATACAGAATCATGCCTGCTACGCTAGGAAGCTCAACCCACTCGTAGGCATCGGCGTATACCAACAAATACCATGCTTGAACCTCTTCTGGGTTAAGTTCGGTCAACAAGCTGAAGTTACCAATTACCATGAGACGCTGTATGTGATGGGCGTAAGCGTTTTGTTGCGTTTCTTTAATGCATTGCCGCATGCAATTCATATTCGTTTGTGCGTTCCAGAAGAACGAAGGTAGTGCGCGGCTGTTATTAAAGTAATTATCAGTTTTTAGATTTGGCATAAAGTGCCAGTAGAACCCTCTGACATACTCCCGCCAGCCCAGAATCTGGCGAATGAACCCTTCAGCAGAATTCAGTGGAACTTGCCCTGCATGGTAAGCTTGCTCGGCTGCATGAATGGCTTCTTTTGGCGTCAATAAACCGCAGTTCAAATAAAACGCGATATGTGAATGGTAAAGCCAAGGCTTGCCTTCCACCATGGCGTCTTGATACTGACCAAAGTTAGGTAATCTTTCTTCTATAAAAGTATTCAATACGCTGAGTGCGTCTTTTCGAGTTACCGCAAAGTGGAAGTGATTGATATCGCCAAAATGATCGCTAAACTCGCTTTTTACGAGCTCGATAACTTTCGAAGTAATGTCATCAATCTCAAACGTAGAATGCTTCGGTACTCTCTGGGTTTCAGGCATTGCTTCGCGATTCTGGGCATCGTAATTCCACTTACCGCCAATGGGATTTTTTCCTTCCATGAGCACGTTGTGTTTGCGACGCATCTCACGGTAAAAAAACTCCATTCGAAGTTGTTTCTTGCCTTCAGCCCAATCCGTGAATTCTTGTGGGGACGATAAAAAGCGATTGTCATCACATATACTAACGGGTATGCCAAGCACGTTTTCCCATTGCTCCATGCTTTTGAGTAAGCGGTACTCTCCGGGCATAGTCACCTTTACTTCGTCAAAATCATTTCCGTTAAGTTCATGCTTAACCTGAGCGAGCAAATCGCCCTGATTGTTTTTGTCGCTATAATGAACATAGTTAACGTTAAAATTGTCTTCTCGCAACGCTTTGGCAAAATGACGCATTGCGCTAAACAAAAACGCTATCTTCTTCTTATGGTGCTTAACGTAGGTGGCTTCTTCACGTACTTCCGCCATCAAAATTGTGTCTTTGCTTTTTACTGCGTTAGCAATCGCTGGCAACGTCTCGGTAAGCTGATCGCCTAAAACTAAAATGAGTGCTGCCATACCCTACTCTTTTAATGTTTGGAATGCGTCTAGCGCGCGTTGACGCGATGCTTTTAAATCAACAATAGGTTTTGGGTATTCCTTACCAAGTTCTATACCTGCATCTTTCAATATCGCCGAAGGGGCTTCCCATGGCTTATGGATATACTTGTCTGACAGCTTTTTCAATTCAGGGCAATACTTACGCACATAGTTGCCCTTTTTATCAAATTTTTCGCCCTGTAGTATTGGGTTAAATATCCTGAAGTAAGGCGCAGCATCAGCGCCAGAACCCGCAACCCATTGCCAACTTGCACTGTTACTCGCAAGGTCGGCATCCAACAATGTATCCCAAAACCATCGCTCGCCTTCATGCCAACTGAGTAATAGATTTTTCACTAAAAACGAGCCCACGATCATGCGAACTCGATTGTGCATGTAGCCCGTTTGCCACAGTTCGCGCATGCCAGCGTCTACGATAGGAATGCCTGTATTTCCCTTTTGCCACGCTTTGAGCGCTTTCGCATCTGTGCGCCAAGGAAACTTATCGAACTTTTCGTTGAAGTTCTTATTAGGCAAAGTAGGAAAATGGAACAGCAAATAATAGCTGAACTCGCGCCAACCTAACTCACTCAAGTAGGTTTCAATGCTTTTGTCTTCACTATTTCCAAACTTGTCTTTTATCGCGTACCAAACTTGATTTGGAGACACTTCACCAAAGTGTAAATGCGGCGACAAACGCGATGTCCCATTGGCTGACGGTATGTCTCTGCCGTCTTTGTATTTACGTGCTGAATTTTCAATAAAGTCAGCTAAATTATCAGCGGCGCCGTCTTCGCCTGGTGACCACTCTTTTTCAATGGTTGCATCCCAGTTGATGGAAGGGAGTAAGTCTAGCGATGTTAATCCATCGCTGTCGTTGTCGACATCCGCATAAGTAATACGTGCGGGTGGTGCTTTGGGATAACGAGGCTCTTCAACCTGCAGGCAGCCCTTCTTGTAGTAGGGTGTAAATACGCGATACGGTGTACCGTCTTTCTTCAATACTTTCATTGGCTCCCATAGTAAGCTGCCGTTACAGCTATGGGCTTCATAATCATGCTCGATTAAGGTTTTCTTGATCGTTTTATCGCGGTTTATTTGCCATGGCTCATAGCACCGATTCCAAAAGATACCTTTAGCGTTAAATGACTTCATTAAATTTGGAATAAGTGTCTGTGGGTCACCCTTAAATATTTGTAAATGTCCGTTCAAGCGTTTATTGAGCGACGAGAGTGAATGATGCAGCCACCATTTACTTGCCCCCCCAGGCTCTCTGCCATTAGGTGCAGTGTCATCATATATGTAGATGGGTACTATTTTTCCCATATCACAGGCAGCGTTTAAGGCCGGATTGTCTTTTACACGAAGGTCTTGTCTGAACCACATTATACTAACGGGAACGGTCACTGTTTTTCCTCAGGCATTGCGCCAAATCTTAATATTATTCGTATTGCATGTACTACGATAAAACTCGGATTCAGGATCCGTAGAAATAGTAAAAAAGTACTCAAAATTAGTATGATAAATCACCAACAACAAACAAAACGTACGAACAACAATCAACGAGGTTTATATTGGTTTCGACATGACCTTAGACTTCACGATAATGCTGCTATTTCTGCGCTGTGTGAAGCAGTTCAGCAGGTTACTTTTCTTTATATTCTTGATGATAAAGCGTTTACACCTACGACATATGGTTTTGCGCCTATGGGGAAACATAGGCACACATTCCTGCTTCAAACACTTGTGGATTTAAAACGGCAATTAGCTAAGCTCGGACATGATTTGCTCATTGTCAAAGGCGACCCTGCTGAGTGTTTAGTTCAATTGATGAAGTCCGGACAATATTCTCACCTTGGGGTAAGCGAGCACTGTGGTTTTGATGAGAGAGCACAATTAAATACAGTAAAGCGCTTTTTCGATTCGGTAACAGTAATAGAAACTCCGACGTTTGGCTTATTTGATGCTCAAACCCTTCCTTTCAACATCGAAGAGATGCCCGACGTTTTTAGTCCGTTTCGCAGAAAAGTGGAAAAGCACTGTAAGCCATTATCTGTCCATCCACCCATGGAAAGCTTACCAAGCCCTTTTACACCGCAATTAGATGAGTCTTTTTTATTCGCCATTGATACTGATTTACCAAGCCCGTCTCAATCATCGTTTGTTGGAGGTGAAACAGCAGCGCTGACGCATTTAAATACTTATCTCTTCGATTGGAAAGCTGCAGCAACGTATAAAGACACAAGGAACGCTTTAGATACTTGGCAAGACAGTACCAAGCTTTCGGCCTGGTTAGCGAACGGGTCGCTGTCTGCACGGGAAGTCATTCGGCAAGTTCAACAGTTTGAAGCAACCGTTGAAAAAAACGATTCCACTTATTGGATATACTTTGAATTACTTTGGCGCGAATTTTTTCATTGGTTACAGTGTAAATACGGGGCCAATTGGTTTCGTTCTAGCGGTATCCAGGGTAAAAAGCCGTCGACACAGCATTGTCCGGAAACCTTTGCGTTATGGTGCAAAGGAAAAACCGGTTACCCGATAGTCGATGCATGCATGCGACAACTCGCTGAAACTGGCTATATGTCAAACCGAGGCAGGCAACTGGTTGCGAGCTGTTTTGTTCACGAACTAAGGCAGGACTGGCGATACGGTGCAGCGTGGTTTGAGCATCAATTAATCGATTACGATGTGGGGAGTAATTGGGGCAATTGGCTTTACTTAGCTGGTGTTGGAAGCGACCCTCGCGGCCACAGACAGTTCAACCTTCAAAAGCAGACTGAGATTTATGATTCGGACGGCCAATTTCGTAAAAAGTGGTTGTAGTTAGTTCGTCGTATGGTTCCAGTACATTCTAAACAATCTGTCACTGTCATATGGTTTAAACGTGACCTTCGTCTTCGAGACCACGAGCCTCTCTACCGTGCAGTTGAAAAAAACGAAAACATTCTTCCGCTTTTTTGTTGGGAACCTTCCCTTATAGCCGACCCGCATATGGACATGCGTCATTGGCAATTTATCCAGCAAAGTATCGACGACATTAACGCCCAGTTGCCTTCAGGCGCCCGTTTACTGACCTTACACTGTGAAGTTATTGATGCGCTCGAACTTATTGCCCAGCATTACGCTATTTCAGCGGTTAGGAGTTACCAAGAAATAGGGTTGAGCGTTACGCATAACCGTGACATTTCAGTAAGTAACTATTTGAAGAAAAAGGAAATAAACCATATTGAGTCCCAGTATGGCGCAGTGATGCGTGGTTTGCCTCACCGTGAGCAATGGCAGCAAAACTGGGATCGTCACTTTACAACGAAAACCTATGATATTGATATAAACAGCGTTAATTGGGTCGACTGGGCCCAGCACAACAACATCAATACTGCTTGCAAAAATTTAGATGAGCTTGGTCTGTTTGATTGTCATATTACTAGTCAAACCGGCACTCATTGTAGCGAGAAATCGAATTATTATCGGCAGGATGTTTTAGACAAGTTAAAAAAATTAAACAAGATGCAGCCAGGCGGTGAAAGGCGTGCTTGGCAAGTATTAAAAGATTTTTTCGATGCTAGAGGACAATACTACCATCAGCATATTTCTAAGCCGGAATATGCAAGACGGGCATGTTCTCGTTTAAGTCCCTACTTGGCATGGGGCAATCTATCAATTAAGCAAGTTTACCAAAGCGTTCAACATCAAAAGCAGACGAAAAAGTTACTGCCGAATTCTGATAGAAAACAATGGAACCGCGCCCTAGCCGCTTTAACGTCTCGGTTACATTGGCACTGCCATTTTATTCAAAAATTTGAGAGCGAACACAGTATTGAATGGCGACCAATGAATAGTGGATACGAAAACTTTCCGTTTATAGATGGCCCAGAAGCCGAGCGTCGCTTTTACCTTTGGACAATGGGATTGACCGGCTATCCGTTGGTAGATGCCTGCATGCGAGCACTTAAATATACCGGGTACTTAAACTTTCGAATGCGTGCCATGGTAACCAGTTTTCTGTGTCATCACCTAAATGTACACTGGCTAAAGGCAGCGCATTATTTGGCAACACAGTTCTTAGATTTTGAGCCAGGCATTCATTACCCCCAAATACAGATGCAGGCTAGCGTAACCGGCATTCACACCGTGCGCTTATACAATCCTGCAACACAATCTTCAAAATTAGATCCTGAAGGTGTATTCATCAAGAAGTGGGTGCCAGAACTTGCTAAATTACCCAGTGAAGCTGTTCACGCCCCTCACCTATTGCCGCCCCTAGAAGCGCAAATGTTAGATTTTGACGTTGAACGCGACTATGTGGAACCGCTCGTTGATATAACAGAGAATAATCGCATCACGGCAAAGCGCTTATGGGACTATCGCGAGCGAGATGATGTGGTTAAAGAGGCGCATCGCATTGTGAAACGCCACACCATGCAAAATAGTCCGAGTCGTGCATGGCTGAAAACAAAAATTAAATAAACCGGCTAACGGTTATTTTTGCGAAGCCATTCGTTCAGAAGTTTAATTTGTCCACATTTGTAAGCTGCGTACATAAGCCGCATGGCATTTGACATAGCTTCACTGTCAGTCCAACCAGTCTTGTCGCGTATTTCGTCATAACATGCCTTTGCTTCAGGGCTAACATAGCCTCTTACAAGTTTCTTACCTGCGTCTTTTTGCCTTTCTCTGAACCTTCGTTGTTTATCAGCGTTGGCTTTAGCTCTATCTGCGGCACTCTTTTTAATGCTTTTTTTCGTTGTTTGTTCTGTCATAGTTTTCACACAATGTTACGTTACTGTAGAGCTTGTATTTAGAAGTCGTACAAAAATCACACGAGTAGAACGATGTTTGTACAAGCCAAAGTTGCTAAACCTATATTAGCATGCGTTTTTCTTCAGAAAAATGACTGTTCAGAGTTGTTTGGCGTACAACTGTTCGCTAAATTAGCAGCGTCACTTTAATAACAGCAACGAGTTGGGAATGTCAGAGAAGAAAAATAGTTTTAACAAAGAAGATTTATTGGCGTGTAGCCGTGGTGAAATGTTTGGCCCAGGTAACAGTCAACTTCCCGCACCTAACATGTTAATGATGGACCGCGTAGTTTCAATTACAGAAGATGGCGGTGAGCATGGGAAAGGCGAAATTATCGCTGAATTAGATATTACCCCCGATTTATGGTTTTTTGATTGTCACTTCCCAGGTGATCCGGTAATGCCGGGATGCCTAGGCCTAGACGCGATGTGGCAGTTAGTTGGTTTCTTCTTAGGTTGGAGCGGCGGCCCTGGTAAAGGCCGAGCTTTAGGTGTAGGTGAAGTTAAATTTACCGGTCAAATCCTTCCAACCGCTAAGAAGGTAACGTATAAGATCACGATGAAGCGCGTGATAAAGCGTAAACTCTTCATGGGTATGGCAGATGGTTCAGTAGAAGTTGATGGCCGTGAGATTTACGTAGCGAAAGATTTGAAAGTTGGCTTGTTCCAAGATACCTCAAACTTCTAGACTGCCTTTATAGAGCTATAAGGGCAATTACCGTTGACCAACAAAAAAGCCCCTTTTCAGGGGCTTTCCTTTTTGCATAATCAGTTCATAAAAGAGAAGTGTTATTTAACACTTAAACCTAAGTGTCTGTCTTCTACTGCCTCGCGCCATCCACCTAACCACTGTGAACGTGCATCGTTTTGCTGAAATGGACAATTTTCCTTTGAACGACCGCTAATGCCAGCTTGATAGCCTTTCGAATGGGCGCGTGTCAGTTTATCTCTTTTTTGTCTTTTCATTGATTAGCCTCTTTTGTTTGTTGAAAGTACAACAAATCATTTTCTCGAGCGCTCTACATCATTTCGGTTGATAGTGCCGGAAAAGTGATTGCGTACAATACTGTGATAGTGCAATTAACTAAATGGTTCAAGAAAAATAAAAAATAAAAGGGCTTGACAAAATTTAAATAAATGAAGTTTCTATGAAATTTATGTTACATTTTTTATGCATAAATATGTCTTTTTTTACGTTTTTTAGGCATAAAAAAAGCCACGCATAGGTGGCTCTTTTTATATTGATTACATATTGTCCAAATGGTCAGCTATTTCTTTATACGTCTACGCATAAATACTGCAGCAAATAGACCAAAAAATGCGAGTAAACCTGTTGCAGCTCCTTTTCGCTCATAGGGCTGTTCGTCCTCGGGAATTTCACATTCATCTATGGAACCATTCGATAACGGAGACAGTTTAACCGCCACTACGGAGTCGATTTCTTCTGTTTCACCGTCTGAATTAATTATATCGTTACCCGTTACATACTTGTTCGTAGCTTTAATTCTCGCATTCGCAATGATCTCATTATCATCGTTGATATCTACTGCTTCAATTAGCTCATATGGGTTATCACAAGAGACTAAATCATTTAAGTTAGTAAACTCTTCAGTATCAATGTTGTACATAAATGCCGCTGTATCGCGAAGCGTATCACTCGTTGCATCCACGTCTGCCTTACCCACTACGATATTATTATTGTTAATGGCATTCGCAGTCACACCAGCACTCACGAAGAAGCCATCAGGGTAATGCTGTTCTTGGGTATCAAGGTTGTATACAAACAAACGAGAGCGTGCGATATCGCTTTGTGAACGAAGCACTGCACCCGTCACCCAATTTTCATCATTAATTGCGATAGCCTGGCTAATGATATTTTCTTCGCGTGGAAGAAGTTCAATGGTTTCACCGTCTCTGAAAACCGTTGCAACTCGTTCACTTTCAGTCCTGCCTGATGTATTTGGGCGCGTTATCGTAATGCGATCTCCAGTAAGGCCTTCACCGACTGCGATACCTTGGTTATTTATGTCATAGGCATACGTGAAATAGTGGCGTGTATCGTCTTCATCAGGTTCAAATAATAACGGGTAGGTATCGGTGCTGATTACATCGCCGTTGACATCGATCTGCCAAATGGTAGCGTTAACCTCAGACAGCAATACGAAGCTCGGTAAGTAATTTGTAGATGAATTAATGAAGTAGCTAGAAATACGTGGAACAGCAAAATCGCCATTATAAATAGTAAACAGGCAGCGACCTTCAGATGTGTCACCACGAGACTCATCGTCTGTACACGTTTCAACAGCATCGGCAACATCATCGCGGAAACTAACAGTACTGAAACCTGCAACCTGTAAGTTTGCGTTTATTGCTCGAGCTGAAGAGAACCCTCCTACAGTGTCATCAACAGCTGGAAGTACTTTAGTCTCTCCAGATGCTTGAACAAAGGCTTGTTGTGCTGACTCTGGATACGTGTAGTTTAATGTATCGCCATCTTCGTTCTCATATGGGTCTAGAACAACCAGTCCCGAAGAATCACCGACAATAAAGTTACCGTTCAAGCTGTCACGACCAGTCGATTCAACAGATCGCGTATAGTCATCAAATTTGTCTGTAACTTCATCAAGACCTGGTACTAATGATATATCTTGAGTGTCGGTTGCATAGGTTCTATACGACGCTAGCTTCTGTCCCGTTGTAAGATTTGGGTTCGATAGAAGATAGTTTACTACCGTGGTGTAGTCTATGTCTGTAAAAACACCCTGGCGTGCGTCATCTTCGTTTTCTAGACTCTCACCGAACTGGTCAAAAAAAGTCGTGTCTTCTTCAAGCTGCTCTGCGTCGATTGGTGGATTGAACTCCAGTTGAACGACAGACAACATTTTGCCTGAGTTATCAATCGAACGAGCAAAATTGTTTCTAGCGGTATCCTGTAAAGGAAGAGGCGTCACTGAATAGGTCGCGGCGAATGCCGAAACACTTCCTGTTGCCAACAGAACGGCGGCGGCAAGCTGAGTTCGTTTCATTTAAAATCCTATTTACTGCTGATTATCTTCCAGCATACTTTCTAGTTCATCCCAGCGCGCATATTTCTGGGAAAGTAATTCTTCTTTATCTGCCAGCTCGGCTAACGCCTTGGCAGTAATGTCACTGTCTTGTTTGAAAAAGTCCGGGTCGTTCACTTTTTCTTGCATAGCCTCAAGCTCTTCCTCAAGTGTCTCTAGCTCTTTCGGTAAGGACTCAAGTTCACGCTGGTCTTTGTATGATAGCTTTTTCGTCTTACGGGGAGAAGACTTAGCACTAGGACTGTCTGAAGCTGAATTAGTTTCATTCTTTACCTTGGCTTTTTCTTCCTTTTCGATTTGCTGACGTTTTTCCTGTTGCTCTTTATACCAGTTTTCTACGTCAGTGAAACCCCCAATAAATTCGCGAAGCATTCCATTACCCTCGAATACCACGCTACTATTTGCTACGTTATCAACAAATTCCCTATCGTGACTGACTAAAAGCACGGTGCCGGTATATTCGTTGAGTAAGGTTTCGAGCATTTCCAAGGTTTCAACGTCTAAGTCATTGGTAGGCTCATCCAGCACCAAAACGTTGCTCGGTTTAAGCATCAGTTTTGCTAGCATCAGGCGGTTTTTTTCTCCACCTGATAGCGACTTAACCGGTGCATTAACTCGTTCAGGCGTAAACAAGTAATCTTGTAAATAGCTGATCACATGGCGTGGGTGGCCATTTACCATCAGATCTCGTTTACCGTCGCCTACCGCGTCTATCACAGACTTTTCTAAATCCAGCCCGTGGCGGTGCTGGTCAAAGTAAGCAACTTCAAGATTAGTGCCTTGTTTGCAGTTGCCGCTATCGGGCTGGAGTTCGCCTAGTAGAAGCTTGATAAGCGTACTTTTACCGCTACCATTAGGACCAATGAGAGCAAGCTTGTCACCACGCAAAACATTCAGGTTTAACCCTTTAACAATAGGCTTGCCTTCAATGCTATAGCTTAAGTCTTTTACTTCAAACACCATCTTTCCAGAGCGCGCGCCCTGGTGTTGATTGACTACCGCATTGCCCTGAACCGCTCTTCTCGCTTTACGCTCCTCGCGTAGTTTTTTCAGCGCTCTTACTCGGCCTTCGTTGCGGGTACGGCGGGCTTTGATGCCCTGACGAATCCATACCTCTTCTTGCGCTAGTTTTTTATCAAACTCAGCGTTTTGTGAAGCTTCAACCTCTAAATCGTGCTGCTTCTTTTCTAAATAAGTTTCGTAGTTACCCGGATAGCTCGTAACCGAGCCGCGGTCTAGATCAATAATTCGCGTAGCCATGGCACGTATAAATGCACGGTCGTGGCTTACAAACACAATTGCGCCTTGGTAATTACTCAAGCTGGATTCAAGCCAGCGGATCATTTCAATATCAAGGTGGTTAGTTGGTTCGTCTAACAGGAGCAAATCCGGCTGTCGAACAAGCGCACGAGCTAGCGCTGCTTTTCTGCGCCATCCCCCAGAAAGAGTAGATAGCGATATCTCAGGGTCTAGCTTTAGCATGGTTAGCGTCTGTTCAATTTGCTGTTCAAACTGCCACGCGTCTCTGGCTTCTAACTGTTCTTGTAGTCGCTGTAATTTATTTAAATTCGATTCGCTTGGATCTTCACCAACGATACGGGTTTGATGAAAGTAGGCTTTCAGTGTTTCACCTACGTCAGATAAGCCTTCGGCAACATAGTCAAAAAGCGTCACATCGGTAGTTTGGGGCGGGTCCTGCTCTAGGCGCGCAATGACCGTATTATTTTCAATTATACGCTGCCCATCGTCGGCAATAATATCGCCAGCAATAACTTTCATCAGTGTTGATTTACCGCTACCATTGCGACCTACTAAGCAGACGCGCTCTTTAGGCTGTACAACCAGTTCGACACCGTCTAACAGCGGCGGATTCCCATAAATAACAGTGATGTTTTTTAACTGCAAAATGCTCACTGAAGAAACTCCTCTAAATCGGCGGTATTAAAAGGCCAGCCGATTTCTTTTTCATTATCTGCCCGTTTCAAAACGGGGATCCTTGCACCGTACAAATGATAAAGCTCAGTGCTAGTGCGAATGTTAACCTTCTCTATATTAAGCGATGAAAACATAGACGTTTGTTGAAGCTCAACATCGGCTAAGTCGCACAGGCTACATTGCGGCCCGGTGTAAAAATAAATTTTCATGAGCCTAGCACCCAGCACTGATGGATGTTGCCTTTACGTGCAAAATCTTCTGGAATAGTGTCTTTGGTAATATTGTCTACTGACAAGCCCAGTTCACTGATGGCTGATTCGTCTAGCTTAAAGCCACGCTTGTTGTTAGAGAAGATGATGATCCCCTGCTCTTTTAAGCACGCTTTAGCATCGGTAAGCATTTTTACGTGGTCGCGCTGCACATCCCACGTATTTTGCATACGCTTTGAATTCGAAAATGAAGGTGGGTCGATAAAAATTAAGTCGTATTTGCCTTTATGCGTGCCTAACCAAGTGGTGCAGTCAGCTTGAATAAAAGCATGAGGCGCAGTGAGTTTGTTCAGCGCTACGTTCTTCTTTGCCCACTCTAAATAAGTATTAGACATATCCACTGTCGTTACAGACTTTGCGCCACCTTTAGCGGCGAATACCGACACACTACCCGTATATGAAAACAAGTTAAGAACGTCTTTACCTTGGGACAACGCCTGCACTTTTTGGCGGGTATTACGGTGATCTAAGAAAAGGCCTGTGTCCAAGTAGTCAGTAAGGTTAACCAGGAAACGAGCGCCATTTTCAAACACTTCCATCATGTCGCCAGTCTGATTAATTTTCTCGTACTGTTTTGTACCTTTTTGTTGGCTACGCACTTTAAGCGCTATCTGTTTTGGTGAAACACCTGTTACTGCTGGCAAATGAAGCAAGACTTCTTGCAGACGCTTGCGTGCTTTATCTTCAGAAACCGTTTTTGGCGGCGCGTATTCTTGAACGACCAGCCAGTCACCATATCTATCTACGGCAACGTTATAATCTGGCAGGTCAGCATCGTATATGCGGTAACAGTTAGTGTTAGCGTTCTTGATCCAGCCTTTCATGCGTTTGAGGTTTTTCTTCAAACGATTGGCAAACTCGTGGTTGCTAGCGTCCTCGCTAAACTGTACCGTGTTTTCTTCATCCAACACATAATTCGCTAAACGACATTCCAGCTTACCGTTATTCATGGCATAGTCTTTGGTGGCGCGAAGCTTTAAAACCCGAAGCAAATCACGATTGCTGCTAAGAAGCGACACATGCCATCCCTTCCAGGCTTCTTTAAAACGCTTACCCCAATCACTAAATAGCGGTATCAACGATGTTAGCTCGCCCAAACGTTCTCCGTAAGGAGGGTTTGAAACGACGTAGCCTGGTGTGGAAACGGGAGGAGAAGATTTTGTTGCGTCTTGCTGTGAGAACGAAATATCGTTAAATACGCCAGCAAAATCAGCGTTGGCTTTCGCAATGGCTACCATTTTACGGCTGAAATCACCCGCGTAAATACCACTGCAGCTTGGCTTCTGAACGGAAATAGCTTGTTCTACCAAATCATCCCAAAGCTTCTCTTCGTGGCCGAGCCACTTAGTAAAGCCCCAATACATACGCTTTATACCTGGCGCAATATTGCGAGCGATGTAGGCTGCCTCAATCGCGATGGTGCCCGAGCCACACATTAGGTCGACCAATGGCGCATCGGTATTCTCTGTCCATCCACTACGCATTAGCATTGCGCTTGCGATATGCTCTTTAAGCGGCGCGTCACCGGTTTCTTGTCGGTATGCGCGTTGGTGCAGACTTGCCCCTGCTAAATCTATGCCTAAAATTACATTATCGCGATGTAGTCTTGCATACACAGAAATATCAGGGCTCTTTCGTTCTACTGATGGGCGCGGTAAGCCTTGCTCTACAAATGAATCTACTATGGCGTCTTTAACACGAACCGCACCAAATTGAGTGTTTTTTATGGCAAAGTTTGTGCCGATAAACTGTACAGATAAGGTATGACGTGAATCCATCTGCATTTGCCAGTCAATACCCATAGCCGTGTTATACAGTGCATCTGCATCGCCTGCTTTACCTGATGCAAGCACCCAAATTACGCGGTTAGCTAAGCGTGACCATAAGCAAAGTTTATACGCATCCTCTTTTGAGCCTTCAAACTGAATAGTGCCAGGCCCTTGCTTAACTTGCGCATCAGGGCAAAGGCGTAGCACTTCTTGTTTTAATAGTTCGTCAAGACCGCGACTGGTCGTAACCAGAATAGTATTCATTCATGTACCTGTTTTTGATGTACGTGCCTAAGAAAAAGCACGTACACGAGAGATTGGTTTGGGTATATTATAACGCGTTTACGATGCGTTTAACGAGCGATGGGCCTTGATAAATAAAAGCCGAGTAGACCTGCACCAGTGATGCGCCAGCGTCCAAGCGTGCTTGTGCCGCTTCGGGTGAGTCAATACCACCAACGCCAATAATAGGAATAGCGCGGTCAAGTGCTTTGTTTAGCTTGCGTGTTACTTCTAAGCTCATATCTGTCATAACTGAGCCACTTAAACCGCCCATTTCCTCAGCGTGCTGTAATCCGGCAACGGCATCACGTGAAAGTGTCGTATTAGTAGCAATTACGCCATCCATTTTGCTGTTAATTAGCGAGGCAGCGATACTGTCAATTTCCACATCGCTCAAATCTGGCGCTATTTTAATGAACAGCGGTACATATTTACCGTGGGTTTGCGTTAGCGTTTCCTGTGCTGCTTTTAGGCCAACTAACAGCTTATCGAGCGCTTCACCGTATTGAAGGTTTCTTAGGCCAGGTGTGTTCGGTGACGAAATGTTAATAGTGACGTAGCTTGCGTAAGGATAAACTTTGTTTAAACAAATCAGGTAATCGTCGAGCGCATTCGCTTCTTCGGTATCTTTATTTTTACCAATATTAATACCAATAGGCCCTTTAAACTGAGCCTTTTTCACTTGTTCGACAAGATGATCAACACCTTTATTATTAAATCCCATGCGATTAATAATGGCGTGCTTTTCCGGAATTCTGAATAAACGAGGTTTTGGGTTTCCTGGCTGCGGACGAGGCGTTACCGTGCCTATCTCAACAAAACCAAATCCCATGCTCGCAAATGCATCAATACAATCGCCGTTCTTATCAAGACCGGCGGCAAGTCCTACCGGATTATCGAAGGTCATGCCGGCAACGGTAACGGGCTTTTTTATCGTCGGTGTGCTGTACATCCATTTCAGCGGTGTATGTTGGGTCTTGTTTAACCAGTTAATGGTGAAATCGTGACTTTTTTCAGGTTCACACTGAAGCAAGAATTTTTGCACTAGAGATTGCATGGTTATTTTTACCGCTCGCTAATTAAGGGCCTGTTGATCATCAACGTATATTGCGCTTGTATGAGGTTTGCATTTACAAGCGATGCTGAAAAAATGTACAGTAATGTTCAGTTGGCCAATAAAAAGCCCTGATAAACAGGGCTTAAATCATTAAGGTGCGTGTATTCTAATGGTTAGACTTCACGCTTAAAAGCATCAATTCACGTAAAGCGACAGAAAATTTCGCAAATTCGTGCGTTGTACTGGTCTTAAACTCAGACATCATGTGATACCAGCGCTTAAGTAGGACCTGATTGCTTTCAATCCACTCATCAAGAATTTGATCTGCACTACTTACGTCTGCGCGAGAAGCTAAAAGATTTGCTGCAATGGAACGCTGCTGCCAATCTAACTCTTCACGATACGAGGCGCGAGCTAACGCTTGCCAGTGGTTGCTTACCGCCTGGTTGTTTATCTGATCTAAGAACCAGTGAAGCTCTAAACGAGAACCTAGCTGATAGTAAAGCTTAGCGACTACATCGGTATCATGCTTATCTGCTTCAACGATTTGCGCAAGGTCAAAGCTAGAGAACATGTTAGAGAAGCTTGCAACCTGATAAGCGATGTCTTCTGGTACACCCTTATCAATGTATTTCTGCGTGGCGTTTTCAAGCTGAGTAAATTCGCTTTTAACCAAGTAGTTTTGCAGGTTCTTCGATAAAATATCGAAGGTACCACGGTAGCTCGCGATGGCTTCTTCAATGGATTGCGTCTTATTACCGTGGCGAATATACCAGCGCGAAGCGCGACGCATAATTCTACGTGCTTCATCTAACATTTTAAGCTGTAGCTGAGCTGGAATAACGTTATCCAGTTGTTCGATGCGCTCCCACAGCGTCTTCATGTTAAAGATACCGTGAACAATTGCGTATGCGTCAGCAATTTCGCTCACACTTGCGCCAGTTTCTTCCTGCATTCTAAACACGAAGTTAAGGCCCATGTCGTTAACCATGTTGTTGGTTAACTTAGTCGCAATAATTTCGCTTCTAAGCGGATGCTGTTGCATGTGTGTTGCGAATTTTTCGCGGAGCACTTTAGGGAATGCTTCTACTAACAACTTACCGTGGTAAGGATTGTCAGTAATTTCCGGAATATTAAGCGCATCTTTAAGTACCATTTTGCCGTACGCAATCAATACGCTTAACTCTGGGCGAGTTAAACCTTGATCCGTGGCTACGCGATCAGAAATCTCATCGTCACTTGGAATAAATTCCAATTCACGGTTTAGCTGACCTTCACGCTCAAGACCGTGGATAAAGCGAAGCTGTTCTTTAAGTTGCTTAACGCCAGCTAACTCAGTAATAGAGATAGACTGAGTTTGACGGTAGCAGTCTTTCAGTACAATTCGACTTACATCGTCGGTCATATCGTAGAGCAACTTATTACGCTGTTTAAGCGTAAGTTCACCGTCGTTAACTAGGCTGTTAAGCAAGATTTTGATGTTTACTTCGTTATCCGAGCAATCAACCCCACCTACGTTATCGATGAAGTCAGTGTTAACTCGGCCACCGTTAGACGCATATTCAATACGACCTAACTGCGTTAGACCTAAGTTACCGCCCTCGCCCACAATTTTAGCTTGTACGTCACGACCATTGACGCGTAAGTCATCATTAGCACGGTCACCTACGTCTGAGTGAGATTCTTTCTTGCTCTTAATATACGTACCGATTCCACCGTTCCACAGTAGGTCGACTGGCATTTTCAATATATTGTGAATTAGCTCATTAGGCGTCATCGTTAGCTGACGCGTACCTAACCACTTTTTCATTTCAGGTGTAAGCTTGATAGATTTAGACGCGCGGCTAAATACGCCACCGCCTTTTGAAATCAGCTTACTGTCATAGTCTTCCCAGCTTAGGCTTGGATTCTCAAACAGGCGTTGACGCTCTTTATAACTTGCTGCTGCATCTGGGCTTGGATCGAAGAAAATATGCAAATGGTTAAACGCAGCGATTAGTCGCGTATGCTCTGATAGCAACATACCGTTACCGAATACGTCACCTGCCATGTCACCCACACCAACAGCGGTAAAGTCAGTGGTCTGACAGTCGATACCAATTTCTCTGAAATGACGTTTAACCGACTCCCATCCGCCGCGTGCAGTAATACCCATTTTCTTATGGTCATATCCAATACTACCGCCAGATGCAAATGCATCGCCCAGCCAAAACCCAAACTCTTCCGCAATACCGTTTGCGATATCAGAGAATGTGGCGGTGCCTTTATCTGCAGCAACAACCAAATAAGGGTCGTCATCATCAAGGCGAACAACATCCTTAGGAGGAACAATTTCACCATTTACAATGTTGTCAGTAATATCTAACAAGCTGGTGATGAAAGTGCGATAGCATGCTTGGCCTTCAGCCTGAATAGCTGCGCGACCTTCGCCTACAGGTAGGTTCTTACAAACGAAACCACCTTTTGCACCAACCGGCACGATCACCGTGTTTTTAACTTGTTGCGCTTTTACTAGGCCGAGTACTTCTGTTCTGAAGTCTTCTTGTCTATCAGACCAACGAAGACCGCCGCGGGCAACTTTGCCGCCACGCAGGTGCACACCTTCAACGCGAGGACTGTAAACAAAAATTTCAAACTTAGGCAGTGGTAATGGCATGTCAGGAATGAGTTCAGGCATCATCTTAAATGATACATATGATTTTTCATTGCCGGCATCGTCTGCCTGATAGAAGTTTGTACGTAACGTTGCAGACATCATATCCAGATAACGACGAATAATTCGGTCATCATCCAAGTTGCTAACGTTATCTAACTGTTCCTTAATAGTCTCAAGAATACCTTCCTCTTTTTTCTCATTGCGTTTTTTCTTAGGATTAAAACGCTGGTCGAAAAAGTCTACGAGTAAACGAGCAATGTCTGGATAGTTAGCTAGTGTGTTTGCGATGTAGTCACGGCTGAAAGAACTGCCGGTCTGGCGCATGTATTTAGCATAAGCACGGAGTACCGTAACTTTACGGCCAGTCATATTCGCGCCAAGGATAAGACGGTTAAACGCGTCGTCTTCTAGTGTCTTATACCATACTTTGGCGAAGGCATCTTGAAAGAGAATCTGGGCGTTTTCCATGTCAAAGTGCTGACCACTTTTATGTAACATGGTGAAGTCCATGACCCAGTTACGTTCACCTTCTGAACACGTGACTTTATAAGGGCTTTCATCAATTACGCGTAACCCAAAATTCTCAAGCATCGGCAACACGTCAGACAAATGGATGGGCTCGGCACGGTGGAAAAGCTTAAGCTTAACTACTTGGCTGTCAGCGTCTTCTTCTTGTGGACGATAGAACAACATATCCAGTGTGTGGTTGTCGTCTAACATCTCTAATTTGCCAATATCTACAAGCGCTGCTGACGGTAGGTTATGCTCCATATAGCTGCGAGAGAAAGCATTGTTGTATTTGCGTTCCAACGCTTTACCCGAGGCCTCACCGTGTGCCGCTGAAATAGCTGACGCGAGTCTGTCATTCCAGGTTTTGGTCAACTCAATAATGTTTTGCTCTATTTCCTTCACATCGAATTCCGCGTTGTTGTCGTTGACTCTAGCAATGTAATGCGTACGAGCATATACAGACTCTGAGAAGAACGTAGTAAATTCCACTTCTTCTGTTGCGCCCAATGACGCTTTAAGTAGCGCTTGGGTTTCTTTGCGTAACTGGGTGTTATAGCGCTCTCTTGGCACAAACACCATGCACGAGAAAAAGCGGCCAAAAATGTCTTTTCGAATGAATAAACGTGAAATTCCACGCTCTTGCATTTGAAAAATACCCATCACAATTTGCGCTAGTTCTTCTGCTGGCGTTTGTAGCAACTCATCTCGTGGGTAGGTTTCTATAATATTTGCAAACGCTTTGTATGCGTGAGTTCCAGGCTCGAAACCAGATAGCTCACAAATACGTTTGATTTTTTCACGTAAAATCGGAAGCTGAGTTACGCTGTTGTTATAGAAAGAGGCAGAATACAAACCTAAAAAGCGGTGCTCACCAACAACCTGACCTTCTTTGTTAAATACCTTCACGCCTACATAGTCCATATATGCAGGACGGTGTACTCGCGCGCGTGAATTTGTTTTGGTCAGAATCAATGGGTTTTTGCTAAGCGCTTCGGCACGGGCCGACGCAGGTAAGCGAGACAACAAACGCTCACGGTCGTTTACTGAGTTTTTAAGCAAACCCAAACTGGTGTCGTTTTGAGGGATCCATCTATGGTCCCCTTCAATGGCTTTAACGTCATAATAACGGTAACCCATCATTGTGAAGTTGTGATCGCCTAACCATTCTAAGTAAGCCTTAGTTTGCTTTTTGGCTTCTGTAGATACAGGCCAGTTAAATTTAGCATTGTTTTTAATTACGTCTTGCAAGGTATTTGTCATGCCTTGCCAGTCTTGAACTGCCAAAGAAACTTCATCAACGACAGAGTGTAGTTCTTGTGTTAGAGCATCGATGTCTTTTTTCGATGTTTGTCTATCGATTTCGATAAAGATGACCGTTTCTTTTTTCGCACCTTCAAGCGATTGACCTGGCTCAGCAAACGCTTCAACTTTGTTCGCTTTGTCGCGCTTAATGCCAATTGGGCTGTGAAGGAATAAATGTGCGGTGATGTTCAAACGATTTAGCAACATGCGCACCGAGTCAACCAAGAATGGCATATCCGACACAATAATCTCAACAATTGTGTGGCTTGAGTGCCAGCCGTGTTTGGCAATTTCCGGGTTAAATACGCGTATGTATGGCGACGTATGTTCAAACTTCGCCAAGCCATTCCATAAACTAAGTGTTGCACCATAAAGGTCGCTGTCGTTGCGATTTTCTAGGTCATCGCTTGAAATATTTTTATACAACAGACGTCCGAATTGCTGCACAAGAGACTTCTGCTTGGTATCTACTTTTTTGTCGATAAGTGCAAATACATTGTCTAGCAGTACTGAGTGTCGCTGTGAGGTGACTGTCATTTGTTAACCTTTTTTGAATGTCGTAATACCAATCCAGCTTGGTATAAGTGCCGAGTACCTAACTATTTTCTCTAATAAATGACGCTAATGAAAGCCCATTTTTAACCTTATATTAACAGCATAGATAAGTATGCAGAAAACACCCAAAAAAAAGGGCCTAAAGGCCCTTTTTAATGCTTAGCTATGCAAAAATATTTTATGCATCAGGGTCATTCTTGTTCCACCATAGGAATCTTGCTAGTGCAGGCAGTACAATTATTGCTCCAAGCATGTTCACGACGAACATAAATGTAAGCAAAATGCCCATATCCATTTGGAACTTAAGCGAAGAGAACACCCATGTGCTCACGCCTATTGCCAGCGTAATACCGGTAAATAGCACAGCACTTCCACGTTCTTTTAAGGCAGCGAAATACGCTTCTTGAACGGTAGCGCCTTTCTTCAGCATTAAGCTCTTGGTAGAGAGTATATAAATACCATAGTCCACACCTATACCCACGCCAAGTGCGATAACTGGTAATGTAGAAACGGTGAGGCCAATTTGAAGGTATGTCATTAGGGCTTGCGCCAGTACAGACACCACATACAGCGGAATAACAACAACTAACGTAGCACGCAGCGAGCGGAAGCTAACTAGACACAACGCAATAACGGCGCCAAATACATAAAGCATCATAGGGTCTTGCGCTGCACTAACTGCTTCATTAGTTGCGGCCATCACGCCAACAGGCCCAGAAGCAAGACTGAACTTCATATCATCGGTTTGATATTCATCGCGATACGCTTTTACCGCTTCAACGACACGAGAGATCGTTTCTGCTTTGTGGTCTTCCATAAACAGAATAATTGGCATGACCGAGCAGTCGCCGTTAAGTAAACCTGACGACGTTGGAACGCGAGAAATTGCCTGCACCAATGTTTGCTGGTTACGAGGGAGTACCTGCCACTTAACGTTGCCTTCGTTGTAACCTGCGTTAACAATTTTTGCTACAGATGCCAACGAAACCGCCGATTGAACGCCTTGAACATTTTCCATTTTCCACTGGAAATCGTCCATGGCCTTCATCACGCTGTGTGACGTACAAGCTTCTGGTGTGGTTTCAACCAAAATAGAAATGTAATCTACCGTTACTTCGTACTTATCGGTAATCAGAAAAGTGTCCTGATTGTAGCGTGACGTTTCATGAAGCGCAGGTGCACCCGCATGTAAGTCCCCTATCTTCATATTCTGAGCTTGGAAATGACCAAACACGAATAGGATAGCAGTAACGATAAGAATTATTGCCGCAGGCTTTTTACGTGAACAAGCTGCAATGACTTCCCAGAATTTCGAATTAGCGTTTTCTTTACCCGCGAATTTTTCGACATATTTCTGGTCAAGTTTTAAGAAGCTCATCAGCACAGGCAGCAGCAACAAGTTGGTAAGAATGATTACCGCTACACCCATACTTGCCGTAATCGCCAACTCGCGAATAATGCCGATATCGATTACCAATAACGTCATAAAGCCAACCGTATCAGATAACAATGCAATTCCGCCTGGAACCAGCAAGTTTCTGAATGCCGCCATAGATGCCCGTTTAGCACCAATACCGGTTACTGCTTGTTTTTCTACCGCGTTAATCATTTGTACGCCGTGGCTCACACCAATGGCAAATACCAAAAATGGCACCAGTATTGACATAGGGTCCATACCAAAGCCAATTGAAGTAAGCAGTCCTAGCTGCCAGATAACGGCAATGATTGAGCATACTAACGGCAATAACGTAAGCATGATGCTGCGCGAGAAGAAATACACCATTACGGCAGTAATCGCGATAGCAATGGCGAAAAAGATCAACACGTCTTTTGCACCGTCGGCCACATCGCCAATCATTTTCGCAAAGCCAATTATATGAATAGACGTATTTTCGTTTTCATATTGACCGCGAAGCTGCTCTTCAAGTTCTGCTGCTAATGCCAATGTATTGAGAGGTTCGCCCGTTTGCGGGTCTATATCGAGCAATTGCGCTGTTACCATTGCGCAGCTGTAATCACTGGATACCTGTCTTCCGACGATGTTTGCCTTTTCTACGTTGGCAGCAACCAACTCTAATGCTTCTGGGCTTGCAGAATTAAAGTCGGCAGGAATGACCGGCCCGCCTGCAAAGCCGCCTTCTACAATTTCAGTAAAGCGGGTTGAAGGAGAGAAAAGCGAAATAACTAACGAACGGTTCACCCCATTAATAAAGAAGAGTTGGTCGTGAACATTCTTTAAGGTATCGAAGAAGTTTTGATTGTAGATGTTATCGTTTTTATCACACACAGAAACTAATATATTGTTAGCGCCACCAAAATCTTGGCGATGCTCAATGTACGTTTTCATGTATTCATGATTTAGCGGTATGTTCTTTTCAAAACCCGCGTCTAAGCGCATTTGTGAAGCTTGGTAACCAAGGAAAACTGTGGCTATAGCAAACAAGGCTACGACAATTTTACGGTTTCCGAATACTAATTTTTCAAGAAAATGGGTCATTGTTTTTATACTGCCCTATTTTAAATTCAACGTTTTAATGCCATTCGCAGTAACGGCAATATTCTTACCTTTAAACTGTGTTGCATTAAGAAGCGCGGCTTTGTCTTTAATTTGTGAAACGACAATGCCTTCATCAGCTTCGCAATCTGAAAGGTTTGCATAGGGGTCTCGCATACTGGTGGGTAAAGGTCGCTGTGCGCTTACCATCATCCCGTTGTTACCCAAAGCATAAACCTTCGATTCAGAGCCAATTAGAATTGAATTTAGTGTGCTGGTTGAGCAAGTTTGTACGTATTCCCACTCACCTTCGTTTCTGTTAACAAATATATTTCCGCGAAGGCCAACCGCTAGAACGGTATTTTCATCAAGCGGCTTAATATCGAAAAACGATCCTGTATAGTCGACGTAATACCGTTCCCACGATTCTCCCATATTGGTACTTTTGGCTAGCAACCCGGCTTCGCCAGCTAGGTAAAGCGTATCACCATCAAGGGTAATTCTGTTTAAGTGGGGTAAAATAGATTCAAGTTCTTGCTGATAGAAGTCTTCATCTTCTTTTCGAATATCTTCAAGGTATTCTTGATCCATTGGGTCAAGCAGACTGGCATGACGTTCTGCCGTCCACGTTTTTCCACCGTCTAAGGTTCGATAGAACAAGCCATAGGCACCTGTAGCAATCCCCTGCTTTTCATTGAAGAATAATACGTCTAGAAATGGGCGCTGAAGGTCAGGTTGGAAATTTTGTATCTCCCACGTTTCGCCTTTATCTGAAGAATGAAGAATGACAGCGTCGTGGCCCACTGCCCAAATATTATCGCCTACAACAGTTGTCGCTGTAAGCGTTGATTGTGTTGGTACGGCTTTTTGAGTAAATGCCTCACCATCCTCTGAAACTAACACGTGACCGCGTTCACCGACAATAACGACAAATGTATCAGCGTCTATGTCCAAAAGAACCGATTGCTCAACCAATGGTGCCATGAATGCTTCTTCGGCGATTGCAGTTGTAGAGTAATTAACTGCGAAAGTGGCGGCAATGCACGCTGCAATGGTTTTTTTCATAATTAACCATTCCCCCTATTTATAATTGTCTGCATACAAAAACGGCTGGCAATTGCCAACCGTTTGTTGTTTAAGGCGATTAGCGCATACCTTCTCGTCGTAACGCCTGAGGTGTGAATTCCACATCTCGTGGGCGTACGGTGAAGTCGTACATCTCTTCTTCGTTATCGAGGCCAATGGCCAGGTAACGACGAGAGTTCAAGTCATGGTACACATCCAGCGTAGACCACTGGGTAGGTACTTCATAATAGTTCACACCATACGCTACACCAACACGATAAAGTTCGCCACGATTATCATACATATCAGCAACTTGAATTTGCCAGCTATCTTCATCAATGAAGAATACACGCTTTTGATAAATATGACGGAAACCGTCTTTCAATGTGGCTTCTACTTCCCAAACGCGGTGTTTTTCCCAACGTGTTAGGTCTGGATTAACGTGATTTGGCTTTAAGATGTCATCGTACTTCGCATTATCTGAATGAAGTGCATAGTTGTTGTATGCAACGAACATTTCTTTCTTACCCACTAACTTCCAGTTGTAACGGTTTGGTGAGCCGTTAAACATATCAAAGTCATCGGTAGTACGAAGGCCATCAGCTGCAGTTCCAGGTGTATCATAAGCAATGTTTGGTGCTAGACGTACACGGCGCTGACCCGTGTTGTAGGTCCATGCTTTACGCGGCTCTTTTACTTGGTCAACTGTTTCATGTACAAGCAGCGCTGTACCCGCCAAACGAGCTGGCTTTGTTACTTTTTGTTTAAACATGAAAAGAACGTTTTCGTCAGTAAGCTTTTCTGGTGTAGCACCTTCCTCTGCGTACTTAATTAATAACTGCTCGTCAAAACCAATTACGTTGTAATCACCGCCAGTTGTTACTGCAGCTTGACCACCATTACGCTGAACCGCTTCACCGCGATAGCGAAGTATATGGTTCCAAATTGCTTCAAGACCATTTTGTGGGATTGGGAACGGAATACCAAGAACAGCCCCTTTAATTCCGTTACCGCCGTCTAATAGCTCAGCGCTAGTTGCATTTACCTTAGTTGCATCGTAGATAGCCTGGGGATTAGACGCAGAACGACGCGTTGGGTAAACCGGCATACGGAAGGTTTCAGGGTAAGCTTCGAAAAGCTTTTTCTGACCTTCAGATAGAAAGTCCGCATATTCTTTATAGTTTTGTGCCGTGATTTCAAATAGCACTTTATCTTCAGGGTACGGGTCTGGATGGTGATCACCCACTGTGTAGCCCGCTGGTGCTGAAGTTATACCGCCAGTCCACGCTGGGATACTGCCGTCTGCATTACCTGCTTTCATAGCGCCCAGTGGCGTCAATTCGTTACCTAGTTTATTGGCATCTGCGTCAGACACCTTTGCCATCGCGCTTGCACCTGACAGAGCAAGTGACAAAGCCGCAGCGATAATTCCTACTTTTCTAATCATAAATACCACTCTTAGATTGCATATTTGATGTTAAATGAAACGAAGTCTCTGTCTGATAGCGCATTAGTAGTACCAATACCGCCCCAGAAAGCGCTGTACGACGCTGTTGCTGACCACTTGCTTAGGTAGTCGAACGTCAATGAAATTGCAGCAGACTTAACATCTTCTGTGAAAAGGAATAGAGGGTCTGGTGTTGTACCCTCTACATCGTGAGAGAATGTTGCACGAGCACGTAAGTTAATTCCGGCCATGACGTCGTTGTAATCAGCGACAGCAAGTAAGCGGTAACCCCACGCATCGTCTGTAGCAAACGGGTTAGTCTCTGGTCCGTCTGATAGCGCTTGGTGTAAACCTTCACGACTATTGCCATTGATAGGCTCTAGTGACGGCGTACGTGCTGTACCAGGCGCATTTAAGCGAATTACGTTCGGATCTGGCATATCTACAACGTTCACATAACCTACTTCGCCTAATAGTACGAAGTTGTCAGAGCCAAATTTAGGGCCAAACACGTGTGAGGCAGTAAACTGCATTTGCCATGTATCAGAGAATAGATAACCTTCCGCTGTTTCGCCTGGGCCTACTGCTCTTCCGATATTGTTTAGCTGTGAAATACCTTCTAAATCTGGACGTAGCCCAGCATTCGCTAGCTGCTCTGGCATACCCATGTAAAGCAATTCAACATCATCGATTTGAAGCGGCTCATCTACACGGTAAGCAAATTCACCCGCAAGAGCCGTAGTACCGATGTTAGTGTTAAAGCTCATACCATAAAGTTTGATATCTTCTGGGTAGAAGAACTCTGACTGTGTAAATGCACCCAGTTCAGTGATGTTGTCGCGAGTAACGGTATTAGACGCTAGGAACGCGAGATCCGCGCCAATTCCTTCAGCAGTAAAATCGGATGTCTTACCTGAAATAAGCGGGCGTTGGCTGTGGTAATTGATGTGATAGAAACTAAACTCTGTTTCATTCAAATTCTCAGCAAACCACGTCAAGCGTAAACCGTATTGACCCTGATCGTCCGCGTCATTGTGCGCTTCGTCAGAAAAACCGCGGATAGCCACTTTGGTTGGATAAGCAAGGTAGGCTTGCGAAATGTCAGCTGGATTAGCGCCAGAGCGAAGCAAATCGCCATATCCGTTTAACGCAGTGAGAAGGTGATCTAAGTCGATGTCTGGGTTACCGCTGAAACCAAGCTGGATATTTTGGCGTTGACCGCCCTCACCTGCAAAGTCGTTGCCCGCGAAGTAGCTGCCAGAAACTGGAAGCCAGCTGCGCTGCCATTCGTACTGGTAATAACCAGAAATACTCACTGTGTCAGTCAAACCTAAAGACGCGTACACCATCCCTACTGGAAGGAATACTTCTTTAAGTTCTGCACCTGGAGCACGAGCTCGTGTTACATCAACAGGGTTCGTTGTGTTAATACCGTGCTGGATGAATGTACTTTCACCCCAACTGATCACCTGACGGCCTACACGAAGCGTAAGTGGTTTGTCGCCAATCCACCAGTCGCCATAGAAGAATGCGTCGTAAAGACGTACATCGGTACACAGTAGGTCTTCTGCTTCAGGGTCTTGACACAAGTCGTATTGGTTACCCGTTATTGGGTTAGAGTATGGACGGTCGCCGTCCATTTGCTCAAAGTCGTAGAACCAGAAACCACGGGCGAAGAAACCATAGTCGCCAAAATTGATATCTAATTCATGAGTACCTGAAATTTGCGTTGCAAACGCGTCACCTGGATCGTGTGCAAGGTTACCAAGGTCACCATTGGTGGAATAACCGCCATCTGCTAAACCCCACACGTCGCCACTTGGGTATAAAGGGTTGAAAGCTGCGTGATAACCGCTCCAGTCGAATTGAGGATGGTTACTGTTACCTATAAGGTCGTAATCTCTTGCCTCTGTTCGAATACTTGTAGCTAATGTAAATGTTGAATCTAAAGAAATACTTACATCACCCACTTGCCAATTCGCAGCGTGTGCTGGTACTGCAGCAGCACCTAGCAGTGAGAGAACTCCCGCTGCTACCGGTGATATCTTAAAAGCGCTAGGCCCGTTTTTCATATTTTTATACTCCCAAGTCGATGTGACTTAATACGTGACATCATGACCAACCATAACGATTAACAAAATCATTACATCATTTTGCCATAACCGCAAGAACTAATCCTACCAGTTAACAAAATTTACAACATTAGTCGTATCAAATAGTTATTGCTTTATTGTGAGTATAAAAGGCATTTATAAACTTGCAGGAAAAATGTACAAAAATATTGCGAAACTGTTGCGTTAAGTATTTTGGAACGCTCAATGACTAAAGAAAACGCATAAGTGTTACGTATGGGAGTGGTGAAAGCTCGTATACAAGAGAGTAATTCGTCGCGTACAAAAAAGGCTCTATGCGAGCCTTTCAAAGGATTTTATTTTTTTGTTGGCATCAATAATCATCCTAAAACGACCTTTAATACCATCAGACGTAACAAATTGCCTGAGCCGGTTAGTCGGTACTTGGACACTTAGGCCTGATTCACTGACCATGACCACATCTGGCATAGATGGAATATAAAGCACCTCACATTGCTTGTAAGGTGCATTTATTGAAAAGTAAAAAACCGAGTCAGTTTGGCTAATGCTTGTCATAAGCAAGGCTTTTACTTACTTTTTCAAACAAATCTTTACTTAAACCTTTGTGATTAAGCAAACGGCCAAGCTGTTGCTTCATATGAACCTGATGCTCGCTTGCAAAGCCCTGCCATTGCGTCAGTGGCGTTACAATACGGGCGGCAACCTGTGGGTTGACCGCATCGAGCTTAAGTAAGTAGTCGGTTACAAATTTATATCCACTGCCATCGAGTGCATGAAACCTTTCGCTGTTATAGAAAGCGAAGCTACCAATAACAGAACGAACGCGGTTCGGGTTACTCATTGCGAACTGAGGGTGCTCACATAACATTGTGATAGTCGCAAAGATATCGTCTCGATTTTGTGTAGCGTGGAGTGCGAACCATTTGTCTAAAACAAGCGGGTCATGATTCCACGATTCCTCAAACTGAGCCATCAAACTGTCGAAAGTGGTGGAACTACAGTGTTGTGCGCTTCTCAACGCGCCTAGCGTATCTGTCATATTATCAGCGGTTTCAAACTGAGAAATCACAATATGCTCGTGTTGGGGTAACCGCGCTAAGTGTGCAAGCACGACATTTTTGCAGCGACGTTGATTCACCGCTTCTTGCGTGTAGCAATACGCGCTTTTCTCAATATTTTCGAAGACTTGTTTTAGCTCTTTTTCGAGTGCGCGAGCAAACTGGTCGCAGAACGCTTTTCTCGCTTTCGAAAGTGCGGAAACGTTTATGTTACTTCGGCTTTGGCACAGAGTCTCAAACGAAGGTATGACTAAACATTCACTCAGCAATTCAAGGTTGTTCTGCTCTTGGGCAATCGCTTGCTTGATACCGTTCCAGATTTCATTGCTGATACCAGACCCCGGCGATTCCTCTAATTGCTTCACACAGCGGTCATACAACGTTTGCATTGCATCCCAACGATTAAATGGATCTTTCGCATGCTTAAATATAGTAAGTAAAGACTCTGTCCCCAATGGGTTTTCTACTTTCGCTGGCGCTGAGAAGTTACCCAATACTACAGGTGTTAAATTAGTAGTTTTGGCTTCTACAGTAAAACGCATAGAATCATCTTTTAAAATGACCATGCCGTTTTGAATTAACGACTCGTTGTCTGTATAGCTTTTCCCCTCATCATCAATAATCTCGATATTTACAGGAATATATAGAGGAAGCTTTTCTTTCTGATCGGAGGTTGCAGGTGTGTGCTGTGACAATGTAAAGCTATGCTTAACAATGCCATCATCATCGACCTCAGTGCTGTGTGCGACAGAAATCACTGGCGTACCAGATTGACTATACCAGCGGGTAAACTGGGTTAAATCTAAATCAGTAGCAGTCTGCATTGCTGAAATGAAGTCATCACAGGTGACAGCCTGACCGTCGTGTCTTCTAAAGTACTCGTCCATACCACGTCTGAAGCCGTCAGGCCCCAATAATGTGTGGAACATGCGAATAACTTCAGCGCCTTTGTCATAAACCGTCACCGTGTAGAAGTTGTTCATTTCAATGACTTCTTCTGGACGAATTGGATGACTCATTGCACTCGCATCTTCTGCAAACTGGTGTTCTCGCATAACACGAACGTGCTTTATACGATTACTTAACGCCGAAGTCATATCAGCGCTGAACTGTTGGTCTCTAAATACAGTAAGCCCCTCTTTAAGGCTTAGCTGGAACCAATCGCGACAAGTAACACGGTTGCCGGTCCAGTTGTGGAAGTACTCGTGCGCGATAACCGACTCAACATTGAAAAAGTCATCGTCGGTGGCACTTTTTTGATCGGCTAATACAAACTTACTGTTAAATACATTTAAGCCCTTGTTTTCCATCGCTCCCATATTGAAGAAATCGACGGCAACAATCATGTAGATATCTAAGTCGTACTCTAACCCGAACACATCTTCGTCCCACTTCATCGCCCGTTTGAGAGATTCTAATGCGAAAATACCTTGAGATTTTTTGCCTTTATCAACATAAAGCTCTAGCGCAACCTCTTTACCGCTAGTGGTGGTGTAGCTATCGGTAAGTAAATCGAAGTCACCGGCAACTAGAGCAAAAAGGTAGCAAGGTTTTGGATGTGGATCGTGCCATTTAACAAAATGCGCATTTTCGTCAACTTCGCCCTTGTCCACTGGGTTGCCATTGGCCAAAAGCATCGGTACTGATTTGTCGGCAACTACCGTCACTGTGTAGACCGACAAAACATCCGGGCGGTCCATGAAGTACGTAATGCGACGAAACCCTTCCGCTTCACACTGCGTACAATAGGCACCACCTGATAAATACAAGCCTTCCAGCGCTTTGTTGTGCTCAGGGGCAATGGTATTGGTAATTTCTATGACGAACTCATCAAGTTCAGTAACTACGCTTAAAGCGCTATCTGTTACTGTGTATTCATTATCAGATAGATGCGTACCGTTAATAGAAATAGAATCTAGCGATAAATTATCGCCATCAAGTACTAAAGGACTATCGTGCGCGCCATTACGAGTGACGGACAACGTGCTGATAACTTTGGTTTGCGTTGGGTGTAGCGTTATATGTAGGTCAACTGTCGCTATTGAAAAAGCGGGCGGCTGGTAATCCGCCCGGCGTTTAGCTTGAACTGACATAGATCCTCCTGGAAGAAAGCCTACGTGGGTTTAATTGGAACTCTGTGTTAAACCGTATCTTTGCTGTTTACTTCAACATGCGGTGGCGTAATACGTAAAATCTTAATACCTAAATACGCATAAATAACAGCAAGGATCGGGTTGATTACGTTGAAGAATGCATAGAATACGTAATCAAATGGATTGACTAATAAAACACTGTGCATGTAAGCACCACAGGTGTTCCAAGGAATAAGTGGAGACGTAAGTGTGCCGCCGTCTTCAAGGCTTCGAGAAAGATTCAATTGATCTAAACCACGCTTTTTGAATTCTTCTTTGTACATACGGCCTGGCATCACGATTGAAATATACTGATCCGCAGTAACCAGGTTGGTACCAAAACAAGTAAGAATGGTTCGGCTCACCATATCCCCTGCGGATTTTGCACCAATTAATATGGCAGAAACTGCACGCTTTAATAGGCCAACACGCTCTAATACGGCACCAAACGACATTGCACAGATGATCAACCAAATGGTATTTAACATAGAAGACATGCCACCACGAGAAAGCAAGCTATTTAAGTTCTCGTCAGGTGTTGAGAAGCTCACGCCATCGAAAAGCGCAGTCCAAACTACCTTCAACGCACCTACATTCACCGAGTCGTCACCACTTGCCATAGAAGTAACCACATCCCACTGGAATACAACTGCCCAAACGCCACCTAACAAAGCGCCGATAAAAACAGCTGGAAACGCAGGCATCTTTTTAATCGCTAAGGTGAGCAAAACGACAAGGGGGATTAACAAATGCCAACCTAAGTCAAAGGACTCATTTAACAAAAGTTGCATCTGCTCAATGCGTTCTGCTTTGGCTTCACCCACTTCACTAAAGCCTAGTACCGTAAATAGAATAAGCGCAATAACAAAGCTCGGAATCGTCGTCCAAAGCATGTAACGAATGTGCTCAAATAAATCCGTGCCCGCAACGGCAGGCGCTAAGTTTGTTGTTTCAGATAAGGGCGAAATTTTATCGCCAAAGTATGCACCTGAAACTACTGCGCCGGCTGTTATGGCTGCCGACATTTCCATACCTGCAGAAACCCCCATTAGCGCAACACCCACAGTCGCCGCGGTAGTCCAAGAACTACCTATACTCATTGCAACAACCGCACAAATCAGACAAGCGGCAGCATAGAAAAACGAGGGGTTAAGCAACTCTAAACCGAAATAGATAAGCGTAGGCACGGTTCCAGCTAGCATCCATGTGCCAATAAGAGAACCTACCGCTAACAGAATCAAGCAGGCACCTAAAGACATTGAGATACCGTCTACAATGCCCTTTTCGATAGTTTTCCAGCTGTAGCCATTTTTCATTCCAATGATAGCAGCTAAGCCCATCGCTAAAAGAAGTGCAATTTGGTTTGGACCGTAAGAAGAGTTATCGGCAAACAAATAAACTGCGCTTCCCATCATTATGACTAACGCAAGAATAGGAAGCATTGCATCGAGAAGTGACGGCGTTTTTATTTCTTTATTCGTCATTGTCGTTTTTTAAAACCTTATTATTGTATTTGTAACGCGTTAAGCGTGCTGTCCGCTTTTTACCAGAATGCTTTAGAAGACTGAGCGGTAGAACATAAGCGCAATGATAACGGGACACACAAAGCGAACGTACCAAGGCCAAATCTTCCAGAAAATGCTGTGTTCAGCAAACTGATCACCTTGTTTAAGTTCATCGAGTATTGCATCTCTGCGCCACACCCAACCTGCGAAAATACACAAGGCGAGTCCTAGTAACGGTTGGCTATACTCGGTAGTTAATGCGATAACAAAGCCGAACAAGGTTTCAAAATTTAAAATGATGATGCAGCTTAATACAAAGATGACCGATGCCATTAATAACACGGCCTTTTTACGTTGAAGACCTTTACTTTCTACCATAAACGCAACGGGAACTTCCAACATTGAAATTGAAGACGTGACGGCAGCAATCGCCATTAGCGCGAAAAAGGTAAAAGCAACGAAAAGACCTACGCTACCAATGGTATCAAACAGTGCTGGTAGTACTTTGAAAATCAGCGTGTCACCTTGGATTAACGCGCCTTCCGGTGTGAAGATTTCAACGCCGTTGTTTAATGCAACGTACATGGCCGGGATAATAAGCATACCCGCAATAACCGCAACACCGATATCGACAAGCGCTACCGACGCACCAATGCTAGGTAGATTTTCATTTTTACTTAGGTATGAACCATAAACCAGCATGGTACCCACACCTAGCGACATTGAGAAAAAGGCTTGTCCCATGGCGTTAATTAATAAGTCTGGGTCAAGAACGCGAGAGAAGTCAGGTACTAAATATGCTGACCAACCTTCTACGGCACCAGGCTGTAGGCTCACATAAACAATCAATGCAAGAATGAGAATAACCAATGTAGGCATCAAACGCACTGACCACTTCTCAATGCCGGACTTTACACCCCCGACAACGATAAATGCAGTTAAACCCATGAATAAGAAGCAGAAAATAATGTTACGCGTAACTGATGAAGTGAGTAGCCAGTCGCTAGCGCTCGTAAATCCCACCATGCTAACGGCAGCATCGGCGAAATAAACCAACATCCATCCGCCTACAATAGCGTAGAATGCAAGGATAAGTGACACGGTAACACAGCCCCAAATGCCCGTTAGCCTTCCGACGAAATTGCCCGATATTTTACCTAAAGCGTCAACCATATTTGAACGTGAACTACGTCCGATTATAAGTTCTGCCATAAGTACGGGATAAGCGAGTACAAAAGCCAGCAGTAAGTATACGAGAACAAATGCTGCGCCACCGTTACTTGCTACCTTTGTAGGAAAGCCCCAAATATTACCTAGTCCTACTGCCGAGCCTGCCGCTGCTAGCACGAACCCTATTCGAGAGGAAAATTCGCCTCTGATAGCCATGTTATTTCCCTTTATTATTGTTTTAATAATTTATAGACACAAAAAAAGGGCTGGCCCTAGACCAGCCCTTTTTTCTAATCACTTAATTTCTTGTGATAGCGTAACGGCCTGTTTCGATCATATCGAATGTAATATTGGCTGCCTCGTCCAAGAATGGATCTAATTCTTCCATATCTTCAGGTAGGTCGTCCAATGTTGTGACAGTTTCCATTCCCAATCGCTGTAAACGTTCGTTAGCACGAGCAAGCGACTTCTCTTCCGCCTCTTTCTTCTCGCCTTCACGTACAGATTTAACTAATGAGATGAAGTTCTTGTCTTTATTTTCCTTATATTCCTTTATGTCGTCTTGGATATAAGAAAACTCAGGATCTTGTAAAATACGTTTGTTGTGCTTCGCTGTTAAAACATCAAGCGCAGCAGTACCGTCTGCAAACGTCGTATAGTTAGCGCGATTGATACTGTCCCATGGCAACGCATTTTCCGCTTGGCTTTCTCCCCATTCAGCTGGTTCAACCGCCGATGGATAAAGAATGTCAGGAATAACGCCTTTATGCTGTGTGCTGCCGCCGTCAATGCGATAGAACTTGGCGATAGTAAACTGAACACTACCTAATGGGTTGTCGTAAAGGTCGTAAATTTTACCTAAACCGCGATGCTGCTGCACTGTCCCTTTCCCGAAGGTTTGTTCACCTACGATGAGAGCACGGTTGTAGTCTTGCATCGCTGCCGCAAAAATCTCTGACGCAGACGCGCTATATCTGTCAACTAATACGGTTAACGGGCCATCATAAGCCACTTCGCCATCTGTATCACGGTTAACGCTAACTTTGCTTTGACCGTATCGAATTTGAACCACTGGACCTTTTTCGATAAATAGGCCAGTAAGTAACGTTGCTTCGGTTAGAGAACCACCGCCATTACCGCGCAAGTCTACGATAACGCCTTTAACGTTTTGCGCTTTCAAGCTTTCTATTTCTTTAGCAACATCCATACTAAGGTTGTTGTAAAAACTTGGAATGGTGATTACACCTAGAGGTTCACCCGCGTGAGGACCAGTCTCTGGCACATATACTTCCGATTTGGCTGCGCGATCTTCTAACTTAATTTTATCGCGAGTAAGGCTAACAACCGACGTGGTTTTCGCGTCCGTGGCTCCTTTTTCAACCTGTAGACGAACAGTACTTCCTTTCGGGCCTTTAATTAACTCAACCACTTCGTCCAATCGCCAACCAATCACATCAACAAACTCTTCGTCGTCTTGTGCTACGCCAACAATTTTATCCTCTGGTTTTATTGCGCCAGACTCGTCTGCAGGACCGCCAGGTACAACGCTTTTGATTACCGTGTAATCATCTTCGCTTTGCAATACTGCACCAATACCTTCGAACGACAAGTTCATGTCCATTTGAAAACGTTCAGCGTTACGTGGAGATAAGTAACTGGTGTGAGCTTCAATTGTACGTGCAAATGCATTCATTGCAGTTTGAAAAACGTCTTCGCTCTTTGCTTGCTTAGTGCGCTTAATCGCTCGTGTATAGCGTTTGGTAAGAAGCTCTTTCGCCTCTTCCCACGTTTTGTCTGCAAGTATTAGATTCAACGCGTCGTATTTAACGCGTTGACGCCAAATTTCATCCAGCTCAGCTTTATTAGCTGGCCATTCAGCATCTTCTCTGTCGTAAAAGAACTTATCGCCTTCTTTTTCAAAGTCGAACGGGCCTTTCTCTAACAGCGCAAGTGCAAATTCATAACGCTCAATACGTCGTTTTGCGCTTACGTTATACATATCATAGGCAACAGAGAGGTTGCCTTTACTCAGCGCATCATCAAACAATGTGCGGTATTTCTCAAAACCCACAACATCAGACAGCAATAACACTTGTTTATTGTGATCTAATGAATCGATGAAGCGCTGGTAAACTCTAGCTGAGAGTGCATCATCCAACGAAATTTCCTTGTAGTGCGCCCTGGTAAAGAGTGCGCTTACTCGCTTAGCTGCAACACTGTGTTGAGATTCCTGTTGTAAAATGGGAAGCTCGTCTACCTCTGGTGTTGACGTGACTGCGCCTGCTCCTACCCCAACGGTAAGAAAAGCACTGGCGATGGAAATTCGAAGGATGTCTCTCATATTTTACGACCTCTTGGAGCGTGCCAAACGTAAAGCGTCTGCGTTTACTTTAACTACCATGCCTGAGTCTAATTGAACGTGAATGCCATCTTTAGCTACTTCGGTAATTACTGCAGGCATAGGTGCTTTACCTAATTTAACGGTAACTTGCGTACCTTGCTGTAAATCGCTATCTGTCAATTTCGCAGGTGGTGTATTGTTTGGTCTGTTATTTTTCGGTTTAGTTCCGCGCTTAGTATCAGCATGGTCCGAATTTGCAGATTTTTCACCTTTTGGACGATTAAATTGACGTTTATCTTTTCGCTTAGGCTGCTGAGCTAGCTTAGCTTTGCGCTTTTCAGCTGCTTTTGCTTTGCTTTCTTCTAACTGCTGCTGCGCATGATCAGCGTGTTCTTTTTCAATTGCATCGCCTTCAACGCCGTCTAAATCTACACGGTTTGCACCTTCTTTGATGCTATGAAGATAGCGCCAGCTGTTGGTGTAATGTCGTAGTGTAGAACGAAGTAAGGTTTTGCTAACGCGTTCCTCTTCTTCTAAACGTGTGGCAAGATCTTGAAAAATACCGATCTTAAGTGGGCGGGCCTCGCCTTCAATGCTAAAACATTTCGGAAAGGTCTCTGCAAGGAAAGCTATCACTTCCTTACTGTTGGTAAACTTCTCTGGTGATTCCATTAACTTTCTAAATTATTCAGGAGATTTCATCGTTACTTGCATCATCCCAAGTTGCCAGCGTGTGGTCAACCCAATCAAGCAATTCGTCGTCATCTATTTCTAATAAATGCTTATCTTGTTGCCAAGATTCCCATGCGTAGTGCAAAATTTGCTCTAAACGCTGTGTTTCAATATCTTCTTCTGCATTGTCGTACACCGCATGTAAGATGAAATTTAAACGTTCAGATGCCTCATCTGGGTCATCATGAAAGTCTTCCATATCCTCATACGTGGATAAAACAACGTGAATATCAACACTGGATTTCATAATTATTTCTGCGAATCCATAAGAATTTGAGCAATTTCAACGAGCCCTTTTTCGTCTTCTTCGGTAAAGCGTTCAAAAACAGGGCTGTCGATATCAAGTACGCCAACCAGCACATCGTTTAGCACTAGTGGAACAACAATCTCAGAGTTTGACGCAGCATCACAGGCAATGTGTCCTTCGAACTGATGAACGTCTGCTATACGCTGAACAGTTCTGGTACTTGCACTCGTTCCGCAAACGCCTTTTCCAAGTGGAATGCGAATACATGCTGGTTGCCCCTGAAATGGACCGAGTACTAACTGCTCTTCTTTATAAAGGTAAAAACCTGCCCAATTCACCTCTTCGAGGCTATTGAAAAGCAGCGCACTTATATTTGCCATGTTAGCGATAAGATCGTGCTCGCCAGAAACCAAGCTTTTTGCTTGGTTTATTAACTGACCGTACTGTTGTTCTTTCAAACGAATTTCCTGCTATTGAACAATGTTAAAAGACACATTAACACGCGCTTCTATGCGCTCTTGGCCAGGTAAAGACATAGACATGTCTTTGGCAAAAGCTTCTGCGCGCATTACTGGAATCGGCATATTGCCACCAGATTCTGAGATTGCAACAACTTCACCTACTTCAATCTCTAATTCTTTTGCTAATAACTGTGCACGTTGCTTTGCGTCTTTTACCGCAGAGATAAGTGCTTTTTGATAGGCATCGCCTTCACCAACTGAAATAAAGTTGAATTGTTGTATGCGATCAACACCTCGTTTAAGCACGCCATCTAATACTTTGTCATAAGTTTCAAGGTCAGTAGATGTGACGGTGATATCTCGTGACAACGTGAAACCTTCTTGCTGACGGCCTTGAGGCGTATTGATATAGCGAGGTTGTAAGCGTACTTGCATACTCTGAATGTGCTTTTCATCTATACCTTGATTAAGCAAGAACTTAACAATAGAGCGGAGGTCCGAATCAAGCTGAGTGTTCAGTTTACCTACTGTATTACCTTCTTCTTCAACAACGAGTGTGACTGAATAAGCGTTTGGTGTCACTTCTACCGCTCCTACGCCTTGCACATTTATAACCGCTTCTTGTGCGGCCTGTGCGGAAACCATAGGTGCAGATAAGGCAATAAATGATGATGCTAACAATGCTTTTTTAACTACACTTTTAGCTGTCGAATAAGTATTAGTACGCGTGATCATTTTCATAGAGATTCCTTTTTTATGGTGCCTTTTAATTACGTTACCTAAAGGATAAATATTTAAAACTGAATAGTTTATGAATATACGCAATAAACGAAATCTTAGCACTGAACTGAGACGAGAAGAGATATAACTTCGCCGAGATGTACTTTTTATGAGGCAAGACCAAAAAATGGATAAGTAATACCAGTCAACTTGATGTAGTGCCACTATACCTGCGGTAACACGGCGTGATTACGAAGATTTTAAATCTCACTGAGTGGGTAATGATCTATGCAAACTGATATCAAAGCGCGATGTTAGATGGGTTTTATATGCTAAATGATTAAAAGCCAACCGTTCAGCTAAGCATCTCGCTGAACGTGTTGACCGAAAAGATTAAAAGGCGCTAAGCGTTTTACTTAAGCACAGTGCGCAACGCAGCAAGGCAGTGATCGATATTACGGGGTTTACATGCATATCCCATAAGACCAATTCGCCATACTTTACCGGCATGATCGCCTAAACCGGCGCCGATTTCTAAACTAAAATCTTCAAGCAATTGCTTGCGAACGGCAGCATCGTCTACGCCGTCTGGAATTTTAACTACATTTAATTGAGGCAAACGATAAGCACTGTCTACCGTTAGCTCTAACCCAAGTTCACTTAGACCCTGCGCAAGTTTTTCATGACCCAAAGCATGACGCTGCCACGCATTTTCTAAGCCTTCTTCTTTTAAAATCAGAAGTGCTTCGTACATAGCGTACATACTGTTGACAGGTGCGGTATGGTGGTAGGCACGCTTGGCGCCCTGCCCCCAATAACCAACAATCAAGTTCATGTCTAGAAACCAGCTTTGCACTTTCGTTTCTCGGTTTTGAATAACGTTAACTGCTCTTTCACTAAATGAAACAGGAGAGATACCCGGCACGCAACTCAAACACTTCTGTGAACCTGAATAAATAGCGTCAATGCTCCAACCGTCAACATCTAACTCGATACCTCCAAGAGAGGTAACTGCATCAACAATGCTAAGACAATCATACTTTTTAGCCAGCTCGCAAAGCGCTTTGGCTTCATTGCGTACGCCCGTAGATGTTTCTGCGTGAACAAAGGCAAGGATCTTAATATCCGGATTGGCTTTAAGGGTGTCTTCTACCACATTAAGGTCAGTTTGCTCGCCCCATGTATTGTTGACGGTAATAGCCTCACCACCACAACGCTCTACGTTTTCGACCATTCGATTGCCAAATACGCCGTTAATACACACGAGTACCTTATCGCCTGGTTCTACAAGATTAACAAAACATGCCTCCATTCCTGCTGAGCCCGGAGCAGAAATAGGCATAGTAAGTGCATTCTCAGTTTTAAACGCATACTGTAAAAGCTGCTTGGTTTGGTCCATTAACTCAATGAATAATGGATCGAGATGGCCCAGGGTGGGTCTCGCCATGGCGTTTAAAATTCTGGGGTTAACATCGGATGGTCCTGGACCCATCAAAGTCCGTTCAGGGGGAATAAAAGTAGAAAATGATTGCATAATCCATCCTCGTATTAATGTAAGAGCCTGTTTTTAGAGTCAGTATCACGCATATTTAGCATGAACGTTGACGTCATACTACAAGGATAATGGCATGGTACAACCGTCTGTTTTCAACATAACTTACATGAATGAAAGTATGTCTATATATTTAACAAGGGTATACATTAACAACGCTTCATCACGTGGATAAAATGTGTGCAACATGTGGATATAAACTGTACACTTTTTGCTCAAAAAGCATCACATCCGACCAGTATTTAGTCCATTGATTACTAACGTATAAGTTCTACAATTTAATCGACGTAGAGAGTGTAAGATAAAATTCACACAAAAATTGTTTATAATTTAAACAAATGTATTCTATACTCATTGTCCGTTTAAAAGATTTTATTTAAACTCTCCCTGTAAAAGTTAGCGCACGGCTCAGCAATGAGCCATTCCCCTAGGCCCGGAACGTTTGTTCTGGGCATTTTTTATGGGGATTTAAAATATCACGAACAGCCCAGTCTTAGTTTCAGCTATCAACTGGCTGTAATGATGACCTATATGTTTTGGCGTTATCTACGTAATGTTCAGCGGACGCTTTTAGTTTGGGTTCGATCTTCTCATCAAATGTTCTAATGACTTTACCAGGCGCTCCAACTACTAAACTGTAATCTGGAATTTCCATGTTTTCCGTTATCAAAGCGTTTGCGCCAATGATGCAGTACTTTCCAATTTTTGCACCGTTTAATACGACAGCGTTAATTCCTATCAAGGAATAGTCACCAATCTCACAGCCGTGAAGCATGACTTTATGTCCTACTGTTACCCCTTCACCTAGCACTAAAGGAATACCTGCATCGGTGTGTAATACGCTGCCATCTTGGATATTCGTATTTTCACCAACGGTTATCTTGTCCATATCGCCGCGTATAACCGCATTGAACCAAACGCTTGAACCCACTTTGAGTTCAACATTACCAATAACATGTGCGCCTGGCGCTATAAACGTACTTTCATCAACAAGCGGTGATGTAGAACCTAATTTGTAGCGCATTACCCTCTCCCTATTCGTCTACTTTTCTCATTAATCCTTCTTGCATGGTTGACGCAACAAGTTCACCATTTTGGTTAAATATTTGTCCGCGTACCAAACCTCTAGAGCCTCCGCTAAAAGGACTCTCCATTGCATACAATAACCATTCGTTCATATTGATTGGGCGGTGGAACCACATAGCATGGTCTATAGTTGCGATTCGAAGTGATTTATCGGTTACCGCAACACCGTGTGGTTGAAGCGACGTACTGAGAAAGTGATAATCTGACGCGTAAGCAAGCGCAGCTTGATGAACAGTCAGTGATGCATTCATTGTGTCTCTTGCTTTTAACCAAATATAACGCGTCGGTTCGCGTTTCGCTGACTGGTAAGAGTTAGCTGCATCTACCGTGCGGATATCTACAGGTTTATGATAGCTCAACGCTTCTTGCATAGGCCGTGCAATTTTATTGAAGTTAGCTTCATAGAATTCAATGTCAGACTGCACATCTTCCGGCGCAGGCACATCTGGCATTGTTGGGTTTTGATGCTCCATGCCATCTTGAGGAACCTGAAAAGACGCTGTCATGTAGAAAATATTTCTACCATCCTGAATGGCTTTAACCCGTCTAGCAGAGAAACTTCTGCCGTCTCGCACTACTTCAACATCGTAAACTACAGGCTTTTTAGCATCGCCTGGTAGTAAAAAATAAGTGTGGAATGAGTGTGCGACTCTACCAGCCTCCACTGTTTCGTATGCAGCTGCTAACGCTTGCCCCAAAACTTGTCCACCAAACAAGGCGCGGAAGCCTAAATCCCAGCTTTGACCTCGATAGATGCCAGCTTCCACTGTTTCGAGTTCAAAAAGTGACGATAGTTTAATCTCAGACATGTTGTACTTTCTCTTCAATTACTGCTTTTGGGTTTCGCGGGTAGTACTTTTCAGGCAATTTTGCTTTATGCTCGAAAAAGCGCGTATCTTTATAGGGTAACTTCATAAACCCTGAAATGCCTAGCCCTTTTATTTTGGGAATTTGCTGAACGAGTTGCGCTAATAATGCGTGGAAGCGCTCTTCTTGGCTGTGATCAAGCAACGTGTAATAGTTGTGAATTTTCAAATGCCGCGGTAATGCTTCAAATATAATACAACCCGTGTGATGTATTGTATTAAGTTGAACGATGGTATCGATAATCTCCTGAGGCAGCTTTAATAGTTCGTCCGGATCATCGCCATCTTCGAAATATGAGTGAGTACGGCTTTCATCTTTTTGTGCAGAAACCCGTGATAGTTCGTAGGGAATAAACATACCGCCTGCTGGTTTAAAGTCTTCATCTTCACTTTCGCGTTCAATGTGTAGCGTGTTTTTGGCGTTGAACATACAACATTTGAACACCGCGGGCTTGTGAATAGCCCTTGCTAAATTAATGACATTATTCACTGCTAAATCAAACGCTGCTTTCATTGATTCATCATATAAATTCAAGCTTGAATCGACATATATACCTTCTGGCTCCCAGCGCACAGCCATACCGCCAACTACAGGGTAACGGCCTAGTCTGCTTATTGCAGAAACAAATGCTTTTTCGGTATCCCCCATGCCCTGTAAATAGTTTTTGTAGTAGCGGTCAAATTGCGCATCGTCTATATAACGAAGTTCCTCTACGTCTTTTTCATCTAACGAGTCAGACAGTCTTGCCTGTTGGCGTAGGTAAGATTTTCGAGAGCTGTAAACAACGGTTTCAATATCAGCACGGTTCTGAGTGTGGGCCAGCCATGTAGGGATTAACGGAGTATATTGTGTTGGCTTGTCTTGAGTGAAAACCATATTCTTCAAAACGTGGAGATGATTAAACAGGTAATCTCCGCCTTGTCTTCTCTTTTCTGGATCTTCACTGAGCATGTGCTCAAGGATATTAGCAAGCATTTTAGGAAGACCAAGGGATGAAGGTGTAATAACCTTGCTTCCGTAACGACACGATTGCCCTGATGCCAATGCATATAATGTACTGGCCAAGCCTTGTTCATCGAAGCGGGGGCTGGAGAGTGCGCCATTAAGCTGCTCCTCGCCAATAAAATAAACATCGCCAAGTCGAGCATTAGTTTGATGCAGTTCACCCGACATTAAATCCATTACATTGTTACCCACATATTGCCCAGTGATGTCAGTCTGTGCGAACACTGAAGAGCCCCAATCAATCAATCCAACCGATTCATTTTCGGCATCCCAAACCAGATTCGAGGGCTTTATGTCTCCGTGCACAATGGGTTTAATTTCTCCATTTTCACTGTATTGGCGAAAACTGGATAAAAGTTCGCCGACCTGCACTGCAATTTTGACGATAATACGGGGCGAAAGTGGGCCTGTTTTCAAGCTGACCTTTTCTAGGTCTTCGCCAGGTGCGCGCCCCATAACTAAGATGGATTGTTTGCGTATTTGTTGATATTCAATAAACCGTGGCACAAACTCATGATTAACGTGAGAAAGCATAAATGCTTCCTCCTCTAGTCTATCTTGCACATGCTGCGGCAACGTTATTCGCGAAAACTTAAATACCCGTGATTCACCGCTTGGCGCGTTCCCTGCAAACGCAAAACCAAAGGCCCCTTTACCTAAAAGTTCGATGTCACTGTAACCCAACCCTTCTAACTGTGAAATGCAAAGGTTTACCCAGTCTTTTAGTTTTTTCGCATCCGCATGGGATAGCAAATATATCGACTGCTCATCAGGTATATAGAAATGTTTTAGGCCTTTGAGTTGCGACATATTTTTTACTTCACACTTTTAGTGACTTTTTGAAACAGATTAATCAGCAACAATACGACTACCATTGTTAAACTGCACAGCAATCAATTATCTTCGTTTATCCAGGTAACATGCGCTGTAGCGTGATAACCTGCTTCATTTTCACCTAGCATACCAACAACGCTTTCTAACGCGCTTTTTAAATTAGTATCTAGCTGCCAAGGCGGGTTCAAAACGAATACGCCAGAACCATACATTCCGGCATCAGCGGTATTTTCTTCCACGCATATTTCTGCTTTAAAACAGGGTTTACCTAATGCTGCAAGCTTCTCGCTCATAGTTTCACTTGCACCACTTTTGGCGCCAGCCCTCTCTGAAAGTAGTGGATACCACACTACGATTTGTGCCTGCTGCCAGCGTTTAAATACCTGTTCCACACCCTTAACAAGGTCGCTATATTCATTCACGCGCTCATAAGGAGGGTCGATTAAAATAGCACCGCGATTGGGTTTAGGTGGCGTGAGTGCACGAAGCCCTTCATATCCGTCTCGTTTGTGTACGTGGCTATTAAGGGTACGTAAACGGGATACGTTGTTGTCTAGTTTATCGAATTCCGCCGGATGAAGTTCCATTAGGTGTAAATTATCACCATCCCTTTTCGCTTTTGCGCTTATTGCCGGTGAGCCCGGATATTGTTGTTTTGCTAAAAACGGTTCACACAACGATAAATAGTCGGCCAACAAATTTGGCAAGTCCTGAACGCCTTTATCATCTATAAGCAAACGAGATATACCTGTCTCGTACTCTTTATTTTTTGACGACATGGCATCGGTTAGATCGTACGCACCCGCGCCTGCGTGGGTGTCGAAAAGCGTAAAAGGTTTATCTTTTTTCTTTAATGCGTTGATAACGCCAATCCAACAAAGATGTTTGATGACATCAGCGTGGTTGCCCGCATGAAAGGCATGTTGATAACTAAGCACAAAACCTCAGTAAAATTTTCGTTTTTTTGTAGTGCTCTATAATAACGTCAACGCGCTTTGAGGTATACAAAACAAAAAAGGGCCAATAGTTTTACTATTGGCCCTTTAAAAATATTGCTACTGCAAATCAAATTGCTTTGGATGATATCACTTAAGGTGCATCAACATTTTTTCCGGCTGAGTTAGGTAACTCATCCATAGATTATTGAATCGCACCATAGTCGCACCATCAATAATACGGTGGTCGCCAGACCAATTAACCGCCATGATATTTTGCGCGCTAACATTCCCTTCATCGTCAAAGCGTGGAAGTTTCTGCGTTTTGCCAAGGGCAACAATAGCAGCTTCAGGCTTATTAATTACTGGCGTTGCGGTAATACCGCCTATTGCACCGATATTAGAGATACTAATCGTACCGCCTTTAAGGTGCTCGCCAGCCACGCGGCCCGCTCTGGCTTGTTCGATAATATTCTGCATTTGAACAGCAATTTCTAACAGAGATAGGTCTTGAACACGCTTAATATTCGGTACAAGCAAACCAATTTTAGAGTCTACTGCAAAACCAATATTGTGATCTGCGAAGTAGCTTATCTCAGTGGCGTCTTCGTTAAGCTGACTGTTAACTACAGGGAACTCATTAAGTGCCAATGACATTGCTTTAACGAAAAACGGCATAAAGCTGAGTTTTACGTTCTTCGCTTCAAATTCAGGTTTAAGCAGCTTGCGTAGCGACATCAAGTTGTCCATTACCAACTCGTCACTGACTGTGAAGTGCGGGATAGTATAGACCGAAGCCGACATTTGCTTCGCCATAGCTGCCTGAATACCGCGTACTTTTTCCGTTCTAACGCTGCCTTTAAGCACAGTGCTTGTGCTATTCAAATCACCTTTTTCTGCGGTAGATGAGCTTGGCGCAGAAGATGACGTATTTTGAGACGACGTGTCAACATTCGAATGTTGTAGATTCAACACGTCAGACTTAAGGATCCGCCCCTTTTTACCCGAGCCTTCCACAGTAGAAAGGTCGATATTCTTTTCTCTTGCAACACGTCTTACCGCGGGGCTAGCCAACACCTTACCTTCTATAGTGATAGGTGGCTCGTATTCACCGTCGCTGAATTTTGAAGGAGCAACTTGCGCTGATTGCTGACTTGCACCGTTTGTTTGCGTGTTCATTGAACTTTGAGATGCAACGCTTGAAGCGCTGTTGTTTACCGATGGTGATTCGTCATTAGTACCGCTAGTAGTTGTGACTTCACCGGCAACTTCTAACGCAAACAATGCACTATGCACTTTCGCTATATCGCCTTGCGCGTAATAAAGACGATGCACGGTACCTGCGTTTTTAGCGGGGATCTCTACCACTGCCTTGTCGGTCATCACTTCTACAACGGCTTGATCTTCTTCAATTTCATCGCCTTCAGTCACGTTCCATTTCACAATTTCGCACTCGACAATACCTTCACCAATATCTGGCAAAATAAAGTCTTCGATGTGCTTGCCGTTTGAAGCATTTGAAGAAGCACTGTCATTCGCTGTCGCTGTTTCAGACGCATTCTCTTTTACTTCCGCTTGCGCGTCTTCTTGAGTATCTGAGTTAGCGTCGGCATCATCTGGCGTCATAGAGAATAACGGTGCGTGCACTTTAGCAATATCGCCTACCGCGTAATGCAGTTTATTAACCACACCCGCATGCATTGCAGGAATTTGCACGGTAGCCTTGTCGGTCATTACTTCCGCGACAGGTTGATCTTCTTCTATATGCTCACCTTCAGAAACTAACCACTCCAGAAGTTCACATTCAACAATACCTTCACCAATATCCGGTAAGATAAATTCAATTGTCATTTCATCGTCCCCCGGCTTAGTAGTGAAGCGTACGTTTTATGGCTTCGTACGTCTTTGTTTCATCTGGCATGTATTCTTTTTCATGTGCCAATGGATACGGCGTGTCTAAACCACACACTCTCGCAATAGGCGCTTCAAGATATAAGAAACAACGTTCCTGAATGCTCGCTGCGATTTCACTCGCAAAGCCACCCGTTAGCGGTGCCTCGTGGTTTATCAATAGGCGACCTGTTTTCATTACAGATTGCATAACCGTTTCAACGTCCCACGGTAATATGCTGCGTAAATCGATAATTTCGCACGACACACCATCTTCAAGAGCCATTTCTGCAGCTTTTTGTAGAATTTCTATTTGCGCGCCCCACCCTAATAAGGTGATATCGCTACCTTCTTGAACAATATCTGCCTTACCTAATGGCAGTTCGTAATCTTCTTCAGGCACTTCCGATACAGAAGCGCGGTAAAGACGTTTAGGCTCCATAAACAATACGGGGTTTTTATCGCGAATTGACGCAAGCAACAAACCTTTCGCCTGATATGGGTCACGTGGAATAACAATCTTTAAACCTGGGCAGTGAGCGAAGAATGCCTCTGGTGATTGACTATGGTAGTGGCCGCCTGCGATACCGCCACCATAAGGTGTACGAATTGTTAGCGTACCAACATCGAACTGACCGCCTGAACGGTAGCGCCATTTAGCCGTCTCATTCACAATTTGATCGAATGCAGGGAAAATGTAATCACCAAACTGAATTTCAGCAATAGGTACAGAGCCTTGTGAGGCCAAGCCGTTCGCGAAGCCAATAATGCCTTGTTCAGTAAGCGGCGTGTTAAAGCAACGCGCCTTACCAAATTTTTCTTGAAGGTGACTGGTTGCACGGAACACGCCACCAAAATGGCCCACGTCTTCACCAAAGACCATTACTTTTTCATCTTCGGTCATGGCTGTGATGAGTGCATTATTAATTGCTTGAAGTAGATTCATCTTAGCCATTATTTTACTCTCCCTGCTGTTTTAGGGTACATCTTCGGGTACTTCTTAATATGCGCTTTCAATTCACTGAGTTGTTCTTTTAAATGCCAAGGTGCTGTGTCGTATACATCTTCGACAATGTCTTCAATGGCACATACGTCAGTCTTTTCACAACTCTTCATTGCTGCTAAAACGTCTTGTCTTGCTTTATCGACGCGCTTTTGGTTCTCAGCCTCGTCAAACCAGCCTTTGCTTTCTAACCATTTCGCCATACGAGCGATAGGGTCTTTTGCACGCCACTTATCTTCTTCTTCACGAGAGCGATAGCCTGTTGGGTCGTCTGACGTGGAGTGCGCCGCTAAACGATATGTCATGGCTTCGATAAGTACAGGACACTTTTCTTCAATGGCAATACGACGGGCTTCTTTAGTAGCCGCATAAATGGCTAACACATCGTTACCATCAACACGGATAGTTTTAATACCGTAACCTAAGCCACGAGAAGCAATGCCGTCACCCGCGAACTGCTCTTCTGCTGGTGTTGAAATGGCGTAGCCATTGTTACGGCAAAAGAAAATAACTGGGCAGTTTAATACAGCAGCCATATTTAACCCTGCGTGGAAGTCTCCTTCAGACGCTGCACCTTCACCGAAGTAACAGATAGTAACCACATCTTTACCCGACATTTTTTGGCCATAGGCGTAACCAGATGCTTGAGGGATCTGTGTGCCTAGTGGTGAAGATATAGTCATGAAGTTAAGTGGCTTGTCACCATAATGGATAGGCATTTGACGTCCTTTATTCGGGTCGTCTTTATTGCTAAACATTTGGTTCATGAACTGTTCTGTGGTGTATCCGCGGTAGGCTAATGCGCCTTGCTCACGGTACTGAGACATGATCATGTCGTCATCTGAGAGTGCTGCAGCACTTGCAACTGACGCCGCTTCTTCACCTGTGCTGGCCAAGTAAAAACTAATACGACCTTGACGCTGTGCACCCACCATACGTTCATCCAATACTCGAATGTAATGCATGGTATTAAATATTTTTAATGCTTCTTCTTTGCTGAGGTCAGGTTCAACTGCTTTTTCAATGAGTTCACCTTCGGCAGAAAGGATTTGTAGCATTGGGATATCAACAACCCCTTTAGTAATAATTTCGACCTTATTTGTTGTTTTTACTTCGGCCAAATGATTTCTGTCTTTCACGTTTGTTCCCCTTAAATATGAGGGTTAATAGCGACTTATAGTGATACCAATATGCTAGTTGAGAAAATGCAGGAGCGTCCTACTTATTCATTGGCATTTTTTCAAATGGGTGAAATAGACATACTCAATTAGTCTAAATGAAAAGGATATTCGTCCTAAAAACGTAAACCTTATGTAAAAAATATGAAAATCACGTAGGACAGACGTTTCTTATTCGTCTAAGTGGACAAAGTATTTAGATTTTTACAACTTAGGATGCCAAACCACGTCGGTGTATAACTTCAAGTAAAAAAGGAAGTTATCTATGCAACGTCTATTCACCGTTAAATGTAACAAAATGTGTAAATTGTGTATTGCAGAAACACACGTTACAAAAAGAAAAAAAGTGTGCTAGTAATAGATAGTCACAACGATAAGTTGCGTTTTAAACGAGGCGAATGACCTTTGAAGCAAACAAGAAAATCGTTGGGCTCCAGGGAACTATTCACACGAGAATAATTATGAAAAAAACAATCCTAAGTACAGTTATTGCTACCGCATTAGCGGGCTCAGCTTTTGGTGCTTTAGCTATATCAAATCAACTATCTGGTTACGGCGTAGAGCAACAAAATGCCATTGAGGCGTCTTTCGACAAGAAGAATATTCTTGCAAATGCCATTCAAGCAAATAGCGATAGTGTACGTGTTATCGTCCAGCTAACTGATGTACCGATGGCGCAATTCAGCGCTGTAAACCCAAGTGTAAGCAGTATGGCTGCGCACAAAGGTAAAAAGGTTAATTTTGAGTCAAGCGCAGCAAAGGAATATAAGTCATTCCTTGAATCGCAACAGCAATCCGTTATTCAATCTATCAAGTCTTTCGACAAGTCATTTAAAGCTGATATGTCATATACGGCTGCGTTCAATGGCTTTGCGGGTATCGTTTCAAAAAGTGCTCTTGATCAGCTTTCAAGCCTGTCAACGGTGAAAGCAGTATATCCTGACGTCATTCATCACGCACAAATGGACGCAAGTTTGGACCTCATTGGTGCCGTAGAAACTTGGGAACAGCTGGGTGGTAAAGAAAATGCTGGTGCAGGTGTAAAGGTTGCTATCATCGATAGTGGTATTCGCCCTCAGAACCCACTATTTAGTGGTGAGAACTTTGAAGCGCCTCCTGCAGATACGCTACCAACTGACGACTACTGTTCAGAAGTACCGGATTTTTGTAACAACAAACTTATTGTTGCTCGTGCCGCTGATATCGTAGAAGGCTTCGCTGTTGTTGAGGAAGAATATGAAAGCCCGCTAGGCTTCAATGGACACGGTACGCACGTAGCCGGTACAGCTGTAGGTAACTACGGAGTAATGGCAGAGCGAGACGGTGCTGAAGCAGAGATATCTGGTGTTGCTCCAGCCGCTTACCTAATGGTTTACAAAGGTTTGTATGCCACACCTGCTAACCCAGCGTCTTCTAGTGGTGCCTCTTCAATGCTCTTATCAATGCTTGAAGCCGCGCTTACAGACGGCGCCGACATTGTAAATAACTCGTGGGGCGGCGGCGCTGGCGGCAACCCCAACGGCTCTATTTATGAAGACGTACTTGAAGCAATGCACGATGCTGGCGTGGTTACCGTCTTCGCAGCGGGTAATGACGGTCCAAATGAAGGTACGATTGGCTGCCCTGGCTGCTCAGAAGATGTAATCACCGTTGCAAACACAACAACGGGTCGTCTATTTGCAAATGAAGTGACAATTGAAGGTGACACCACTATCGGTTCAATTCCAGCACTTTATTCTGTAGGCAATCCAGCCATTGTATTTGATAGCCCAATTACCGCACCGGTTGTTTATGCAGGTGAAGTAGATGCGGCAAACGTTGAAGGTTGTGATGCATTTGCTGCAGGCGCGTTTGACGGTGCAATTGCGCTTATCAGCCGTGGTACATGTGGCTTTGTAACAAAAATCGAGAACGCAGAGGCTGCTGGTGCAACTGCTGTTCTTGTTCACAATGTCGATGGACGCGGTGAAGCGCCAATATTAATGGGCGGCCTGAGTGAAGCATAAACCATTCCTTCACTTATGCTTCCTGCGACATCAGGGCAAGAACTTGCGTCTTTAGCGGTAGCAACAGACGAAGCACTAAACGTAACCATTGGAAGTGACATTGTTCGCGTTGTTTCAGACAGCCTTGCTGACATCATGAATGAAAGCAGCTCTCGTGGACCGAATGGCGATCCGTCATTCCTTAAGCCCAACATTGCCGCTCCTGGTACGCGTATTTTCTCTGGTGAATCTCCAGATGCACCAGGACACGAAGGTGAGAGCTTCTCGTTCAAAAACGGTACCTCGATGGCATCGCCTCACGTTGCAGGAGCAGCTGCACTTCTTAAACAAATGCATCCTGATTGGACTGCACAAAAAATTAAGAGCGCGCTAGTAACCTCTTCAATTCGTGACGTACTAAAAGAAGATGCGACTACACAAGCAGACAACTTCGACATGGGTGCTGGCCGTTTAGACTTGCCGCGCGCAACGACAGTTGAGCTAACTTATAGCGACCTAAGCCTTGTAGATGGTAATTGCTACTTGAACTGTGAAATGTCTATCACGGTAACTAACACCAGCGATGAAGACATAACTGTTGATGCAACAGCTATGTTCAATGATCCAGCAATTTCGGCAACAGTGACGCCGCAAATGGCAACGCTACCTGCAGGTGCATCTGCTGAAATCATGGTTGCAGTAGACGTTACAACGGCTTCAACTGGGTCATGGTCTTTCGGGGGCATTAACTGGGCAGACACAGACGATACAACAACGGATTACTTTATTCCCGTTGCAGTTTATCCAATCAGCACAGATAGACCTGAATTATTTAGCAGTGACGTTAGCACGCAAGTGGCTGAAGAAGGTCAACTGGTTAGAGTTTCTGCATCAGCGACAAACCAAAATGTTACTGGCATGATTGGTGTTACAGGAACAGTAGACCACAAGTTCGAGATTGATCCATCTACTATTGCTGCGGTTAAGAACGGAAACCAAGAGCCTGTATCCTACGATGCTGACAAAGGTCAAATCTACTGGGAAGGTGCGTTGAACACCTCGTCTTACTCATTAGACGCAGATACTACTATTGCTGCACTAACGGGTGGTTACCTTCCAATGGCCGCGCTGGGAGTACAACCTCTAACCTGTTCAGGTTCGTGTGATGATACCTCAATCACTATCTCAGACCTTCCTGAGATGACGTATCTAGGCAAGGCATACACCTCAATGCAGATTTCTTCAAACGGTTATATATCTTTGGGGACATCTTCAGGAAACGTAACAACGCCTACGCCTGCTGTTATGCCAAACAGTAATGAACCTAACAATGTACTAGCACCTTTCTGGACAGACCTTGATTTATTAGGTACTGACGCAGGAGATGAAGGTACAGGTAACTTATATGCTGCTAGCTTAAATGGTCCTAATGGTTCATTGCTTGTAATTGAATGGGAAAATGCACAGCTGTGGGGCATTCCTGATACAAGCTTTAACTTCCAAATTTGGTATGATTTTGCTTTTGATACCATCCACTTCGTATACGGAAATATGGATAGCCCTCAATACGCTACTGTTGCTGGGTTCGAGAATCCAACGGGTACAGCTGGCTTTACTTTAGGTGCGTTAACATCTGCGGGGGCACAAGGAACGTTACCTGTTTCAGGTGATGAATTCATTTTAGCATCATCTCCTGGTGATGAAATTGAGTTCAGCTATAACGGTACCGTTGTTCCTTCAAGCGAATATATGGATGACATGTTGACAGTTAACGAAGATGCGTCGGTAACAGCTAACATCCTTGCTAATGAAATGGACAGCACAATCATCAACACATTTACCATGGAATCGCTTTCAGGTGACTTCCGTACGTTTACGCCAATCACTATTGATAAAGCGCCGCTTGATCCATCGACTGTTGAAGTAACTACTGAGCCTGCAAACGGTACAGTTACAGTAAATGAAGATGGTACGGTGACCTACGCTCCAAATACTAACTTCTTCGGTGAAGATTCATTCACGTATACCGTGCGTGTTGAAGGTACCATTGATGAAAATGAAGAGCCGGTAGAAGGTGATGTTGTTGGTGAAGGCACAGTAACTGTAGCGGTTGCGGGTGTGCAAGACGCACCTGTTATCTCAATCTCTGCACCAACAAGTGTAGATGAGGGTGAGTCATACACCGTGACGGCTTCTGCAACTGACCCGGACGGTGACGATGTTACTATTACCGTAAATGGTATGGCTACATCATCAATCACTGACACCGCGCCAAGTCATGAACAGGCTCGTCAGGTAACGGTTGAAGTAACTGCAACTGACGGCATCGATACTACGACAGAAACCGTAACAATTCGTGTAAACGATACATCGGGTGGTGGTTCAATGGGCTGGATTGCATTGCTTCTTGCTCCAGCAGTTTACCTACGTAGACGCATGAAACGTTCATAACGTTTTTTGATAAGAGAAAAAAGGCCGCAATTGCGGCCTTTTTTAATCGTCTTGAGAAAGTTGCTGTAAGTGCTGCGACATTCGCTTACTGGGTTGTACGCCAAGTTCTCTAAACTTTTCTATTTGCCTTACCAAGTTCCCTCTTCCACTGGTTAACTTATTCATTGCTTGTTCGTAGTTTGCGTGAGCGGTATCCATCGACTTACCTACTTTTTCCATATCCGTCACAAACCCAACGAACTTGTCATAAAGCTTTGCTGCTTGTTCAGCAATAAGCTGTGCGTTTTGATTTTGGTACTCATACTGCCAAATGTTATTAATAGTACGCAGTGCAACCAGTAAATTAGTTGGGCTAACCAACATGATGTTGTGATTAAGTGCCATTGTGACTAAATCTGGTTCTTCTTCGACAGCAATCAGAAATGCAGGCTCAATGGGAATGAAAAGTAACACATAATCCAGTGTCTTTATGCCTTTAAGCGTTTGGTAGTCCTTCGCGCCTAAGCCTTTGATGTGCCCTTTTATAGAAGCCACATGTTGACTTAAAAATTGCGCTTTCTCAGCTTCATCATCACAGTTGTAATACCTTTCATAGGCCGCCAAACTTACTTTTGAATCTATGATCACATCTTTATCATTTGGCAAATGCACCACGACATCTGGTTGAAATCGCTTGCCGTGCTCTGATGTTGCTGACATCTGTGTTTCAAATTCATGACCCTCGCGTAAACCAGATTCTTTGAGTATCCGCTCAAGCACTACTTCGCCCCAGTTTCCTTGCTTTTTATTGTCACCTTTTAGTGCATTGGTCAGCGCTGCAGCTTCTTCCGTAATTTTCTGGTTGAGAGCCTTTAAACTTAGAATCTCTGTTTTAAGTGAGGCTCGCTCCTGCCCCTCACGTATGTGTTGTTCTGAGATTTGACGTTTAAAACCATCTAACTCGTTTTTGAATGGCGCCAAAACAGCTTCTATATTGTGTTTTGTTTGTTGCGTGTAACGCTGTTGCTTTTCTTCGAATATGCGATTTGCTAGATTTTCGAATTGCGTATGCAAACGTTGTTCAGATGCATTCATAGACGCAAGCTTATCTTCATGCGCAGCATGGAGCGCCTGAATTCTTGCTTGGTGCGCATCGTTTTGTGCTTGAAGCTTGGCAATAGCAATACGCTCGCTATTCAAAGCATTTTGTAGCTGCTCATTGATTTGCGAAAGCTGCGCTATCTTGGTGGCATTCGCCTGACCTCGAATAAATGAATAAAGTGAAAAAGCACACACACTTACGAAGGCTATTAGAAAGGAAACGGGTTCGCTAGAAATAAGGTTAATTAACATAGTGCACGTTCATACTGTTATTTTGTACAGCACTATAAACAAAATCAGATAAATATACCAACTGGTATAAATTTAAAATGAAATTGGGGCAAAACGTCTAGCACGTACACCTTTAAAAAAATGAAACTACACAAATGAAAACGGGTGCTATTGCACCCGTTTTTTATACTATGATGAAAAACCTAATTAGCTTTCTTAAGCAGAACGGCTCATCTTAAGTTTTGCCTTTCTATCTATTTAGATAGCGAGGCATCAAGCTCTTCAATTTTTGCTTTCCAAATGGCCGGACCATTTTTGTGAGCATTGGCACCCGTGCTGTCTACTGCAACGGTTACTGGCATGTCTTCTACGTCGAACTCGTAAATTGCTTCCATACCTAAGTCCTCGAAAGCTACGACACGAGATTTCTTAATGGCTTTAGATACAAGGTACGCTGCACCTCCAACTGCCATTAGATAAACCGCTTTGTGTTTAGCAATTGATTCAACGGTTGCTGGACCACGCTCTGCTTTTCCAATCATGCCAATAAGGCCTGTTTTCTCTAGCATCATGTCAGTGAACTTATCCATACGGGTAGCCGTTGTCGGGCCAGCCGGACCAACCACTTCGTCACCTACAGCGTCAACAGGACCAACGTAATAGATAAAGCGGTTAGTTAGGTCAACGCCCTCTGGTAAACCTTCACCATTTTCCATCATGGTTTGAATGCGCTTGTGAGCAGCATCACGACCGGTAAGCATCTTACCTGACAGCAGTACCGTTTCGCCTACTTTCCACTCTTGGATATCTTCTTTTGTTACTTCATCAAGGTTAACGCGGCGAGTGTTTTCGCTCACTTCCCAAGTTACTTCTGGCCAATCTTCTAATTTAGGTGGCGTAAGCTCCGCTGGACCCGAACCATCTAGATAGAAATGTGCGTGACGAGTCGCCGCACAGTTAGGGATCATTGCTACAGGTTTTGACGCAGCGTGAGTAGGTAGCGACTTAATCTTAACGTCAACAACTGTCGTTAAACCACCTAGGCCTTGCGCACCGATACCCAACTTATTTACGCGGTCAAAAATTTCTAAGCGAAGTTTTTCGTCGGTAGTTTGCGGGCCGCGCTCTATAAGCTCTTGGATGTCTACTGGGTCCATAAGACTTTCTTTTGCAAGTACCGCTGCTTTTTCAGCCGTACCGCCAATACCTATTCCCAGCATACCTGGAGGACACCAGCCTGCCCCCATCGTCGGCAAAGTTTTTACTACCCAGTCAGCAATATCATCGCTTGGGTTAAGCATTACCATTTTAGACTTGTTTTCAGAACCGCCGCCTTTAGCCGCGATCATCACTTCGATCTTTTCACCCGCTACCATGTCGATATGCACAACAGATGGCGTATTGTCTTTGGTGTTTTTGCGCGCACCGGCAGGGTCAGCAACGATAGAGGCGCGAAGCGGATTGTCTGGATTAAGGTATGCACGACGTGTACCTTCATCAACCATTTCTTGAACGGTCATGTCAGCTTTATCCCACGTCACACCCATACCAACTTTAACAAAACAGGTTACGATCCCCGTGTCTTGACACAAAGGGCGCTTACCCTCTGCAGACATGCGTGAGTTGATAAGAATTTGCGCCATCGCGTCTTTCGCGGCTTGGCTCTTTTCCTTTTTATAGGCTTCTTCTACGGCTTTAACGTAATCGAGCGGGTGATAATAAGAAATAAATTGCAGGGCATCTTCAATGCTGTCAATGAAGTCTTGTTGACGGATAACGGTCATGACATCCTCTTTTTATTTGGCTTTCGTGGTCTTAGCTAGCTAAAAAAGCGTATACTAGCGCATCTAAAGACAACGCACCATGTAAAACCATGTGCTTGTGGCTAATTCCAGTCATTTTTAAAAACTATGCTGAAGGGATATCTGAAAAAGCAGCTTAATGTCATCGGTTATTAGCCCTTATTTGTTAACGCCAGTTAAAAATAGAAGGAAGTTTGTGCTTAATTCAAGCACCAAACGCCCACGATAAAAAGAAGTACAGAAAACACCTATGTCACACGCAGATACTATTCACGTTCATGTTTCCCGTTTCACTGCAGAGGAATTAGCCGACAAATTAGCGCTAAATTGTGACGAGAACACAGCCGTTTTCAATGCACTTTTTAAGCGAGTCTCTACACACCCATACTCCCTTTTACTAGATACTTCTGGTTCGTCGAAAAGTGAAGGTCGCTTCAATATTATGGCAATTTCGCCTTCCGCAGTTATCGAAGCAAAAGGTGATAAGGTTCAACTCATAGAACTAAACACTTCAAAGCGCCAGGAATTAACATTGGCGCCCTTTGAAGCGGTGCAAGCACACTTACATGCGCGCGTTTCAAATGTAGAGATACATGCCAGTGTAAATACAGCGCACCTCCCTTTCATTATCGGTGTGGCTGGTATGGCAGGCTATGACACTGGGCGCTTTTATGAAACGATGCCAAGCATCGCCATAGATGACTACGAAACCCCTGATTTTGCGGTTGGCCTTTATCTTCGTTCACTTATTGAAGATACAAAAACAGGTTACATCTATTATTGCTCCGTTGACAGTCAACCGCTGACTCAGTTTTTTTCTTCGTTCAACGATGAAAAACCTGAGCCAAACTTCAAGTTAACGTCGCGGTTCGAATCAAATTTGTCTAAAACGGAATATGAAGCTTGTTTGGATAAAATACACGCCTATTTGCGTGCCGGTGATTGCTACCAAGTAAATATGGCGCAACGTTTTAGCGCAGCGTTTGAAGGGAATATGTGGCAAGCATATTGTGAGCTACGCAATCAAAATCAAGCGCCATTTTCAGCCTTTTATAACCTTCCCCAAGGCTGTATTGCTTCCATTTCACCAGAACGCTTTCTACGCGTTAAAGATGGGGTTGTAGAAACAAAACCGATAAAGGGTACACGCCCGCGATTTGAAGACAAAGAAGAAGATGCCGCCAGTGCTCAGAGCTTGCTCTCAGCAGAAAAAGACCGTGCAGAAAATCTTATGATTGTAGATCTGCTGCGCAACGATATTTCAAAGCACTGCAAACCTCACTCGGTGAACGTACCCGCACTCTTTGCTCTTGAAAGTTATCAGGCTGTGCACCATTTAGTAAGTACGGTAACTGGTGAATTGAATGAATCTTCTTCGCCTTTATCGCTTCTGGCATCAGCATTTCCTGGGGGGTCAATAACTGGAGCACCGAAAATCCGCGCGATGGAAGTTATCGATGAGCTAGAGCCTCACCGCCGGAATATTTACTGTGGCAGCGTGTTCTATATGGGTTTTCGTGAAGACATGGATTCAAGTATTTGCATTAGAACCGTATTGGCAGAGAACCGTCGATTACATTGCTGGGCCGGTGGTGGTATTGTGCTAGATTCGGTTTCTAGCGAAGAATATCAAGAAACCCTAGATAAAGTGTCTAGAATACTGCCAGTACTTGAATCAATTAACCAATAGCACAGTATCTGTATGTAATGTGCTAGCACAAAGGTAAGCATATAGGTTGTAAGTAAATATCTATGACAAAGAACGAATTTCTATCACAGTTTCACCACTTAAGGCAGCCTCACACCGAGCCAGATTTTCCGTTGCGAAAAACAGGGCGCCCTGCGGCTGTACTTATCCCCCTGATAGATTATGGGAATTCGCTTCAATTACTGCTTACCGAACGAGCGCACCACCTCAAGCATCACCCAGGTCAAATCAGCTTTCCAGGCGGAGCGGTCGACGAAGCTGACAATTCTTTTTTTGACGCGGCACTTAGAGAAGCTGAAGAAGAAGTTGGTTTACCCGCTACTCACGTAGACGTAGTAGGAATGTTGCCTAGATACCGAACAATCAGCGGATATGAAATTGCGCCAGTTGTTGGCTTTGTAAATCCTGACTTTACACCGATTATTGACAAAAATGAGGTTGAAAGCGCTTTTGAAGTGCCTCTCGCACATGTTTTAGACAGAAGAAATCATTTAGTTCACACGACGCATCGCGATAAAAAGGCATTTCCAATTTACTTTATCCCATGGAAAAACCGCATGATATGGGGCGCAACGGCGGCAATGTTACGCAATTTATCTCATCATATTCATCCTTAGCCTTTGTATTTGCTTAACCGCTCTTGCGTGTACTATAAATTAAACTTTACAGCGTATTAGCAAAACTAATCCCTTTATTAGCTTTTCTGTATTGTGGTTTTTCCGTGGTGGATGCATGATCTTACTATTACTTTGTTTTAATTTTGAAAGTTTATGATCAGTGTATTTGATATGTTCAGCGTGGGCATTGGCCCATCGAGTTCGCACACCGTAGGACCAATGAAAGCAGGCGCCGAGTTTGTCACCGAACTCGCTCAGGAAGCTGCGCTTTTTGATTCAGTGGATAGCGTGAAAGTTGAACTGTTTGGGTCATTAGGCCAAACCGGTATCGGCCACGGAACAGGAAAAGCTGTTATCCTCGGTTTACTAGGAGAACTTCCAGACGTTGTCGATGTGGACAGCATCGAGTCTAAACTTGAAGAAATACGCAACACGGAAAAGCTTTGCCTTAATGGCCAGAAATTAGTGCGCTTTCCTAACAAAAACGCCATTGTTTTTCACCGCCGTAAAACGCTCCCCAAACACGCTAATGCCTTAACGTTTTATGCGTACGCGAAAGATGAGCTTGTAAAACAGCAAACTTATTACAGTATTGGCGGTGGTTTTATCATAAAAGACGAAGACTTCGATGCGACCAAAGCGCATGCAGCCAGCCTGCAAGCATCAGTACCCTTCCCTTTTAAAACGGCCGGTGACCTTCTTGCTCTGTGTAAAACTAACGGCTTAAGCATTAGTTCACTGATGCTACGTAACGAATCAACTTTCAGGCCCAAGCACGAAGTGAAGCAACAGCTACACAACATTTGGTTAGTAATGAAAGCTTGTATTCAACGAGGTATCGAAAGCGAAGGTATTTTACCTGGCGGGCTTAAAGTAGTTCGCCGCGCACCTGGACTATACCGTCGACTTCAAACTGAACACACAAACGACCCTATGCAGACTATGGATTGGGTTAACTTGTTTGCTTTAGCTGTAAACGAAGAAAATGCAGCTGGCGGCCGTGTTGTAACTGCACCTACAAATGGTGCAGCGGGTATCATTCCGGCTGTTCTACAGTACGTAGATAAGTTTATTCGACCTGTTGATGAAGAAGTAGCAAGTCGATTCCTGCTTACCGCAGGCGCCATTGGTATTCTCTATAAAGAGAATGCGTCAATCTCAGGTGCTGAAGTAGGTTGCCAAGGAGAAGTAGGCGTCGCTTGTTCAATGGCTGCAGGCGCGTTAGCTGAAATTATGGGGGGCACAGCTGCCTCGGTAGAGAACGCTGCGGAAATCGGTATGGAGCACAACCTCGGCCTTACTTGTGACCCCGTGGGTGGCTTGGTTCAGGTTCCTTGCATTGAGCGAAATGCCATGGGTGCAATCAAAGCAATTAATGCTTCTCGTCTTGCACTGCGCGGAACCGGTGAGCAAAAAGTATCGCTAGATAAGGTTATTAAAACCATGCGCGATACCGGTAATGATATGAAGACTAAATATAAAGAAACGGCGAGAGGTGGACTCGCGGTAAATATTATCGAATGTTAGCGCCTCGTTCTAACTAGACAATATGTGAAATGCAAAAAAGGGGCAATTAGCCCCTTTTTTAATGAACGTTTTCAACAAGCGCTGCGCTTACTTTACTGGAAGCGTCACGCCTTTAAACATTTTTTCTACTTCTTCGTTATTTTTCAGCATCATAGCCTTCTCAACCTTGTCCTTGGTCAGATGAGGCGCAAAACGCTCAATGAAGTCGTACATATAACTTCTTAAGAACGACCCTTTTCTGAATCCAATTTTCGTCGTGCTGTAATCGAACAGGTGACTAGCATCTATCTTCACAAGATCATCATCTAATTCTTCGCTTACCGCCATCGACGCAATAACACCAATACCGACACCTAAGCGAACATAGGTTTTAATAACGTCGGCATCTGTTGCGGTAAACACGATTTTAGGTGTTAGCCCTGCCCTTTCAAACGCTTGATCTAATTCAGAGCGCCCGGTGAAACCGAAAACATAAGTAACCAACGGATATTTGGCAATGTCTGAAATATCGATAGTGCCCTTTTTCGACAAGGGATGGTCCTTGTTTACTATTACACTGCGATTCCAGTGATAACAAGGAAGCATGACTAAATCGTTGTACAAGTGGAGAGCCTCGGTAGCGATAGCAAAATCGGCTTCGCCCTTGGCAGCCAGGTCGCTAATTTGAGACGGCGTGCCCTGATGCATGTGTAATGACACTTTTGGATACTTGCTCATGAAACCCTGAATAACATCAGGTAATGCATAACGGGCTTGCGTATGCGTAGTCGCAATATTGAGTTTACCTTGATCTGGAAGCGTGTGCTCCCTTGCTACCGCTTTAATACTCTCTACTTTGGCTAGTATTTCACGAGCTATATTGATTACATCATTACCCGCGTCTGTTACGTGTGTTAAATGCTTACCGCTACGGCCAAAAATCTGAACACCTAGTTCATCTTCCAACATGCGAACTTGTTTGCTGATACCCGGCTGTGAGGTATATAAACTTTCTGCTGTTGCTGACACGTTCAAATTGTTATTGAGGACTTCTACGATATACCGTAGTTGCTGTAGCTTCATATTTTACACCGTTTAATGCGATAGACTGACACTGTACTCCCCCCGTTATAACCAAAACCACCTTTTTTTACTAGTTGCTATTACGAAATTGGCATTATAAAGTTGAAAATAATTGAATTTTTGCATTTTCGAGTGGGATTTATTCGCCTTTGTCCGATTTCTTCTACATTATGGGTAGGTGATTAAAAAGCACGGTGTTAGATAGATAATGAGTAGCAGTAAACAAGTTACATCCACAATTGATTTTTCATCGGTGTTGGCAGCTGCTGTGCACGATATGAAAAATTCACTTTTTCTCCTTATTCAATCTATTGAAACACTCAGCGACGCCCTTTCTCCTCACGACGAGAAAGCTAGAGAGCAAGTTGCGAGTGTTCATTATGAAGCATCTAGGCTCAACACCAATCTTGTTCAAGTACTCTCTTTGTACAGGGCTGAATTAGAAAGTTTACCCATTACCGTTGACGAAAGTTTCATCAAAGATTTGGTTGAAGATGTTGTTGGCTCTAATGCGTTATATGTATCTCAGAAAAATATTGATATAAGCATCGCTATCGAAGATGACCTTAGCTGGTACTTAGACAGTGAGTTAATTTATTTGTTATTAAACGATGTAATCATTAACGCAATGCGCTATGGAACATCCAAAATAATAGTAAGTGCCAAGGCAGACGAGAACGACTTCATGACTATTAAAATAGAGGATGATGGTCGTGGCTATCCTGAAGCGATGTTAACTAAAAGCCACGAAGAGCTCTGTGACTTTGAGTTAAGCCAAGGAAGAACGGGATTGGGGTTATTTTTTGCGAAGTTAATTGCAAACGCACATTCTCAAGGAGATAAAGTGGGTTCAATCGCCCTTTCCAACGGCGGGAGTCTCGGTGGAAGTGTATTTGAAGTAAAAATACCGTAAGATTGACCGATAACATTAAGTAATACAAAAAGTAACGCTCGTACGTAGTAATACGTTAACGTTATAAAAAATAAAAAACAGACGGAAACACACGCATGTACGTGATTATTATTATATTAATTGTTGTTTTGCTAATCGCAGCTATTTTTATCAATGCAATGCAACAACATCGTCAAAAGCAAGAGGCTGAGCGCAGAACTGAACTTGCCAAACAGCGTACTATTGTCGACGAAACTGAGAACGTTATTGCCGCCTGTGTAAACATGCCTGTTTCTTCGCGCATTATGGGCATACTTCACAATCGTATTCTAAATGCCTTGAAAGCAATGAACGATTTATCGAGTACATCTGAACTAAAACAGCGTATCTCAAGCAGTGAGCAAGCAACCGCCGCTGCTCTTTCGGACAATAGCGGTATCACTAACGATTTCGCGTTACCCGACAACGACAAAATGATCATTCAATACATTCAGGCCGTTAAGAAACTGCGCATTATTCTTCGTTCAGAACATAGCAAAGGGCAAATTGATTCTAAAGTATTCATGGATGAAGATAAGCAGCTTGAACGCTTGCAGGTAAAAGTAAATGTAGAAACATTGATTAAGCGCGGCCGCGCTGCACTTCAAACCAATATGCTTGGGTCAGCCAGACAGTATTTTGAAAAGGCGAAAAACGCACTAGAAAATCAAAATCCCCAAGACGAATACTCAATGTCTAAACTTGCTACACTTAACGAGTGGTTACACGAAATCCAAAGCAACCTTAAGAGCGTGAACGAAAAAGATCGCGCCAAGAAGCAAGAAGAAGAAAGAGACGAATTAGACGAGTTGTTCGCACCTAAGAAGAAGTGGTAGGTCGAACCTTTTCTTAGAAACTATAAAGCGCATTATTTCACTCATAATGCGCTACGGCCATGTCCCACATAGATTGAGCCGGCAGCGATAACCCTTTTCGCGCATTTCGAATTATTCCAATATTTTTCACCAGAGGCATGTCACTAATTTCTTTTGTTACTAGCCCCAATCCCTCCATTTGCGCTTTACAAATCGCCGGCATAATAGATATACCTAAACCATTTAGAATAAGCTTTCCTAGTGTAGATAGCTGCCCCGTTTCCGCGATTATATTCAGCTCACCATATTGTGCTAGCTTAGATTGAGTCCAGTGGCGTACCGCAGATCCCCTATTCATCATTACCAATGGAAGTTTTAGACAGTCCTGCCAATGCAACTTGTCCCCTAAATGGGCTGATTGTGCTTTGTTGGTCACAACAACAAACTCATCAGCAAAAAGGCTTTTAAACACTAAACCATCTTTGCGCTCTGGCTCAAACGAGAACCCAATCTCGCTGCGGCCTGTAGTAACTTCATGAATTACCTGCTCCATTACTACATCGACAATTCGTAAGTTTACGTTTGGAATTCGTCGATGAAATACTGACAAGATATTCGGTAAATGAGACTCGGCAAATGACGGCATAGCGCAAATGGTAAGCTGCCCTTTCGCCATAGCAAACAAATTTTGAATATCAGAAAAAGTATTGTCCCAGTCGTGCAGTAGCCTCAAAGCATTTGGAAACAACACCTCTCCTTCTGGTGTTAGGCTTACATTGCGTGTATTGCGTTGGAATAACTTACCGCCTAACTGCTCTTCCATTTTTTTAATTGCCGATGACAAAGCTGGCTGTGTTAAATGTAGATTTACCGCGGCTTCAGCGAAGGTTGATGACTTGGCCACTTCTACAAACGCTTTTATTTGACGGTATGAAACATCCATAAACTTTTCAACTGACTTCAAAAATTAATAAATAGTTTTTATTAATCGCAAGATTAATTCGATTTTACAAATGAAGCAACAATGTCGATACTTATTTTTAACAAATGCATTGGAGATAGAGAATGGCGGGATTTAACAAAGTTGTATCCTCATACGAAGAAGCAATGGCTGGCCTTGAAAATGGTATGACAGTTATTGCGGGCGGTTTCGGGCTGTGTGGTATACCCGAAGGACTGATAGGCCAAATTAAGAAAATGGGCGTATCTGGCCTTACTGTAGTTTCTAATAATTGTGGTGTAGACGGATTTGGCTTGGGTCTTTTACTAGAAGACAAACAAATAGCAAAAATGGTGTCTTCTTATGTAGGTGAAAATGCCCTGTTTGAAAAACAACTGCTTAACGGTGAGCTGGAAGTTGAGCTTACACCTCAAGGAACGCTAGCTGAAAAAATGCGCGCTGGTGGTGCTGGCATTCCTGCCTTCTACACTGCCACAGGTTATGGCACGCCTGTTGGTGAAGGAAAAGAAGTCAAAGAATTCAACGGTCGTCCTTATATTCTTGAACATGCTATTACTGGCGACTTTGCCATTGTAAAAGCATGGAAAGCAGATACTTACGGAAACTGTATTTATCGCCATACAGCACAAAACTTTAATCCTATGGCCGCTACTGCAGGTAAAGTCACTGTGGTAGAAGCAGAGGAAATTGTAGAGCCTGGTGATTTGAACCCTAGCGAGATCCACACTCCCGGGATTTATGTAAACCGTGTCATTCAAGGTTCATTTGAAAAACGTATTGAACGCCGTGTAGTTAGCAAGGAGTCAGTGTAATGCTTAGTAGAGAACAAATCGCAATGCGCGTCGCTCAGGAATTTAAAGACGGCGATTACGTCAATTTAGGCATAGGTATCCCTACCCTTGCAGCTAACTATGTGCCAGATGACATCAGTGTGATGCTGCAGTCAGAAAACGGCCTTTTGGGTATGGGACGTTACCCGACTGAAAATGAAATTGACGCTGATATGATAAACGCTGGTAAAGAAACGGTAACGGCTATCACGGGCGCGTCTATTTTTAGCAGCGCTGAGAGCTTCGCCATGATCCGCGGCGGTCACGTTGACTTTACTGTACTTGGCGCATTTGAGGTTGATGTATCGGGCAATATTGCTTCTTGGATGATACCAGGCAAACTGGTTAAAGGCATGGGCGGCGCTATGGACTTAGTTGCTGGAGCAAAGAACATAATTGTTACTATGACCCATACCGACAAACACGGTAACCCAAAACTACTTGGCGAATGCACCTTACCGTTAACCGGTGTTAACTGTATTACGCGCATTATTACCGACTTAGCAGTGCTGAGTGTTGAAGACGGCGCATTTGTGCTTCAAGAACGTGCACCGGGCGTGAGCGTTGACGAAATTAAAGAGAAAACGGGCGGAAAGCTTGTTGTTCCTGACAATGTACCTGAAATGCAGTTTTAAATTCTGCGTTTAATTGTGCATCGTAAGGTCGCGCTTATCACTTAGTATTTATGCTTTCGTGGTAAGCGCGCACCATTGAGTTAACTCACATTTTTGCTTCAAGTTTATATTCTTCTTTCAATAACTATTGTTACAAATGCCCGCCTTCAATATTCAAACTTATAAGCCTTTCCAATAAACCTTTAAATGCACCGTGCATTAAGGGATAATGCGCCCGAATGTCATTTTAAAAAGGCTATACCTTCTTGCTAGTTACTGATTTACCTGTTCACCACAAAATTATTTCAAAGCTCGAAACGAAAAACATTTCGACGCTAACCGAAATTCAAGAACGCACTATGCTGCCTGCTATTCAGGGCAAAGATATTATTGCGTCATCAAAAACGGGGTCAGGTAAAACCTTCGCCTTTTTAGTGCCAGCTATAAACAGGCTAATGTCACAAAAAGCCCTTAGTCGTCAAGACCCACGCGCACTTATTCTTGCGCCAACTCGTGAGCTAGCCAAACAAGTTTTCATTGAAGCAAAATCAATGTGTACCGGGCTAAATCTTACTTGTTCACTTATTGTGGGTGGTGAAAATTATAACGACCAAGTTAAAGCGCTTCGCCGTAACCCTCACATTATCGTTGGTACCGCTGGTCGTGTAGCCGACCATCTATTAGATAAAAGTGTGTATTTAAACGGTTTAGAGTTGCTTATCTTTGATGAAGCTGACCGTATGTTAGACTTAGGCTTCTCTGCACAGCTTAAAATGATTAACGACTATGCTGATCACAGAAAGCGTCAAACTATGTTGTTTTCTGCCACGCTCGATAATATTGAGCTAAAGCATATGACAACGCAGTTGACCAAAGGCGCTGTTCGTGTAGCTGTAGGAGACTCAACCGCAGAGCATGGCGATATCGAACAGAAGTGCTTCTTTGCAGACAATGTTGATAACAAAGATCAAATTTTACAATTTGAGCTAGCCAATCGTACCTACAACCAAGCTATCGTATTTACAGCTACCCGTGAAGATACCGATAGAATTGCAGCCCTGCTTAACGAAAAGAACTTAGAAGCTATTGCGCTTCGTGGTGATATGCTACAAAGCCAACGCGCAGCAGTAATGAGTGCGTTTGCTCGTGGACAGCACAGTATTCTGGTTACTACCGACCTCGCCTCTCGTGGACTAGATCTGTCAAAAGTAGGATTGGTGGTTAACTTTGACCTTCCTAAGAACGCGGATGAATACATTCACCGTATCGGCCGTACAGGCCGTGCTGGGCAAAAAGGCGAAGCATTCTCGCTAATTGGCCCTCGTGACTGGAACAGCTTCGAAGGGCTTAAGAATCACCTTCAATATGCGTTAGAGTGTTCACCGCATGACAAATTCTCGGCGTCTTTTAAAGGTTTTACGCCGAAGAAAAAAGTGTCGAAACAATCAAATGCGAAAAATGGTAAAAAGCGCGTAGCGAAACCAGCAAAACCTGGCACTAAAAAGCGTGTCGATACCATGTCTGGAGAAGATATTGGTATGGTTCCTGTGAAACGCAAGCCAAGAAACACTCCGTCTGACGACGACGAATAAAACTCTATATCGTAGTTAGAACTATCACCACCGCTGGTCACAATTCAATGTTGAATAGCGGTGTGTAGCCTTTCACTTTGTTTTTAATCACATTTTCTTACAGCACTTTGATAGTACACCTCGCCTTCATATGCTTTACTACGCATATAGCAACAAGTCGATTATGCTGACTACACGCTTCAACGGTATGTAACAAAGCGTGTAAGCGGCACACACTCCCCCGTTTAAAATGGATTTTAATCACATGAAATTTATAAAGTTCGTATCGTTAGCCTTGTTTATAGTAATAGTCGTTGTGGCACTCTCCTATGAAAAAATAATAGCACGCGTATTGTTGCCGCAGTACATAGAATGGGCACATGAAACAGATATGAAAGGCTTAAAAATAGGTCAACCGTTGAACGAACAAGAATTGGCGCTAGCAGCGGAGATAGGCATAAAACAGCCTAAGAAAGTACGAATTGTTTATGTAGATAAAGTGCCATTTCCCTACGAAAACTTCGCGCTAAAAGTGTTTGGCGAAGCCGTTGGACTTGTTGGAGAAGGAATAATAAATAACGCACAAGTTTTCGGCTATTCGATTTATGCTCGCAAAGATTTCGAGCTTAATAGACCCAAGTTAGCCCACGAATTAGTGCATGTGTTACAGATTGAACGAGCCAGTTTAGATGAAGTTGTCACCCAACACTTCTTCGACATGGCTGAATACGGCTACGATAAAGCCCCGCTAGAAGTAGAAGCGTCTAATGCAAATACAGTATACAGCGCTGATTGGTAATCCATATTCACTGTAGTTTGTTTTTTAGAGCGCCGGTACTTATTGTTTAGAGTAGCGTTAGTGTTAGCGGTCCGTTTTAGACAAGAAACGGATGTTCTGACCTTTTACTTGAAAAGCAAAACGGTGAGCACAGGCACCCTGATTCAGGGGAAAGATCAACTCTGGATTGAAACAGCAGAATTAATCATATACTGTTGTGGACGAGACGCCATTGAGTCTCAAAATTGGACATAATTTCAATCACAAGGATTAATCGTGAAAACATACCTGACACTACTTTGTTTACCCCCTCAAGCTAACGCGCAAACTGAAACCATACCATTCGCGCTGCCTTAGAATACGGCGAACTAATTCAGAAAGATATTTGCGTTAAACATAAACGTAATACCTATCTTTTCGAAGAAGACATTATCGTCGAAAAATTATTTAAGTCAGTTTGAAACTGGCGTAATTCCCCGCTCTGTAATTATTTCAGAAGGTCAATACTGCTGAGCCTTTGGGGTTGTTCCGTATAGTATTTTGCCTAACTTTTATTTTGCCTGACTTTTCAGGCTCACAGAAAATCAAATTCTTTAATCCATTTAAACTGGAAAAAATCTAATTATGAAAAGAAATTTCTTTATTATGATAGTTATACTTCTTACCGCAGCTTGTAACGGTAATTCAGATAACAACGACGAACAAAGATCTATTACTGTTTTACCGTTCCAATCACCTTGTTTCACTATGGAACAGACACTTTGCCTAGTAGCGAAAACAGGTGCATCTGATCAGACTAATATGATCGCAAACGAAATTATTGGTTTTGAGCATTTATGGGGCTACACCTATGATATTACTGTCATTGTCAAAGACATAACTCCTCCTTCAGCCGATGGTTCTAATAAATCATTCACTCTCAAATCAGTAGATAACAAGTCAGAAGATGAAGTAGGTACGATATATGAGATAACCAATGTCGAATTATTGGACAGAACGATTACGAAAGAAGACAGTGTCTACTTTTTTATTGGGAAAGAATTCAGTTGTGAGAATTTGGATTTATGCGAAAGCCTATTAGGAATGAATAACTCTGGAGGAATCGTTGACATTCAATTTGAGTACATTGGAGATGGTGAAATATCGTTAAAAAGTTGGATGTAAAGCCAGATAATATTACGCTATAAGTTCATTGAGACAGGTATTTTTGAGTTGTGCCTGTTTATAGGCGAACCTCGGTTCGCTTATAAATAAATCACTATTGGCGCAGTACAGCTTTACACAGCCCACTTATACACATACGTTCGCAAAACTAGTGAGTGAAAGATAAAACGAATCGATATTTGTGCTTGGCCACTTTACTTACAATACCGACGTTCAAGGCTATCTTAAAGTCGATCAATCTCGCCTTAAACACGAGTCACCAAACTCAAGACATAAAAAAACGAGTGCTTAAAAGCACTCGTTTCGCTTGGTTCTTCTGCGGGGCCTAGGCCTTCACGCCTATCAAAGCGTACCGAACAGCCTTAGTCGACGATAAGTGTCACTAAGTTTAAACCTAGTATTCCCACCACCCTTCTTGCCACCATTCCAAAAACTCTTCAAAGTCGATGTAACCATCGTCGTTACTGTCGATAAGCTTAAAGCCTTCTTGTACGTGGCTAGCTTTCGTTTTTGGTGAAATAACGGTTAGAAGCTCGATGAACTCCGGCAAATCGATTTGGCCGTTGCCATCACGATCGAAAAAGCTGAAGTCCTTTCTAATTTCTTCAATTTTAGATTCTGAAAGTTGAGTGCTCACTCGCATTCCTTATTTCAACTGCAATAAGCACGAGTGTAACGCCCTTCCTTCTAGCTGTCTACGCCTGATTTTCTTTTGCTTTAAGTGCGCGTAAACGTTGAGCTTCTGCTTTCTCCTGACGCTTTTGTTCCATGGTTAAACGCGCTTCAGTACCTACGTGCTCCTGTTGACGCTCTTTCGCCAGCTGAACCTGTTTTTCACGTTCTCTAAAGCGAGCAATTTGGTCGTCGGTATGAGTACCAAAGCAATGTGGGCAACTTACACCTGGCTCATACTTATCGCTTTGTTTGTCTTCTTCAGTAATAGGAAGTCTGCACGCGTAGCACTGTTCGTAGTGGCTTTTTTCTAAGTCATGATTAACAGCAACGCGATTATCAAATACAAAGCAATCGCCTTCCCACAATGACTCTTCTTTCGGTACATCTTCAAGGTACTGTAGAATGCCACCTTCTAAATGATAAACCTCTTCAAACCCCTGCTCTTTTAAATAAGCCGTCGACTTTTCACAGCGAATTCCACCTGTGCAGAACATAGCCACTTTTTTGTTTTTTGATGGATCGAGCTCTTTTGCTACGTATTCAGGAAATTCGCGAAACGTTTCGGTTTTAGGGTCTATAGCGTTCTTGAACGTACCGATTTCAATTTCATAACCGTTTCGTGTGTCAATTACCGTAACATCTGGGTCGCTTATAAGTGCATTCCAGTCTTTAGGCTTAACGTAAGTGCCAACGGTTTTGCGCGGGTCGATACCCTCAACGCCCATGGTCACGATTTCTTTCTTAAGTTTTACCTTGGTGCGGTAGAACGGCTGTTCATCGTGAAGTGACTCTTTGTAAGAAATAGGATTGATGCGTTCGTCGCTATTCAGATAAGCGAGCAATGCGTCGATACCTTCACGGGTACCAGAAACTGTACCGTTGATGCCTTCGTGGGCAAGAAGAAGCGTACCTTTGATGCCATTGGCTTCCATTGTTTCTAGAAGCGGTTGGCGGATTTCTTTGAAGTTTTCAAGCGCAACAAACTTATACATTGCGCATACAATATATTTAGACATATTTTAACCTTTGCTGATTGGAGCGTAAGACCAGTGCAAAAATGCGGCGCGCAATATAACAAAAAGGAATGATAAAAACTAGGGCGGATACGAATTAGCGCTCGCACGCCAACGCAAACTTAGCACGCAACAACGAATTGAAATAACTGCTATGCAATATTCTCAAAAGATGTGAAGTGTGACGAATTTTCTTGTTGTGAATGGTATTCTTTATCTTGTGATGAAAGGATATCGTATAGCAGCGTATTATCTTCCTTCACGGTGTTAGCGTATTCCTTTTTCAACCGCTTTTGTGTTGCCAAACTACAATTATCTACTACATCGTCGGGTAGACGTTTAGCATCATCAGTTTGTGATAGCGGAGAGGGATTCATACTTAAATATAATCTTGCTGCCGCATAGTCTTGAGACACTAACTCAGACAAAACGCGCATTCTGCCCCATTCGCTTTCATTAGCGGCTAGCGATGGTCTTCTATAAAAATTTAACGATGCAAGCTTGGATTCGATGCTGCTTTTATCATCAGATTCTGACGCTACCGCTTCAATTTCAAATGGCTCGGCAACACTATGTTGCTGCATAGCGAGATATAAAGAGAACAACGCTCCCTGCGCAGATGCTTTAGCAAGCACACCACTGCGCTCCCAGTATATACTGGGGTCAATAGGTATTTGCTCACGAGCCTCGACAGTTTCTTGCGACATTCTTATTTATAACTTCATATGTATACTTATGTTTTCGGCAAGATAATGTTTTTCTTAAGCTTATTATCTAAAATTAGATATACTCCTATAAAGTAATCGCGCGCTCATTCATGGATTTGAAATGCAATTTAGCAACAAACAAGTACTGATTGTTGAAGACCAACGCCCTTTCCTTCTTTTATTAAAGGGGCTGATGCATTCGATGGGCGCATCTGATGTAGTTACGAAGTCATCTGCTGAACAAGCGGTATCACTATGTAAAAAGCATAAGTTTGATATCGTTATTTGTGATCTCCACTTGGGAGCTGACAACAAAAATGGCTATGAGCTCATTGAAGAGTTGCGCACTCGAAGGCTTATCAGTCCCACAGCGGTGTTCATTCTGATAAGCGCAGATAGCGCTCGACCGATAGTGTTGGGCAGTATTGAACGTAGACCCGATGATTTTTTAATTAAGCCCTTTTCTCAAGTTCAGCTGAAGTCTCGTATTGTTCGTGCGTGGCAAAAAAGACAGTTTCTCCAGCAAGCGTTTAGTCTCGTTGAACAGGGTGAAATAAACAGTGCGATCGACCATATCGAAGCCTTACTTGACGCTCCTTCCCACTATAAAGGTCACTGTGAACAGCTATTAGTCGAGCTATACTGGCGTATAAAGCAACCCGATAAAGCGCTAGATGTGTTACGTGACTACATTGACGGAAAACCCGTGCTGTGGGCACAAATAGCTATTGGAAAAACTTACTTGCTTTTAAAGGAATATGAGAAAGCGATTTCAATTGCCAAGAGAACGCTAAAGCGTAACCGGTTCAATGCAGACGCCCACGATATTCTTGCGCAAGCACACCAAGCCACGACATCTGGCGACAAAGCACTAGATGCAATAAAAGAAGCAATAAAACTGTCGCCCTACTCCCTACCCAGGCATTTCAAAGCCTGTGAAATAGGTCGGCAAAATGACGATTTAGTGTTGGCAGCGAGTTCAAGCCAAGCGATCTGGGATTTATCAAAACGAACCGTTCACAAAACAAGTTTACACTGGTGCGGTATTATCCGAAGCCTTTTAGATGTCGCAGAGTTTGCAGACGACAAGCGCCAGCGCAATAAGTATCAGCAAGAAGCATTACTAACTCTGCAAAGAGGAAAGTTTGATGAACATCTTCAAAAAATGGACAGAGATTTTGACGTAGATATATTTGGTACAATCGTCAACGCTAGAATTAGCGCTATAGACGGCAAACTGATTGATGCCAAACGCCACTTAACAACGTCACAAACACTTCTTGACGATAAGTACACGGAAGTTCCTACCGCGTTTATTCCTGACAGTATTAACGTTATGTATAAACTGGGTGAGTTTGATGATGCGCTACAGTTGAATGCACTTTTAACTTCAAGACAGGATGAGCTCGACCAAAACAGTCTAAACATGCTGGATGCGCAAGCCCTCAATGCTCAGAAAAACTTAGCCAGTTATCAACAGTTCAACCGCGAAGGCATTCAACACTATCAGCAGCAAGATTACGAACGTGCTAAAGCTTCATTTGCCCTTGCTCAAGGCTTTGCTCCTGTAAATACAGGGGTTGCGCTTAATCTATTACAATGTCTTCTACAAATTGCAATCAAAGAAGATAAAGCCGAAATGAAACTCATTAATGAGTGTAAGCGGTTGTTTAAATTGATTGACGATATGTCACTTAAGGCGCCGTACAAAGAAAAATACACCAACCTTAGAGATGAACTCTCTAAATATATTGGCTTTTGAATTAGAAAACTGGTGAGCTATGAGATTGTTAGTTTTTTTACTGATGGCAATTTTAATCAACGAGGTTAGCGCCGATGAACAGGCGCTAAGTCAGAACGAGTCTTTTATACTAGCCGATGCTGGTATTCACAGAATGACATTTGAAGAGCTAAACAGTGGTGAAATATTTGTTATTCGCGGATTAAAAGTACCTAGCACACAGCAATTCGAGGGTAGTCAAGCTAACGAGAAACACCTCCCAAAACTCGTCAAAGTTAAAACTGGCAAATACTATCTAAAATCGATAACTCCAGCATTTTCGAACATTGGGGTAAGACGTTTTAAAAAACCCGAATGCGATGGCTGCTTTTTCTCGCTTCAACCAAGCGCGGTTTCTTATCTGGGTAGGTGGAATATTGATTTAGAATACAAATCAAGGAATAAGGTAGAGTGGCGTATACAGAGGCAGTATTCCTACGAGAACCTTAAAACGTTAAAACAAAAAAACACTAAATTGACCGAACTTCCCCTTTTCGTTGCTAACGAAGAAGGTAAAGTTCTTAAAATCGATTGGAAAGAATTATAACTTAATACCTTATTTAGTACTGAGTGCTACCACCATAAGTCGGAGCTTTCTTCTTGTATTACGAGAATACCAGTACTCTATCGACCGAGCTGAATGAGTACTGAGCCAAAGTATTACTAACTAATCCATAAAATTATCAACCGTTTCGATTAGTTCATCCACGTTTTCAATCAGTGTTTGACGCTGTTTCTCTGAAAGGGTTGAAAATATCTCGGCCAGTAGCGTTGCAGTCACAGTCATATTATGAGCACTACTTTGCTTGTACACATCGCTTTTATAATTATCCGGATTTTGCATGAGAACCACCAACTCTTGCTCAAACCTTTCGTTTTGCTTGCGCGAAACGAATAGCTTTCTTGCCGCATTTTGTATGTTTCTGCGATACGTTATCCAAGCGTCACCTGTAGAAATAAACTGTTGCGCGTAGGTGCTAACAATTTGTTTTTGCTCTTTACTTAGATCTCCAATACGCTCACGTATTGTTTCTTGTATTCGCTCAATTCTATCTTTAAGTCTCTGTGCTTCAGACTTTTCCAGCGCCTCTTGTCGCTCTTCCTCTTCTTCTTTATTGTCTTTTTCTAAAGCCGCAAACAGGGTGACAACTTGTTCATCATCGAGTGTTTTAGCAATAGCCGCTAATTCAGGACTGACCTCGTCTCGTACGCGCTCCCAATGAGATCTAGCTAGCTCAAGGTTGTTATAAACAATACTCGAATTAAGGGTGTCATTCTGAATCTGCTTTCTTATATCCTCTAATTGCGCTTTATAGCGAGTAAGTTCACTCTTCTTGTGCCAGCTCAACCAATTTTGTAAATGCGCATCAAACTTCTCCTCTTGCTCATCTTTAAGCTCGATGTAGTCGTCCATGTACCAATACACCCACCAATCTAGGTTGTTATAGGCCAGCTTAGAACTGCATGAAGTAAGAAAAATAGGGTATACGGATTTAATGGTTGATGGGGCACCTTCACCCCATCAATC